>Ga0182030_10012659_pt1 | contig 16865 bp, 12 predicted proteins | sample 812S3MmetaG_FD_121299 | JGI IMG/M metagenome (GOLD analysis project Ga0182030, IMG submission 121299) | Permafrost microbial communities from Stordalen Mire, Sweden - 812S3M metaG (Illumina Assembly) | ecosystem: Environmental > Terrestrial > Soil > Wetlands > Permafrost | place: Sweden...
GCCACCGTGGTTGTCGGTCGGGGTGTAGCCCGCGATATTGTTCGGCAAAACTTCCCGGTTGTCGCCGAAATACATCGTCCACGCGAGCAAGAGCTGCCGGCTGTTGCTTTCACATTGCGCGCCCTGGGCTTGTTGTTTGGATCGGGCCAGGGCCGGCAGGAGAAGAGCGGCCAGGATGGCGATGATGGCGATGACCACCAGCAATTCAATCAGGGTAAAACCGGACTTCGGCTGGCAGCGCGAGAATGTCTGAAAGGATTTCAGCGCGTTTCTGTTCTGTTTCATTTTCATATTTTTTTCCGGGCCGGCCGGGAGCGCGGAGGCCTCCCGGCCGTCGTGACATTTCCGATGCTTTTTATCGTTTGATTCTGAAAAACATCCGGATTTATTTCGCAGTAAATTTATCAGGCCCGGCGGACGCGTAACATCCCCTGTTTAGATAGGTGGATGATCTCCGGCCAGTCTAGAGCGGATTGCCCACGAGCGATTGACCGGACGGGAGCGGAGTCGAATTACCGTGAAGTTCGGCTGGTTTCGGCGCGCCCGCCGAAAGAGTCTTCCCGGTTCGCAAATCAAAGGCATAGTATTTGGCGAAAAAGGCGTCCATCGTTCGCGCCAGGGCGGCAGCGAACCTGGAACGGTTGGCGGCGTTTTCGCGGACGCTGTAATTGACCTCCATTTGCAGACCGTCAATCAAACTGCCCAATTCAACCGAGCCATGCCGGCGGGTGTTGTAACCGCCGTCGAAATACTCGGCCGGGTCGCGGGAAGCGCCGCCGGGGTTGCGCTCGGTCCAGGGGTTGGGCATGGCCGGGCTGGGTATGGCCGGGTAGCCGTTGGCCAGGAGCAACCCGCCGATGCTGTTGCTGCCGCGCAACAACTGGGAAAAGGTAATCGGCGCCTGCGACGCCAGCGTGCGGATGCTGCTTTGCGCGGCATAGGCGGGCTGGTCCAACACTTCGTCGGTGTTGGTCAATTGTTCGGACTTCAAAAGATAACCCAGTTCCACGCGTTTGATGGGATGGCTCTGGCCGTGCAGGTCGATGTAAAACCCTTTCCCGATTTGTTTGACAACAGAATTGCTGGCGGCGTTGATGTAGTCGTGGAACTCCTTCCAAGCCTGCTGCGCATGGCAATTACCGGCGGCGCCCTGCCCGATCTCCCGGTTGCAATCAATCTTGGTGCGCTTCAAACGACAAATGATCAAGTGCGGCGAATGACCGAAATAGCGCTGGAATGCCCGGGACACGTCCAGCGCCAACTCCTCTGTATTGGCGTCATTAATCGTGGCGAAATCATTCGAAATGGCGCCCGGGCGCCGGTCGGGAATCTCCGCGGGCGTGAGGGTGCCGCCGTGAGGGACGGAAAAAATTACGGGCATGTCTCCGGCGATATATTCGATATAGTTGCTTCGTCCATAATAAACCCCGCCCGGCTGATAGTTATCTGAAGCTGCGCCCGCCCAAAAAACCAAAGTGAGCCAAAACAGACCGACTGCGGCCACTCCTTTGCAGCGGCGAAGCGAAGACAAACGCGCCTTCAAGACAGTAAATAACATACTGTCGAAGTCTAAACGGGTTGGAGCAGAGCGCGCATCCCCCAATCGGATAGGGAGCGTCTTCCAGCCGGGCAGTTCTTCAGCCGAGGTATCGGATGACGGCTTCGACGCGGGAACGGACGTGCAGCTTGTCGTAAATATGCTTGAGATGAAAGCAGGTCGTGGCGGGAGTGATTTCCAGCTTGCTGGCGATTTCCTTGGTGACGTAGCCATGGGCCAGCAGTTCCAAAATCTGCTCTTCGCGGGGGGTCAGTTTATCCTCTTCCATTTCTTTGGGTTTGGCGCGATGGAACGAGGCAATCACTTTCCGGGCAATCTGGCCGGTCATGGGTGCGCCGCCATGATGCAGCTCAGTTACCGCCTCGAGCACTTTGGCCGGATCGGTGCGCTTGAGCAAGTAGCCGCTGGCGCCGGCTTTGAGGGCATTGAAGATCATGTCGGTGTCTTCGTAGACGGTCAGCATCATCACTGGCACTCCGGGCAGGGCCTTTTTGAGCGAGGAGGTGCAGGCGATGCCGCTCATGCCGGGCAGTTGGATGTCCATCAGCACCACATCCGGCGGCGATTGTGGAATAACTCGCAAGGCTTCCTCCGCCGTGGCGCAGGCACAGGCGCAAGTAAAACCCGGGGCGCCGCCAATATAGCGGGAGAGATTGCGCCGGACTTCCGGATTATCTTCCACGATAGCAACAGAGATAGCCATATAACATAAGAAGCTTAACCACGCGGCGAGCCTTCTGCATCCTCCATTTGGATAGGTTCCCCGTCTTTGTTGGAGCGCCGGGCGTTGAGCAGGACAGGAAGCCGAAGGCAAACCGTTGTGCCCCGGCCCAGCGTGCTTTGCACTTGAAACTGGCCGCCCATTTCGGACATGCGCTCCTTCATGTTTCGCAAGCCATTGCCAGTTTCCCGGCCTGCCGCCACTTCGAAACCCCGGCCATTATCCGAAATCTCGATGCTCATGACGCCGTCGTTGACGCCGATGCGGAGCCAGACTTCCCTGGCGCCGGAATGCTTGAGCGCATTGTTAAAGGCCTCTTTGACAACTAGAAAAACACTGTGGCGCACCTCGGTGGTCACAGGCGCCTCCGGCAGTTCGGAAGATACGTCCAGCCGGCATTGGACGGCCGTTGGTTCAAAGAATTCTTTGGCGAAGTGGCAAAGATAGGTGGCGAGGTGCCCGGTGGAATCATTTTTCGGATTCACCGCCCACACGATCTCATCCAGCCTCTTGGCCAATTCGCGCGTGCGATCCATAATGCGGACAAGCTGCCCGCGCGCGTCGGCCAGCGACTGGGAATCGCGCACCGCCAGCGCGCCGAGGTAACCAATCTCCGTCAGGCTGCCGCCCAAATCGTCATGGATGTCGCGGGCGATGCGCGCCCGCTCGCGCTCCAGGGCGTGGAGTTGGCGCAGTTGCTTGACGCGGCGATTATGCCGCTGCAACAGAACATATTTTACCGTCCAACCCACCGAACAACCGAAGAGAAGAAGGAACGCGGCGTCGAACCACCGCGTTTGCCAAAAGTAGGGAAGGACGGCGAAGGTGATCTGGTCGCCGGCCTGGTTCCAAACGCCTTCGCGATTGCAGGCTTGGACGCGAAATTTGTAAGTGCCATGCCGCAATTGGTCGTAGCTGACGTTTCGCTGGCCGCCGGTGTCAACCCATTCCGCGTCGACCCCTTCCAATTTGTGGCGAAAGCGCAGCATTTCGGGGGCGCTGAAATTGAGGCCGGTGTAATGAAATTCAAAACGACGGCTTCCGGGGCTGATTTTTAGCGGGGTGCCCAGTTCGATTGCCTTGCCGTCCACAATCATACTTTCAAGGTGAACCGGCGGCGGGAGGGTTTCGGCGTTGACTTCAGCAGGATCGACCACCACCAAGCCGCGGATGGTGGGGAACCAAAGCCGTCCGTCGCGGCTGCTGCAACCGGCGGGCTGGCAGCCCCCTTCGCACTCCAAAACCGGGAGGCCGTCGGACTTGCCATAGGCGACACATTGAATGCGATGTTTGATGCCGTCGGCAAATTGGTTCAACTCGCTTTTTGCCACTCGGAAGATTCCCAGATTGGAACTGAACCAATACTCGCCCCGGCCATCGTCGGCAATGTGGCATATCACGTCGTCCACCAAGCCCTGGCGCGTGGTACAAACAACGGCGCGTCCGTTTTTGAAGCGTACCAAGCCGCCGCCGTAAGTGCCGATCCACAACGCGCCGTCCGCCTCGGGCCGCAATGCCCAAATAAAGTCGCTGCTCAGCCCGTCTTCGCGTGACAAACGCGTAAACCGGCCATCCTTCCATCGCAACAAGCCCGTGCCATCGGTGCCAAACCACATGTTGCCGGCGGCATCTTCGGCCATGGTTCTCACATCGACCGGGGGCATTGAGGGAGGAAGTTCAATGGTGCTGACCGTCTCTCCTTGAACTCGCGCCAGCGTCCGGGTGTTGCGTTGGCCAATCCAGATGGTGCCGTGCGAATCTTCGAACAGGCTGCGAGTGGTGAACCATGATGTGGCGAACCCCCCCAGCGCGGCGCCGGCGCCATCCTGCCAGCGAAGAATTCCTCCGGCGCGCACTCCGGCCCAGACGTGGCCGCCGTGGTCTGCCAAAACCGCCGCGATGCGCAGGGCCGGTGTGAAAGCCCGCCCTTCGACAAGACGGGCTGTTTCCCCTTGCAGAACGTTTAATCCGTAGCCATCCGTCCCCACCCAAAGTTCATTGTTCGGTCCCTGGCTGACGGAGGTGATGCGATCGGAAGAGAGCCCCTGCGCGGTTCCGTATACGGCGAAAAGCGGCAGGCGCAATTGGTTCAGGCCGCCGTCTTCAGTGCCGACCCACAAGTTGCCCTCGCTGTCCTCGAAGAGCGTCCTTTCCGCGTCGCTGCTCAATCCGTCGCGCCTGGTCAGGTGCAGCACGTTGCCGTTGGTGCTGCAACAAAAAAGGCCGTTGGTCGCCGTGCCCAGCCACAAGTGTCCGCCGCGGTTCTCGATGCTGCAGGTCACACTGCCGGCGGTCACTCCGGGATTGCCGGCGGACGCCACCCAATGGCCATCGCGCCAAAGACGAATTCGTCCGTGCGCATTGATCCACCAACCCCCGGCCCGGCCCCGGCAGTAAACAACGTACTCTCCGCTTCGCCCGTGAAGCACCGGAACCAAAACGTCGTCCTTTATTTTATAAAGTCCGGAGTCGCTCGATGCCCAGAGGCGGCCGCCGGCATCCGCGCTCACGTGAAAACCAGCCTTGTCTGTCCCGGACAAGTTGGTGAAAACGGCTCGATAGCGCCCGGCAGCCAGGGCGTTGACATTGCCGTCTTCCGCCGAAAGCCAGAGGGTGTGGTAATTGTCCTCGGCAACTTGTATGACGGCGAACCGGGGCGCGGGCGTGGCGGGCAATGGCAGGGGAATGAACCGTCCGTTTTCCAACTTGATCACCCCGCCTTCCTGAGTGGCGAGCCATAATTTGCCATGCGGTCCCGTGGAAAGAAAGCGGACGCGTCCGCTGCCCAGCGTCGGCGTATCGCCCGCCTTGAAAATTTTGAAGTTAACCCCGTCAAAGCGGGCCACACCGTCCAGGGTTGTAATCCATAAATACCCATCCAAAGTCTGCGCAATGCCGGTGATCGTGTTTTGCGGCAAACCTTTTTCGCCTGGCCAGACGGTGATGACGTAATTTCTGGGCGCGGTCGATTCCGCTCCCAAAACATTGCACGGCCACAGACCGATATACGCCAGGGCCCAGCAGAGGAAAATGATCCGAAACCGGCTTCGCCCGCATGAACATGAGGGGGAGCAAGCTGTATTGACACCTGAAGCGCATAACGGCCGGGCCATAATGGAATACTTGCCAGCTTCGTCGGACACGTCAAGTCGACATATGCTTTGAAAATCTCGCGGGGACAAGTTTTGAAGCCCCGGAACTTTCCAGAAAGGTTTTCCTCAGCCGGGACGGCTTTGTTGCAGAACGGCCATGCCTTTGAGCAGATCCAAGGCCCGCGCAAGGGCAGTGTCGGCCAGCGCGGGACGCGGAGGTTCATCGGGACCAAGGGTCTGATCGTCGAGCTCGAGCGGGCCTTCGTCCAGCGGTTCTCCGGCGCGGCGTTCCCGCACCAGTTCAGCCTCATTGGTGGGACGATGATTCGGCTGTTCCGTTCCGGCTAGACTGGCGTTTGTCCCCGCATGATTGGTGGATGGAGGAGGCGGGTGGAGGATTTTGTAGGGATCGTCCACGTAAGCCCTATCGTCGGCCAAAGTTGTATCGATTGCGATGTCGGGCTTTAGGCCGTGGGCAAGGGTGGTGCCGTCGCCCAGCTTTATTTGGGCGATGGCGACGCGCAGTTTTTGGCCGTCGGCCAGCGAAAAATCCTTGAAAATATTGGCCTGGCCCGCAGTGGTGGCGCCCAGGATCAATCCGATGCTGCATTCCCGCAGAGCGGCGGCGAGGGCTTCGGCGGCGGCTGACGTTTCAGAATTAACCAGGACAGCCACGGGCACGGTGATGGCGTTGGATTTCAACGTGGCGCGGGCGGAACCGGTGCCCCAGTCCAGCAGGAGCTGCTCTGAATTGAGGAAACAATCGGCAGCCGTTGCGGCGGCGCGGTAATCTGTTCCGGCGGCGAAACGCAAATCGAGGATGAGGCCTTTGATTTTTGATTTGTTGGTGCGGGCGAGGTCCTGCCAGGCGGTCCGCAGTTTTTCGGCGAGGTTGCCTTCGACACGGGTAATTCGGAAATAGGCGTAGGCATCATCGTACAGGGAAACCTTTTCCAGCGGGGCGCCAAGAGTCGGCGTGATGGCGGCGTTGGTGCCGGCAGCGGACGCCCACAAGACCTGCCCGGGAAACTGGTCGATCAAGCCCTTGACGGCGGCGCGGTCCAAATCGGCCTGGCTGACGCCGTCGAGATTGGAGCGAAGCAGTTGATAAACCTCCTCAAACTTCGGCGGAACGCCTGTCGGGGTGGCGCGGCCAACGGCGGCGGCGAAAAGGAAACATAAGACAAGATTTCGCGTGTTCAATATTTTCAATGTTTAAATGTGTGTGACACTGCTGGCAGCCTGGGCAAGCCAAGCCAGGCCCTTGCCCGCAATATCGCGCCGAAATTGCGCCCCGTCGAACTGAATCTTTTCCACCGCTTGATAGGCCCGGTCGCGCGCCTGGGCCAAGCCGGCGCCCAGGGCGGTCACGCCCAGGACCCGGCCTCCGTTGGTCACCGTGTGGCCATTGGCGCGGGCGGTTCCGGCGTGGAAGACTTTGGTGTCGGGCAGATGGCTGGCTTCCAATAATCCATGAATGGCTTTGCCTTTGGCGTAAGCCCCGGGATAGCCCTCCGAGGCCATGACCACGCAGACGGACGCCTGAGGACTCCAGCGCAGCGCCATAGTATCCAGGCGCCGTTCGACGCAGGCTTCGAGCAACTCTGTCAAGTCATTTTCCAGGCGGATGAGGTAGGCCTGGGTTTCCGGATCGCCAAAGCGGGCGTTAAACTCGAGGACTTTGGGGCCGTCTTTGGTCAGCATGATGCCGGGATACAGGATGCCGCAAAAGTCAATCCCTTCCGATCGGCAACCTTCCAACCACGGGCTGAGAATCGTCTTCTCGATGCCGGCCAATTCCGCCTCGGATAAAAACGGCGTGGGAGAATAAACGCCCATGCCGCCGGTATTGGGGCCGGTGTCTTTTTCCCCGATGCGTTTGTGGTCCTGGGCGGTGGGGAACAGGCGGGCGGTGCGGCCATCGCAAAGGGCGTGCAGGGAAATTTCCGGGCCTTCGAGCAACTCCTGAATGACGATCTGCCGGCCCGCCCCGCCAAATTTTTGATTGACCAGCATGTCGTCGATGGCGAGAAAAGCGTCCACCAGGGAATGGCAAATCAACACGCCTTTGCCGAGGGCCAGTCCGTCCGCCTTGACCGCGCATTGGCCGTGGAGCGCGCCGACAAAATCCCTGGCGGCCTTCGGGTCGGTGAAAGTGGCGGCGCGAGCGGTGGGAATGCCATGCCGCGCCATGAATTCCTGAGCGAACACTTTGGACGACTCGAATCGGGCGGCCTTTTGATTCGGCCCCCAGATGCGCAAACCCTTGCTCTGAAAAAGATCGACTACTCCAAGGGCCAATGGATTGTCCGGGCCGACGACAGTGAGATCGGGCTTTTTTTCCAGGGCGAAGGTTAAAAGGCCGGGCAGATTTTCCGCGCTGAGATCGAGGCATTCGACGGCGGCGCGCCGGGCGACCAATGATTCCCCGGCGATGCCGGCATTGCCCGGGGCGCACCACATTTGGGTCACGCGCGGGGATTGCGCCAGCTTCCAAACCAGCGCGTGTTCGCGACCACCTGAACCAATGACCAGGATTTTCATTTTCGCTCGAATTAAAGCAGGAAGCGGAAGGAATGGCCAGCGTGAGTTGGCAGAACCAAGACTCATCGTATAATGGTTGACAACAAGCTCCTCACCCGGCCCTCTCCATGAATGGGTCAAGCCTCATAAAGAATTGCGCCTCCGCGCGCCAACAGATGAAAGTGCCGGAAAAATATGCGGAAGTCCGCTGTCGGCGAATTTCTGACGGCCTCTGGCTGACGGCTATTCGGTCGAATTTGCAATTCGAGCTAGCGCAAACCGGCCCAAAGCAAACTTGAAGAAAAAACATCTTTAGATAATAATCAAACACAGTGGAACCAACCGACGTCATCGCATTTTGGCAGACCGGCAAACGGACTCCGCAGATTGCGGAGTCTGGGCTACGTTCGGTTGGCGATTTGGATCAAAAGTCGATAATTCCATCGGATGAAAGGGCACTGTTGGAAAAAGCCGAGAATTATGGAGCCAGCCATGTTTTCTTCCGCCGTCGTGAAGGCCGTGCCCGTGTCGCCGAAGCGTTGGTGTTTGATGACGCTTCCCCAGACAACACGAGGACGGATGACGATTTTGCCAAGCTGCACCGCCAACTCTGGAGTTGGGGAGCCGTGCCACTGGTTTATCGCCGCCTGCAAGGGCGAGTGGATATTTTTCGCTGTGGTCATGGGCCGGATTTTGACACGGGGCGAGAGCATCCAAAATATGCAGTTTATAATTCCCTTAAGACGGCTGGCGATATCACGAAACTTCTTGAAGCTGAACCGTGGTGGGACTTGCGCCGCCTGGCTAATGGAACACTCTGGGACGACAAAGCCATCGCCAAAAATTTTCTTTCTGACGCGTCGGCACACAAGACCCTCTTGCGGAATGTGGAAGCCCTGGACGAGCAGCTTGCCAAAGAAAGCCGGATTGCGGCCAGCCTGCGAAGGCGGTTGCTAATTATTTCTTTGCTCATCGCTTATCTGGAAGACCGTGAAGTCTTCAGACTCGAGGCGAACTTCTTCAAAAAGTTTAAGGCTGGCGCAGAACGATTCTTTCATGTTTTGGGCGAAGCCGAACCGTTGATCAAACTGCTGGCCTATCTCGAAACGGAACGATTCAACGGCAACGTGTTTTCATTGCAGGATGACGAAAAGAAACAGCTCCGGGACACGCCCTACCTGAAAAAGTTTGCCGAGCTGATCCAAGGCAGCACCGAGAGTGGCGGGCAACAGACTTTGTGGCGGCTCTATTCTTTTCACGATTTGCCGGTGGAACTCATAAGCCACATTTATCAGCTTTTTGTGGAGGACAAGACGACGTGCGTTTATACGCCGCCGTTTCTCGCCCGGCTGATGCTGGAGGAGGCGTTAACGCTCGAACGCATGGATCGCCTGGAGAAACGCGATGAAGTGGTGTTCGACCCTTCATGCGGGTCTGGAGTTTTTCTTGTCGAAGCCTTCAAGCGACTCGTGCTTCATTGGCGGAAGAATAATAGTTGGGACAAACCGCCGGTGGATGTGCTGCGCACGCTGATGAAGCGAGTACGCGGGACGGACATTGACGGTTCCGCTGTCGAACTTGCGGCTTTCAGTATGTGTCTCGCCATGTGCGAGGAACTGGAGCCACCAATCATTTGGCGGACAGGGAAACTCTTTCCAGTGTTGAAGGGCAAAACCCTCGTCGAAGCCTGTTTCTTCCAGGAGGCACGCGAGCAGAAGCTGCCGCGCAACATCGGCGTGGTAGTTGGCAATCCTCCGTTCGGCTCGGCGTCGGACAAGGGAACGACAGCCCAAGCTTATGACGAATACCAGACCAAATTCGGCAAGCAGAGCTTGCCAGACAAGCAATCAGCGTATCTTTTCCTTCATCACAGTATGGAAGCCCTGGTGGAGGACGGCCTCCTGTGCCTGTTGCAAAAGGACAATTTTCTCTATAACCGCCGCAGCATTGCTTTCCGCAGTTCAATCTTTGAGCGCTGGGATGTGCGGGAGATTTTGGACTTTACGCCCATTCGCGGCTTGTTCAATAAAGACCCGAAAGTTGTCGTGGTGCTGGCCGAGGCGCATCCGCCGAAGCTGGAACGTCCTATCCTTCACGCCATTTTTCGCCGCACAGCCCACACTCAGGCCGAGATAAGTTTTGAGTTGGATTACTACGACATGCAATGGATGCCGCGCAATGTGGTATTGACGAAGGATTTTGTCTGGCGCTGCAATCTGTTTGGTGGCGGACGTGCTGTGAATCTCGTCGAGAGATTGAAGAAGCTGCCGAAGCTCAAGGATTACGTGCAGGCAAAAGGTTGGAAATACAGCATTGGCTTTCAAGTTGGAACGCCAAAAAATCCTGCGACAATAAGCTATCTATGGAAGAAACGCGTGTTGCCTGCTGAAGCAATAAATCTGGACGGAAGTGTAAATGAAAATTTAATCACAATTCAGGTAGAAAAAAATTTCGAGTCTCCGAGGCCAGAAGCACTTTATGTGTCGCCTCTGATTCTCATTGCCAGAGTAGATGAATTGCCACTGACATATTGGCCTAGAGAAAAAGGGGGCATCACCTTCGGAAAACGCCTGTTGGGAATTAGCGGCGGCAGTGGCAACACCCTAGCACACGAGGCGCTTTTCAAGCGCCTGAATGCCAAAAAAACATTCTTCCGGTCATGGGTGAGTCTGACGAGTTCTGATGCTGGAATTAAACAGGCTACCGCTGTTGAACAGGCCAGCATAGACAATCTGCCGTTTCCCGAAAACGAAGCCGACCTCGACCTTTCGTCCAACGATGAAATCGTTCTTAACGACGCGTTTGATTATTACCGCGACTACCAGCGGCTAGGTGATGATGCTGACATGATGCGTCCGGCGACACCCGGCGACCATCAGGAATTCGCGCGCATCTACACACGGCAAATCAACACCGTGCATAAAAAGCTGCGTCCGTTGCCGACCAAGTCCTGGACAGGCATCTGCTGCCAGCCTTTTGTTTTCGGCAAGGCGGAACCGGATTGGAAAGACATCGAGAGCCTCACCGACAAGTTGGCAGCACTGTTGCGCCGCAAAAAAAGCGCGACGCTGACCACCATGCGCATTCTGCGTATTTTCGACGGTCCTTTTGTCTTCCTAATCAAACCGGACCGGCTGCGCTACTGGCTGCGCTCCATCGCCCTTCGCGACGCGGATGAATCGCTGGCCGATTTGAGGAAAATGGGATTTTAACACCACCCAATGATCGCCGACGAATCTCCCAAAACTCCAACCATCGGAACTCCAGATTTCGAGGTGCTGGATGCGGGCGCATTCCACGAGAAGCTTGTGGCCTTCATTGAACAGGAACTGCCGGTTTGGCGCGACCGGCCTGAACGCCCGAACTTAGACGATGAACCGCATCTCAATGAGTTTCTTTGCGGCCATCTCAACAGCGCATCCCGTCGGCAGTGTTTTGATTCCGTCCAGTTTCTCACTGAACCCGTCCAAACCGGAGGCCGTCGGGCGGATATTGCCGTAAAACCGCTGGGCACAATTCGAGTCGAAGGCAGAGATTATTACGATTTCCATCAATTGCTTCCCATCGAATGCAAACGGCTCCCCACGCCACCCGGCAGCCGCCGCAGCGATCTGGAATACGTTCACGGATTGCCTGAGCATCGAACCGGCGGCATTGAGCGGTTCAAACACGGTTTGCATGGCCAGACAAGCCAGCACGCCTTGATGATTGCGTATGTTCAGGCCCAGTCGTTCACACATTGGCTGACAGCTATCAATGCCCGCCTCGCCAAACTTGCAAGTGACAGGGCAGACCGCGGGATTTGGAACCCTACGGAGCCGTTGTCAAACTGTGCTTCCACCGACAGTTCTAAAGTGCAGCGGCTCAAGTCGAGTCATCGTCGGCTCACTCCTCCGTGTTCCTCGGATAGGGTGGAAATGGAGCACATTTGGTTGCTGATGAATTGAAGAACGTTTCCAGAGTGACTCTTGACCATCTCAGCACGCCATCTATGAGGCAAATCTTCTTTGATGGATAGAGTCCATTGAAATCACCCAACAATTTTAGACGGTCATATTCACCCCAACATTTCCCGGTGGGAGAGGGAGAAATATCGCCATACTGTTGGCGTATCGAACGGCACGGTAACTTCAACAAGTGTCTGTATGGGACCAGACTCAACATGGGACAGTATGAGTTTCTCTTAAATTGCGCTTGCTGCGCTGTGGCAGGCGTTGCATAAAGGACGCAATATATGATCTCTCGATTCTTATGCTTCCCGGTTGTTTTTCTCGTGGCGGCCAGTTCCGCCATTTTTGCGGCAGACTTGCGAGTCGGCATGATCGGTTTGGATACGTCGCACGCGGTTGAGTTTACCAAGCGGTTCAATGATCCCGCTGACAAGAATTTTATTCCCGGCCTCAAGGTGGTGGCGGCGGTGAAGGGCGGCAGTCCGGACATTGCGGAAAGCCGGACCCGGATGCCGGGCTATGCGAAGACGCTCCAGGAAAAATACGGGGTTAAAATTGTGGATGACGTCGATCAATTGGTCAAAGAGGTGGACGTGGTGATGATCGAGAGCCTGGACGGGCGGCCGCATTTGAAGGAAGCCGTGCCGGTGATTAACGCGGGCAAACCGGTCTTTGTTGACAAACCGGCGGCCGCTTCGTTGCGCGATGTGCTGGAAATCTACCGGCTGGCCAAAGAGCACAACGTCCCGATTTTTAGCGGCTCATCCCTGCGCTATTACCCGAATTTGCAGGCGATGAAGGCGACCGAAATCGGAGAGCTTAAAGGAGCGGCTTCGTGCGGTCCGGCGGAATTGGAAGAGCATCATCCAGATTTGTTCTGGTATGGCATTCATCCCACAGAAGCGCTTTACACCATCATGGGGCCGGGCTGCGAGAGCGTGTCCTGCACCGTCACTCCCGACACCCATGTGGTGACCGGAGTTTGGAAGGGCGGCAAGATTGGCACGTTGCGCGGTATTCGTAATGGGTCCGCGCCGTATCGGGTGACGGTTTTTGGCAGCAAAAAGGTGCTGGATGAACAGTTGGCGGGCGATTACACGCCGTTCTTGCGCGAAGTAGTCAAGTTTTTCCAAACCGGCATTGCGCCAGTGCCTGCCGAGGAAACGATCGAGATTTACGCATTCATGGAAGCCGCCGATGAGAGCAAGCGCGGGGGAGGCTGCCCGGTCAAGATCTCTGACGTGATGAAAAAAACCCCCGTCCGTCTCAAAGATACCGTTTTTTGATCCCCGAGTCAATTCGATGAAAGAGTCTCCCAGCCAAAGCGCGGAGGATTACCTGGAGCGAATCCTTGAGCTAATTCAGGAGAAGGGTTACGCCCGGGTGGTGGATATTGCGTCGTCGTTGGAAGTCAAACAGGCCTCCGTGACCAGCATGGTGCAGAAGTTGGCGGAATTGGGCTACCTGAATTACGAAAAATATCGAGGGCTGGTCTTGACAGACAAAGGCCGCGCCGTGGCGTGCCGCATTAAAAAAAGACATCAAACGCTGTCGCGCTTTTTCTCGTTGTTGGGCCTTGATGAACAAACCCAACAGCAAGACATCGAAGGAATTGAACATCATTTGAGCGGGGAAACGGTCGAGGTGCTTTCCAACCTGGCGAAATTTTTTGAGGACAATCCCGGGACTTTGAAGGCTTTTCTCAAGTCGTGCAAGGCAGCGAAGTGATGGCGGTGTTCGGAATTGATTGAGGCCGCGGCGGGTTCTCTTGCTCAGAAATCCATATAGCTCCAGACCTGCACGTCGTTGCCAAAACGAAGGACGAACCAATTCTTTTGGAAAATCTCGTCGTCGGGGGCGTCCTTGCGGAAAAAGGTCCATAATACTTCGCCGCTGGCCGGATCGAGGCGGTAGATGTGGTAATGCTCCGGCCCTTCCGGGCGCGGCGCGTTGACGGCTTCAGCCAGCCCCAGGACCATGCCATTTCCCCCTTGCTGTGCGCTGGCGGTATAGAGATATTTGCCAGTCAGAAAAGTTTGCTGGCCGAGGTTTTGCACCTGCCAGAGAATTTTGCCGGACGTCGGATCCACTTTCAGGATGACGGGCGGGGTCGATTCGAATTTGATCTGTTCGGAGTATTGAATGTCTTCCGGGCTGGCGGCGGTCGAGTCAACATAAAGCATGCCGTCTTTATCGAATTGCACCCGGCTGATGCCGATGCTGGGCAGGCGCCATTTCACGTCACCGCCCGGCAAGGCCAGCGCCGACAGGACGCCCTGGTCAAAAAAATAAAGGACGCCGTCCCGCTCCAAGGCGGGCAACCCGTAAGGCCCGCCCATCTCCCCGCCGAATCGCTCGCTGATCGGGTAGCTGAGCTGCGTGGCGAAAAGTTTGCTGTTCCGTTTGTCGAAGACTGTCAAACTTTTTCCGGCAGTCAACAAATCGACGGATTGCAGCGCGAAAAAGGCCGGGACGCCCGTGACCTGGCCCTTCCATTCCTCCGGCTTTTCGCCCCGCCAGCGCCGCAGCCTGACTTCGTAAAGGCTTTCGTCGACCGGTTTGACGCCGCCGGTGCGATCGCGTTTGATGTCGTTGAAAACTTCCTCCGCCACCGCCGCCGTGCTGGTGGAAGTGCTGGTATTGCCGTTGAGGACGGAGGGCCCGCGCGGCCGGATCGCCTTCACCCAGTTGACTCTTGGTTCCAACAGCCGAACGCGCAGTTCCACGAGGTTTTGGCCGGCGGAAAAGAATTCGCTGCTGACGGCGTCGAGGGGTTTGTTGAATTTGTGATCCTCGGTGGCCTGGGCCAGCAGAACGCCGGCGGTCGGCTGGACATTGGGTGGTAATACATCCGGCATTTCCTGCTGTTGGGCGCGCGGGATCTCAACGCTCTGGCTGGCCACTTCGCCGGAGGAAAGGTCTATGCGCATCGCCACCCGGCGCGTCGGGCTCGTCGCGGAAACCACCAGGATGCTCGAATCCGTCGGCGTGAAGCCAATCAAATGTCCAACAATGGGAATGGTCTCTTTGACTTCACCGCTTTGCTGGTCCAGGCGCACGACCCGATCTCCGGCGCATATCCAAATATTCTGCTTGTCCACATAAATTTGAGGCGAGCCGAACTCCTCTGTCTCCTTTGCGGCATAACTGGCGTGCCATAAATCTTTCTGGGTATGAAGATCGCGGACGATGGCGTTTCCGAAATCCGCCAGCAGAATTTTTCCACCTTCCAGGAATTGGGCGTGCCAGCCAAAGTCTGACTCGGGCAATTTCATGGTAAAAGTCAGGCGCGGCTTTGAGCCGACAATCGTGTACCAGCTACAGGCCCCCACGAACATGAGAACCAACGCACAAATTCCAGCCGCGATCCAGCCGGTGCGGCGCATTTGCCGCGCGTCCGCCTCAAGTTTCCGAATGGAAGCGCTGGCGAGGCGGGCGGGCGGGGCTGCTTGAGGAACGGCAACGGCCGCAACGGCTGGCGCAGCCGCGGCTTTCATGCGCAGGCGCGGCTGGGTTTTCTGTTCCGCTTCCAGGGTTTGGGCGATGATCTCGTTGGCCGCCGCGGTGCCGTCGGCTTTGCAAGCGGGGCAATTGACTGGAAACGGCATGGCACCGTTTTGCGGCTCGATTTCGAAGGAGTAGCGCGCCCCGCATTCGCATTGAACCTTGATCGTCATTGCGGATTGAGCAGGCGGACATTCGGCGGATAACCGGCATCGCGTTCCAGCTTGGGACCGCAGCCCACCGCCTCGCCGCCGCGCGTCAGCAGGTTGCCGCCGTATTTGGAATGGTTGTTGCCGGGCTTTTTACCGTCTTGCGAGAAAATCTGCTGGCCATTTTTTTTCGGAGCAATATCCACCTGCGCATCTGAAACGATAACCTCATCGGGACCGTCATTGGTGGTGCGTCCCATATAATAGGCATAGCTGATTTTGCGGGCGGCAAAGGATTCCGCCTCCGGCAGCGGGGAGTCGCTGGTGGCCGGACAGATGAACATTTCAGTCACCGTCGTGCTTTTGGGCACCAGCAAACTCAGGGGCGCGGCCGGCGTGGTGGCGTCTTTCAAACACGGATAAGCGCCGTTGTTGTCATTCTGGTAAATGCTCAAGGCGAGATAAATTTTCTGCAAATTTTTACGGCAATCGGCCAGGGCGCGATTGCGGCTGGCCGCGCCGTAGCCGCCCCCCATCACCACTGACAAAACGATCAGCAAAGCGACCACGATCAGCATTTCAAACAATGAAAAGCCGCCCGCGCCGCGACCCGCCGGCGAAAATTGCTGGCGGGAGATATTCACTGCGGGACAACGGTAACCTTGCCTTGCGTCGCGTCGTAGTTCAGTTTCATCCCCACGGGCGCGTTGGGCAATTTGCTCAAATATTGCTTGGTGACCAACTCATTCAAGTCCGTCGGAAAACGGCCTTCCTGCGCGTTGAAAAGCTGGACGGCCTGGTTCAACGAAGCGGTATCCACGTTCTTGACGGCGCTTTGCTCGCCTTTGGCCAGCGCCCCCAGATAACCGCCGGACGGATTGGCGCTTTGGGCGGGAGGAGACGAGGCGGGGGGTGTTTGTTCCTTGCCGCAGCCGCCCAGGGCCAAGGCTCCGGCTAAAAAGATTAAGCCGCGGAAGATATTCATATTCGGAGCTTACCCCGCTGCCCCTAAAAATCAATGCGCGATTAACGAAGTTCTAATGGCCCGAATAGAACTGATTTTAAGCCGCGCATTAACAATGCAGCAGTTCCACCAGACCCGTTTCATCCGCAAAACTTTTTGCCAGCGGTTGATCGAGAGGAGCCAGACTGAATCCATGTTGCCGGGCGAGCGCGACCAGATAGCGGTCGGTGATCTGATTTGCGCCAGCCATCAGTTCCGTCCGCACGACGCGGTCGGTGCAACTCAAGTCATCAGCAATGAATTGTAACCACCCGAGTAACCCATCTATGCGAACGTCGGAGGGCGAGGCAAGATGGGTTGCATGAAAGAGAACATTTCCGTAATTCCGGTTCGGCGGCGGCAGA
>Ga0182030_10012661_pt1 | contig 16863 bp, 11 predicted proteins | sample 812S3MmetaG_FD_121299 | JGI IMG/M metagenome (GOLD analysis project Ga0182030, IMG submission 121299) | Permafrost microbial communities from Stordalen Mire, Sweden - 812S3M metaG (Illumina Assembly) | ecosystem: Environmental > Terrestrial > Soil > Wetlands > Permafrost | place: Sweden...
CAGCCAGATTGCGCCACCGATGGTCGGTATCGGTCTCAACGCCCCCCTGTTGGCTGATCCCCCGACCGAGCATCTGAAGCGACCGTCCTTCCGCGGGATCCACGTGTTCGTCTCGGGGAGCACCTGGGACTGGTACCGACCGGTACTGCCCGGCGACCGGCTGTACAGCTTCGGCGGGACCGAATCGGTCGAGGTCAAGGATTCTGAATTTGCCGAACGATCCGTCCTCATCACGTATCTCAACACGAAGATGAATCAACGGGGCGAGGTGGTGGCATCGATGCGTATGCTGGCCATCCACACCGAACGCAAGACCGCGCGGGAGAAGGGCAAGTACAGCGCGATCGAGCCCGCTACCTACAACGACGACGACATCGCGCGGCTCGATGCGATCTACGAGGCCGAAGAGGTTCGAGGTGCGGAACCCCGGTGGTGGGAGGACGTCCACGTCGGCGACACCGTCGGACCCATGGCCAAAGGCCCCCTCACGACAACCGACATGATCGTCTTTCACAGCGGTGGCTACGGCTTCACGCCCTATACGCCGTGCGCCAATAGGCTGGCCTTTGAGAACCGCCGGCGTATCGCTCCCTTCTATGTAAAGAACGAGCACGGCGTGCCCGATGTGGCCCAGCGGGTGCACTGGGATTCCGCGTGGGCGCAAGCCATCGGCAACCCGATGGCCTATGACTATGGCGTCATGCGCGACTGCTGGCTCACGCACCTCGTCACCGACTGGATGGGCGACGACGGATGGCTGGTACGCCAGCACAGCGAAATCCGAAAGTTCAACTACATCGGAGACAGCCACATCCTCACGGGCGAGGTAACGGCGAAACGGGTTGAAGGGGGCCGGCACGTCGTCGACATCGAGATGCGAGGTACGAATCAACGCGGTGACGTGACGTGCCCCGGTTCGGCGACCGTTGCCCTGCCCAGCCGGGACGGGGAACGTGCATTCCCGCTCCCGGAGCCTCCGGCCGATCTCAGCGCCGTCGCCCAGTCGCTGACGGCGCGCCATCTCGAGTTGAAAGCCGAGCGCGCCGCCGCTCGGTGATTCCGTGCCTGCCGTCAGGTGCGGGACCTGTTGGCGTCCCAGACCGGCCGACTGAAGTAGCTCTGGTCCTCTCCCCAACCGGTCAGGCCGTCCCATTCCCAACGGAACAGGGTGTCACCTCCGAGCCCACGCCAATGGCGGCTGACTGCTGCCCCATGGACCGTGAGATGACGGTCGAGGTCGTCGACCACCTCGAGATCCATGGACGTCGGCCATCCCGTTTCGGGGTCGACGCGCAGTTGGCGCTCTCCGGCCAGGACATGCGCGTAACGACCGCCTCGCAACAAGAATCCGCATGACACGCTGTCCCTCTCGAGACCAGGCGTCGAGTACACCAGCCAGGCATCCGAGGGACCTGCCGCGCCGAAGCAATAGCCGATTCCGCCAAAGCGCGTGAGGGGTGCGGATCCGCCGCCACGCCGCTTCGGACGCCCCGCTGGTCGCGGACCCCACGACCGGTCTCGGGTCGAGAAGCAGTCGACGACAATTTCCTCGCCGTGGAGCACCATCACCCCGGTGACATGGCCCGGTTGGTCGAAATGTCTCCCCTTGAAGAAAGGCGCTACGCCGAGCGGGTGGGGGTTCGGCGCCATGACCGCTTCGAAGAGGAGGTCCAATTCGAGGGCACCGGGGTCCTCGTAGCGGATCCGGTACTTCTTGAGCGGCTCGAGTGCGGTGACGTGCACGCCATTGGGCCATTCGAAGTCGCGCATGTCCCGCTCGGCCCGGGCCGGCAGCTCCAAGCCCTGGTAGTGGGCGTGGTAGGGCAGCTGCCAGTCGTACGACCCGGTGCCATCCCAGACCCATGCGCCCCCGTTGCACAGATGCGCGTTGGGCCTGGCCTGGCAGTAGGTCCACCCACCCATCTGCCGCTCGGGAACATTCCAGGAGAACCAACTCGTCTCGGTCTCCCACCACCGATCGGAGAGGACCTCGTCGTGAAAGTCGTCGTCCTCCGGGCCGAACGACGGATAGTGGCGTGCCGCTTTCAGCGCGGCGAGGTCGACGCCGGCATCCGCGGTCATCTCAGCGGGGGCCAATGGCGATCTGCCAGCACACCCATGGCCGGTCGCGCCAGCTCGGTCTCGCGTGCCACCCGTCGCCACAGGTACCCGAGGTACGCCTGGTCGCTCAGACGCTGCAGGCGGACGGCGGCAGCCAGTTGGTCCCGACCCTCGGCGAGGGTGGCGGGGACATGGCCCAATAACTCGGTGAGGTCATTGCGTTCGCAGGCTTCGAAGAACCCGCCGTAGGCATCCACCTGTTCCAGGTACTTGATGGCCCGCGCCAGTCCCTTGCTGCGTGTGCTGGCCAAGGGATCGCTGATCCGAGGCACGATGACATCGCGCAACTGTTCGAGGAGCGCCCCGTACATCCATGCATGGTCGCGTGGCGCTCGCTGCGGTGGGGTCTCGGCCGGTGAGACGTCGATGGCGGCCGCGACCGCGAGGGCTTCGAGCCACAGGCGCCGGTGCAATATGCCGTAGATGAAGGCATTTCCGAAGTCGCCCCCGCCTTGGCGCGCGCCTGCGGGGTGGTGGCTCATGACTTGCAACTTGGCCTCGGCCATGACGCGATAGAAGTGGACACGGCCCTCGTCGATGAGGTGACCCGAGAGTCCTTCGTACTCCCGTAGCCGCGTCGGAAAGTCGGTGAACGACTCCTGGGTGGCACGCAGGGACAGCCAGGCGATGTCGTCCATGGGGTCGCCCAGATGCGCCAACTCCCAGTCGACCAACGCCACGACCCGGCCGGCGGCGTACATGAAGTTCCCCGGCCCCGTGTCCCCCTGGACCAGCACCATCGGGCCCTCGTAGGCGGGGATGTGGCGGCGGAGCCAATCCAACGTGAATGAGAGCGCGGGGTCGACCGGGCCACCGCGGGCAGCCAACAGGGCATCCCATTCGTCGAGCTCGTAACACACGGCTTCGGGGACAGTGGTCGGCGACGGGAAGCCGGGGAGATCGAGCGTTGCCGGGTCCAACCGGTGGAGATCGGCCAATTTCGTCATGAAATCCTGCGCCGTCGCCTGGCGTTCATCGGGATCCGAAATGCGCGAGAACCAACTCTCGCCCACCAGCCGCTCCGACAACATGGCATGGTGCGAAGGGTGGAGCCCGAGTAGTCGGGGTACCGGGACAGTGCTTCCCGCCAGGGCTCGGTAGACCGATGCTTCGCGGCGCAGCGTCCACGGATCCCTCGTCGCCTCGTGGTCGGAGCGGTCATAGTGCAAGAAGAGCTCGGCCACACCATCGTCCGCCCGGTCAAGGTCGATGAACCAGGCCTCCTTGCGTCCGCCCCCGGGCTTGCGGTCAACGTGGGTGACCTTCCCTCCGCCAGTCTCCTCCACCCAGCTCACCACGTCATCGGGGAGGCGCATGCCGGGGTCGCTCATAGGACCGCGCCAGTCTCCTTCAGCGCGAGGACATCGGCCCACTCCATTCCCAGCTCGAACAGGATGTTTTCGGTGTGCTCACCGTGTGCGGGCGCCCGCGTCAGGACCGGGGGCGTTTCATCGAATTGCACCGGATTCGCCACAAGCGTGAACGACGTGTCCGCATCGGCGGCGACCTCGACCAGGTACCCGTTCTCGAGTGCCTGCTGATCGTCGTGGAGCTCGAGGGGCTCCTGGCAGACGGCCCAGACACCCACGGCGTCCGCCAAGGCGCGCTTCCACTCGGCCAGCGTCCTCTCGGCGAATGCGTCGTCGAGTGCCCCGACGCATTCGGGCCCGTGGGTGTGCCGTAGTGCAGCCGTCGCGTAACGCGGGTCGTCGGCGAGCTCGGGCCGGCCGATGCGTTGGCAAAGATCGGGCCAGTAGCGATCCGATTCGAGCATCGTGAGGTTGATGAACCGCCCGTCCTTGGTCTTGTACGTGCCGACCAGGGGATTGGGGGCGTGACGGCGATCACCACGAGGCAATTTGGGGATGCCGAAGAGCTTGCTCGCCACGATGTCGGGCGACAGCGTCCACATGGCACACGACAGCAGCGAGGCGTCGACGACGGACGTCACTCCATGTCGCTCCCGGCGAAAGAGGGCGGCCGCGATCCCCCCGGCCAAGGTCTGGCCCCCGGGGAGGTCGCCGTACGCGGCCCGGGGGTTCACCGGATACTCGTCCTCATCCGGGGTCAGCGCAGCGGCGTGCCCACCCCGGGCGAAATACGCCGCGGCGTCGTACCCGCCCCGTTCACGCTCCGGCCCGCGCTGGCCCATGCCGCTCCCACGGACGTAGATGATGTTTGGATTTCGGGCGCGTAGGTGCTCGACGTCGATGCGCATCTGCTGGCGCGCCGCCGGCAGAAAACTCGTGAGGAAGACATCCGAGGTCTCCGCCAGCTGGTACAGGACCTCGAGTCCGCCCTCCGATCGAAGATCTATGCCGATACTCCGCTTGCCCCGGTTGGGTTGTTCGATCATGAAGTTCACGGCGCGGGCGCCACCGCCGAACATTCCCGCCGTCACCAAGCCACGTTGCGGATCACCCGTCTCGGGGTGCTCGACCTTTATGACGTCCGCCCCCCAATCGGCCAGCACGGCACCGGCCGCAGGAACAAAGGTCCACGTCGCCACCTCGAGGATCCGCACCCCGTCGAGAACGCCTTCCGCCATCTGATGGGCTCCTCCTTCGTGTGAGCCGATACAGTAACCTGAATAGGCGGACGGTTGGGACCCGAGGGGGGGCCTCTTCGGGTGGTATGACGGACGGTTCGCTGCACTCCAGCTCCGCCCTCTGCCGACGGTCCCTCCGCGATCCGACCGGAAGAGCAGGGTCAATAGGGCGTCATCGCCGCCGGTTCGCCGTGCCACCGCCTGGCAGTCCACTTGGCCTGGCGCACCCGGCGAAGGGGGACGCGAGCGGAGGGCGCCGGTTGTCTAGAGTGTCCTTTATTCGTGACCCGGCATCGAGGCCGAGCCGCGATCGCCATGAGAGGCACGCACCAGCGCATCGAGCCGGGGGGGAATGGCCAACTACATCAACTTCCTGATCCTGGGGCTAGGGAACGGAGCTGTCTTTGCCGCGTTGGCCATGTCCCTGGTGGTCACCTACCGCAGCTCCGGCGTCCTGAACTTCGCCACGGGAGCGCAGGCGCTGTACGCCTCCTATACCTACGGGCTGCTCCGCACCGGGCGCCTGCTCGTTCCCATTCCCGGCGTGACACCCATTTCGGTGGGAGGTCCCGTGGCATTCCTTCCGGCCGTGGTCATCACCTTGTGCATCCAGGCCCTGCTGGGAATCCTTCTCTACGTGGCGGTCTTCCGTCCCCTGCGTCACCAACGCGCCGTGGCCAAAGCCGTGGCGTCTCTCGGCGTCATGGGCCTCCTGACCGCACTGGTCAATCTCCAGGTCGGGGCCCAGCAGGTTCTGGTCGCCCCTATCTATCCGCAGAGCACCTACACGCTGGGCAGCATCCGGATCCCCGCCGATCGCCTTTGGTTCGCCGTCACCATCGTCGGGGTCGCACTCGCCCTCGGAGCCGTCTACCGGTTCACCCCGTTCGGCCTGGCGACGCGGGCCTCGGCGGAATCCGAAATTGGCGCGTTGGTAACCGGCCTCTCACCCGAGAACATCGCTCTGACCAACTGGGCCATCAGCGGAACCGTCGCCGGACTGGCCGGCATCTTGATCGGTCCCCTGGTGCCCCTGATCCCCGGTTCTTACACCCTGTTCATCGTGCCCGCCCTGGCAGCAGCGGTCGTAGGGCGCCTGTACGCACTGACGCCGGCCGTCGCAGCCGGATTGCTCCTCGGTGCCCTCGAATCGGTGAGCGTCTACCTCAACTCGCGTTATCCGTCGTTCCCGAGCGGAGCCGGGCAGGTGCTCCCCCTCGCCATGATTCTGGCCGTCCTCTTGTACCGGGGACGACCACTCCCGACGCGAGGTCAGCTCCTACAGCCGACCCTCGGCAAGGCCCCGCGGCCGCGCCACATGGTGTGGCCAATCGTCGTGGGAGTCCCCGTCGCGGTCCTCCTCCTGGTCGTGCTCCAGCAGAGCTTCCGGGACGCCTTCATCTTGAGCCTGATCCTCTCGACCCTGGGGCTCTCGCTCGTCGTGGTCACCGGTTACGTGGGGCAGATCTCTCTGGCGCAGCTCGCACTGGCCGGTGTCGCCGGTTTCCTCCTCAGCACCTTCGCACACACGTGGGGCATTCCGTTCCCCTTTGCCCCGCTGCTGGCCGCGCTTGCGGCGACCCTCGTCGGCGTCGGTTTCGGGTTACCCGCACTTCGCATCCGCGGCCTGTTCGTGGCCATCGTCACGCTGGCACTCGCCGTGGCCGTCGAGGCGGTGTGGTTCCAGAACAACAGCTTGGACGGGAGCTCCGGTGGCGAGCCGATCCCCGACCCACACCTCTTCGGCATCGATCTCGGAATCGGATCGGGACTCGGGTTCCCTCGTATCGCCTTCGGGTTGCTCTGCCTGTTCGTCCTCGTGGTCGTCGCCATCGGCGTCGCCCGGTTACGCATCAGCCGTCTGGGTTCGGCCATGCTCGCTGTGCGCGCCAACGAGCGTTCTGCTGCCGCGGCCGGCGTCAACGTCGTGCGCGTCAAGCTCATCGGGTTCGCCATCGGGGCCTTCATCGCCGGCATCAGCGGATGCCTCATGGCCTATATGCAGACCAACGTCACCTTTGACACCTTCGATGCCCTGGTGGGCCTCCTGTTCTTCTCCACCGTGTTCGTGGCCGGAATCACCTCGGTGAGCGGCGCCATTCTGGGCGGGTTGGGCGCCTCGGGCGGCATCCTGTTCGTGGCGACCAACCATGTGGTCTCGTTCGGCAATTGGTACGGGGTCCTCCTGGGGATCGGTGTCATACAGACGGTGATCTTCAACCCCGAGGGCGCCATCGGGCCGATGCACAAATCGGCTGATCGGGTCCGCCGCCGCATCTGGCCGGCGCGACCGGTCATCGGTCCGGTGGCGCCGGTCACAACAGCCCTGCCCACACCGCAGCCACGCGCCACGACCGCCATCCGCCCGGCCTCTCCCGCGATCGCCCTCGAGCTACGCGGGCTCAGTGTCCACTATGGCGGGGTCATCGCCGTCGACGACGTCACGTTCTCCGTGGCCGAGGGTGACATCGTCGGCCTCATCGGTCCGAATGGCGCAGGAAAGACGACACTGATCGACGCGCTCAGCGGGTTCACCCGTTACCGCGGGCATGCCGCGCTCGCGGGCCGGTCACTCGACGGCCTCCCACCTCACCGCCGGGCGGCGCAGGGACTGGGGCGCACGTTCCAGAGTATCGACCTCTACGAAGATCTCTCGGTGGAAGAGAACGTCACAGTGGGCCAGCACCTCGCCCGCGACGGCGGCGCGGCGAAGCTGACCGACGTCCTCGACTCGCTGGGGCTCTCCGCACTCCGCGAGAGAAGCGTGGGCGAGCTGTCGCAAGGGCAACGCCAGCTGGTGTCGATTGCCCGGGCGCTGGCGGGTGAGCCCAGGGTTCTCCTCTTGGACGAACCGGCGGCTGGTCTCGACAGCTCGGAGAGTGCGTGGCTGGCTGACCGCCTACGTGTCGTGCGCGAAGGCGGCGTGACGATCTTGCTGATCGATCATGACATGAGCCTCGTGCTCGGGCTCTGTGACCAACTGCACGTCCTCAACTTCGGGTCCTTGATCGCCTCGGGCCCACCTGACCACATACGCGTCGACCCCGGGGTCGTGGACGCGTACCTGGGCGCGACGCCGACGAAGGAAGTGGTGACGTGACCGGTGCCCCGGCGCTGGAGTGCACCGGCATCAATGCCGGCTACAACAAGGTCGCGGTCGCTCGCGATATCAACCTGTCCGTCGCACACGGCCAGGTCATGACGGTCTTGGGCCCCAACGGTGCCGGAAAGACAACGTTGCTCCTCACGATCTCGGGCTTTCTTGCTCCACTGAGCGGGGAGATCTCCCTCGACGGCGTGCCGTCGCGGACCGGCTCAGCCAGAAGGATGAACCGTGCCGGTGTCGTCCTGGTCCCCGACTCACGCGCCCTCTTCACCGAGTTGACGCCGGTGCAGAACCTGAAGCTGGCCGCTCGGCGCTCCCACTCTTCGGTCGATGACGTCCTGGACCTCTTCCCGGCCCTGCGGCTGCGGGCGCGCCTGCGGGTGGGGCAGCTTTCCGGTGGTGAACAACAGATGCTCGCGGTGGCCCGTGCACTGATGCAGGCTCCGAAGGTTCTGCTCATCGACGAGATGAGCATGGGCTTGGCCCCGGTGATCGTCGAATCGCTGTTGCCGGTCATCCGACAGGTCGCCGACGAGAGCAATGCTGCCGTCGTCCTGGTCGAACAGCACGTGCAACTGGCTCTGGAGATGGCCGATGTCGCCATCGTCCTCGTCCACGGAGGAATCGTCGCCTCCGGATCGGCTGACGAGGTGCGCCGGGAAGAGGCGACGCTCGCCCAGGCCTACCTCAGTGGTGGGGCCGACCCCTGACCGGTCAGTCGCTCAGCGCCGTGGCGTCGGCGTACGCCCGTGCCAGATTCCGGGCACAGCGGAATGAGGAGTCGAGCCCCGAATGCGCCGTCAGAAGGTCGCGTTTTGTGCCCGTCCGAAAGAGGTGTCCGCCCATTTTGCTCGTCATCAGGCCGCCCAGAGCCATCAGGACCCGGTAAAAGATGATGGCGCGGGGGTCCGTGTCCTCGACGCGACCTCCAGCCTCCAGATAGGCCGCCACGAAGGAGGGCCAATCCATGAGGAACGTGGCCACGTTCCAGGCCGCCGCCAGCTCCCGGGCAGGCGGACCGATGGACGCCGCCTCCCAGTCGACCAGCGCGGTGACGCTCCCTCGGTCGATGAGCATGTTGTGGAACCCGAAATCACCCTGGAGGAGGCACAGTCGGGAAGGGGGTACCACGAAGGCGACGTGTGCGAGGAGCCACCGGCCGGCCATCTGGGCGGTCACGTTGGGCGGACCCGTCAGCCCGTCGATCCGCCCCATGATCGCTTCGACCATCGCCACGGTCGAGTCCACCGTCACGGTGGCGTGTGCGATGTCGAGGTGCGTGCGACCGAGGTGGTCCAGAGGCAGGGAGTGGAGGCGCGCCAAGCTGGCTGCCAATTGGCGTCCCAGCTCGACCTGGTCGTGCGCCGGTGCCGCGAGGTCGGGGAAAAACTCGCCGGCCTTGTGCCCCGGCACCCGCTCCATCACCAAGAAGGTCCCCTCGCCGAGAGCGTGACCTTCGGGCTCGGCGAAGAACGGCTCGGGAACCGGCACACCGCCGAATGTGTGCACGGCGTCGATGACTGCAAACTCATCGACGGCTCGGGTCTCGAGGAGACCCACCGGTCGATCCTTGCGCACGATCACCTCATGGGGAAGCTCGCCGGTGTCGCGCAGCGAGACAAGGATGGTCTCCTTCGATCTCCCCCCGGGGACGACGGCCATGCTCTCGACGACGACGTCGGGCGAGTGGGCGAGCCTGCCCCGGAGATACGCCGTGAGCTGCTCCGCCGTGATGGAACATCCGTGGCCGGACGGACCGGGCCCGTCGCGAGTACCGCCTTGCGCCTGCACGGCGCGACGCAGTTCTTCGAGGCGCTCGAGAAATCGATGCTCGACCTCGACGACATTGCGGGCCATGTCGACATCCGCTCCCGATTGAGCAAGCGAGGCGGCCTCGGCCCGAAGGTCGTCGAATTGCGCCGGGGTCACGACCCGTCCCTCGGCCTTCGAACCAGGCCGCAGCGATGCCTCGAAGGCCGCCCCGTACGCCGCGCTGAGCTCGGCTGCGGCCTCTTCTTCCACGATGAATTCGACCAGGATCCGATCGAGCAAACCGGCGGCATCGATGGCCTGCGCGCTCTGGAGCTCCGGCAACAGGACCGACGAAATCGTGTCTCGCACCTGGCGATAGTAGAGAGCTCGGTCCTCGCGTGGCTGGCGCATCAGATCCTCGATGCCGCGTCCCTCACGCCGTCCGGATCACGCCGTTGATCAGCGCGTCACCGAGGGCGAATGCGGGCGGGGCCTCCCCGTTGCGCGGGTTGATGTTGGCCTCGAGGAATCCCCACCCACCCGGCTCACCTTCGACCCACACGTCACCGACGGATTCCCAGCCGTGCCGACGCCGGGTGACGCCGAGCATGCCCCCGATGGCCTGCATACGGACGTCCACGGTCGCCCCGTCCGACAGGCGGTACTTCACCTCGGCCGACGGGCAGCGCAGGGAATCATCGTCAACGTGCAGGAGCATGCTCGCGCTGGCCACATCGAGCTTCTTCCCGCGGTCGGTCAACGAGCCTTGGCGGAAGAAGCTGCCATTGGCCCCGACCATCGACCCGTAGCGGAATTGCAGGTCACCCAAGGATCCCCCGAAACTCCGACTCGACAGGAAACTGTCCCAGTGGCGAACGCCCCAAGAATGGTCACGCCATGCGGACGCGGTGATCGTCGCCCTCCGACCATCGAGGGTGACCGAACCCGAGGCGCGGCACGAGGCGTGAAAATTATTCGAAAAGATGGCTCCTGCCGAGCCCTTCGAACCGGCGAAGGTGTCGGCGCCCGACACGGAGAACGAGTCGGCTTCGTCCTCGAGCACGAGGTCCATCTGGCAGGCGTCAGCCTCCAGGACGAACCGGAGTACCCGGCCATCGTGGAACAGCCGCTGCGGGCCGGCGGTGAGGCCGTGACCTTCGACTCGCTGCAGCGCGAGATCCTCGTCGTTGTGCCGGAACCGGGTCCCGTCCTCGTGATAGACGCCGCACCAGAGATTGGCCGTGCCCCGGTTGACTTCATTGCCGATCCGATGGTTGCCCCCAAGGCCGGTCGCCGCGTCGCGCCAGGCGAAGTACACGCTCTCCTGCCACTCCAGATCGCCGGTCGCAGGGTGCGGCCCTTCGTCCTCCATCGTCGGCGCCATCCTATTTAGGATACTCTTTGCGAAGGGCACAGGCGAGACCGGGACAGGCCCTTCCCCACGCGAGAAACGAGACCCGAACCCGGGGCTACTTGGAGAACAGCGACGAGGCGTCGATGTTCTTGATGTCGGTCGCGATGCCGTTCGCCTTGAGCGTCCCGATCTGCGTCACCACCGAGCAGACACTGCGCAGCGAGGGGATGATCTTTCCGTTGCACGTGAACGTGGCCCCGTCGGAAAGCGGGAGGAGTACGTTCTTGGCCGTGCGGATCTGCTTGTTGACGCCGGCCGCCGTCACCGGCCCCGAGTAGCCCTGCATCACGTTGATAAGAGCCCAAATGGCCGACGCGCCATCGGACTGGTTGGTGCTCACATTCGGACTCGGGTTGACACTCGGCGCGTACTTGTGGGTGATGGCGGCGTACGTGGCGTAGTCCGGGGAACTGGTGACGCCGGGACTGGAGATGATCGATCCCGCCATCACCTTGTCGAGGGACGAGTTGATGATGCTCGGGTCGACGCAGGTGCTGAGCACGTAGCGCGGCAGCGTGAGACCCAACGTTTCATACGCCTGGAAGAAGGAGGTGCACAAGGTGAGGTCGCCGGTCATCCCGATGGCTTGCGCACCCCATTGCACCGCGCTCTCCAGCTGCGGCGTGATGTCGGCCGTGCCCAAGTTGACCGGTATGACCTTGAAGCCCACCTTGGCGTTCTTGAAGGCGGTCACCCCGAGTGTCTCGGCCGGCTGTATGGCCTCGGGCACATTGACGGTCAGCATGGCGAATTTCTTGTAGCCCTTGGCCTTGGCCACGGCGGCGTCGGCTGCCAGGACGCCCGGCAGCCCACCGGTCAGCGAGTACGCCCCGTTTGTCGTCGTCTCCTGGGTGGTACTGCCGGACAAGGTCATGTAGGGAATACCCGCCTTGACGATCGTCGGCACTTCGGTCGGTCCCTGGCCGGTGAACGGCTCGGTCACGACGACGACGTGCTTCTGCACCATCTGGTTGGCGCAGTCCTGCCCTCCAGCCGGAGTGGAGAGGTTCTCGCAGATGAAGAGCTGAATGGGATGGCCACCGAGGCCGCCCTTGTAGGCGTTGGCCCATGCCACGGTCATTTTGGCCCCCTGCTCCACCAGCGGGGCCGTGCCCACCGTGCCCGACCCGCCGTCACTGATCATTCCCACCACGACGGGTGTGCCCTTGGCGGGATCGGGCTTGCCGAGAGCCGAACCGGTGGCGGCGCCGGCCGCGCTGCCCACCAGGACGGAGGCGATCACAACGGAACCGACACCGAGAGCGGCCAGAAGGGCCGAGGTACGACCCAGGTTCGAGTGCGGCACGGGTGACTTCGGCACGTCAGCCTCCAATTATCGGCTGGGGGCGACCGCAAGCACACGCACAAGACGTGCCTAGTTTCCCCCCACGCTCACTAGAAGAGTGCACTGTACTCACGACTCCATGCGAGGTCAAGGAACGTTCACCCCGCCCGTCGACACAGACTGTCCGTGGCGCAGGGCCGGCGGGAGCCGTGTCGGGATTCGGCTCATTTGCCTATGGTTTCGGTCCAATTCGATGTGCTCCGGATCACCGCCGGTCCCGCGCAAGACCCAGGAGCCACGGACCCACCTCCACGTCACGGCCCGGTGGGCAATGACGAGATGAGTGATCTCAATACCGCAAGGACGGCAGCGCGACTGGCTCCTTGACACCCCCGACGCCCCTCCTTAGATTAGGTTTTGCAATTGTTGACAAGTTGGGCATACGGGGGACGCTTCGACTCGGCGCTTGGCCGTAGCCTGTCGATTGGGAAGCGAGGAAAGCCAATGGCTGTGCAATCGGTGGAGACGATCCCTCTTCGATTTCCCGAGATGAAGCTGAGCCCGGAGCAGGAAGTCGCGCTCCTGGCCCGGACCCTCTTCAACGAAGGGTACGACGATCATCTCAGTGGGCACATCACGTATAAGCAGCCCGATGGCACATTCCTCGTGAACCCATGGGGTCTGGCCTGGGACGAGCTCTGCGCCAGTGACATCGCGCGTATGGACAAGGAAGGTCGACAGCTCGACGGCCGTTGGCTGATCACCCCCGCCATCACGCTCCACGTCGTGTTGCACGAGCACCGGCACGACGCCGGCGTCGTGGTGCACAATCATCCCCGGTGGGGGACGATCTGGGCCGACGCGCAGCGGGTCCCGCCGATTTACGACCAGACGGGCGCCATGTACTCCGGTGAGATCGCGGTCTACAACGAATACGACGGGCCGGTCAACGACAGATCCAACGCGAGTGGCGCGATCCGCGCGCTGGGATCGGCCAACGCCGCCTTGCTGGCCAACCACGGCGTCCTGGTGATCGCCGACGACATTCAGCAGGCGTACATCCGGGCCATGGTGCTCGAGTGGCGCTGTCGCCAAGCGTGGCATGTGGAGGCCCTCGGGAGTGGGGTGCCGATGAGCGAGAAGACAGCCAGGGACTTCGGCGCGCTGATCGACTCGGTCCCGGGCGCGTTCGATGGTTTCTTCGAGGCGATGTGCCGCCGCGTGATCCGCAAGGATCCAGGAGTTCTGGACTGAGGCGAGCCCTCTCGCCGCAACCGCACGCAGATCACCGGCGCGTCCTGGGCGGCCGTGTGGCTGTTGTCACCGGCGGCGCCAGCGGGATCGGTCGGGCGCTCGCCGTGGCCCTGGATGCCGTGGGATGCCGCGTTGTCCTGGGTGACATCGAGAAGGTGGCGCTGGACGACACGGTGAACGAAATGCGCGCCTGGGGCTCTTCGGTCATCGGTGTGCAGTGTGACGTCCGGTCGACGGAGGACATGGAGGAGCTTGCCCATCAGGCCCACACCCAATGCGGCCCGGTCGATATCGTCTGCCTCAACGCCGGCGTCTCTCCTTCGGGCTCGGTGCTCGAGACCAGTGCGGCGACGTGGCGTTGGCTGATTGACGTGAACTTGCTCGGCGTCGTGAACGGCATCTCCGCATTCGTCCCGGGCCTCGTGCAGAGAAAGAGCGGCCACGTCGTCATCACCGGATCGTTGGCCGGACTCATTCCCACCCCGTCGCTGGGTCCTTATTCAGCCGTGAAGCATGCCGTCGGCGCATTGGCCGAAGTGCTGCAAACCGAGCTCACGGACACCGGTGTCCACGTCTCACTGGTGTGCCCCGGGGCGGTACGGACGCGCATCGCCGAAAGCGAGCGGAACCGGCCGTCCGAGTTTCCCGGCGCATCGCACGCCGACCCCCAACTGGCGCAACGCTACAGAGAGGCGGTTGCGGCGAGCACCACCCAGCCGGACCATGTGGCATCAGCGGTGCTCGAGGCACTCCTCGAGAACAGGTTCCTCGTGCTGCCCAGCCCGGAGGGACCATCGATGGTCGCAGAGCGCCTCAAGGAATTGCAGTCGGCCATCGGCGCTTGACCCACTGGATTTCGTCGTTCCGACGGTGCCACGCGGTACACCGTCGCAAAGTGCCCGCGAGGGGGAGGATCCATGAAAGCAGCCGTTCTTTTCAGCAACACGAACGACCGTCTCGAAGTGATCGATGGGATCACGACGCTGGACCCGGGATTTCAGGAGGTCACGGTCAAGGTCATGGCCTCAGGTGTGTGCCATTCCGATCTGTCCATCCTCAACCGGACCATGCCGCAGACGCTCCCGGCCGTGCTCGGCCACGAAGGCGCGGGCATCGTCACGGCAGTCGGGGACGGGGTACAGCGGCTCAAGGAGGGCGACCACGTCATCATCGCATGGACGGCTCCGTGCGGCTTCTGCATCAACTGCTCGGGCCGCAAACGCCCCGAGCTGTGTTCGACCATGTACACCACGGGTGCGCTCACTCCCCGCTTTCGCCGGGGCACCACACCGATCCACGGCATGTCGGGGACGGGCACGTTCAGCGAATACGCCACTCTCCAAGAGCGCGCGGCGATCCTTATCGACGACGATGTCCCCTTCGAAATTGCGGCACTCATCGGCTGCGGCGTCACCACCGGCGTCGGCGCCGCCGTCAACTGCGCCAAGGTCACGCCTGGGTCATCGGTCGTCGTCTTCGGGTGTGGCGGAGTCGGCATCGCCGCCCTTCAGGGAGCGCGATTGGCCGGTGCGTCGACCATTGTCGCCGTCGACGTGGTGGAGGAGAAGCGCGTGCTGGCGCTGCAATTCGGGGCGACCCACAGTTGCAGCCCCGATGACCTGGAGGACGCGCGCACCGAACTCACGGGCGACGGGTTCGACTACGCCATTGAGGCCATCGGTCTGGCCACGACGATGCGCATGGCCTGGGACAGCGTGCGACGGGGCGGCACCGCCTGCATCGTCGGCGCAGGGCGCGAGGACGACAAGTTGGTCTTCAGCGCGTTCGAGGTATTCTTCAACGAGAAGACCCTGGTCGGGAGCTATTACGGCTCCTCTGACGTTCGATCCGACTTCCATCGCTTTCTACGCCTGTGGAAGGCCGGTCAGCTCGACCTCGAAGGCATGATCAGCCGTCGCATCGCGCTCGAAGAGATTAACGGCGCGTTCGATGCGATGGAGGCGGGCGAGGTCGTGCGCACGGTGATCACCTTCTGACAGTCAAGGCAGGATGCCGATGCGGGCCGCGGGCTCCGGGGTCCCTTGGCGGCGGTAAAGCGCCCGCTCGAGCGCACGGAGGAGGCGGTCGCGGGTCTCGACCGGGCTGATGAGCTCGTCCTGGCCGAAGTTCTGCGCCGATCGGTAGGACGCCTCGACCTCGGCCTGGCGGAGAAGCGACGCCTCGTCCACGTCGGAACCCCGGGCCCGGCTCATGGATGCCGCCCCCATCGCTCCCATGGTGGCGCCGGGGTAGATGAACGTCGCCGACTGCCCGTCAAAGGGGATCATCCCCATGACCATCGACCCGAATCCGTAGGCCTTGCGCAGCGTGACGGTGAACTTCGGCACGCGGGCCTGCGTCTGGGCCGCGAACATCCGCGCCCCGCTGCGCAGGATCGCCTGGCGTTCCGACTGACTCCCCGGCATGACCCCCGGATTGTCGGCCAGGAAGACAAGCGGGAGGTGGAACGAATCGGCGACCGCGATGAAGTGCGCCGCCTTGTCCGCTCCGTCGGCGTCGAGGGAGCCGGCAAGGAACCGGGGCTCATTTGCCACAACGGCAACGGGATGGCCGCCCAGACGAGCGAGGAAGCAGAGGAGCGAACGGCCGAAGCCCGGCTGCACCTCGAAACAGGATCCCTCGTCGAAGACGGCCTCGACCACCTCGTGCATGTTGTACAGCCGGCGCCCGTTGCGAGGGACGATGTCAAGCAGCTCGGGCACGGGCCGGAACCCGTCGTCCCCGTTCTCGAGATCCATCGGGTACGACCAGGCCGAGGACGGAAAGTACTGCAAGTAGGCCTTCACCATGTCGAGGGCGGCCACGTCGTCGGGGGCGGCATTGTGGATCAGGCCACTGGCCAACGCGACGTCCGGACCGCCGAGCTCCTCCTTGCTGATCTTCTCGCCGAGCGACTCGAAAACGACAGGCGGGCCGGCGGTGAACACCGAGGCCAGCGCGGTCATCACCGTGAAGTCCGACATCGGGGCGACCAGCGCTCCATGACCCGCCGACGCCCCGAGGACGGCGGTAACGAGCGGCACCCGACCCGAGCAGCGGGCTTGGGCGAGCAGATCGGTGGGGCTACGACCGTAGGGTTTGCCGTCGGCCCGGAAGCCCGCCCCCTCGAGCAGCATCACCAGCGGGACGCGGTCGGTCACCGCTAACTCCGCCACGCGGTAGCGCTTTGCGTTGGACGCGGCGCTGATCGTGCCGGCCAGCACGGTGAAGTCCTCGGCCGCCACCATGGCCGGGCGGCCGTCAATTGTTCCCGAGCCGATGATCACGGCATCGGCGGGAGCTTCGGCTCCGCCGACCAGGGTGCCGATCTCCTCGAACGAGCCCGGATCGAGCAGGTGGTCTATCCGGGCCCGGGCGTCGAG
>Ga0182030_10012662_pt1 | contig 16860 bp, 14 predicted proteins | sample 812S3MmetaG_FD_121299 | JGI IMG/M metagenome (GOLD analysis project Ga0182030, IMG submission 121299) | Permafrost microbial communities from Stordalen Mire, Sweden - 812S3M metaG (Illumina Assembly) | ecosystem: Environmental > Terrestrial > Soil > Wetlands > Permafrost | place: Sweden...
CAAACGACGCCGTAAAAACTACCATCTACTCACCAAACCCCGCCATGATATGGGCCACCTCCCTCACCGAAAAATCGGACGCGAGACTAATCCTAAACCGGCCTTATCTTAGTGCCATTCGGGTCAGTACAGTTATGGTAATTATGAATAAAACTGAATCACCCAATTTAAATCTATTTGGCCATCGGGACTGTGCTTATGTCCACATGACGCCGACCGTCCCTTATCATAAAAGGTTGGATCGGATTAGACATAGCGCTCCACTCCAAAGGCTCGGAATAATATCGATCGGAAGAGTCCTCAACCGTAAAGCGGAGCGGGTTCGTCCACAACAATCTTTTCAAGAATATCCATCCCCGCACAGTTTCGTTTGGTTCTATATTCTTATTACTAATTACTTCATCAAAGGTGGTATAAATCATTTCGTTCGCGTCCTTAATCCCGCCCGCAAAAAAGGCTCCCCCGCCCTCGCCCGCCATGGATACATATTCCAAATCGTCTCTCTCCCATTTATCCTTGGAAACCTCTTCCTCGACGGTATAGGATTCAATCAGAATCGGGTAGGGAAGAAGATTCTTGAAGCTTATCAATGCGGCGCAATGGTAAACTGCGTTGGCTCCATTAGCCACATACCATTGTCTTTCTTGGGGAGTGTTGGACGACGGTCCTACCGATACCTTAAAGCTATGCATATCGGGTGTTTTTATCCAGGGAAGTTTAAACGGCCACACCAGATAGGAAATTGGGGCCAATGCGATGCATGATAATATGGATGCGACCAAAATAAGCCTTTTATTTTTAAATCCCTCTTGCACCAAGGCAGCGACACCGAACACACCCGAACAAAGCGAAACCCAATGAAAAAAAGCACGCCAGAATCCATTAATATCAGCAGCGACCTCCCAAAAATTGATTCCGATAAGCCCGAGGAGACCGAACACAGCCCCAATGTTTATGGAGAAAGGTTTGGATTTGATTCTCTTATCTACATTCGACGTGGTGATTTCCTTATTGGGCTGTTTGGCGTCTTCACTGTTGGGCTGTTTATTGGGGGTACCCTCGTTGCCGCATTCATCAGGCTCCATAATGGGAATTAAAATATACGTGTGTTTTATGCAGACCTGTCCGATATTGAAATCATGCCAGATGCTAAACACCCCCGATTCAAACGCAAGCGCGACAACGCTGAGAAAGCCGCAGAAGCGGGCGTTAAAAGCGCCCAAGGCGTTACCGCGTTGGTTATCGCCAAGGCAGACCCCAAGCCATCCCCTCCCCGGCGCTAACCGGCAGCGGATAAGAGCGTCTCACGCGCCCATTTCGTCACCTTTGAGCCAGCCTTTTTTGCGGCTCGCTCAATCGTTTTGCGGTCCTCTTTCGAGAGCCGGAGCGAGAACAATTCCTTCGCCTCCCCCTTGGGAAGCTTCGGGCGTCCAATCTTTTTTGTTTTTGTCATACGAAAAATGTTTGACAGATATTCGTTTTCGTCATACAAAAAGTCAAATGGAAAAGCTGACGACTCAAAAACGCGCTGCGGTTCTCCGCTGCCTGATCGAAGGAAACTCGATTCTTGCAACCTCCCGCATCACTGGCGCTGCCAAGGGCACGATCATCAAACTGCTAGAGCAAGCCGGAGAGGCTTGCGCGGCCTTCCAGAACGATTCTTTCCGTAATCTTCCCTGCTCTGTCCTTCAATTGGATGAGGTTTGGAGTTTCGTTGGGTGTCGCGAGAAGTCCAAGGCCGAAGCCGTCGGATTGCATCCGGGGGATGTTTGGACATGGACGAGCATTTGCGCCGAAACAAAGCTGATTCCGGCATGGCGCGTTGGCGACCGTTCGGCACGGACGGCAATCGACTTTTGCCACGATCTGGCAGGGCGCTTCTCCGGCACAATTCAAATCAGCAGCGATGGCCACCCCGCCTACAAGATGGCAATATCCCACGCCTTTGAAACGGTCCACTACGGGCAACTGGTTAAAATCTACGGCAAGGACGATGAAGGCCGCGAAATCGTTATTCGTGCGGACAAAGTGCCGGTGTTTGGTACGCCCGAGATTGACCTCATAAGCACTTCCTACGTTGAGCGCAGTAACTTGACCCTCCGCATGGGCAATCGGCGCTTCACGAGGCTCACAAACGCTTTTAGCAAGAAACTAGAGAACCATGTTCACATGCTCGCGGTGAGTTTCATGCATTATAATTTCTGCCGGAAGCATACGACAATAAAAAGCACCCCGGCACAAGCGGCTATCCGGGGGTTCCGCTTCGCTTCACCCCCGGCTACTTTCGGGCAGGCCCCCCGGGCCTCATGTATTTCCTTGCGGCTAAGAACCACGATATCGGTCCTAAAGTTTCCATAACTTAATGCCCTTCGGGACTAACCCGGTATCAATCGTGCGGTGCTGGTTCCGATTGGAGGTGCGGAAATTATAGGACCGCCCACGCGGCGCTTCCCTTGTCGGCATTCTGGTGGTACGAGCATCCCAAAAAATGAATGCTCGCAAGTATGGCCGCACTCCGGGAGAGAAGGCATTTGACCGATGCTTTCTTCCGCTTGCGGCGGTTTCTGTATTGGGCGTTGTTGTCGGGATCATTGAATGGATGAGTGATCGGGCGGACAAGCACGTAACCGAGGCAACCATTGGCAATGCACTTGGTCCCGCACCGATACCCCACTCAGGGTGGCTCGTTTGGTTTCCGTTCGCGCTCGGGGTTCTTCTCGCGGTTCTTTGGGTTCGCGCAGTCGTTAGCTTGGTCGCCGCCTAGCCGGACCCTTCGGCGCGAATCCTTCGCTTCTGCGGCCTGATGCTGCTCATTCCATTGGCCTCAGTTGCGGTGAAATTTGTATTTTTGCCGTTTCGATGAACTGGATGGCGGAGTGAAAATCCAATCTGAAATAATGAGACGTGGCGAATTCAAAACCGAAGAGCTCGGGTGGTGTCAGGGAGGTTCGTTAAAGAATTCTGTCGCCCCTACCGGGGCTCTGGGGAATTGTTGCATGGATACCCGGGGTTAAAACCCCGGGCTATTACCTGTCGTCCCTTCGGGACTCTAGAGGCAGACGACTTCTAGAAGCAGACAACTATTAGTTGGGTCTGGAGTTGGACGAAGGATGACGCCAAGGCCGATGACAACGCGGTTTATGCTTTTCGCGTTTTGCACTGGGTATTTATTGCCCCTTTCGAGCCGCTTACGGCGGGAAAACTACGTGGAAATTTCAGTTCGCTCAGAAATCGTTGCAAATCTTCGTTTCCCTTTCACAGCCTACCGATGGCGTTTGTCACGAAGCTTCGTTATCCCGGATCGTCCGTTGTGTTACCCGGTCTATCTCTTTGCCGTAGGGGCACTTGAATAGGGTCCCTTTTTTTCCGCTATCGTGCTTGTGGCATTCCGAAGGCGCGGAAGGTTTGGCGCTTTCGCCTGGGTCCATTTAGGCCGGGAGCTCCCCCCGTGGGAGTGCACGGCACTGGATGTGCTATGTGCCGGCCAATCTTTGAGAATATGAAACATCGAATCCCTGACGGTCCCTCCCCCCTGGCAAAAGGAGCCCATGCTTACCCGACCGTCTTGAAATTCACGGGGCCGTGCCCATTTTCACTTCCGCCTGAGCCCCGGCAGAGCGCCCGGGATGAAATGCCCGCCACGACCAGGATTCTCGTGGCCGAAGACGATGATTGCTCGCGAAAGCTCATCTGCGCCCGGCTGGAAGATTGGGGCTACGAAGCCGTTGTGACGAGGGATGGCACACAGGCGATGAATGTGTTGCGGCAAGATGACCCACCCTCACTGGCGATTCTCGACTGGACGATGCCGGGGATGGACGGCGCGGAAATTTGCCGGCGTGTCCGGGAAGTCCATCGGCCTGTTTATTTGATCATGCTCAGTGCGCGCGTAAGCAAAGGGGACATCGTTGAAGGGCTGCGCGCAGGCGCGGACGATTACCTGGCCAAGCCCTTCGACCAACATGAACTGCACGCGCGCATCGCTGCAGGATTGCGGGTGATGGCGCGGCAGAGCGCGCTCGGGACTCGCCTGGCTGAACTGGAAACGGCTGCCACGGAAGCGAGCGAACTCAAAATGGCGATCTGAGCCATCGTGCACGGTCGGGTGCAAGATTTTAACCCGAAATCCGAAGTTGATCGGGGCGATCTGACTCAATCTGCTGGCCGCGAGTGCCATTCGTCAGGCCTCACCGTATCTAAAGATACGCCTCAGCCTTCCTCATGTCATCTCGGCTCAGCATCTTGCGCCATCTCATCCCCTCCAACATCGGAATTCGGGTTTAAGGCTTTCGGCAGAGAAACCAGATGAGATAAGAGCTGGAGGCGACTGTGGCAACGATGAGCGCGTCGAGGTAGACCTGCAGGAATTGAATCCAGGACATATTTTGGGGTGTGGAGTGGGGTGTGAATTGACGGGGAAAGGTACGTAATAGTTGATGAAGTCGCACCGTATCTTGCATTGGACCGTTCAAAACGAAGGTTGAGGGTGTGGAAATTATGGGCTGGCTCGTGGCGGTGTGATGGGGCAGATTTGAGCCATGCCAGCTCGACCTTCCCGCCGATCCAACGAATCCAATCCGAATGACTCCCGGAGCGCCTCCGATGCCGCAGGGGCCGGGAAGGTGAAGGGGGGCGGCCCATGGCTGGGTTCGCCTAAGATCAAGAATCAGATCCCGGCTGCAAAGCAGCGCGTGGGATCGGCCCGGGGGCGGTAGCGGCGCGGCTTGACGCGTACCGGGCTTTCCGTAGGCGGTGCTCCATGTGGGTCTTGCATGGGGGTGCTGGGCCGCATAGAAAGCGAAGGATGCCTGATTCCGATAATGGAAAAGAGACTGCTGAGAGCGTGCTGTTATGCAATGAGGTGCATTTTCGGGAGGATGATGCGCACTTTGATCGATTGCAGAAGCTGATTCCGGCGTTCGGGCGCGGGAAGCTGACGGCTCAGGTGGTGGCGAGGCTGATCTTTCGGACGGGGCTGGATGTGGCGGAGTCGTTGATCATGGAGGCGGAGCTGGCGGTGCCGGCGCCGGTGAGCGTGCCGGTTGAGCAGTTTGAATTGTGGGACGAGTTTTTGGCGCAGGCGAATGAGGGGGCGGGGCGGCGGTGACTGGGAGGCTTCGCCTCAGACCAAGTAAGAAGTAAAAAGTGAAAAGTGAAAAGTGGTTCGTGCCGCTTCGCGGGTATTGAGGGAATTTGACTCATTTGGGACGAATTCTGAAATCCAAGGATTCCAGAAGCTGCTCTACGCGAGCAAATCCTGGATCTCGGCGGTGGTGAGGCCGGACATGAGGGGCTCTTCGCTCTCGATGGATTCCATGAGGTTGCGCTTGGAGTCCTGGAGTTTTAGGATTTTTTCTTCGACGGTGTTGCGGGTGATGAGCTTGTAGGCGGTGACGACTTTGTGCTGGCCGATGCGGTGGGCGCGGTCGGTGGCCTGGGCTTCGACGGCGGGGTTCCACCAGGGATCGAAGTGGACGACGGTGTCGGCGCCGGTGAGGTTGAGGCCGACGCCGCCGGCTTTGAGGCTGATGAGGAATACAGGGATGGCGGGGTCGGTCTGGAAGCGGTCCACGACTTTCATGCGGTCTTTGGTCTGGCCGTCGAGGTAGCAATAGGGAATGCCGGCGGCGTCGAGGGCGGCTTTCTGGAGCTGGAGCATGGAGACGAATTGGCTGAAGATGAGGACGCGGTGGCCACCGTCGATGGCTTCGCGGAGGAGCTCGTCAAGGAGTTCGAGTTTGGCGGAGGCTTGCTCCTGGGTGAGGTCTGGGATGCCGAGGAGGCGGAGGTCGCAACATGCTTGACGAAGCCGCAATAGCGCGGTGAATATCAACATTCGGCCTTTGTTCTGGTCATTGGAGGAGGCCAGGTCGGTGATTTGGCGGCGGCTTTCCCGCAGGAGCTTATCGTAGACTTCTGTTTGATGCGCAGTGAGTGTGCAGTAAATGACTTGCTCTATTTTTTCCGGTAATTCTTTATAAACTTCGCGCTTGGTGCGGCGGAGGAGGAATGGGCGGATTCGCTTGGCGAGGCGAGACTTTACGGGGGCGGAATCGACTCCCTGGCCGATGGGCTGTTCGTAGCGCTCCTTGAAGTCGTTGCGGGTGCCAAGGTAGCCGGGCATGACGAAATTCATGATCGACCAGAGGTCGCGGACGGAGTTTTCCAGGGGGGTGCCGGTGAGGACGAGACGGTGGCGGGCTTTGAGGGCGGAGGCGGCCTGGGCGTTCTGGGTTTCGGGGTTTTTGATGTGCTGGGCTTCGTCTAGGATGATGGCCTGGAAATCGAGGGCGGCGTATCGCTCGGCATCGCGGCGGAGGAGGGGGTAGCTGGTGATGGCGAGGTCGGAGTCGGCGAGGCGGGCGAAGCGGGTGTGGCGGTCGGGGCCCTCGAGGGTGAGGATGCGGAGGGCGGGGGTGAACCTGGCGGCTTCGCGGGCCCAATTCTGGACGAGGGAGGAGGGGCAGACGATGAGGGAGACGCCGGTCAACCCCGAGAGGAAGGAGAGGGCCTGCACGGTTTTGCCGAGGCCCATTTCGTCGGCGAGGATGCCGCCGAAGCCATTGCGGGCGAGGAAGCGCATCCAGTAGACGCCATGTTTTTGGTAGGGACGCAGGACTTCCTCAAGGGGGCCGAGGGGGACGGGGGTGAGGGCGTCTGGCTGGAGCTGCTGGCGGGTCCAGGATTGCCAATCGGGGCTGCCCTCGATGGAGGTCCCCTCGCCCAACGCGCCGGCGAGGTAACCGGCGTGGGCGCGGCTGATGCGATAGGTGCCGGGGCGTGGCTGGTGGGGGTCGCAATCGGCGAGGGTCTGGCCGAGCTCGTCGAGCATGCCGGGGTCGAAGACGGCGATGCCGCCGTTTTTCATGCGGACATGGTTCTGGCCCATCTGGAGGAGGCGCTGGATCTCGGCGCTGGAGAAGGTCTGGCCTTCGGGGGTGCCGAGGGAGACGGAGAGCTCGAACCAATTCTCGCCGGAGCCGTGGACTTCGATGTGGGGGCGGACGCGGGCGACGGTGTCGTTGATGGTCGAGAAACGGGCGCCGAATTCGACTTTCCAGTCGCGCTGAAGGGCCGGGAGGGCGCCTCCGAGGAAGCGGAGGATGGGGCGCTCGCCTTTGAGGATCATCTCGCCTTTGCTGTCGGGGGCGGAGAAGCCGGCGGTGCGGAGGCGATCGAGGGCGGATTGTTCGGAGATGTTTGCTGGGGGTTGATGGTTGAGGGTTGAGGGTTGATGGACAGAATGAACAGGCTTCGCTGGGGGCGTGGCTACGCTTTGGCCGCCCGAGGCGCTTTGCCCGGTCGAGCGCAAAGGGCCTAAGCTTGAAGATTGATTGGGGTATCGGACCTGTAATTTTGCGGCGAGATAGTTGAGAGAACCCTCGATGTGGAGCAGAAACTGCGGGTGGCCGGGGTCTAATTGCGGGATATGGTCGTCGGGTGCCGAGGCCAGCGCTATGTTTTCCGGGGTGGGCAGCATCGCCAGCAAGTCGGCTGCGCTTACCGGTTTTCCGCGGCCGAGGGTTATGCGTGGGTGGCCTATTAGTGCGTGCAAGACTGCCTGGCAGCGGGGGCGGTCGAGGGTCATCATTCCGGGGAGGTCGCCATCGCTGACCTGGCGGATGGCGGTGATGGCGCGGAGGTCCTCGGGGGTGACGCGATAGGTGGCCTTTGGGTCGAGGGCGTGAGCTAAAACGCGGCGTCCGGGGGTTTCGATTTCGACCCCCATCACGACAGAGTCTTTTTCCCATCCTGACGTAAAAGTAGGCGCAATAACAACGTGAAGAACTGCTTGTATTCCTTCGTATTCCGAGAATATAGGGCCGGAGTCCTTGACGGGGCGCGATTCGATAGTCCCCTCCCCTGCCCTGCTGGATGGCGGTAAGCCGCTTGCTTTTTCGCCCTTTAGAACGGCCATTCCGACGGCGAGGGAGTGGGCGCAGACCATGCCGCGGTCGCGGGAAATGCGGCAGGAGCAGAGGTTCTCTATATTGGTCTTTGTGACGATGCGGAGGCCGGCGCGGTATTCTTTTACGCCGTCTTTCACGGTGCCGCGAAGGAAGGGCGGGGCGTAGGCGGCGGCCTCGACTTTGCCGGCCTCCCAGAGTCCCCTGCCCTCTTTGAGGGCCTGCCAGCCTCCGGCGTCGCTGAGCAGGCGTTCGGTTATCTCTACGGCGGCGGGCATCGGGTTGGACAATATGGTATGAAGGGATAGTGTCGCAGGTTTTCCTCGAATGAAAACAGTTGCTGTAGCGAACCAAAAAGGCGGAGTCGGGAAGACGACCACGGCGGTGAATCTGGCGGCGTGCCTTGCGGCGCTCCAGCAGCGGGTGCTGCTGATCGACCTGGACCCGCAGGCGAATGCGTCGAGCGGATTCGCGCTGGATTGCATCGACGGGCATTCGATTTATGGGCCCCTGCTGGGGCAGCGGAGCATTCTGGATTGCATCGTGCCGACGCGGTATGACCACCTTTTCATGGTGCCGGCGGACCTGGACCTCGCGGGGGCGGAGATCGAGGTGGCGCGTTTTGACAATCACCTGGGGCGGCTGCGGGTGGCGCTGGACCCGCTGAGAGAGGATAAGCCGTTTGACTGGGTGCTGCTGGATTGCCCGCCGTCGCTGGGAATCCTGATGACGAATGCGCTGGCCGCGGCGGATGAGTTGCTGGTGCCGATCCAGTGCGAGTACTTCGCGCTGGAGGGGCTATCGAAGATCATGCGGGTGATACAGCAGATCCGGGAAAGCGGGGCGAATCCGGGGCTGGAGTTGGAGGGGATTCTGATGACGATGTATGCGCGGACGAACCTGGCGCAACAGGTGATCGATGAGGTGCGCAAGCATTTTGCGGAGGCGGTTTATGAGACGATTATTCCGCGGAGCATCCGGCTGGGTGAGGCGCCGAGTTTTGGGAAGCCGATTATTGATTATGATGCGAGCGGGGCGGGAGCGGTGGCTTACCGGGGGCTGGCGGAGGAGTTTTTGAAGAGGCATGGGGGTGAAAATCGGAAGGAGCCTTAAATATGGTCTGGCTCGGTGAACGGCGAGGTTACTTGACGGATTGGGTGACCCAGAGGTGGGTCGAATATACCGGCAAACGCTTGAAGGAAAGCGACCTGACATGGCTTAGCGGTCCGGCGGGAAATACGTCGCTGATTGGCAGGGCATCCGTTGCGGAAGTTGCGGCTCATGAATGCCTCGCCATCGATAGCGATTCGAATATCCGAGGGCTTGTTGACTCATTTAAGGCGCTGGATGGACCGGCGTTTTCAAGTGAGGCTGTAGCGAAAGAAGTTTCCGAGTTTTACGAGAAGACTTCGCTATATGAGATGAACGCATGGGCTCATTGGTGCGGCTTCTTCAAACCATTAGGAGTGCTGCTTGCGCTTATCTTTAGTCGAAGGCTTCAACAGTTGAACGTGCCTTTGAACGGACTTGATACGAGCAAAGGAATGAGCAGCGATGTGATTCAACTCAAAAATCGGGATTCTGGAGCAGTGAAATATGTGGCGTGGATTCGGGAATTGGTGGAAACCAAAAGCATCCTGTACGCTGGTTATTATTCGGTTGCCATTCCAACCAATTTCGCGAACCCGTGTGTCAAAGTCGTATTTCCGCTTCCTAATGGAAATGCCATCGTCGTGATGAAACCGATTGCGAATAAGGACGGCTCGCTAACATTGGCGTCCTCGGGGAAGAAGTTCGGCGATCCAGGCTTCTATTTTACGATCCGGAAGCCGGATGGTAAATCAATTGGACGGTATGTTCGCTCGTTGAAGGAATGGATCACTGTATACCCGGGGAATGGCAACGAAGTGCGGGCTGATCACGTTCTAAAGTTCTGCGGAGTGACGTTTCTGCGGCTTCATTACCGGATGGACAAACGGAGTACAAATTGAGCGGGAGATCGGCTTTTCGGTGGGGTAGCGGTCTCAAAAGTGGTGGCATGGCGTGCTTCGAAGGCGACTGATTCCGCGGATTGGATACCGGTTTCCGGGATTGTCGCGCCCTTTCAGGGCTTGGCCGTTCCGGCCTGTTTACCCAGGGCGTTGCCCTGGGCTGGCTTGAGGTTGCCCCTTTGGGGCGTTACTATGGCGCGTGCCGCGCGTTGGTTTTAGGAGGAGGGGCTCTTCAATTATCTTCACATGGGCTGGAAGGGGGGTAATATTTTACGGTTCGGTGCGGTTTTGTTGATTCGTAACCTCGATTGAAGAATTGCCATGATTCATTGCTGCCAAGATAGAACGTCACGCTTTTTGCGTTTGGGGGCGGTGCTGGTGCTTTGCGTTGCCGGATTCTTTGGACGGTTGAGTTATGCGGAGGGGGCGGATGATCCGAGGGGGGCGGCGGTGGCGGCGATGCAGACTTGGCTGCATGGGATTGACGAGGGGGATTATCCGGGGAGTTGGAACACGGCGGCGGGTTCTTTTCAGAAGGCGGTTAGTTCGGATCAATGGACGGGGGCGTTGAATTCGGTGAGGAAGCCTTTGGGGAAATGCGTCGAAAGGAAGCTGGCTAGTTCGCTGCATCAGACGGAGGCGCCGGGGCCGGACGGGCCGCAGAAGGGGGATTACGTGGTGGCGCAGTTCAATACGGCGTTTGAGAATCTGGCTTATGCGGTGGAGACGGTGTGCTTTGAACGCGGGAGTGACGGGGTTTGGAAGGCTTCGGGGTATTATATCAAGCCGAAGTGAGAGGCCGTTTGAGAAAGACTTGGAGAAAAGATTGAACCACGGATGGACGCGGATGGGCACGGATTTTTTTACAGAGGCGCTCTGCTGTGGCGTCAGGGAGGTTCGTAAGAGAATTCTGTCGCCCCTGCCGGGGCTCTGGGAAATTGTTGCATTTAAACCCGGGGTTAAAACCCCGGGCTATTACCTGTCGTCCCTTCGGGACTCTAGAAGCAGACGACTATTGGCTGGGTCCGGATTTAAGGAAGGAACTTGCCTGACACCACACTACGGCGCTTTTTCCAAGCCATCGGTGGTTGATTCAAACAGAGCTCCAAAACGCTGCTGAATTTTGGCGGTTACTTTGAGACGCTGGGGAGGTTGGCGTTTTTGATTAGGAGGGTGCGGGTTTTGCCGTCGAGGGAGAGGCGGTAGATGGAGGGGCGCTTTTCCCTGGCGGTCTGGCTGATGCAGAGGAACTCGTCGGCGGTGAGCCAGCAGGGCTCCCACCAGAATTGCGGGGTGAGCTTGCGGGTGGCCTGGGTGGAGAGATCCATGGCCCAGATGGAGGGGGCGGGGCCGTCCCAGCCTTTGCGCTCGGGGACGGCTTCGGTGTTGAGCTCGACGAGGAGGGTGCGGGAGTCTGGAGATATGTCGAAACGGACGTTGCTATCCATGTCGCCTCCGGGGAAGAGTTTTTGCAGGGGCCATTGCGTTATCACTGCGCCGTCGAGGCCGATTTGGTAAATGTTTTCGAGGTCCTGGCAGTAAAGGGAGCGACCGTCGGGCATCCAGCATGCGGAGAAGAAGGAATGGCTGTCGGAGGCGGCTTTCTTGAGGATGCGGAAGCCGGCGCCGTCGGCGTTGGCGAGGCCGATGTCCCAATTGTGATCGATGAGGATGTAGAAGAGGAGTTTTGAGCCGTCGGGCGCCCAGACGGGGCCGAAGGAGTTGTCGGAGGGGACGTCCTTGAAGAGGGTGACCTTGCCGGTGGAGAGATCGGCTACGGCGATGAGGCGCTTGGGGCCGTTGTCTTCGGTGTTGAAGGCGAGTTTTGTGCCGTCGGGGGAAATGTCGGGGTCAACGCCGGCGGCGATTTTTCTGGGGCCGGTGCCGTCGAGGTTTGCGACCCAGACGGAATCGTCGTTGCGCTCGAAGGCAAGTTTGCGCGGGGCGTCGGCGGCGAAGGCTGCGGAGGCGGCGAGTAGAAGGGAGAATAGGGGGATTTTTTTCATGGGGGGAACCGCTGATTGAATGGAGCCTGGCGAATTTATCCGCAGATTAACAGATTGACGCAGATTTGGAAACCCTACCACTGGCTCTCCCGGAAAAAATCTACGCAAATCTGTGGTTGGTTCTTCGATGTTTTCAGTAAGGCTTTCTCCCGCGGAGGCGCTGAGACGCGGAGGTTTGGAATTACGTTCAGAGTCCCTCGTCGGCCCTGCGCCCCATTGGGAGATTCTCTTTGCGGCAGTATTCTCCGCGCCACCGCGCCTCCACGCGAGGTTGTGTTGCGAATTTTATTGAGTACCAATTTCTGCTCTTGAAAGGTAGGTTGCTGAGACTTGGTTGTGAATCGACGCGAATTTTTAAGAATCAGTCTCCATGGCGGAATTGGAGCGGGGGCATTTTGCGGCTGCGGGTTTGATTTTTCCGCGCGCGGGGCGGAGGGTTCGACGGATAGTTCGGATTGGTATTTGTATCCGCGGGATAGGCACCTGGTGTTCAAGGATGATGAGGAGTATATGGCTTTCTCGACGGCGGCGCCGTACTCGGCCTATATGACGAAACCGGGGCCGGCGGATGCGGTTTCGTGGGTGCAGATCGACCTGGGGGCGAAGCGGGCCATTGATAAGGTGAAGCTTTTTCCGACGGTGGCGAATTATTGGGGGTTCTGGACGGACCGGTTTCCGAAACGATTCAAGATTGAAGGATCGGATGAACCGGGATTTGCGAAGCCTGCGATGATCGCGGATCATACGGGGGCGGATTATAAGACGGAGCTGCTGAGGATATGCCAATTCCCGGCGGCAGGGGTGACGACACGGTATGTGCGGCTTACGATTACGGGATTCCCCGGGGACCGTGCGCTGCTCTCGAAGATGGGGGTGTTCTCCGGGGGAAAGGATGTTGCGGTGGGCTGTCCGGTAAGTGTTGACGCGGGGTATGGGAACCCGAGCGGGCGGCAGGGGGCGGCTCAGCTTACGCGTGCGTATAGGCCGATGGGTGAGGATACGAGGACTGATCACCCGGAGAATGTGATACCGGCGGAGCGATGGAAGCCGGCGGGGTATAAGATGGTTGCGCCGCTGGGGGGTGTGACGCTGGCGGGGGGACTGTTTCAGGCGGCGATGGAGAATAATATCCGATACCTGCTGGATACTGACACGGTTGAGTATCTGCTGGCGCCTTTCCATCAACGGGCGGGGAAGCCGATTGGCAATGGGATTGGCAAGGGGACGAAGGCGCCGGTTGAGTTTTGGGAAAGCTATCTGCCGGGATCGAGCGCGGGGCGGTTCCTGATGGGAGCGGGGAATACGCTGCGATGGATGGAGCACGCGGAATTGCGGCGCCGGATGAATGCGGTGGTGGATGGAATAACGGCGTGCCGGGAGCCGGATGGGTACATCATGGGTTATGCGCGGGATACGATGTTCGATAGCGAGCGGGGCGGGTATTGCCGGTCGTGGGTGACGCAGGGATTGATCGAGGCGGGGTATGCGGGGAGAGCGGATGCGTTTGAGCTGGTGCGGGGTTACCATGACTGGCTGTATAAGCGGCCGGAGCTGCCGCGGCTGATGCGGGGGGGCGGACTGGGGACGCAGGGGATGACGCCACTTACGCGGTTCTATTTTACGCCGGGGGGCACGGCGCGGGAGATAGAGGTGGTGCAACGGTATTACCAGGAGAATTATTGGCTGGATTGGCTGGCGGAGAGGCGGCCGGAGGCGATCTGGCTTTATCCGTATGATCGCCCGCACGATTATTTGATTACCAATCTGGAAGCTTACTTTGACCTATACCGGGCGACGGGGGAGGCACGGTATCTGGATGCGATGCTGGGGGCGTGGGATCTTTGCCATGACCATTGGGAACATATCGGAGGGAGCATCGGGATCATGGAGTACGGGGAGTATCCGCCTGACAGTAATCGGCTGTATCCGACGGAAGCAGGGACGCAGGATGGGGAGTTATGCGGGAGTGTGTTCTGGCTTAGGTTTAACCAACGGTTCCATCTGATGTTTCCGGAGGAGGAGAAGTATGTAGCGGAGATGGAGAAGGCCATTTATAACATAGGACTGGCAAACCAGGACGGGGACAGGGGTATTATCCATCATACGCGGCTGGTGAGGCAAAAGGAGGGGAGCACTCACAATAACACGTGCTGCGAGGGTCAGGGGGCGAGGTTATATGGTTCGTTGCCGGAGTATATTTATTCGGTGGGAGAGGATGGGGTGTCGGTCGATTTGTTCGAGGCGTCGTCGATCCGGTGGGAAATGGATGGACGGAAGGTGAGGCTGGATATGAAGACGAGGTTTCCGTATGGGGCGGAGGTTGGGTTGAGGTTTGCGGGGGGGCGGGATGTCAAGGGTAGTATCAGGATTCGCGTTCCGTCGTGGGCTTGCGCGATGATGGCGATCTCTGTGAATGGGGAGGTCGCGGCGCTGGGAAAGCCGGGGACTTATGTGAGCCTGGAGCGTGGGTGGTCTGAGGGGGATGCCATTGATTTTACGCTGCCGATGGGATTCAAGATGACGCGGTATAAGGGGGTGGATGAGGTGGCGGGGTTGCCGTTTTATGCTTTGCAATATGGGCCGATTCTCATGGCGGCGGTGGGGCGGGCGGATGTGCGATTCCACCTTGGGCGTGATAGGGATGCGGAGACGTTGATTGAGATGCTGAAGCCGAAGGGGGATCGGGCGCTGCACTTTGAGGTGGAGGGGGAGAATGTGGTGTATATGCCGTACTTTGAGGTGATGCAGGGGGAGCCGTTTACTTGTTATCCGGTGGTGAATTCATTTGGGGTGTAGGAGGCTTTAAGGAAGAATCGAACCACGGATGGACACGGATGGACGCGGATTTTCAGAGAGACGGGCGAGGGTTGTTTATTCAAGCCACCGGATAAAGCCGAACCAGCGAGTTTGAGGACAGAACCCGGAATGAGCGATCGCTTGGTTTGGGGTCCTCGCTATTTCCAGTGGGTGACTATCAGGAAAACAGACTCGCGCGGAGGCGCAGAGACGCAGAGAATACTACTGCACTGAGAACCTCTGCGCCTTGCTCTGCGGGAAAAACACCGACTGAAGAACCCCGCACGACGAGCGGGCGAAATTACCCCGCGAGTGACAGTTCCGGTGCCCGGTCGTAATTCGCGGGCGCCTTCCGCGTCGCATCTTCCCTGACCTCCGCCGTCTCTTCGACTGTTTTCCCCAAATCAAATTTGAACTGCCCGATGATCCTTTGCTGTTCGGCGATGGAGGCGATGACTTTGCTGATCTCGATAATCTCCGCGCTGCTCTTGCCAAGTTTGCTTACCGCCAGGTTTGCCGCCTCAGTCGTATTCACAGCCTCGTCGGTTACCCGGGCCACCTCGGTCGAGTTCCGAGCGATTTCCTTGATGCTTGCATTCATCTCCTCCGCGCCGGTCGCAACGGTTTGAATGCTCATGTTTACCTGCTGGCAGGCGGCTGCCACTACGCTTGCCTGGGAGGATGTCTCCTCGCTATGGTGCCCCATGTTGTGGCTCACTTTTGTGAGCTTCTCGGACAGGTCCGCCATTGTTACGCTTTTCTGCGCGACGTTGCGCATCATCTCGCCCAGGTTCTCCAGCGTTTCGTTGAACGCCGTGGCCAGGTCGCTCAACTCGTCGTTGGAGCGCACTGGGATTCGCTTCGTGAAATCGCCCGACCGGATATAGCTCACATGGTGGACTGCCTCCATCAGCGGCCGGGAAATCCCGCGCAGGATGAACCCCGCCGCAATCGACGCCGCCACGAGCAGCGCCACGGCAAATGCCAGGCCCCGTGTGCGGGCGGCGGTAACGTCCGAAATGCGGCGTGACAGCAAGCCATCAAGCTCATCCACCGACTTCCGCTGCAGGTCCGACGCGGCCGCATGAGCCGCATCCGCGGCCTCGACGATATTCCCGGCGGAACCGGCGTCGTTTTTGCTGAGCGCGTCCAGCAGCCGGGTCATCGCCTGGCTATAAGCCATCAACGCCGGCTCGGTGTTCGGCTTGAGGCTGGGACTGATCCCGTGAAAATTCGGATTCTCCGCATAAATCGTGGTAAAATGGCTGTGCACCGAATCCAGGTCGTCCTGCAATTTCGAGGCATAGATTGCGATTTGCGTCCGCGCCGCCGCATCGGTATTGCCTTTCGCCGTCATATAGCCGGCCATCTCCGCGATCCGTCCCTCGTTGGTGATCAACGTATTGAGCGTAACGTCCATCAGGTAATAAGAATCCAGTTCGGGATCGAGGATCAGATTCGACTTGTCCCCCGCGTGAGTAATCGCGTTCCCAACCGCACCCAGGAAATCCGTTTCGGCATCGCCCAGCGGCGCGCCCTTGTCCGCTATCGCTCCCCACTTATGGCGCAACGATTGGGAATCGGCTCCCGACCGGCCCGCCTTCTCCAACGTCGCCGCGTCAAATCCCAAAGCAGTCCCCACGCTCGCCTGCGCCACATCGACAGCCTGGAGAGCGGCTTGTATTTCGCCACCCGCGCCTTTCGCGCCGTCCGCCGGCCGGTATTCGCGCCGGCCCGCCGCCATGAGCAGGCTCTCCAACGGGCGCAACATCTTGTCTCCTTCAATTTCCTTCCGTGTGAAAGCCAGGTCCTTGTCAGGCCCCTGGATCATGAAGAACACCGCGACCGCCGAGAGTGGAATAACGAACGCCGCGATAACGCCGACGATCTTCACGATGACAGAACATCGCATGCGGCGGCGTTTCCTATTGGCCGTTAAGGTTCCCGGATTTGGCTGTCTCATAACTGCTACTTTCGGCAGTTTATAACATACCCTTAGGAGAACTTCTCAATCGCCGAATGTTTTTCACCTGGGACCGCTAGTGTATTGTCTCGCAAATAGGTTTCAAAGATTCTGCCGCCCCTGCCGGGGCTTTGCCCGTTATGGCGTGGTACCGGGGGCTCACGCCCCCGGCTAATTTCGGGCAGTCCCTCCGGGAC
>Ga0182030_10012665_pt1 | contig 16859 bp, 26 predicted proteins | sample 812S3MmetaG_FD_121299 | JGI IMG/M metagenome (GOLD analysis project Ga0182030, IMG submission 121299) | Permafrost microbial communities from Stordalen Mire, Sweden - 812S3M metaG (Illumina Assembly) | ecosystem: Environmental > Terrestrial > Soil > Wetlands > Permafrost | place: Sweden...
CAGCAAGCGCATGGAGCTGGAATTCGATCATGAACTGGTCCCCGGCAAGCACGCGAAGCGGGACCGCGAGAAGCAGCCGGAATTCCCCCGCCAGGAGATGACCCAAGACGAGGCCCAGCAGGAAAAGCGCACGGGGCTGAACGCCGCCGACCGGAAGGCCGAGATCACCGCCCTGCACGCCGCCGCCGACAACGGGCAGGCGTTCAAAGCCGCCCTGGAAGAGGCCGGTTACCTCCTTGCCAAGGGCGAACGGGGCTACCTCGTTGTTGACCAGGCGGGCGGGCATACCGTTTTATCGAGGAACATCAAAGGGCTAAAGCAAAAAGACGTGGAAGCATTCATGGCCGGGGTCGAGTTGGACAAGCTCCCGACCATCGAGGAGGCCCAAGCCATCCAAAAGCAACGTCTGGCAGCCGCTAAAACAGACATCCCCGCAGAAGCCCAGAAACAGGCCCCAGAAGCGTCCAAAGTCCCGCCGCCTGAAGCAGCGCAGAAGATCGAACAACCCCTGCCCGCCCCCGCAAAAAACGAGCAACAGCCCATCGCGGAGGTCATCGCCCCGCCGCCCCAAGCACCGGAAAAACCCGCCCCGCCCCCGGAGGACCCGGAACTTCAGGCGCTCAAAAAGGCGATCGCCGATCGCCACGCAAAGGAGGTCCAGAAGTGGGCCGACTTCCACGCCCTGGAATTACGGCAACTGGAACATGACCGCACCATCATGAACGCCGGGAAGGCGGATGATTTCGCCGCGATCCAGGCCGAGGAAATGGCCGCCCTCAAAGACCGCCAGAAACAAAACCGCACGGGCATCAAGGGCGTTCTCGACGCCATCCAGAGCAAGCTCAATCCGACGCTGGCGGCCGAGAAGGCCAAGGAGCAGCGCCGCGAGATCGCGCAGCTCAAGGCCCGGCAGGCCCAGGAGCGCAAAGACTACCTCGCACTGATCGAGCAGACCAAGCAGCTCGAAATCGAGAACCTGAAAGAACGCCAAGCGCTGAAGCGTAGCGACGTGGAGCGCAAGCACGAGGAAGGGACCGAGCAGTATATTCGCGAGCATCACGAGGCCAAGCGTATCCTTGCGGAGATCGAGGCAAAACGGATCCACGAAGAGCTGGAAAAGAAAGACAATTTCAGGGAGGGGCCACCGCCCCCCAAGATGGGAAAATGACCGGCTCGCTGTTTATGCAGCACACACCGAGCCGGTTTCTGAAAGTTGCAAAACCAGCGGGCCTCCATCACGCGCATCCGAGCTTTACCCGGTTCATGCACGAGCACCCGCGGATTTCCCGCTTCATCGCGGAGCACCCCAAGGCGGCCCGCGTAGTCTTGCGCGTGGCTCACCACATCCCCGTGTTCGAGCACTACGTCCCGCTCGCGGCGCACATCGCGCCAGTGTTCAGTCAGTGCGCCAAGCCCAAGCCCCGCTCGCGGTTCCGGTTCTAGCAAAAGAGATGGTGCGCCGGCATCACCGGCGCACCATCCGGGAGGGGCCTACCAGCGCGGCGCCGGATACCTCGACTTCAGCGCCCGCTTGCGGTTCAGTTCGGCCTGAACGGTTTGGAGCGAGGCCAGCGCCATCGTGCGCATGCCTTCGGCACGCAGCAGATCGTTTCTGATCGCGCAGAATTTCGATTGCAGCGCCTCTTCGCAGAGTTCCTCGATTTCGCTTGTGGGGATGAGAGTGTGGGACATGGTTTTCTCCTTCATCTGCTGACCGCGACCATCGCGGCCTTGATGACGAAGACCAGCAGCTCGTTCGGCGGGGATGCCACCGAAGGCCGGAACGCTTGAGAAGGAGCGCCAGCTTGACGCCCCAACGAACAGATGCAGGGTAAGGGATCAAAGGACGTGTGGACGTGGCCTGCAAGGGAAGGGGGAAACTTGCCCCAATGCGAATACCAGAAGCAATCGAGGAACGAACGAAGGGACGCACTCGAAGCTTCAGTGCGCGGTCAAGCGGACCCACCACCGTTACGGACGTCCGGGTGCAGGCCCGCTTCCGCGATACGAATGGCCCTTATGAAGGGCTCCAAATTCTCCAAGTGAAGCAGAACGACAACGGGCTCCTTGAAATCGGCATCATCCGCAGCCGGGTAAAGCTTTATCACGACGGCTGAAGCGCCCGTTTCCAGCTCGACAGCTCCGACCGTTTCATAGGCGTAGGGGCGGAACAGCTTGCCCGCGATTTCTTTTCCCACCATGCGGCTTGTAATCTGCAATTCGCCGGGCAACGGCATGGCTCCCTCCTAAAGCTTCAGCGCCCTGGCGCTCACGTCCAGAGGTTTTCTCGCGCGGATCATGGTCTCTTTCTCAGGAGGGACAATTGCAACGGTCAACGTAGCGAATTTGCTGACCGATGCTTCACCGTGGCCTTGCTGGTAGCGGCTAACGGGCGATCCGGCGTCTTCCGTCTCCGTTTCGGTGCGAGAGAAATTTACCGCGCCAACCCGGTTGAATTGATGGGACAAAATACCGCTCTGGATCGTGGCGACCATGAAGTGACCTGAAAGTGCAGGTGTGACGAAGGACGGGTATATCTTCCAGCGTGACTGATTTTTGCGCTTCCGACAAACGAAATCCAACAAGCCCTTGCCTCTCTTGGCGAATCCGCTACGCGGACCGGGCTCTACTCGCCAACGCTCCCCGAGCCTGTAGTCTCGGCCATCCGGTAACGATCCCTTTCGCGGAAGACTAGGGACCCAGGTCCCACGCGCGCACAAGGGCGACGACCGGGTTTCCCCAAGCTTCCGCGCCGAAAAAGCGTCGGCTTGTGCAGCCTGGGTGATCCCCCTCCCGGATCGACGCCCTTGCACTTGCTACCCCCCTGCACTCGCCGTTTGGGCAGGGTTGCATTGCATTGCAACCCATAACCAAAGGAGAAAACCAGATGAGCAGCACCGAGAGAAAAGACGTTTACACCCGCGTAACCGAGCGCATTGTTTCCGACCTTGAGCAGGGCATCCGCACATGGATGAAGCCGTGGAGCGTCGAGCATACAGCGGGACGCATCACCAAGCCGCTACGCCACAACGGGACGCCGTACCGGGGAATGAATATTCTTTTGCTCTGGGGCGAGGCCATGGCCAAGGGATACACGGCCCCCATTTGGATGACGTACAAGCAGGCGCAGGAGATCGGCGCGAACGTCCGCAAGGGCGAGCACGGCTCGCTTGTCGTCTACGCCAACAGCATCACGAAGACCGAGACGAACGAGCAAGGCGAGGACACCGAGCGCGAAATCCCTTTCATGAAGGGATACACCGTCTTTAACGTCGAGCAGGTGGACGGCTTGCCCGCGCATTACTACGCGCAGCCGGTAAACCCCTTGCCGCTCTCCGAGCGCATCGAGAACGCCGACCGATTTCTGACCAACACCGCCGCCACCATTCACCACGGCGGCAACCGGGCGTTTTACTCGCCAGCCCGAGACGCGATACAGCTTCCACCCTTCGAGGCCTTCAAGGACAAGGAGAGCTATTACGCCACCGCCCTGCATGAGGCCACGCACTGGAGCGGCGCGAAGAACCGGCTTGACCGGGACTTCAGCGCGAAGAGATTTGGAGATCAGGGCTACGCCCGCGAGGAACTTGTTGCGGAGCTGGGAGCCGCTTTCCTGTGCGCCGATCTTGGCATCACGCCGGAGATCAGAGACGACCACGCCGCCTATCTGGGCCACTGGCTCAAGGTGCTGAAGGAAGACAAACGCGCGATTTTCAGCGCAGCCGCACACGCGCAACGCGCCGCCGATTTTCTCAACAGCTTGCAGCCGCAACAGCAGCAGGAAGAAGAGAGCGCAGCAGCTTGACGCCCCTAAAAACACGGCGGCCCGGCATCGAGCCGGGCCGCCTCTCTCGTTCCAATTTTTCCGGGGCGCAGCCCCGGCCCCGGCCAGGGGTTATCAACCCCTGACAACCCCGCGCCATTACTTTCCGCGCGGCCTCAAGCCTTCCTCTTCGTCTTCGTTTGCGCCGGACTCGGCCCAGCGGAAGGCCCAGCAGGAGCCTTCGGTTTCTCCGGGGCTTTTTTGTGGTGGCTTTTTTGGGGCTTGCCCGCATGATCCTTCGCCTGATAGCCGAGCTTCGCCAGCTTGTCATCGAAGGCCTTCACAGCTTCGGCCTTCTGCCGGAGCAGATCATCAATCAGTGCTTGCTTGCGGCCCTCGATCCCCTTCAGGTCCGCAAGGACTTTTTCAACATCGTCATTCGGTTTTTCGTCCGGCATAGCGCTCCAAATCGATGGGCTTCCCCCGACCTCTGATGGGGAGGACCTTTTCCGCGCCGCCGATCAGGTATTCAGCCGCTTTGAGAGTGCCTTGCGTCACGAACCCGACAATGAGCGCGATCACTTTCAATTCGACCACAAGACCCCAAGACAACGCTGGCCACCCGCCGACCACCGCAAACGCGGCCAGGCCTCCCAAAAACAGGCACCGTTCAAGCGTCCGCGCGGCCCGGCCCAGTTCAAGCTGTTTGGGCAACAAGAAGAAATTGGCGAGGCCCGGCCAGCCTCTCCTGAAAATCTTGTTCAGCGTGAAGGAATGTTCCGGCTCCTCGCACAGCCAGCCCAGGGCTTTAGATACCGCCATGCCGTTGCCCTCCCCTTCAGGGCCGCCGTCGCTCCATTCTACGCCAACTCCGCGCACAGCAGCAGCCAAAGCAAGCGCCTTCCCTGCCCTTCCGTGTGTCCCGAAAAGCGGCGTGATCGTCGCAGGGCAGATGGAAGGAAGGACGTGCCCCAGAGATAGTTCACGCCCTTCCCCGATGAAATCTAACTCAGGACCCGAGCCGGGACAAGACCTTCCTTGCTGCACCGAAGACGTTTCAAAAAGGGTAATCCTTGCAACGCGCCGAAAAATGGTATCAATCTGAAAGCGGTATAATCCGCCCATGGCACTAGTGAGCTGCCCAGCTTGCGGCACCAAAGTAATGCAACTTATGCCCGGAGGCCTCTGCGTGTATTGCGTGCATAAGGGTGGCACGCCAGCCGTACACAAAGTGAGCTTCTGGAAGAAGCCCGTGAACTTTTTGAAGAAATTGTTTGGCGGCAAATCAGGTGCAAGGCGGCTTAGAAGTGAACTCACCCATGCGGCCAAGTCCGGCGACACACTCCGCGAGCAGCAGCTCGGTTCTCGGTTGTTAGCGGAACTCAACGAGTTTGAAGCCTTCAAGGCCAGCGAAGCGAAGGCAAAGCGTAGAACGCCGCCATCGTGACGTTTGGCGGCTTTGTTTTGTTGCAAAAATGGTGGGGTTGAGCAGGGCCACTACGTCTACGGTTCATCCACCGGGAAGCTCCCAGCTACTGAGCTTTTCTCTTTCCTTACGAATCTTTTCCTGCATCTCCCAAATATCCCGCTTGGCTCGTGCCCCAGGGCCATAAAAGATTCCGCTCTTGTTGTGATCATTCTCCAGTTGCGCATAAAACTGTGCAGTCGCCTCACGCAAGCGGGCCTTCGTTTGGTCGCTCATTTGGTCAGATACAGACTTAGAAAACAGTCCCTTCCAAAAGCCCATGAACCCCTCCCGCATGTATTTTACCCTCCGCCCCCTTCAGTGCAGCGGCAAATTATGGCCGATGTTCGTTGCGTGAGCCCGCGTCCCTATTTCGGTTTTAATTCGGACGCACGGCGCTTTGCTTCGGCCCGCGCGCGCGCGTCGTCAGCGACAAACTTCGCGACCCAGCCGAAAAATCCACCAACGAGCGTGAAAACAGTCACCCCGGCGACTTTGTTAGGGTCGCCCGGCGTGCTGAGCAAGGTTGCTAGCCCGGCTGTAAGACCACCGAAGAACAGCGACGCCCAAGGCCACAGCATACGGGCGGCCCTGCCGCTGTTCTCTGGTGTCCGATAGGAGAATAACCCGACAACCCCTCCCCATAAAGTCGTAGCGATGGTAAGGACAACCATGCGTAAACCGATGTCCTCAGCCGTGCCGTGGAGCGGGTGGTCTTGCGTCTGCGCCCAATATGTGAATACCGAACAGAAGACTACAGCTCCAATCGCCGCTCGTTTTGCTCCAACGACCGCCGACCTGCGCGCTCCAAAAGCCCACGGCTCAGCTTTCTGGTCAGTCATGATCTGTTCTACAACCTCACAGGTTACACCCGTTCCGACCCTTGTAGTCTTCGAGTTGAATTACTTCGTAAACTGACGAGGCGTCGCCCCGTCCCTGCCCCGCCGTGTTTCACAATCGGTCCGTTGTGCAACACCGCACCGGGTGCGTGCGAAAACAACGTGTCTCCCGGCGTCCTCGCGCCGAAAAGAGATATGCTAACCGGAGGTAGACCACAGTGAGACGCGCCAAAGCATTCAACACGCTAGGGCTTGTGCTCTTTTCCACGTTCATCTGGTTCATGTTCAATTACGGATTTCCTCTGATGCGAAATCTCGTTCAGCGGGCCAACCACGAGCAAGTGGCCCCTTTCCTCCACGCGGCTGCTACGGGTGATTTAGCCCGTGTCAAGGCCCTGCTCGACGCCAAGGCCGATGTGAACGCCAAGGACGCCGATGGCGTCCTTACAGCCTTGATGTGGGCGTCGGAGGATGGCCACCCGGAGGTGGTGCGGGCGCTGCTCGACGCCGGGGCCGACGTGAACGCCCACGCGGGCGGTGGCCTCAAGGGTTTCGTGGAAGCGGGCAAAACAGCCTTGATGTTAGCGGCGGAAAATGACCACCCGGATGTGGTACGGGTGCTGCTCAATGCCGGGGCCGACGTGAACGCCAAGGGTCACATGGATGACACAGCGTTGATGCTCGCGGCACTGGCTGGCTCCCCCGACGTGGTGCGGGTGCTGCTCAATGCCGGGGCCGATGTAAACGCCAAGGGGCTTGACGGTCGTACAGCGTTGACGTTCGCGGCGCTGGCTGGCCGCTCGGACGCGGTCCAACACGTGGTTAAACTCCTCAAGACTGCGGGTGCTCGATGAAAGGCCGGCGGCCTGCTTCTACGCACAGACGGCAGCGAAAGCACACGCCTTCCCTGCCCCCCCGTAAGCGGCAGGCTCCGGTGAAACAGCACCGCTGGGGTATCGAAAGACAGCGATTTGGCGGTATACTTTGCCTTTCGTGCGGGCTACCAAAACGGAAGCCGTAGCGGTTCCCTAGCGTTGTGGGAATGGGATCGACGCCCCGCACAACACAAAAGGGGGAAATCATGAGCTTCTGGAAACTATTCGGAGGAAAGGAATCGCCCCGCCCTACGAAAGGCGGCGGCAACGCTCACATCTCCGAAAAGGCCCCCTCACCACAGCCGTCTACCACGTCTGATCCGCAACCAGGTCCCGCATCGGAATTTGCGATGTGCGCGGCCAGAGGCTCCGCATGGTCACGTCTCCCAATAAGGAGCATTCCGCAGGTAATCACAGAACTGAATGCGGCGATGGAACGCCTCAACATTCCATCGGATGCTTTTTACGATCTTTACAACAACAGCCTTTTGGGAGTGTGTGTGGAATGCAATGAGTATTGCGCAGGCAAAGCATTTCTTAGAATGCCGCTATTCGCAGCGGCTGGAGACAGGCTATCGTTTACGGGCAACTCCGGTGGATTTGAGCGTATGATGCAAGGAACATGTCTGAACTACTCTTGCACGAGTACGGAATTCGACCTTTTTTGGTGTCCCGACCTTGATATACGCCTGCTCCAGAACCTTCGAGGGCGCGGCATCAATCTTGATCCCAATGTCCAACGGATGCGCGATCACCTGTGGAAACCGCAATAGGCTGAACGGCACGGAGAGGAGTTGAAATAATGCAATGCGACGTTTGCAGCGCCGCTGGCAGCGGGACGATTGTCCGAGCCGGAGATATGAGCGCGGCCGTGCGACGGGGCTTCAATGCGCTCACACTCCGTCTGGTCCCAGAAGCTTTCGTTGGCATGTACACAGACGGCCACGCCAAAGATCGCGCAGACAGGTGGGCGCAATCAGCCATATCCGGCAACACATCACAATCGGACTGGAACGTGTGCTCCGGTTGCATGAGCGTCTTGTCGAAATACCTGTCCGAAGCGGCCAAAAACAAAGATACAAAACCGTGGTGGAAGTTTTGGAAATGATGCAGTCCATCCCAACTACGTTCAGCCTGCTGATCCTCTCGTGCCTGGTGACCCTTTCCTGCAAATCGCAATCGCCCGCCGCCGCGAAGCACGGCGGGGGAGGAGACAGACTCGTTGGCTCCTGGCGCAGCAAGGAGTTTGTTGGCTTGACTTGTGAGTTCAAGAACGACGGCAAGTACCACGCGACGTGGTCATCTCAGCGAGGCGTCACGATCTTCGCGGATGGCAGGTACTCCATTGATGGAAGCACGTTTAGGGGCAAGGAGCCCGATATCACTGGTTCAAATGATCCTTCGCTGAAGGTCCTGATATTCGGGGTAATCAAGAAGGCAAACCCACCAGAGGGGAAGATCGCTTGGAAGTCGGAGGACGAATTCACGCTTACCAGCCGGAACGAAGTAAGGGGAGCGGACGAGTCTTGGACATGGGTGCGGCAGGACGTACAAGCCTCCGACGCTAAGCCGTCGTACCAAAGCCAAACGCCGGATCGCTTCGGGGACAATCTGGAAATCCGTCTGCTGGCGGTCCGACCGTCGCCGGATGGGCCACAGACAGGAGAGGACATCTTTCCGGCAGCCGATGCCGACAAGTTGAGCGAAAGCGGTGAAGCGCCTACCGGCTGGCTGTGGATGCCAGTAATGTACTCCCGGCGCGAGCAGGACAGCCTGCCAACCGTGGCCGTGCAACGAGCACATGGCGGCCAGCTCTATGCATTGGTCGCGGATCAGCGCTCGAACAGTCTTACCCACAGAACGGATATCCCCAGATGGGCCGTAAGCTCGGCGAAGGTCGTAGAAGATGTCTCCAGCGTTTCCAAACTCGTGGGCGTTGAGGTAAAGCTTGATGGTCCGGGCGGAAGGTTACTTAAGGACCTTAGTAGCCGCTATACAATGCACTATCTTGCGATGGCCATCGGGGGCCAGATCGTCACGGCACCACGGTTAAGGAGCGAACTGGAGGGAACGTTCGACATCTATCTTGCCGTCGGCGATCTCACTGAAATGCGGCGGAGCGCGAAAGAATTGCAAGATCGGTTATTGTCCAAAACGGGTCGATGAGAGTTTCGGCCTGCCCATAAACCATTTCCTTGTGTTTTTGTTTTCGTGTGTGATAACGTCCTTTATAACACTCGAAAGCGAGGCCATCATGACGGCACCGACCGGAACCGAAATCATCCTCTCCCCTGCCCCCGAGCTTCAACCCGCCCCGCTGTTCACGCCGACGCCGAAAGCCGCGCGGCGCGTTCTGGAATTCTTTACCGCCCAGGTCAACAACGACAACACGCGCAAGGCGTACCTCAACGCCACGCGCCGCTTTGCGGCCTGGTGCGACCAGCGCGGCATCGGCCAGCTCGCCGACGTGCAGGCGTTTCACGTCGCCGCCTTCGTGAAGGAGCTGCAAAGCGAATTCACCGCGCCCACGGTGAAGCAACACCTGGCCGCGCTGCGAATGCTATTCGACTGGCTTGTAACCGGCCACGTGCTGGACGTGAACCCGGCGCACGCCGTGCGCGGCCCCAAGTACGTCGTGAAAAAAGGCAAGACGCCGGTATTGACGGCCGACGAGGCGCGCGAGCTGCTCGACAGCATTGCGATCGCCAGAAACACGGCCCGCGACGGCAGCCCGGAAACAGACGAACCGGCGCTCATCGGGTTGCGCGATCGCGCCCTCATCGGCGTGATGGTCTACACCTTCGCGCGGATCAACGCCGTGCTCCAGATGAAAGTGCGTGACTATTTCGTGCAGGGACGCCGCGGCTGGGTCCGGCTGCACGAAAAAGGTGGCAAGGAACACGAGGTCCCTTGTCACCACAGTCTGGAGCAGTACCTCGATGAATATATCGCCGCCGCCGGCATCGCGGGAGAACCCGACGCGCCTTTATTCCAGACGGCGGCCGGGAAGACCGGCACGCTCACCGGCAACGCCCTGTGGCAGCAGGACGCCTACCGCATGATCCAGCGGCGCACGCGCGGCACCGGCATCAAGACGCGGATCGGGAACCATACTTTCCGGGCGACCGGCATCACCGCGTACCTGAAGAACAAGGGCACGCTTGAAGCAGCGCAGCACATCGCCAACCACGAAAGCCCCCGGACTACGAAGCTCTACGACCGAAGGCAGGATGAGATTTCGCTTGATGAAGTGGAGCGAATTGCGATCTAGGCTTTCGCCTCGCGCAGTTCCCTTCCCTGCCCGCGCCGAGGATCGACGCGCCGTGATATTCTGCGACGCATGAAGCTCTTTGGCCGTCTCGACGACTTCCCTATTCCCCGCCTCGCGGTCGTATCCCTCTTCGCGTTGGCGTGGAGCACGTCCGTTTTCTGCGGCGAGATTCATGACGCGGCCCATAGTGGTGACGTGGCAAAGGTCAGGACGCTGCTCGCGGGCGACCCTAGTTTGGCTTTGAGCAAGGACAACAACGGCGATACCCCGTTGCACTTTGCGGCGTTTTTTGACCATATGGAGGTGGCAAAGTTGCTGCTGGCTAATAAGGCTAGTGTCAACGCCCACGAGAACTGTCCCGCTGGTGGGACGCCGCTGCACTTGGCTGCACAAGCGGGGCATAAGGACATGGCGGAATGGCTGCTGACCAACAAAGCCGATGTGAACGCAAAGGCGTGCAACGGCGCGACGCCCCTGTACTCTGCTGCACAAAAGGGCTACGGAGACGTGGTGAGATTGCTGCTGGCTAATAATGCCACGGTTGGTGCTGCGACTAGTGACGGAACCACACCGTTGCACATCGCCGCGCAGGACGGCTATAAGGAGGTAGTCGATCTGCTGCTGGCCAACAAAGCAAATGTCAACGTAAAGGGTAACGACGGAGCGACGCCTTTGCATGTTGCGACCATATTGGGCCACAAGGATGTAGTCGAAGTACTGCTGGCCAGCGGGGCTGACGTTAACGCCAGAGATAATAAAGGGCTGACACCTTTGCACCTAGTTCGCCGGACGGACGTGGCAGAAGTGCTGTTGGCGAACAAAGCCGATGTGAACGCCAAATCTAACGCGGGTGATACACCTTTGCATCTGGCCAAGGGCAGAGCCACCAGCGGTGTAGCAGAGCTTCTACAGGCACACGGCGGCCATGAATAAGCCCTTCGCCGCTCATTTCGTCGGGATGACGCGACCGAAGGCGACCAGACCTCGAAAACTCCCGCCTGGGTCCAGCTCATAAATGGTATAGAGCTTGCCGGTTTCTGTTGTGAGGATTACCCGCCCCTTTACAAGCTCCCGCTTAGTTATCGCCAGCCACTTATCTTTTTGCTCGTTGGTTTGAAGGCGCTTAAAGGCCGTCTCTCCTCCCGGTTGGATACCAGCATCGTCAAAACGAATTTCACCTTGGAACTCCGCCAGCGCGACTACTGCGCGGGTTTGTTCATCGTAGAGGCTCATTGTCGCCGTTTGACCGGGAAGTGTTTTCATGTAGAAGCTAACTGCGAATGCCTGAAACACCAGCACCAATGCGCCGAAGAAGACTGCCGTGCGCGCAATCACCGCTAAGCGTTTAGATGTCATAAAAACACGTCCTTTCCTTGCCGAGCTAAGGTTTATTCGTAACGCGATCTACTTTGCCAGTGAAATGTATGTCGAAGTCGTGAAGTCGGAGAGTAGCGCCGTCGCCTGTGACAATTACGAGCGCGGGGCCGTCGATCTTGAACGACTTGACGGGAACCCACACCAGCGCAGCGGTTGAGGTTTTTGTAGCCTTCACTGCGAAATTTGAACCCGTAGTGATCGCGCGCGCAGTCCAGTCCATGTCCCCTTGGAATTGAACCAAGAGTTTGGCGTCCTCTGTACCCTTTTCTGAGAAGGCCGCTGTATAGAATTTTCCCGGATGGCCATGCCAATATGCAGCGGTTTCATTATTTTTAACCATTTTGCCGTTGGCGTCAAAGCTCACGGATGACCCCGGCGTGAAATGCACGCCAGCGTCAGCAGCAGCCTCTTGGGCTTCACCTATGCAGACACCAGCGAGAACGAAAACGATCAGTACCGTCAACTTTTGCATTAACATCTGGCAGCTCCTTAAGAGGCCGCGCCGCGCCGTTGGTGTGCCCCGGCCCAAAAAAGTTTTGTGGGAATGATACCACATTTGCAACCCGCCGGTGTGCAACGCGATACGCAGTTTTGCTCGTGGTGATTTTGCTCGTGTGACCTCAGCTTGGAGTGGTGGGCGCGACCAGGGAACTTCCGGCAAGCTACAAGCGTTTCTTCCGCGCCCTCGGCCATCGCATCCGCTCTTACCGCACGGAGCGCAAACTGAGCCAAGAGGACATGATTTCCTACGGGTTCAGCGTCCGCCACTGGCAGATGATCGAGGCCGGACGCCCCTCGACCCTATTCACGTTGCTGCGGATTTGCGAGGCCTTCGACGTTCAGCCCGAGCAGCTCGTGGCAGGGCTTTTCCGCAAGCGCAAGAAAGAGTAATGGCCCGCCGCCGCGCGTCACTTCCCTGCCCTAAACTAGCGAGATTGTGACGCGGCGGCCTACCATGGCCGCCGCCCGTTGCAGACTGCCTAGCGTAATGTCGTTTTTCGGATCGAGGATACGGTCAACCTGAGTCCGGCTTGTCTTCAGCAGCGTTGCCAGCTTGTTCTTGGAGATTTTATTTTTCTTCATGGCCTCGGCGAGCTGCCACGCGACGACCTCTTTGACCGCCTGCGCTTGCGCCTCTTCGAAGATGCCCTCCTCCCTGAGGAAGTCATCAATGCTCGAACCCATATGTTTCTTGCTCATTGCTCCAACTCCTTCTTGCGCTTCCGCGCTGTTGCCAAATCCTCATCCGGCGTGGCACGCGTTTTCTTGATGAACCCGTGCAACGCGACCAGGTGCTCGCGGTAAAGGCAGAGCAATACACGCGCCGTCCGTTTCGTCGGAAGGTCCGTGCGGACCTCCCACAAGCCGTTTCCCATCGGGCGGCACAGCGGCATCCCCACCGGCCACCGCCATTGCGCCCGCAGCAGGTCATTTCCTATCGCCTGGCGCTCCACTTCATCCAGCCCTTTTAGCCACTCCCTCACCGGCTCGCTACCCGCTGGTGTGAGGTAAAAAATCAGAGGGAGTTTTTGCGGCTGTGGGTCGTCTGCCAATACTGCACCTTATTTAGTACAATGTACCATAAAAGGTTCATACTTGCAAGCGTCCGGGAAGAAAAGCCCGCCGCAGGCTTAATTCTCTCCGGGTGCAACCCGGCAGAGACGGGCTTTCTTCAACCCAGAAACTTGCTTGTCACATGTGCCCGCGCGTCTTCGTCGCTCCACGCGAGCCGTTCGCCACTTCCCCGCCCTATCGTGCGGCGCGCGCGCCGGATGCCATCCCCTTTCTTGAAAGGTTCCAGCACGCGAGCCGCGAGGTTCGCGAGGATTTCGCATTTGCAGACGGACAGGCAGACGAAGCCCTTCCGGTACGTGCCCAGCACTTCGGCAGTCACCCGGCGCTCACCGACCTTGATGAGCTTCTTTTTGCGCTTGCCCTTTTCGACCCAGACGGCCTCCTTCCAGCGGACCACGTCGCCGACGATGAACTTTTCTCCGCAGGGTATCCATTTGGGCATGTTTGGCCTCCCTGCCCCCAGAAAAGCGTATTTCTGTGTTTGCGGCAAGTCGTAAATGATGGTATAAACATTTCATGATCTACGCTTTCCTGAACCAGAAGGGCGGGGTAGGCAAAACCACCCTCTCAATTCACCTTGCCGACGCTCTGGCCCGGCGTGGATCACGCGTCCTGCTGATCGACGCGGACCCGCAGCAAAGCTCGATGAAGTGGTCAACTTTCAGGGCAGGGGAAAACAGGTTCAGCGTCGTAGCCATGGCGAAGCCGACCCTGCACAAGGAACTTGGACCGATCTACTCCGATTACACCGACATCGTGATCGACGGGCCGCCCCGCATCCACGATTTAGCGAAATCCATAATCCTGGCCGCCGACGTGGTAGTTATCCCCGTTCAGCCGTCGCCCCCGGACGTATGGGCCACGGCTGAAACCGTGGACCTGGTCAACGAAGCCAAGATTTACAAGCAAACACTGAAATCAGTAATTGCGATTAATCGTAAAATCGTAAATACGGCAATCGGGCGGGACGTGCGCGAGGCGCTGTCCACCCTTGGCCTGCCCGTGCTGGATGCCGACGTATCCCAGCGCGTGGCATTTGCCGAGGCCTTCGCCGCTGGCCAGACGGTTTCCGACCTCGATGCACGCAGCACCGCCGCGCTTGAGGTCGAAGCATTCACAACAGAACTCGTGAAGGGAAAATATGAGCAAAAAAATAGCCATGACGGCGCGGCCCCAAGCCGTCGTATCGCCGCAAGCCGATAAATGGGTTTCCGACCAGCCCCCGGCGGCCGAGCCAGCAGGCCCAACCAAGCGCCTGACCGTGGACGTGCCGGAGAATAACCACACCCGCTTTAAGGCTCTGTGCGCCATGCAGAGAAGGAAGATGGCCGAAGAGGTCAACGCCTTCATCGCGCAGCGCCTCGCCGAGGCCGAACAGCAGGGAAGGGTAGCATCGTGAAAAAGAGGGGCGAGGACGGCCTGTTACCCATCGGCGCGATCATGCGCAAGGCGGGCATGGCTCCCCCCAGCGCCCATAAGCTGCGTTTGATCGACGCCGCCGCGATCATCGCAGCGGGCGAGGACGAACGGGAAATCGCCTACCACCATACCGTTTTCTGTCAGACCGCCTTGCCATACCGTCGCGTTGAGGAACGCATCTGGGAGCGCACCAACGGCTTCCTGTCGCTCTCGATTGAGGCGGGCAGGGCACTACACCCGGAAACCCAGAAATGGGTCAACCTGCCCCTGCCGTTCGGCCCCAAGGCGCGGCTGATCCAAATCCACCTCGACACCCAGGCGACGCTTCACGACAAGCCTACGGTCGAGCTAGAAGGCAGCATGACCTCGTTCATAAAGCAGCTCCAGGGCAGGGCACCGAACGGCCCCGAGTTGCGGAAATTCAAAGACCAGGCCGCATCCATAGCGGGCGCGCTTTTCCGTTTTGCCGCAGCCAAGGAGGGCAGGACTTTCCAGATCGACGCGAAGATAGTCAGCGGCTTCGAGCTTTGGTATCCCCGCGACGAGCGCCAGCATGTCCTATTCCCCTCGTTCGTGCGCCTGAGCGATGAGTATTTCTCGACCCTTCGGCAGCACGCCGTACCGCTCGACCACCGGGCCGTCGCCGCCATGCAGCACAACGCCCTGATGCTCGACATTTACAAGTGGCTGGCCCAGCGCCTTTGCCGCGTGCCAGCGAACCGGCCCACCTTCATCGTCTGGCCGCTTGTGCAGGCGCAATTCGGGCAAGGGTACACGCGCATCCGGGCGTTCCGCTCGGTCTTCGTGAAGGCTCTCAAGACCGTCGTTACCCAATATCCCGGTGCCAAGGTCGAAGCCGATGGACGCGGCTTGAGGCTCTACCGCTCGCGCCCGCCGATCTTGCCCAAGGAGCTGAAGGCAATCTCATGAGATTCCCACACAAGCCTGTGGATTGTTCAAGTTATCCACGTGCAGTTTGTGGCGCTTTTCACGTGCAGTTTGTGGCGCTCACTCGTAGAAAACCACGTGCAGTTTGTGGCGCAAGCCTTTACTTAGAATACCTATACTCTTCCGGTAGTAGGGTGCGTGCTTCTGTGGAAAACTTCGTTTCCCCCACCGAGCACGGCCCCGACGATTGCCACCAATGGCACAGGGCAGAAGCATGAAACCCAAAACCAAAAAACAAAACCTTCCTAAGAAGGTGAAGAGCAAACCCAAGGCCAAAACCGCTGAGGAACTGACCGCAGCTTTCCTCAAAACCCCGGCCATGGCCGAACACACCAAAATCATCGGGACAGTCAACGCCCAGCTCGACCCGAAGGATACCGAAACCGTCTGCCTCAAAATCCCCAAGCAGTTTCTTGCCATGCTGGAATTCGTCGAGCGCAATAACGCCGCCGACATGGGCCGCGTTGCGAACCCCGCGACCAAGGTGCTCGGCCAGATCGTCCTGAATGAACTTCACGACATGCTCCATTGGCTTGTCGTCGCGCCCGCTCATTTCGACCGCTACCGCGACCTGTGGAATCGCTTTTGCGACCAGCAAGGCGCACCGGATCAAAAAATACCAGCCGCCCAACCGAGCGCAGAGAAGGGCGGGGAAGGCTCCTTCTAAAATCTATGCTTCGCCTCAGCATCATTTCGGCCTTGCTGTTGTGCGCGGCAGCCGGAGTGTGCATGGGGCAGGGGATTGACGCCCCCGAGAGCCAGTCCGAAGCCGACGCCAAGGGTTCCGCTCAAGATCAGGTGTACAACGATTACCTGAAGCAGCAGCTCGCCAAGGGGCTTGTTTCGCGCGAAGAGTTCCAGAAGCAATTCGACTATCACGCGGGCTGGATTGCGCGGCGGCGGGCGAAGTGGATCAACACGCCCTATCTTGCGATCTACGACAAGGCCTTCAAGCGTGCCCTGACAGATAGCGCCTACCGGAGGCCGTTGCCGGACGATCCTTCCCCTCCGGGCCAACAAAAAAACCCGGAAGAGGAAGACAGTCCCCACAGTTTGTTTTGGTGGGTGGGCGTTTTCATCGTCGCTATCGTCGTGGGCATGTTCCTCTACGCTGTGATCACCGGAAAAGGGCCGACACCAAAACCGGAAGAAGACGACCGGCCGCCGCTGTCCGACAACTTCGGCGCGGCCGATTTTGCCCCCCAGCAAACGGCGATTACACCAGGGCTTCGAGATTTCAGCGGAGTGTTCTTCGGCAAGTCCAGTGCGCCGGGCGCGGACAATCTCGGCGTACCCGTTTGCAGCACCCCTGAAAACCATACGCTAA
>Ga0182030_10012669_pt1 | contig 16856 bp, 16 predicted proteins | sample 812S3MmetaG_FD_121299 | JGI IMG/M metagenome (GOLD analysis project Ga0182030, IMG submission 121299) | Permafrost microbial communities from Stordalen Mire, Sweden - 812S3M metaG (Illumina Assembly) | ecosystem: Environmental > Terrestrial > Soil > Wetlands > Permafrost | place: Sweden...
AGGTTCCAAAGTCCCAATGCCCGGCCCCATCCCCGCCATCCACCTCAAGCCCAAAGCCAGCAACAAGGCCATCGAGCAGGACTTCGACACTTTCGAGTTTCAGGCCCTGATTATCGAGCCGCACACCACCCGCGCAGGCTTCCTCTTCTACGACCTCAGCGGACTGGAGCAACCCCTGCAAGGCGGTCTGCTCAACCTGCACACCATCAAGGACGCCGGCGGCAAAGAACTTTTCTACTTCGAAATCCCCTTCAGCAAATACCTCAAGACCAAATCGAACCAGATGAACTAGTGTTGTGAGTCGGAAGTTCGCAACAGATTTCCAGGTATCCACTAGAGGCGCAAATTGTTGAAAAGCAGGTCCTTCACTACGTTCAGGATGACAATATTTCTTGTGCGAATTACAGACTTGGGACACTAGCCGCAACCCCCAGGATGGAACCCCTCTAAGTGAAAGAGGAAGCTTGAGCGAATTGCGAATGCCCCGGCGAGTCTATGAAGCACTTCGCGCCCATGGCGAGGAGACGTATCCTCACGAGTGTTGCGGCGTCTTGATAGGCGAGTCGACGCCGGATGGCTGGCTGGTTAGAGACGCCGTTCGCGCCGGCAACACTCGCACCGATTCGGCGCACAACCGCTTCAGCATCGCGCCACTCGAACTGGTCCGGATCGAACGGGAAGCGAGGCGTCGGGGACTGGAAATTGCCGGCTTTTATCACTCCCATCCCGACCATCCCGCGCAATGGTCCAACACCGATTTCGTCGAAGCCCATTGGCTCGGCTGCTCTTACGTCATCACAGAAATTGCCCAGGGCAAGGCCACCGTCACCAACTCGTTTTTGTTGGCTGGCGCCACGGAAGAGACAAAGCGATTTGTGCCAGAGCCGGTTCCGATAGACGATTGACCGGACTCTGCATCTCAACGACAGGGCCGCGGAACCCATTGCACACTTTACAGTGAGGCCCTTCGGCAGACCTTCATCGAAGAGCCTCCTCCTGCAATGGCTTCCCGCTATCAAAGAAAGAGCGGAGCCATGACAAACGTAACCGTGCACAGCAGCTTGATGAGCACATGCAGCGACGGGCCAGCCGTATCTTTGAACGGATCGCCAACCGTGTCTCCGACGACGGCTGCCTTGTGCGGTTCGGAGTGCTTTCCGCCGAATTCACCGGTCTCAATCAGTTTCTTCGCGTTATCCCAGGCGCCGCCACTGTTATTCATGAATGTAGCGAAGAGGATACCGGTGATGGTGCCGACCATAAGCAAGCCCGCGACGGCCTCAGCACCCAGCGTTGGGTCGGCAGCGGTTGCAAAGTTGCGAAAGACATATCCCACCAGCACCGGCACACAGACCGCCAGCAGGCCGGGCGCGACCATCTGTTTCAGCGCCGCTTTGGTAACTATATCCACGCAGCGGCGGTAGTTCGGCTTGGATGTTCCAAGCATGATGCCCGGATCTTCGCGGAACTGAGTTCGAACTTCCGCAATGATGGTTTGCGCCGCCGCGCCCACCGCTTGAATTGCGAAAGAGCTGAAGAGCAGCACCAGCGCCGCGCCAATCAGCGACGCCACAAAGACAGCCGGCTTGCTGATATCCACGCGTTCGAAGACAAAGGCGAGATTGCCGGTCTTCTGCCGCACCAGTTCCTCTATCTCGTCGAGATAGGCAGAGAAGAGCAGGAAGGCCGCCAGCGCCGCCGAGCCAATGGCATAGCCCTTGGTCAGCGCCTTGGTGGTATTGCCTACCGCATCCAGCCTGTCCGTGCGGTCGCGAATCTCATCCGGCGCGCCGGACATTTCGAGGATGCCGCCGGCGTTGTCGGTGATGGGGCCAAAGGTATCCATGGCCAGGATGTAAGCAGCCGTCGACAACATGCCCATGGTTGCAATGGCCGTTCCATAGAGACCTGCACCGCGTTGCCCAGGCAGGGCATGCAGGCCGCAATAGTAGGACCCCAGGATCGCCGCGCCTATGGTCAGAACCGGCATCGCAGTCGACTCCATGCCAACGGCAAGGCCGGTGATGATGTTTGTCGCGCTGCCGGTCAGCGAAGCCCTGGCGATCGAAAGCACTGGCCTGTAGCGATACTCCGTGTAGTATTGCGTCACCCATACGAAAACGTAGCAATTCAACATGCCGATGATGCCTGCCGCGAAGAACCAGAGATTGTCTTGTAGCAGAAATCTCACCGCGACATAGAAGCCGCCGGCGGCGCAGATAGCGGTGATCAGATAACCCCGATTGAGCGCCTGCATCGGATCTTCTTTCTCATCTTTCAACCGAACCGTCGCGATGCCGATGATGGACGCAATCAGCCCAAAGGCACGCGCCACAAATGGGAAGAAGATGCCAAGTATCCCGAACTTGCCGAAGAGCACAATGGCCAGAATCATCGCGCCGATGTTCTCCGCCGCAGTCGACTCGAAGAGGTCCGCGCCACGGCCGGCGCAGTCGCCGACGTTGTCGCCGACCAGGTCCGCGATCACCGCCGGGTTGCGCGCATCGTCTTCTGGAATGCCCGCTTCAACCTTGCCGACCAGGTCCGCGCCTACATCCGCGGCCTTGGTATAGATGCCGCCGCCAAGCTGCGCGAACAAGGCTACAAAGCTGGCGCCGAATCCAAAGCCGACAATCTGATACGGCACCTGCGTTGGATTGGCGATTCCTCCGAACGCGATGAAGATGAGTCCCACGCCCAGCAATGAGAGCGATACAACCGAGAGCCCGGTCACCGCTCCGCCACGCAACGCAAGTTGCAACGCGCGATTCAAGCTATGATGGGCCGCAGCCGCGACACGGATGTTAGCGCGCACCGACACGAACATACCCGAGAAGCCCGCGATACCCGAACAAACGGCGCCCGCGAAAAATGCGATCACCGTCTCCAACGCGAGATCGGTGTTCTTGGTGATGGCATAAAAGATAAACAGCAGCGCGGCCACCAGGATACTGAAGCCGAAAATTGTAAGGTACTGTCGGCGCAGAAATGCCTGAGCGCCTTCACGGATTGCAGCGGCAATGGCCTGCATGGCAGGCGTACCGTCCTCCGAATTCAATATCTCTCGCGTGAACAGGGCAGCTACGGCAAGCGATACCACACTTACCGCCAACACGAACCAGATCCATCCAGCATTTACCATGAGAACTCCCTCTGGGCTTCGGGCCACAGGGTTGCCTCGCGGCCTCAAAACCATCCGCCAGCAAGCTAGCACAGAATCTCGGTGAAAAGATGTGATCTTCGATACGCTTGATAGATTTGACGCGTTCGATCCACGCACGCGCCGTCGCTGTTGGTCGATGATCGCGGCGATTGAGGCGGCCACAAAGCTAGGCCGGCAGAGTCAGCCAGGTTCGACCTGACTCTGCCGGCCTTCTTGCAGCTACAACACCATACGCGATGGTCTTAACGCGTGCCTTCCGCGCTCGCAGTGCTATCGGCAAGCTTCTCTTCAAGCGCCGCCTGGGCCGCAGCCAGTCGCGCCGTCAGCAGACGGAAAGGCGAACAGGAGACATAGTCCAGCTTGAGGCGATGACAGAATTTCACCGACTCAGGATCGCCTCCATGCTCTCCGCAGATGCCGACATGCAGATCGGGCCGTGTGCTCCGGCCGCGCTCCGTCGCCATCTTCATCACTTGCCCAACGCCCGCTTGATCGAGAGCCGCAAATGGGTCCTGCTTGAAGATGCCATGTTTGATATACGAGGGCACGAACTGCGCTCCATCGTCGCGCGATATGCCGTAGACCGTTTGCGTAAGATCGTTGGTGCCGAAGCTGAAGAACTCAGCCTCCTGTGCGATCTCATCGGCCAGCAGCGCCGCGCGCGGCAGCTCGATCATCGTTCCCACCAGATACTCGACGCTCTCCCCCTCCCGCGCGCAAATTTCCTTCGCAATGCTCCGAACGATCGTCGCCTGATGCCGCATCTCCTCTATGCCTGCGATCAGCGGAATCATGATCTCAAGATGGGTGTGAATGCCCCCTCTTTGCACCAGGATCGCGGCTTCGAAGATCGCTCTGGCCTGCATCTCCGTGATCTCGGGGAAGACGATGCCAAGCCGGCATCCACGCAGCCCGAGCATGGGATTCATCTCGTGCAACTCCTCGACCCGCTCCAGCGTCGCGCGCAGGTGCGCCATCTCCGGCGACTCAGGATCGTTGATCTCCAGGCGCGCAATCTGCACCATCAGATCCTCACGCTTGGGCAGGAACTCATGCAGGGGCGGATCGAGGAAGCGGATGGTCACCGGCAGTCCACCCATGGCGCGGAAGAGCCCCACGAAATCCTCGCGCTGCATCGGCAGCAAGCGCTCCAGCGCTGCGCGGCGTTGCTGCTCACTGCGCGCCATGATCATGGCCTGCATGTGCGGCAGCCGGTCTTCGTCGAAGAACATATGCTCGGTGCGGCAGAGGCCGATGCCTTCAGCCCCGAAGCGGCGCGCCTGTGTGGCATCGCGCGGAATATCGGCGTTCGCGCGTACCCGCAGGGAGCGCCGCCGGTCGACCCAGCTCATGTATTGGATCAGATCCGGATCGTCAGGCGTAGCCGGGATCAGGGGCAGCTCGCCAGCCATGACGCGTCCCGTTGTGCCATCGAGCGAAAGCCAATCGCCCTCGTGAAAGACGCGATCGCCAACCCGCATCTCGCCCTTCTCTTCATCCACTTGAATACCGCTCACGCCCGCCACGCAGCACTTGCCCATGCCCCGCGTCACCACCGCCGCATGGGAGGTCATACCGCCGCGCGAAGTCAGTATCCCGGTGGCGACTTCCATTCCCGCGATGTCCTCCGGCGTAGTCTCGTGACGCACCAGGATCACCGAACGCATCACACCTTTTTCATGGAAACGAACCGCGTCTTCGGCTGAAAATGCAATCTGGCCGACTGCCGCTCCAGGCGAGGCAGGGAGTCCCGTGGCCAGTTCCTCAACATCGTTGCGACTCTCATCAAAGCGCGGCACCAGGAAGTCGTACAACTGGTTCGGCTCGACGTGGAAGATCGATTCATCCACCGTGATAAGGCCTTCACCGACCATGTCGAGAGCGATGCGAACGGCAGCGCGGCCTGTGCGCTTTCCATTGCGTGTCTGCAACATGTAGAGGGCGCCATCCTGGATGGTGAACTCAAAATCCTGCATGTCGCGATAGTGTTTCTCCATCTTCTTCGTCATCTCGCACAACTGCTCGTAGATCTCCGGCATGAGTTCGCGCAGCCCGCTGATCGCGATTGGCGTACGGCTGCCCGAGACCACATCCTCGCCCTGCGCATTGAGCAGGAATTCGCCGAAGAACTCGCGCTTCCCGGAAGCCGGGTTGCGAGTAAATCCAACGCCCGTGCCGCTCCGCTCACCGAGGTTGCCAAAGACCATCGCCTGCACCGTCACCGCCGTGCCCAGCCAGTCGTCGATCCGGTTGATGCGCCGATAGGCCTTGGCGCGCTCATTCTGCCAGGAATGGAAGACGGCATCCCGCGCCATCAACAGTTGCCGATATGGGTCCTGCGGGAATTCCGCGCCCGTATCTTTTTGAATCAGCTTCATGTACTCGCCAACAATGTGTTGCAATTGCGACGCATCCAGCTCGGTATCGGACTCCGCTCCCGCGTCCGATTTGGCCGCATCGAAGATGGCTTCAAACTTCGCCTTGTGGATGCCCATAACCACTTCGCCAAACATCTGGATCAGCCTGCGGTACGAGTCGTAAGCAAAGCGCGCATTGCCCGTCCGGGCAGCCAGCGCGACCACGGAAATATCGTTGAGGCCGAGGTTGAGAATCGTATCCATCATGCCCGGCATGGAGAACTTGGCGCCCGAGCGAACCGAGACCAGCAGTGGATTTTCGCCGACGCCGAAGCGCTGCCCTTGCAGGTCTTCCAGCCTGCGCAATGCCTCGAACATCTCTTCCGTCACTTGCGCAGAGACTTCGCCGCGCATGAACTCCCGGCAGGCTTCCGTCTGGATGGTAAAGCCAGGAGGCACCGGCAGCCCGGCCCTGGTCATCTCGGCCAGACCGGCGCCTTTGCCGCCAAGAATATCCTTCATCTTGCCGTTGCCTTCAGCGATCCCTCCGCCGAAGAAATAGATGTATTGCGTGGCAGACTTCGGTTCGAGAGCGGTGTGCGCGTCTGCAAATGCGAGAGCAGTGTTTGACATGATTTTCCTCCGGTCGCGACGCGGAGGAAGCGCTCAAGTTGGAGGCCGGTTGCGCGACTGGATACGCGAGGCTCAGTTCAGGATGATTGCGCGTGTGAATGAGCCGTTTTTCACAACCGGGGACAAGCTTGCAGCAGCCGTCCTCCGCTGCCGTCGATTTCGGAAGGCACTATAAGCTTGCCCATCAACATTCGGATGTGCCTGCCGTCACAGCAGTTTGCGCGAAACCGCCGGAAGCTTACTAAATGTCTCATCATGCGGGAGTTCCGCCACATGAGACGCAATTTCTCCAGATCTCAGAACGCGGCACACGGCATCGACCGCCGCAGGTATCGCCGCAGTGACTGTCCCGCTTAGCCCATCACCGAAGCCATAAGATTGCCCCCCCACGGTGACCGCAAAGGCCCGCGCAGGAGCACGCCCGTAGAGGTCCAGGGCAAGTCGCAATAGCGAAGCCGGGTCGAGATGATGCGTGAAAATACGCGGCAGATCGTGCGCCGTGCTCAAGGGCGTCACCGTCACCGCGCCCGGATCGTGGATAGCCGAGCAGTCCAGGAAGACGGCCGCCTCAGCCCGGCTCAGCGCTGCCGCGTGCTCCGGCATCAGTTGCTGCGCGCAGATCACTTCTGTGCCCGCGTTGAGTGGATGCTCTTCCAATGCCTCCGCTATGCGCCACGCAGCGCCGTCATCGCCGCGCAACGGGTTGCCATACGCCAGCACCAGCGCGGAGTTCGCAAAGCCAGTCATCCTTTACAAGCCTCGATGAATCTCGTCGAGAAGCAAGCCGCCCGGAGCCAGCAATTCAATCGACAAGGGCATCTGTCCATAGGCATGCGTCGAGCAGCTCAGGCACGGATCGAAGGTGCGGATAACTGCTTCCACGCGGTTCAACATGCCGTCTTCCAGCTTGTCGCCTTTTACGAATCGCTGCGCCGTCTGCAACACGCCGCGATTCATGGCGTTGTTGTTCTGCCCGGTCGCGATCACCAGATTCGCCCACGTCATCTGGCCGCTCTCATTCACCTTGTAGTGGTGCATCAGCGTACCGCGCGGAGCCTCGGCCACGCCCGACCCCTCCAGGCGATTGACGCCAGCCGTGGCGCGTACATGCTTGTCGAGAATCGAGGGCTCGGCGAAGATGCGTTCGATGGCCTCGATGCCATGCAGAATGTCGATGAGCCGCGCGTGATGATAATAAAACGAGCCAAGGACAGGCCCCTTCGCCAGTTGCTTGAATTCCTTCAGCTCAATATCGGCAAGCGGCGTACCGGCGTGAGAGGCGATATTGAGCCGCGCCAGCGGGCCTACCCGATATGCACCGTTGGGATAACCCAGCGGCTTGTAATACGGAAACTTCATGTAAGAGAATGGCTCGACTGCCTCGCCGAAATGTTCGTCGAACTGCGCAGCTTCCAGCTTGTCGAGCAGGATGTTGCCCTCGGCATCAATCAGCCTCAGCTTGCCATCGGTAAACTCGAGTCCGCCGTCCTCCGCCACCATGCCCAGAAACGCGCCAGGGAAATTCGCAAAGTGATCCGCCTCATTGCGAAACTGATCGGCGATCTTCTTGTACCAATCGAGCGCAAGTTTCACGCCAGCATAAGCCTCTGGAATAAGGCCCAGAATCTCATCCCGCTTGGCCACATCGAGAGGCTCGGTGACGCCGCCCGGCACCACCCATCCGGGATGAATCCGCTTGCGCCCCAGCAGCTCGATCATGTGCTGGCCAAAGCGGCGCAACCCGACACCCGCCAGCCCCAGCGCGGGATTGACCTTGGCCACGCCGAAGATATGCCGGTCCGCCGGATCGGCATCCATGCCCAGCAGCAGATCGGGCGAAGCGAGATAAAAGAAGCTCAGCGCGTGAGATTGAATGGTCTGCGCAAGGTTCAAGGCACGGCGCAGTTTTGCCGCAGTCGGCGGAATCTCCACCGACATGATCGCCTCGCAGGCCTTCGCCGAGGCAATCAGATGGCTCACCGGGCATATGCCGCAAATGCGCGCCATCAGGCTGGGCATTTCATAGAAGGGGCGGCCTTCGCAGAACTTCTCAAAGCCCCGCACCTGCGTCACTGTGAAATAAGCCTCAGTCACCTCGCCCGCATCGTTGGTTTTCAGTGTGATCTTGCCGTGGCCTTCCAGTCGAGTTACCGGATCGATCGTGATAGTCTGCGACATCGTACTTTCTCCTATGCTCCGAAGCGAGTCAAAGCTGCAATATCCGGAGTACGTCCGGCCAACAGATCGCTCAGCACTGTGTAAAAGGTATCCGCCGATGGCGGGCATCCCGGCAGATACATGTCTACCGTCACGAACTCATGCACCGGGCGCACCGTGGTCAGCAGCGCCGGCACATATACGCATGGAATCTGCGGCTGCGCCGAGACATTCTCACGATAGGCGCGGTCCAGAACCTCCTCCGGGCCGAAGGGATTGCGCATGGAAGGCACATTGCCCGTCACCGCACAGTCGCCCATGGCAATGAGAAACTTCGTGTGCTTGCGAATGCGATGGATCTTGTGCTCGTCATCGACACTGCTGATCGCGCCCTCGACCAGCGCCACGTCCACCTGATCGGGATAGACTTTGAAGTCCACAAGAGGGCTATACACCAGGTCGAACTGGCTGCCCAGTTCAAGCAGCCGCTCGTCCATATCGAGGAAGGACATGTGACAGCCCGAGCAACCATCCAGCCACACCGTTGCTACCTTGATCTTATTGACAACTTCGCTTTCAAGGGTGCTCATTTTCCCTCCCGCATCATGTTCAGGTAAGGCAGAAACTCAGGATACTTGGGATGGTCCGAACCGAGCTTGCCCTTATCCGATAAAGCTCCAGTCGGGCAGACCTGAACGCACTTGCCGCAGCGCGTGCAACTCGATTCGCCCCACGGCTGATTGAGGTCGGTGATCACCAGGCAATCGATGCCGCGGCCCATCACATCCCACACATGCGCGCCCTCAATCTCTGCGCACACCCGCACACAGCGCGTGCAAAGAATGCAGCGGTTGTGGTCCAGCACAAACCGCTCGTGCGAGGCGTCGATGCCCAACTGCGGGTTGCGATACGGCAGCCGCACATGCGTGAGGCCCTGCTCCTGCGCGGTCGATTGCAGCTCGCAGTGCCCGTTGGCCACGCATACCGAGCAGATATGATTGCGCTCAGCAAACAAAAGCTCCAGGATCGTCTGGCGATAATGCTTCAGCCGGTCGGAAGCCGTAGTGACTTCCATGCCTTCCTCGACCTTGAGCACGCAGGAAGGAAAGAGCTTTGGCGAGTTCTTCACTTCGACAAGACACATGCGACAAGCGCCAACTTCGGTAAGTCCCTCCAGATGACACAGCGTCGGGATGGGAATGTTGTTTTCGCGCGCCACTTCGAGCACTGTCTGATCCGCGCGCGCGCTCACGTTGATGCCGTCAATCACCAGTGTTTTTACATCCACCGCGACGCTCATGCCGTCACCTCCGCAGCTTCCATCTCCGCCTCGCTCTTTGTGCCGCAGGCGCAGACTCCGGCGCGGCAATGCTTGTGGTCGATATGCTCCATATACTCATGCTTGAAGTAGCGCAGTGTACTCAACACCGGATTGGGCGCCGTCATCCCCAGCCCGCAAAGGCTGGTATTCTTCACCACGTCGCACAGGTCGATCAGCAGATCGAGGTCGGCGTGCGAAGCTCTTCCATCGCAGATCTTGGTCAGCAGGTTGAACATCTGCGCGGTGCCGGCGCGGCATGGAATGCACTTGCCGCAAGACTCCGTCATGCAGAACTCCATGAAGAATCGAGCGACGTTGACCATGCAGGAGGTATCGTCCATCACGATCATGCCGCCCGAGCCCATCATCGATCCAACATCGATCAGCGCCTCGTAGCTAATCGGCAGATCGAGATGCTGCTCAGGGATGCAACCGCCCGAAGGGCCGCCCGTCTGCACAGCCTTGAACTTGCGTCCATCGGGAACTCCCCCGCCTATCGAGAAGATGATCTCTCGCAGCGACATGCCCATGGGGATCTCGACAAGGCCTGTATTCGCGATCTTTCCCGTCAAGGCAAAGACCTTGGTGCCTTTGCTCTTCTCCGTGCCGATGGCCGCATACCACTCCGCGCCTTTGCGCAGAATCGGAGCGATATTGGCAAAGGTTTCCACGTTGTTGATCAGCGTCGGCGCGCCCCAAAGGCCGGATACGGCAGGATACGGCGGACGCGGCCGAGGCTGCCCGCGCAGTCCCTCGATGGACGCGATCAAAGCCGTCTCTTCTCCGCAAACGAATGCTCCCGCGCCCAGGCGTATCTCGATATCGAAGGCAAAGGTAGTGCCGCAGATGTTGTTGCCCAGCAGCCCGCGACGACGCGCCTGCTGCAGCGAAGCCGTCATGCGCGTCACCGCCAATGGATACTCGGCGCGCACATAGATGTAGCCCTTCGTCGCTCCCACCGCGTAAGCGGCGATGGCCATGCCCTCGATCACCCGCTGCGGATCGCTCTCAAGCACGCTGCGATCCATGAAGGCTCCGGGATCGCCCTCGTCTCCGTTGCAGATGACGTACTTCTGCGCGCCTACCGCCTTTGCAACGGTGCCCCACTTGAGGCCGGTCGGATAGCCGCCGCCGCCGCGCCCTCGCAAGCCGCTCTTCGAGATCTGGTCGATCACGCTTTGCGGACTCATCTCCGTCAGTGCAGCAATCAGCGCCTGGTACCCATCGCGCGCAATATATTCGTCGATTGCCTCGGGATCGATGCGTCCTGAGTTCTCCAGCACAATGTGTTGCTGGCCATGGAAGTAAGCATCGAGGTGCGTCTGCAACCGTTCCACAGGCGCTCCACCCACGCTCGCAATCAGCTCGGCCGCATCCGCTTCCTGCACTCCGCCGTAGCGCGTCTCGTGCTCACCGTGCGTCGCATTCGCCGGCTCGACCAGAACCAGCGGCCCCGCGGCGCACAGGCCCATACAGCCCGTTCTGCGCACGTGACAGCGCTTGCCTGCATCGGTGTTCGCAGAGGCCTCTTTGCTAAGCGCGGCCTTGAGTTTGTCGCTGTGCTGGGAGATGCAACCCGTACCCATGCAAACGTTCACCTCAAAGTCGAACTTGGCGGTCTCCGCATGCACCGTATTCGCAATTTGCAGCAGCTCTTCGCTTGTCATTGCGTCGCCCACCTCTCCAGTTGCGCCAGCACCGCTTCGGGCTGGACTATGCCCACCAACTCTTCATCGGCCAGCATCACCGGCGCGCGCCCGCAGGCGCCCACGCAGCGCGCCGTCATCAGCGATATGTTGCCGTCGGACGTCGACTTGCCGGCTTTGATCTTCAACTTCCTTTCAGCAGCCGCGACCAGCTTGTCTGCGCCCTTGATATAGCAGGCGGTGCCGATGCAGATGGTGCAGGTGTGCTTGCTGGGCGGCTTCAGGCTGAAGTGGTGATAGAAAGTCGCCACGCCGTATGCCTGGCTCAACGGTACCCGCAGCGACTTCGCCACAAAGCGAATCGCCACATCGTCCAGATAGCCGAAGGAGGACTGCACCGTATGCAACGTTTCAATCAATGCGTGGCGCGTAAACCCATGACGCCGCATGGTTCCGTTGACAATACGCCAACGCTTGTCGTCGGATGGAAGGGGTGGCATGAGATAGGCTTGCACTGTTCCTCCTGCTGCTGTTGCGTTTCCTCTAACACTTTCTTGTACGCCAGCCGGACAGCCGAGGTACGTGACCAAGGTCACTGCACCGGAACGGCCAACTTCCCGTGTACCACATTATGCCAAGCAAAGAGTTCCGTGATTGGCATCGCACAGTAGCTGTCAAGCAGGATGTGCCACAGCCCCGCGACCTGCGGGAAGCGCGGGTTGCTCTCTCCTGAGCCGTCGTGGAATGGATCAAATGGATCAAACGGATCAAATGGGTCATGCGCGACCGCATTCACTCTAGCTGGAAACTGCGCTTCCGGTATTCCGAATTCGTGCAGCAGACCTTTGCAGGGGAGGAGACCAGCTCTTCGGCTCAGGGCGCGGCGTTGGCTGTGGTGCTTGAACGACAGGCTATCGGAGAATAAAGCATGGCCTGCCGCACGTCCGGTCTATTTTGCTCGGTCCCGGGCTTCTACGGTTGCCTCAGGAAAAGCACCTAGCATTTAGAACTGCTGACCGGATTATCCGCCGATGTGAACCATGGATCGGGAGGGTTTCAAGAAATCCGGCTCGCCGATGTGATGGCGGGCCTCCTTTTGCTCTACGGCGCGGAGGATGAACTGTCGGAGGTCGCTGTCGGAGGCTCCCTCGCGCATTTGGCGATGGAGATCGTGTTCGAAGTTAGAGAAGAGACAGGTGCGGATTTTGCCGTCGGAGGTGAGGCGGATGCGGGAGCAGGCTCCGCAGAATGCCTGGGTGACGGGGGCTATGATGCCTACTTCGCCGACGCCGGGGGTATCGGAAAAGCCGTAGCGGCGTGCGGTTTCGCTGACGGTGTTGGGCGCGAGGGGGGCCAGCGGCAGGATGGCGGAGATGCGGGCGACGATTTCGCGCAGGGAGACGACCATTTCCGGAGTCCAGCGGCGATCCTCGTCGAGCGGCATGAATTCGATGAAGCGGACGACGAGGTTTTCGCGACGGGCGAAGTGGGCGAAGGCCTCGACCTGATCGTCGTTGAAGCCACGCAGGAGGACGCAGTTGATCTTGACGGGCGAAAAGCCGGCGGATTGGGCGGCGCGGATGCCGCCGAGGACGTTGGCGTAGCTGCCTGGGATGCGGGTGACGCGCTCGAAGGTGCTCTCGTCGACCGCGTCCATGCTGACGGTAAGGCGGGTGAGCCCGGCGGTTTTGAGTGGTTGGGCGAGAGATTCGAGGAGGTGGCCGTTGGTGGTGATGGCGAGATCGAGTTTTTCCCCGGCTGGTGTTCGCCAGCCGGCGAGTTCCTGGACGATCTCTGTAAGGTCGCGGCGCAGGAGTGGTTCGCCGCCGGTGAGGCGAACCTTTTCAATGCCCAGGGAAACGAAAGCGCGGATGAGGCGAAGGTAGTCGGCGGTGGAAAGCTCGGCATACTGCGCACCGACGTTGCCGGTTCGGCAGTAGACGCACTTGTAGTTGCAGCGGTCGGTGATGGAGACGCGGAGGTCGGTGATGGTGCGACCGTGGCTATCCTGAAGGCGGCTGGCAAGACCGTCCGGGTATGTTGCGATTTCCTTCACGGACTCCGGGACAGTTGCCATCTTCCAAGGCTATCGCAAGGCGGGGGCGGGCGCTAGCGGGTGTGTTCGATCCGATGCATGGGAGGGGGTGCTTGGTCCTTCTTGGGGCGCTGCGCTCTTGGGGCGTTGCACTCGTAGAATTGGGGCGTGCGGACGGTGCTGGTGCGGCCTCCGGGGCTGATTTCTCTGCCGCTTTGGTTTGTCTGTGGATGGCTGGGGCTGGAGGGGATCAATCCGCTGACGCTATATGTGGAAGCCAGCGAGTTTTCGTGCATTTCATCGAACGGGAGTGCTCCGCATGTTGAGGCGGATGGGGAATGGCTGGGGCGGCTGCCGATGCGCATTTCTTTGGCGCGGGATGGTTTGCGGATTCTGCGGCCGGAGGGAGACGGACGGAACTAGCGTGGCGCCGGGTGAAATCGCAAAAAGCAGGTCCTTCACTTCGTTCAGGATGACAAAATGGGTCCCGAAGCGAAGACAAAATGAGTCCCGAAGCGAAGACAAAATGAGTCCCGAAGCGGAGACAAAATGAGTCCCGAAGCGAAGACAAAATGGGTCCCGAAGCGAAGACATGGGGCCCGGAGCGATGACCAAATGAATACCGGAAGGACAACATTTGCGGGAGTTGAACGTTCCGAGGCCAGACTCAGTCGATGGGTACGGTGCCGCGGCGCATGAAGGTGCCGGTAGCGCCGCAGACCAGGACGATGGTGATGGCGATGGTGAAGTAGTAGAACATGGGGTGGGCCCAGCCGGGGGAGTAGGTGAGGTCCTGGCCGATCCAGAGAGAGAGCAGGGTGGCGATGACGGCGAATTGGCCGGCGATGACCTGGAGGGTCAGTCCCCACTCGCGACGCTTGTCGAGGGCTTCAACTTCGTCGGGGGTGAGGTTGCGTTCCTGGACGGGAATGAGGGTGTTGGCCATGATGGTTGCTCTCCCTGGGCTATTCTTCTCGAAACGATTGTAAACGGGGTTTGGGGTGGGGATGCAAGGGGCTGCGAGGGGATTTGGTTGCGGAGTGCGGAATTGGGATGGGATTTGTGCTGATTTGGAAGCGAGACCTATAAAAGACCGTAAAGACTACGGTACGAAGTGAACCCACCTTAGCCGCAAAAACGTGGCGAAGGTGGGGCGACCGGATTCGTCACAGGAAGGCGAGGGTCTGGAGTTGGGTGATTTCGAAGCGCTTTCGGCAGCGGATGTTGCCGCAGGCGACCATATCGTCGCGACGGACCATGTAGGGTTGGGCTTTGGCGAAGCGGGCGCGGTCGCGCTCATCGGCATTGCGCGGCAACTGCGCCCGTTTACGCCGCACGACCCAGTTGATAACGTGGTCGCTGGGCTGGCCGCAATGGGGGCATACGAGAGTATGCGTTTTCTGTTCGTTGGATTCGGTAAAAAATTCGCGTTCTTCCATCATGTGAGATTGACTCCAGCTTTCTTCCCGCACAAAAGTATTCCATACTCGGGAGTGTCATGACGAAACGAAAATTGCAGCAGTTCTCTGTAACGAAGGCAGTGAAGTCGAATGCGCGCGATCAGGTGGGGCAGCCGAGGGCGAGCCGCGTGATCGAGGACAAGCCAAAACCTGAAAGCCGAGAGGCCAAACATAAACCGAAATTGGACGAGCTGATCGAATCGGCGGAGGGTGAGTGAAACCATGGGAAAAGTGACCGGAGTGGGCGGAGTCTTCCTCAAGGCTAAGAATCCTAAGGAATTGCAGGGGTGGTATCACAAGACGCTTGGCGTTCCGCTGAGCGAGTATGGGCAGTCGATTTTCGAAGGGCCGGAGGCGCAGGGGCAGACGGTCTTTTCCTTCTTCAAGGAGGATTCGCCTTATTTCGGCGATCCGGCGCAGCGGGCGATGTTGAATTTTCGCGTAGACGCGCTGGACGAAGTGCTGGCGAGGCTCGAAGAGGCAGGGGCGAAGATCGATCCAAAACGCGACGATTCCGAATACGGAAAATTTGCGTGGTTTTGGGACCCGGAGGGGAATCGGGTAGAGCTTTGGGAGCCACCGGCGAGTTAAGCGGAGGTGTACGCCCATGTCTCAGAATCGAGACCTGGGGCACCCGCTTTGGCTATAGGCTTTCGAGCCAGTCGGCCAGCTCGTTGTGGCCGCGTTCGCGGGCGAAACCGGCGGCTGTCTGGCCTAAGTCGCTTTGCAGGGCGGGATTGGCGCCGCGGGCGATGAGGATCTCCGCGAGGTCGCGGCGGTTGGCTGCGGCTGCGGAAAAAAGCGCTGTGAAACCGGCGGTCTGGCGGGCGTTTGGGTCGGCGTGAGCGTTGAGAAGCAGGCGGACGGTTTCGGGGTTGCGGCCCAGAGCCAGCGCTGCGTGGAGCGGCTGATTGGCCTGGGGATTGCGGGAGACGGCGTCAACCGGGGCGCGGTAGTCGAGCAGGAGTTTTACCGCTTCCGGGGTGCCGAAGGCTGCTGCCAGATGGAGCGGGGTCCAGCCGTCGGGAGAATATTCGCCGACCAACTGGGGTGTATCGGCCAGCAGGGACTCGATTACGGCGAGGCGGCCGATGGAGGATGCCTCGAATATGTCCAACTCGTCGTTGGTACGTTCCATTTCGACGAGCAGGAAGTCGCGGACGAGATCCTGGCCGCTATAGATGGACCACATGAGAGCGGAGACGCCCTGGGCGTCGCGCCAGAGGATCAGGCCGGGGTCGGCGGCGACGGCGTCTGCGATCTCCGCAGTGGCGCCACGCTGGATGAGTTTGAGGAATTGTTGGCTCACGAAATCATTCTATTATTGCGGCTGGGCCGCCGGTTGATCCTGTTGGGCGCGGACGGTGTAAGGGCCGGGTTTGGCGGGGTCGGCAGCCTTGGTCTCTGAGGCGGCAACCGAGGTGCGTTTGGAGTAGATACGGAAAAGGACGGCGAGATCGAGCGACTCCGCGGCGGGCTTGCCGGCTTTGGTTGCGGGCTCGAAGGTGGCTTTGCGGATGGCCGCGACGGCGTTTTCGTCGAGTCCAAAGCCGATGGGGCGGACGACGGCGATTTCGCCGGGCTGGCCGTCGGCGCCGATGACGACGCGGTAGAGGGCGCGGCCTGCGATGCCGCTGGCTTGCGCGAACTCGTTCGAGTCAGGCGCGATAGACGAGAGCACTTTGGCCTGGGTGTCGACGGCGTTGGATCGGAGGACGCTGGGATCTTTGGGGTGGTAGTCGACCCCGGCGGCCTGCGCCTGATAGTAAAGCTGCCAGAATTCGGGCATGCCTGCGCGAACTTTGTCGTCGAGGCCCTGGGCGAAGACCTTGTCGATTGCGTCGCGTAGGACCTGGGCCGCGTGCGCGGGGGATGTGGTGGTGGTGACGCTGGCCTGGTCGGCAGCGAGGTCGGCTTTGTCTTCGGCCTGGGCTGGTGCGGCTGGCACGGGCGCTGGCTGCGGGGCGGCGGCGACATCGGTCTCAGAGGAGGCTACGGGCTGGCCGGGTCCGGAGACCGCCGCTGGCGCGCCCGGTTTGGCCGCCCCTTTGGCCTTCTTTTCCTTGACGACCTGTTCCCGGTCG
>Ga0182030_10012670_pt1 | contig 16855 bp, 13 predicted proteins | sample 812S3MmetaG_FD_121299 | JGI IMG/M metagenome (GOLD analysis project Ga0182030, IMG submission 121299) | Permafrost microbial communities from Stordalen Mire, Sweden - 812S3M metaG (Illumina Assembly) | ecosystem: Environmental > Terrestrial > Soil > Wetlands > Permafrost | place: Sweden...
ATCAGACGCCGTTCGAGATTCTCAAATACATCCAGAAATACGACGTCGACGTCATCGAGGTGGTCGGCCACACCGACGAGCGGCCGATCGGAACACGGCAGTACTCCAATCTCGATCGCGATCTGTTGTCGGTGCTGAAGAACACCGCCGGGGTCGGCAGCCTGACGCCGGCGGACAACGCCGGCCTTGGGCTGGCGCGCGCGGTCGCCGTGGTCAGCGTGTTGCGCCAAAGCGCGTTGCTGGCCGGATACAAACTGATCCCGCTGTCCGGCGCCCAGCTCGTCAATACCGACGAGACGCTGGCGATCGCGGGATCGCCGGGCAACATCCAGCAACGGCGGCGGATCGAAATCCGCCTGCGCAAATCCGCGCCCAATGACGCGGCTCCAACCCTCTCGCCCGCCGCGGTCGTGCTGCCGCCCTAGATTCTCCGGCTCCGGGACTGATCTCGCTGGGTCGGAGAGGATTCGAACCGATCGATCTCGCCGAATACCAAGAACCATGGATTGCCGGCCAGCTCAGAAGCGTTGCACAAACGGGCGTTGAGCCAACTTTCATTGGCAGCCGGCTCCTGATACCGATATCTCCGTCAAACAAATTGGGAATTGCCGATGCGCCGCTTCACCGGACACCCCCTCTCGCGCAAGCTGCTCGCTGCCACCCTGCTCTGCCTCGCCGCGGCCTCCCCGTCCCTCGCCGACGACGAGCCCGACGGCCCGCCCAGGGGCGCCGCCGTCACCGTGCTCAAGGCGGCAAAATCGTGCTTCGATGCGATCGTCGAGGTGTCGGGGATCGTGCTTCCGCGCGAGGAGACCGCGGTGCGCCCGGAGCGGCCGGGCCTCAAGGTCGCGGAAATCCTGGCCGAGGCCGGGGATACCGTCACCGCGGGGCAGACGCTGGCCAAGCTCACGCTGCCCGAGGGCGGCACGGTGGCGGTGCAGGCGCCGGTGGCCGGGCTGATCGCCGCTTCCACGGCCGTGATCGGCGCGATGGCGTCGGGCAAGGGCGAGGCGCTGTTTTCGATCATCGCGCGCAGCGAATTCGACATGATCGGCCTGGTCCCGACCCGGGACCTGCCGAAGCTGAAGGCCGATCAGACGGCGCGGATCAAGGTCATCGGCGCCGGCGAGTTCGACGGCCGGGTGCGCCGGGTGGCCTCGACCGTCGAGCCCAACAGCCAGCTCGGCCAGGTCACCATCGCGGTGACGCCGAACCAGCGCCTGCTGGTGAACTCCTCGGCGCGGGCGCTGATCAAGACCGGGCAGAGCTGCGGCGTCTCGGTGCCGCTCACCGCCGTGCTCTATGGCGGCGCCGGCACTGTGGTGCAGGTGGTGCGGCGCGCGCGGATCGAGACCAAGCGGGTCGAGGTCGGGCTGATGTCGGGCGGCCAGGTTGAAATCCGCGACGGCCTGGTCGAAGGCGACGTCGTGGTGGCGCGCGCCGGCGCGCTGCTGCGCGAAGGCGATCCGGTCCGCCCCGAGACCGCCAGCGCGGATGCGAAATAGGATTGGGAAGGGCTCCGGCGTCCCCTGCGAAAGCCGGGACGACCAGAATCGCTAGCCGCCGGCGTCGGTGGCCGTGAAGCGGACGTCGTCGAGCAGCGACGACGACACCGAGGGGACCTGTTCGCCGTCGGAGGCGCGCGAGATCGCGACGCGGGTCTTGTTGAACACGGTCTCGGCGCCAGCCGCCTTGCCGGGTTCACCCGACTTGAGGTTGTTCAGCAGTTCGGCCACCAGCACGCTGTACTGGCCGGCGGAGTCGTCGGCGACCTTGCCCGGCGTGGCGGACGACAGCACCAGCGCGTTGTCCGGCGCGTTGATCGGCGCCAGGCCATGGGAGAACGCCCGGAACCGGCGCTCATAGGGATTGCGGCGCGAGGCGTCGATGACGACGAGCTTGGCGCGGGCGCCGCGCTCCTTGATCGCGTCCAGCACCGCTTCAACGCTGAGTCCGTCGCGGCGGACGTCGGCTTCCTTCCAGATCGCGGCATCGACCGGGATCATGTAGCTCTCGCGGCCGGCCTGAACGCCGTAGCCGCCGAAGAACAGCATCACCACGGAGTCCGGCCGGATCTTCGATGTCAGCCGGTCGACGGCGCGGCTCATGTCGTCCTTGCTGGCGTCTTCCACCACATCGACGTCGAAGCCGCTGCGACGAAGCGCGGCCGTCAGCGCCCGGGCATCGTTGATCGGCTGGCTCAGCGGCGCATTGGCGTCGGGATAATGGCCGTTGCCGATCACCAGCGCGATCTTCGAGGCGTGCGGAGCAGAATCAGAGTCCTGCCCGGTGGCGATGGCCTTGGCGGCATCCAGCGCCCGCATGTTCAGCGCGGCATGGGCGCCGATCGCCAGCGACAGCACGCCCACCAGCGCGGCGGCGATGGTGATCGAGCGGGGCGAGATCCAAAACGGCTTGCCATTCATCGCGGTTCATCCTGGTCGTTGTCAAAGACGCGCCTGTTAGTCGCGCCAACGCCGTCTAGGTTTGAGGAGGTACCAGGCGGTGTGCCGGCCAATTACGCTCAATTTGCGGCACTGCAGCAAACAGTCCTTTAACCGTCCGGGGCCCCCACGGCAACCTCCTTTATCGAATACCGTCCTGGGGGGCCGGGCTCATGATTTCCCTTGCCGGTAGCCGCGTCCCGCTCGGTTCCGGCCCGCCAACCTTGCCGCCGGACCGCTGGCAGCGTCTGTGATGTTAATCACATTTGTGTTTCCTGATTATTCGGGTAGGTTTTCAATAACTTGCAGGTTAGGGGAGGCGGACGGCAGCCGCGGCGCGGATGAGCGTGGCCTGGAGGGACGTGCGACGGGGCCGCGCGGAAAGATTTTCCATGACCTTTCAATATTTTGCCGGTGCCGCCTACCGCGCGCTGACGGCCCGGAAGGACGGCCCGTCGCTGTACGATGTGTGCGATCCCCTGCTGCTGAAATATCGCGGCGGCGACCCGCATTTCGGCAAATTCTACAAGACCGCGCTTGGCAATCCGGCCTTGCGCCCGCTGCTGTGCCGGACCGGGCTTGCGGAATTGCGCGACCCGCCGCGCCTGCAAGGCTTGCGCGACGCGCTGATCCGGGCGCGCGACGATGCTTCGCCGGACTGGCTTGCGATCGGCCAGCCGGTCGCGGACCTTTTGGACACCATCGAGGTGCGGCACCCCAGACCACGGCCCGCGCCGCCGCATGGTCGCGCACCGGATGTTGCCGAGATCGAGGCCGTCATCCGCATCTGCGGCGCCCACCTGCTGCGGTCGTTCAGCGCCAACGGCTTCATCCCGACCTACGCCGCCTTCAACCTGATCGGCGACGCCGACGTGCGCGGCCGCGAATTGCGGATGGCGCTGACCGGTCTCAATTCGCGCGGCTACAAGAACTCGACGCTGCTGTTCAATCTGGCGCGGATCTTCATCGCGCGCTCGCCGGCCGGCGCCCTGATCAATCCGCCCTGGACCGGCATCGCCGAGCCGATGTGGCACCCGATGCAGATCCGCCACCGCTCCGCCTATTACGACGCGTTCTTCACCGAGGCGCTGTTGAGCTTCATCGAAACCGGACTTGCCTCGGCGAGCGAGGCCACCGCGTCGCGGCGCGCGATCGCCGACATGGTCGATTTCTGCCTCGTCACCAGCCGGGAGGACGCCCGCGCGCAGGATGGCCGCACCGTCAGCGTCGTCACTGCGCTGGCGCCGCTGCCGCACCCGCGATTTTCGCGGTTCTTTTCCCATATCAAGCAGGATCTCGGCTTCGGCGTCTACGTGCCGGATTGCGACACCACCGCCTGCGCCTTTTCGGCGGCGACCCAGGCCGGCTCGACCGATCCGATGCTGGCGCAGCCGCTGATCGATTTCTACGCCGGCTACCAGGTGGTCGGCGGCGCCAATGAGCCCAAGGTGACGGTGCCGCTCAACGACAACATCGATTACGAAGGCGGGGTGGTGACCTGGATCGACAACCTCGCCGGCGAACGGCCGTTCGGCAACGACCTCGATCCGACGCTCAACCTCGACATCCTCGAAGTCAGTTTCCGCAACCTCGCGCGCTGGAAAATTATCGAGACGCCACAGCGGCTCGATACCGTTCGCCGCATCATCGGCTTTCAAAAACGCCTGGCCGAAAGCGGCGCGTTTACCGATCCGCGGTCGCATATCTATTATTTGCCGGAGCTTTATTGCGCCTATTTCGGCCGCTGCTACGCCGCGTTCATCGCGCTGCCGCCGGCGGCGCGGCAGGCGATCGACCCTGAAGGCGCGTTCGATTTCATCCGCGGCCGGGTGCTGGCCTACGTCCAAGGCGAATTGATCGTCGCCGAGATGAACGTATTCGATGCCGCGTTGGCGCTGGTCGCGCTCGGCCATCTTGGTGCGGACGCGGCGGCCTTCACGCCGGCGCTGTGCTGCATCGTGGCTGGCCTCGGCGAAGGCGGCCGGCGCGGCCCGTTCAAGGCCTATGAATGGAACAAGATGAAGACCCCGACCCGGATCCTGGTCGGCGGTCCCGAGGTCACCTCCGCGTTCGTGCTGATGGGCCTCGCGCTGGCGCGCACGGCGATGATGGCGGGGGTGGCGAGGAGCTAATCTAACGACCGACATTGCAAGGACGGTAGCGGTAAATTGAAAGCCGGCGCGGGCCGGGCGCTGGCGCATCGATCCAATCCGCACCACAATCCGCCCACATATTGATGCGAATTCATAGCGAACACGGCCGTTTTGGATGTCCATGAAATTCCTGCTTGCGATTGCGATCCTGCTGCTGCCGGCGCTGGCGGAGGCCGCCGACGTCAGCGGGATTCCGAAGATCCGCGAGGGCCACCAGATCCAGATCGGCAACGCCCGAATCCGTCTCGGCGGGATCGACGCGCCGGCGGTGGACCAGCTTTGCCTCAACACCAGCGGCGAGCGCTGGACCTGCGGCGTCGCCGCGCGCGACGAGCTCATTCGCTATGCCGGCAACAAGTCCTGGACCTGTCACGTCAGCCAGACCGAGCGGCGCGGCCGGGAGATCGCGAGATGCGAGGTCGACGGCGAGGACATCCAGAAATGGATGGTGAGGAACGGATGGGCGCTGTCCTATACGCGCTATTCGCACGACTACGATGCCGATGAAAAAGCCGCGCGCGAGGCCAAGGCCGGGATGTGGCAGGGCTCCTTCATCGCACCCTGGGACTGGCGCGTCCGCAACAAGAAGACGGCCATTCTGGGCGCCGCCAAGCCGCCGGAGAATTCCCACGCGATCCTGCTGGCGTCGGCGTCGGGACCGGTAGCGCCGTCGCCCGAATGCACCATCAAGGGCAACGTCAACCGCTCCGGAGAATGCATCTATCATCAGCCCAGCAGCCGCTGGTATTCGCAGATCAAGATGCAGATCAGCAAGGGCACGCGCTGGTTCTGCTCGGTCGACGAGGCCGAAGCCGCCGGCTGCCGCGAAACCAGACGTTAACCGCTTCTCTTGCCTTTGCCTTCCGCGTAAACCCCTCAAGCGCCCGGCCATGCCAGCATGGCCCACACACCACCAACAAGGAAGATCAACCATGGTCGTTCGCGCGGGACGGGAATTTCTGGCGATCCCCGGACCCACCACCATGCCCGACGAGGTGCTGCGGGCGATGCATCGCCCGGCGCTCGACATCTATTCCGACACCATGGTGCAGCTGACCGAGAGCCTGCTGCGCGATCTCAGCCGGCTGTTTGCCACCAAGGGCCGCTCCTACATCTATATCGCCAACGGCCATGGCGCCTGGGAAGCCGCCCTCAGCAACGTGCTGTCGCGCGGCGACAAGGTTCTGGTGCTGGAAAGCGGCCGGTTCGCCGTCGGCTGGGGCCATGCCGCCGCCGCGATGGGCGCCGACGTCGAGATATTGAAGGGCGACTGGCGCCGCGCGGTGCGGCCGGCCGAGATCGAGGCCCGCTTGCGGCAGGACAAGGATCACACCATCAAGGCGATCCTCGGCGTCCAGGTCGATACCGCCTCGGGCGTGATCAACGACATCGAAGCCATCGGCCAAGCGATCAAGGCGGCCGGTCACCCGGCGCTGTTCATGGTCGATGCCGTCGCCTCGCTCGGCTGCATGCCGTTCGAAATGGACGCATGGGGCATCGATGTCGCGATGTGCGGATCGCAGAAGGGCCTGATGTCGCCGCCCGGCCTCGGCTTCGTCGCCGCCAACGACCGCGCCCGCGAGGTGCACAAGACCGCCGGCCTGCGAACCCCGTACTGGGACTGGACCGAACGCGAAGGCGTCGAGCATTACCGCAAATATGCCGGCACCGCGCCGGTTCATCTGTTGTTCGCGCTGCGGCAGGCCATCGACATGCTGTTCGACGAAAAGCTCGACAACGTGTTCCTCCGCCATCGCCTTCTCGCCGAAGCCGTGCGCCGCGCGGTCGCAGTCTGGGCCGAAGGCCAGGCGCTCGGATTCAACATCATCGAGGCTGACGAGCGGTCGGACACCGTCACCACGGTGCTGATGTCCAACGGTTACGATCCGGTGGCGCTGCACCGCTATTGCAAGGAGAAATGCGGCGTGGTGCTGGGCGTCGGGATCGGCGAACTCGCAAACCAGGCGTTCCGGATCGCCCATATGGGCCACGTCAACGCCCCGATGATCCTGGGCACGCTCGGGGTCATCGAAGTCGGCCTCAACGCGCTCGATATCCCGCACGGCAAGGGCGGCCTTGAGGCCGCGGTCGAGTGGCTCGGCGAAACCGTAAGCGCCTGAGCGACCGTGACTGATGGCGAACTTCTTGGATCGGAGCACCAGGTGACACAAGCGATGAAAACAAAGGGCTCGCAGCCGGCGCCGGTCGCGCCGCGCCGGCCGCATTCGTTCACCACCCACGGCATCACGATTGTCGATGACTACGCCTGGCTGAAGGATGCGAACTGGCAGGAGGTGCTGCGGGATCCCGCGGTCCTGAGCGCGGATATCCGCCAATACCTTGAAGCGGAAAACGACTACACCGAAAGCCTGCTCGGCCATACCGCCGGCTTGCAGAAAGCGCTGGTCGCGGAAATGCGCGGGCGGATCAAGGAAGACGATTCCAGCGTGCCCTCGCCGGATGGCCCTTATGCGTATTTGCGCAAATTCCGCGAGGGCGGCCAGCACGAATTGTTCGGCCGCTCGGCGCGCGACGGCGGCGAGATCCAGATCGTCCTCGACGGCGACAAGCTGGCGGCCGACCACGACTACTTCAAGTTCGGCGGCGCCCGGCATTCACCCGACCACAGGCTTGAAGCCTGGAGCGTCGACATCCAGGGTTCGGAATATTTCTCGATCCGGGTGCGCAACTGGGCCGACGGCTTGGACCTGACCGACCTTGTCGAGGAGACCGACGGCAGCGTGGTGTGGAGTGCCGACAGCAAGGCGTTCTTCTACGTCAAGCTCGACGACAATCATCGCCCGCTGCAAATCTGGCGTCATCGCCTCGGGTCGGCGCAGGCCGACGATGTCCTGGTTTATCAGGAGCCGGATTCCGGCTGGTTCACCCATATCCATGAAAGCACCAGCGGGCGTTTTGGCGTGATCGCCGGCGGCGACCACGATACATCCGAGCAGCGGCTGATCGACCTTGCCGACGCCGATGCATCGCCGCGCCTGATCGCCAGGCGCGAAGTCGGCGTGCAATATTCGATCGCCGATCGCGGCGACGAGCTGTTCATCCTCACCAATGCCGGCGGCGCCATCGACTTCAAGATCGTCACGGCGCCGCTTCAGTCGCCGGAGCCCGCCAACTGGCGCGAATTGATCCCGCATCGGCAGGGCGTCTACATCATGGATATCGACCTGTTCGCCGGTCATCTGGTACGGCTGGAGCGCGCCAACGCATTGCCCGCCATCATCATCCGGGATCTCAAGACCGCCGACGAGCACGCCATCGCGTTCGACGAGGCGGCGTATTCGCTGGACACCATGGGCGGCTATGAATTCGACACCACCAATCTGCGCTTCTCCTATTCGTCGATGACGACGCCGCTGGAAATCTACGATTACGACATGGCGAGCCGGACGCGGCATTTGCGCAAGCGTCAGGAAATACCCTCCGGCCACAACCCGGCCGACTACGTCACCACCCGCATCATGGCGACCTCGCATGACGGCGCGGAGGTGCCGGTTTCGATCCTGCACCGCCGCGACCTCAAGCGCGATGGCGCGGCACCGCTGCTGCTGTACGGTTACGGCTCCTACGGCATCGCGATGCCGGCGTCGTTCTCCGCCAACCGGCTGTCGCTGGTCGATCGCGGTTTCGTCTACGCCATCGCGCATATCCGCGGCGGCACCGACAAGGGCTGGGGCTGGTATCTCGACGGCAAGCGCGAGAAAAAGACCAACAGCTTCGATGATTTCGCAGCCTCGGGCCACGCGTTGATCGCCGCGAAATACACCAGCGCGAAGCGCATCGTCGGCCATGGCGCCAGCGCCGGCGGCCTGCTGATGGGCGCGGTCGCCAATCGCGCCGGCGAGTTGTTCGCCGGCATCGTCGCCGAGGTGCCGTTCGTCGATGTTCTCAACACCATGCTCGACCTCGACTTGCCGCTGACGCCGCCGGAATGGCCGGAATGGGGCAACCCGACCGAGAGCGAAGCCGACTTCCGGACCATCCTGTCCTATTCGCCCTACGACAATGTTGCCGCCAAGGACTATCCGGCGATCCTGGCGATGGGCGGGCTGACCGATCCGCGCGTGACCTATTGGGAGCCGGCGAAATGGATCGCGCGGCTGCGCGCGACCATGACGGGCGGCGGTCCGGTGCTGTTGCGCACCAATATGGGCGCGGGCCATGGCGGCGCCTCGGGGCGCTTCCACCGGCTCGACGAAGTCGCGATCGCCTATGCGTTCGCATTATGGGCGGTGGGATTGGCCGATCAGGGCGGCGCGTAAGGGCATCGCGTTCCGGACGCGCTCGGCCCTTCGACAGCTGCGAACCACCGGCTCGATGTTCCCGCTGCGGCATTATTCAGGCGTTGGTTTAACGGGCTTATTTTCGGCAAGGGTTAATTTTGTATTCAGCCTGACGACGGGGACGCGGCGTCCTCGAAGGCAAAGCGCGTCGCCGGATCGCCGGCGCATGGCCATTAACAATGCAAGGATGCGTCGAATGTCCCGCGTTCTATGGATGGATAAAGCGCCTTTGGCGCGAACGCGCATGCCCGCGGCGCAGTGAGCACCGGATTTGCCCTTTAATTGGCAATTTACGGCGACCTGCTTTGCTGGTTCGCGTGCCATTTGCGCGCGGCGATGTCAGCTGGCGACGGGCCCGTTGATACCAAATTCGCGAGCTTTACGTGCCATGTTACAGCCCGATCGGATCCAGGATTATCTGCGGCGACTGACGCCGCTGGCGCGCGGCGACCTCCTGACCGAGCTCGAGCGGCTGGAAGTCTGCGGCGGTGAAATGCCTGGTTCCGCGGAAATGCTGGCCAGGCTGCGCGAGGAATTCCGCAAGGGTGGGTCTGCTCTGGATCGCGGCGATAATCCCGCGCGGTATTTTTTCGCGCCGCTGGAGCCGCTGCTCGTTGACGGCGCTCCCGAACATGCCCATTCCGGCCAAATACTGCGCGGTTCGCTGCCTCCGATCTGGTCGTGGATCAGCCGGGACCTGCTGCCGACGATGGCGCGCGACTATGTCCGCGGGATCGACGAGCTGATCGCGGCCGACGATCTGCACAAGGCCCGGCAGGTTGCCGCCGTCTTCCAGACCAAGATCGTCAAATCGCTCGAAGGCACGCTCAGCTCATCGGATGGCGCCGATCAGGCCCGAACCAAACTCGCGACCTATACGGCTTCCCGCGCGGCCTATGGCGATCTGATCAAGGTGCTGTGCGTGCTGCGCGCGCACGACGCGCTGGCGAAGTTCAACGATGCGCTCCCGGCCAGCATCGAAAAATTCGATGACGCGCGGGTCGTCCAAGTAACGGCATTGCTGGATGCGCTCGGAAAAGATCACGCCGACATCGTTCCCTTTGCACTGGCATTGGTGGCGAGGCGGCTCAGGATTCCCTGGGAGTTGATCCGGCTCGCGACCAACGCTGCGCCCAGCAAGAACGCCGCGGACATCGCCGCCACCCCCTATGCGATCGCGGTCTCGATGGTCCTGGACCGGCTGGATGACAGGCGGTCACCGTTGCGCGCTGCCCTCAGGAATAACCAGGTGCCCGTCGCCAGGGATATTCTCATCGATCTTTACAACACCGAACATGCATTGCGGCTCCGCATCGATCCGCTCGACAATTCCGGCTGGGGCGAGCGGCTCGACCATCTGATGAGCGCGATCACCGCCCTGGTGGAAGCCGAGATGAGCCGGTTTCCCGACAATATCGGCCACGTTCTACGATCGCGCAGCCTGCGCCGCCGTCAGTTCCTGACCCGACGCCTGACCCACCTGGCATGCAAGGGGCGCGATGCCACGCGCAACGGCGCGGCCTATTGCAGAAAGCTGTTCAGCCAGCCTGAAATATCTCGCGCCTAGACAGAGCCTTTCTTCCATTCCGATCGAACCGGAATGGAGGCTCTATTTCCTGATTTGCCGGGTTTTTCTTCGCTCCAACCGTTACGGACGGCTGGCGCGGGACAGGTTCAGGAATTTCGCGATAAATCGCCCTGACACGACGAACCTGAACCACCAATATGCCATCCGCTGCGGTTTCATGTGTTTCGCCCTCGTGCCGAAGTGGTCTCGACCGTCTCAGGGATAGCGCCGGGCCCGGCGATCGGGTGTGAAGCGCTTCACATTTGGCAACCCATTTGGCGACGCCACCGCGGCGGCGGCGCAGACGCTGAGGTTCCACAAAAACAAAGCCCGCCGGGTTTAGCCGGCGGGCCTTGATCTCATGTCGTCAAGCGCGACCGACCGTCAGAGATCCCGGTACATCCGCGGAAATCCCATATCGATCGACCTCACAGCGTTTTCCGGGCGAAAGGCCGCCCCGCATTTGATGCGGGGATACCCGTTCGCGTAAAGAAAACGCGTCAAAACAGACGACTAGACGGCGCGGAGGTTTTCCGCGCTGGTCTTGCCACGCTGGCTGTCAAGCTTCGATTCGAATGAAAGCTTCTGGCCTTCATTGAGCGAGCCCATGCCTGCACGCTCGACGGCGCTGATGTGCACAAACACGTCGTTGCCGCCATCGTCAGGCTGAATGAAGCCGAAGCCCTTGGTCGCGTTGAACCATTTAACTGTTCCGGTAGCCATTTTACTTCTCCAAGATGCGCAAATGCGCGCTGCGCCCGCACGACCTTCGCGCGAGCTTGATCCGATTTCAGCGATGTCTTGGGGAGTGGAGCCGGTTCGGCGCGATCAACAAGCAAATCGATTATTCGAATGGGGTGCGTTTATCGCATCGCGCGCGAAAACGCAAGCAATAATAACCGGACGATGAACGGCCGCCGTCGCGCTTGCGATTTCGCCCGCATCGAAGCGGCTGGCGCAGCGCGATCCCGAATGTTTGAGAGAAAAATTTGCAAAGATTCTACTCTCGTTGTGCGGTTTAACGTTACTCGGATATTTCAATTCTGCGCAGTGAAGTTCTCCGCATTTGAAACCATGCGCGGCGTTAAGACACTCCCAGCACCGGGAGGAATTAGCGAATGGCACGTCAGTTGTACGACGAAAATATAACGGGCCGCACCAGCTTCGGACGCCGAAGGGTGGCGCCCAGGGTCTGCGTGGCGGACAGCAAGAAGCACCTTCGTACATTCCTGACCGAGGTGCTTGAAGATCTCGGCTTTGTAACCTGCGAATGCGCAAAAGCCGATGACCTCGGAACGGTGCTTGAAACCCAGTTTCCGGATCTCATCGTGCTCGGGGTGTCGGTCGACGGAATCGAGGCCGGCAAGATTCTCGAAACCCTGGTGCGCCGGCAGTTCGTCGGCAAGGTTCTCGCCATCGGCGCCCGCGAGTCGATCATCGTCAAGGCGGTGCGGCAGGTCGGCGAGGAATACGGTCTCGCGATGTTACCGCCGCTCACCACGCCGTTCGGCGCCGGCACCTTGCGCGAGCGGGTTGCGACACTTCTCCCGGAGGAAGCGGCGCCCAGCCCGGCGGTGAATGTGTCCGAGGCGTTGCACGCCGGCTGGCTCGAATTATGGTACCAGCAGAAGATCGATGCCCGCACCCTGGTTCGCCGCGGTGCCGAGGCGCTGGTGCGGATGCGGCATCCAACCTGGGGCGTGGTCCCGCCGGCCTATTTCATTCCGGAAGACGACGATCCGCATTGCCTGCGTTTGTCGGAGTTCGTGATCGACCGCGCCACCGAGGATTGGCGCTATTTGCTCGACCAGCAAGGCCCGACCGACATCTCGATCAACCTGCCGGTCTCTTTTCTCAAAAAGCCCCAGGCGGTGCGCGATCTCCGCCAGCGGACGCCGGTGCACCCCGCATTCGGGGGACTGCTGATCGAGATCAAAAGCGCCGAGGTGATCCACAATCTGGATTTGCTGATCGATTTCACAAAAGAGGTGCGGCTCCATAACATTGCGATCTCGATCGACGATCTGGGGGCCGACTGGCCGGCGCTGATGGGGCTCGAGAGCTTCCCGTTCGCCGAACTCAAGGTCGATCGGCAATTCGTCACCGGCTGCGCCAACGACCGGCTGAAACGGACGGTATGCCGTCGCATCATCGAACTCGGCAAGGGGTACGGCGCCCGGGTCGTCGCCGAAGGCGTCGAGGATCGCGCCGATCTTGTCGCGGCCAGCGAGATGGGTTTCGACCTGGTCCAGGGTTATCTGTTCGGCAAGCCGATGGGGCTGAAGAAATTCGCGCGCTCGGCCCTGACCCATCCGGTGCATGTCTCGAGGTGATCATGTATCAGCGGGCCGGCAAAGGTTTCCATCAGAGCCGTGCGGATGGAGGCGCGCCACCGCAGTGACGCGCGCAACAGCCGGCACGCCGGTTAGTCCGGTTTTGCCGATGACAACGACGGAGATGACAACAAAGGAGATGACAACGACCGATCAGCCCAGGCGGCTGATCTGTTCCTCGGTCACCACGCGCTCGACGTTCTCGGTCTTGCTCTTGATGCGGTAGCGCGGGCGTCCGTCCGCCTCGATCGGCAGGCAGGTAACGATGGTATACACGCTTCGCTGCTTGACGACGGCGCGGCCCTGCGGCCCCTGAAGCTGGTGGTGGACGTCGTCGTTGATCGCGTAATTGTGGGCCATCGCGTGTTCTTCCGTTGCAGAAGGGGCTTTTAGTCGCAACCGCCCCGCTGCGCAACATCTCTCATTGGCTAATATGGGACAGCGGCATGGGGCTATTGTCGTGGTGAACGACGATGTGCCGGGAATTCCCCCTGGAGGCATTCGCTGGAGCCTCCATTCCGATCGAACCGGACGAGCGCGGGGAAGTCCCCGGCCCGGACGGCGCCTGTTCGGACCGTATCGGCCGATTATTGGCTTCGTTTCTCGCAGAGAATGACCACGTCGGGGATGTCGGATTCGCCGGGGCGGGGCTCGCATGCAGCACCGGTATCGCTGAGCGTCTTGGGCGCCTGATTGGCCGAGCCGGTCCTGGAAAGGCAAGTCGCGCTCACCATGACTTCGTCGGTGCCGCATATCGCAGGCTTCGACACGACCCCGTCTGCGGATGCTCGCACGACACGGAATTGAGGGGGCGGCGACACGCCGTTTTCGCCGTTTTTCCCCGCGGCACCTTGAGGACCTTGCGGTCCGGCTGGGCCAGCCGGCCCGGCATCGCCTGCGTCGCCCTTTTCGCCCTTATCGCCCTTGTCACCTTTCGGACCCGAACAGCCTGCTACAGCCAACGCCAGAGCCAGGCCGCAGGCAATCATGCAAGATTTCTGCAAGCGAGACGTTTGCATGTAAGATTTTTGCATCGGAAATCCGCCAGTGAGCCCGGGGCCTATAACGCCTTGGCAGACCAATGGTTCCGACATCGGTTGATACGCTGCGCCCGATCATCGTTGCTTGCGCGCGGGCGCCGGACTGCCAGTTGCGTCGTCGCACTGCGCTCCGGGTGTTCGCACGTCGAGGATAAGGCTTGGCGCGAAGGATTTAAGGCGAAGGTTTTAACGCGCTTTGGCGTCGGATAGTGTGCACGCGATGACCTGGGGAATGACATGAGCTTGTCCGGCATTTTTGCGCAAATCGTTGCATTGATCGGCGCCGCCGCGGCGGCGTGGCGAAGGCAGCAGGGGGTCGCGCCCGAGCCCGCCTGGGGCAGTACGCCGGTGGTGCCGGCGGCAAAGCCGCAGGGCAGCCTGCCGACGCTCAAGATGCCGACGGCCAAAGGCTGGGCCGAGGGGCAGGCACCGGTGGCCGCGTCAGGGCTCAAGGTCAATGCGTTTGCGACCGGTCTGGAACATCCGCGCTGGATCCACGTGCTGCCCGATGGCGGCGTCCTCGTCGCCGAGGCGACGCAGGTCCCCGAGCCGGTCAGCAGCGTGTTTGGCTACGCCATGCAAGCCACCATGAGGCGTGCCGCCGCGCTCGGCGTCAGCGCGAACCGCATCACCTTGTTGCGCGACACCGATGGCGACGGCATCGCCGAACGGCGCGACATCTTCATGGAGGGACTGAACCAGCCGTTCGGCATGGCGCTGCTGGGCGACACCTTCTATGTCGGCAACACCGACGGCGTGGTGGCCTTCCCCTATGCGGCGGGCGCGGAGCGCATCACCGCGCCGGGGCGCAAGCTCACCACGTTCAAGCCCGGCGGGCATTGGACGCGGAGCCTGCTGGCGAGCGCGGACGGAAAGAAACTCTTTGTCGGGGTCGGCTCGCTCAGCAATATCGCAGAAAGCGGCATGGCGGTGGAGGAAGGCCGGGCGGCGATCTACGAACTCGATCTGGCCGACGGCGGCAGCCGGATCTTTGCCGGCGGCCTGCGCAATCCGGTGGGCCTCGCATGGGAGCCGCAGACCGGCGCGCTTTGGACCGTGGTCAACGAGCGCGACGGCCTCGGCGACGAGACCCCTCCGGACTATCTGACTTCGGTCCGCGACGGAGCTTTCTACGGCTGGCCTTATTGCTATTGGGGGCAGACGGTGGACGATCGGGTGCCGCAGGATCCGGCCGCGGTCGCCAAGGCCATCAGGCCGGACTACGCGCTGGGCGGCCACACCGCGTCGCTGGGTCTGTGCTGGCTGCCGGCCGGCACGCTTCCGGGCTTTCCGGATGGCATGGTGATCGGGCAGCACGGCTCCTGGAATCGCAGCACGCTGAGTGGCTACAAGGTGGTGTTCGTGCCGTTCGTGAACGGGCGCCCGGCCGGGCCGCCGCGGGATATTCTGAGCGGGTTCCTCGCACCGGACGAACGGGCGTCCTATGGACGGCCGGTCGGGGTCGCACTCGGTCCCGACGGCTCCCTGCTGGTGGCGGACGATGTCGGCAATGTGATCTGGCGCGTCACCGGCGGGCGGCAGGGTTGAACAAGCCCGCAACGGCCTCACAAATCGCGAAAGGCGCTCGTTAAAGTCGCGCAAAAATAAAACAAGAGCGAGGAAAATAATGACCGGGATACCGAAGGCGACACCGCGCCTCAGATCGGTTCAGCTTACCGCGCTGGCGATGCTGGTGGTGGCAGGCGTGATCAACTATATCGACCGGGCGACGCTGGCGGTCGCCAATCCGCTGATCCGGGAAGAACTTGGATTGTCGATCGCGGATATGGGCTATCTGCTGTCGGCATTCCTGTGGGCCTATGCGTTCTCGCAATTGCCGACCGGCGCCATGGTCGACAAAATGGGGCCGCGCATCCTGCTGGCGCTGGGCCTCAGTCTGTGGTCCCTGGCGCAGCTCTTGGGCGGGCTGGTGCAGGGGTTCGGCCAGTTTTTCGGCGCCCGGCTTCTGCTCGGGATCGGCGAGGCGCCGCAATTCCCGACCGGCGCGCGCGTGGTGCGGGACTGGTTCAATCAGCGCGACCGTGGTCTGGCCACCGGCATCTTCAACTGCGCGTCGTCGCTCGGCACCGCCATTGCCGTTCCGCTGCTGACGTTCCTGATGCTGTCGTTCGGCTGGCGCACGATGTTCGTCGTCATGGGGGCGGCGGGCCTGGTGATGGCGGCGGTCTGGTACCTGGTTTATCGCAATCCCGAGGAACTCGGGCTGACGCCGGAGGAGAATACCTACCGGACCCAGGGCGACCCGCCGGGGCAGCAGCGGACCAAGGTTACGTTTCGCGAGTGGAAGCTGTTGTTCCGCTTTCGAACCACCTGGGGCATGATCTTCGGTTATTTCGGCTGCATCTATCTGACCTGGATCTATACCGCGTGGCTGCCGGGCTATCTTGAGATCGAGCGGCACATGAGCGTGAAATACACCGGCTGGGCGGCCGCCATTCCGTTCGCATGGGGCGTGATCGGCGGCGTTCTCGGCGGATACATCGCCGACATGCTGGTGCGCCGCGGCGTCGAGCCGCTCAAGAGCCGGAGATATCCCGCGGCAATCGCGCTGCTTGGAACGGCGGCCTGCACGGTGGCCGCGGCGTATGTGGAGAGCAACGCGCTGGCGATCGCCTTCATCTCGGCCTCGCTGTTTCTCGTCTATGTCACCTCCACCTGCGCCTGGGCGCTGAGTTCGGTCGCGGTACCGACGAACTGCACGGCCTCGATCGGCGCGGTGCAGAATTTCGGAGGCTATCTCGGCGGCGCGCTGGCGCCCACGGTCACGGGGCTCATCGTTCAAACCACCGGGTCGTTCGTGCCGGCGCTGGTGGTCGGCGCCCTGATCGGCGTGGTGTCGGCGGCTTCCTACCTCTTCGTCGTCGATCAGCCGATCACGGCGATGGCGATGGACGCAATCTCTCTTCCGGGAGTTGCCCTGAAAGCCGGCGCGACCAAACCCGAGATTTCTTGAATCCAACACCAGCCTTCCGCTTTGGTTGGAGCAAGCTCTATCG
>Ga0182030_10012671_pt1 | contig 16854 bp, 11 predicted proteins | sample 812S3MmetaG_FD_121299 | JGI IMG/M metagenome (GOLD analysis project Ga0182030, IMG submission 121299) | Permafrost microbial communities from Stordalen Mire, Sweden - 812S3M metaG (Illumina Assembly) | ecosystem: Environmental > Terrestrial > Soil > Wetlands > Permafrost | place: Sweden...
GAGACAATCCACATCACTACCGAGTTGACACTGGTAACATTCCAACCAATCAAAACGCCGATGACAACCACCGCAAGCGAGCTGATATAGCTAAGGCGAACCAGCGTCTTCTGTGAAGCGCCGGGGTTGATGTAACGCTTATAGATGTCATTGACGAAATACGGCGGCGCGGCATTGACCGTAGCGGCAAAGTTGGACATGAAGGCCGCCAACAGGCCGGCAATCAGGAAGCCCAACAAGCCCATCGGAACAAATCGCCCCAGCGCCATTGGTAAAACTTTTTCAAAATCGAGCGTATTGCCCATCGCACGCAAGTCTGTACCAAAAAACGCGGCAGCCAACACCGTAAGTCCGATGATGAGGAAGTAACGGGGGGGGGTCAGCACGATGTTTACCCATGCACTCATCATCGAAGCTTCGCGCGGGTCTTTTGAAGAGAGCACGCGCTGCATATCATAGTTGGGCGCTGGACCGGCGGAACTGATGAGCACGCCCTTGAAGAGGAGCATCATCACAAAAAATCCGAATAGCTCATACTTGTCATCGGCAATCTTGGCGGTTGCGGCTGGCAACAAGGTTGCCCAATCCAACCCCAGATGCCAATTAAAGAAGACGTTGTCCCATCCGGCAGGAACGACCTTGTGCAGCATCTCCGGTGACACTTTCATCATCGCGATGATGCCGACTGCAAAAGATGCAATGGCCAGCACGACAAACTGTACTACTTCCGTGATCACCACGCTGATCATGCCGCCCTTGATCACGTAGATCGCAGTGATGGAGATCAGAATCAGCGCATAAACATTGGCCGATGTGGCCGGGTCTGCCGAGAAGTGCCAAGGCAAAAATGTTGCGGCAAATTTACCAACGCCCTTGAATCCATAACTGAAGAATCCAATGATGCTGACGAATGCGTAGACCACCACGATCATGTGCGATAGCTGCGCGCCGCGTCCGTTGCCGAAGCGAGTCTTGATCCACTCAGCACCTGTCATCACGTTGGAGCGACGCAGCCACGAAGACAGATAGACCATCAGAAATATCTGATTGAATGTCGGCCAGAGCCAGGGAATCCATACACTCTTCAGACCGTAGACAAACATCCATGAGACCAGCAGCATGGTACCGCTGATGTCAAACATTCCCGATGCATTCGAGATGCCCAACACATACCAGGGCATCGAATTGCCACCAAGAAAGTAGTTCTGCATACTTTGCGAAGCGCGTTTTGAAACCCAATAACCAATGAACACCGTGCTCAGCAGATAGGCGACGATGATAACAATATCAAGTACGTGAAGTTGCATCTTGCTCCTCGATTTCCTTAGGCTTCATTCTCCGCACTCTGCGGAAAACGAATTTCAAATTATGGTTATTGCAACTCTCCAGCCAGCAGAAATACCAATGATGCCTGCCAGTTGATTGCAATCTCATTGCTTGCGTACGACCCCATTTGATCCACATAATCCTTTGCCGGAGGCAGACCCTCTGGCAGCATTGCCAAAGCTGCATCCTGCCGCCCCGCGTTGGGTCCTCCAGAGAGCAATCCCGGCCATGGCGCATCTCCACGCGAGGCACTTGGCCTGTGATGCGGATGTTGAAATGGATGCTCCCCCACCTGCGTTACCCACGACAGCGAGAACGCATTTCTCCCCAGCAGATAATGTAGATTATCTCGCGCAGTATCCACGAATCGGGTATCTGGTTGAAAAATGTTGGCGACGAGGAGATATTTCCCGTAGTCTGCCGCAACGCCGTTCGATCCCCAAACATAATCCTTGCTTGCGAGACTGACATGGTACGGATTGCCGTATGTCCGCTCCACGACTCTCCGCGCTGCCGCCACTGTCCGCTCTCGAATAAGCTCCACTACCTTTGCGTCTACGTCTTTGTTGGACGAGAGCGCATAAGTCCACAGCCCCATCGAGCCGACATGAGCCCAATTTTCAGCCGGCAGTGAATCCAGGCCGGGAACAAACTCCGCATAGTTTCTTAGAAAGAAATTGTTATACGCGGCCTCTCCCGTCGTACGCCCCAGTTCTGCCGCCGCCCAAAGCCGTTCATCCTTGCAGTCGTTATCACTATATTCGCCGGTGCCGATTCCAGCAGGATTCTTGAAAATCACATTCGGATACTTGTCGGTCCAGGCAAATGCGCGTCGAGCTGCCTCCAACGCCTGCGCAGCAAATTTGGCATCATAGGTCTTATAAACTCGTGCTGCAATTGCACCCACTGCCGCTAGGTCAGCAGTCGCGCAGGTACTCTTGTACGGGGCTGTGCCGGTTCCAATGACTTTACTCGGCAGCTTATCCGCGTCAGGAGCGACAAACCCTGAAAAATGCTCGCTGGTCTGCTTGTGCCAAACGCCACCGTCCGCGTCCTGCATCTTCAGCATCCATTCCAGATTCCAACGTGCCTCATTCAAAATATCTGGCGTGCCATTGCCCGATTCCGGTATCTTCAGCGAAATGCTCTCGAGCTTTGCACCGTAAATCTCCCATGCCCAAAGCAGCGTTCCAGTGCTGATGCCAGAATTCACCACATAGCGTCCATAATCGCCCGCATCATGCCAGCCGCCCACGTTATCGCGCTCTCCGCTGGCGCCTGCGCTTGACTGAAACTCTCCATGCAAGTGGCAAGCTGGGTGCGAGTAACCTGGAAACTCAGTCCCCATATCCACCGCCGTTCCGCAGCGTTGCCCATAAAATCCGCGCATCGCTGTGTAGTAAGTGTGCTCAAAGACATTCTTGCCCACGGCAAAATCCCAACTACGCCCCACGCCCGGCACAGAAAGATAGAAACTTCCCTCCTGTTTTAGCTGGGAGAAATCCGCTTCCTGCACCAGATCGCCCGTATCCTTGTCGGCCACAGCAGAACTCAATTTGCCGCTGAACACCACAGCCTTGTCGCTGGTGCGCCGAACTTCAAAGGTCGTGCCGGGAACACTGACCAGTGCCAATTTGGGACCGTCCAGCGGATACCCCACCTGATCCACTTTGATGAACAACTGTGCCGATCCATCCGTCTTGCTTTCAGCTCCAACCAGGGCGGCGGATTGCAGCACCAACACGAAAACCATAACCAGACAGAGCGGCAACACATTCTCAATGCGTAACTTATTCGATGATTCGAAAAACAAATTCTTCATCTTGTCGGTTTGCCTTTTCCTGCGTCCATTGATCATTTCAATCGAGGAATCCTCTCATATCCCAGCCAATTCTGGCAACGACTGCGGATACACAACTAGCTTCGTTCCTATTCTTTGTCACAAAGAATTTTGATGGGCGCTCCGCGTCAAGTATAATCTCATATTGTCTTCCAAAGTAATCAAAATCGCTCTGGAAAACCGTTTCAGTAAATTTTTTAGCCAGCTTGGACTTTGCGCCTTGCAATGGCTTCAGGAGATTGTCCGCCATGAAGTACGGATATTTCGACGACGCGAATCGCGAATACGTGATAACGCAACCAGACACGCCATTGCCTTGGATCAACTACCTCGGCTGCCAAGCATATTTCGGGCTCATCTCCAACACTGCTGGAGGCTACTCATTTTATCGCGATGCCCGCCTGCGCCGCCTGACCCGCTATCGATACAACAATGTTCCGATGGACTTCGGCGGACGTTATATCTATCTGCGCGATGATGAGTCGAAGGAGTTCTGGTCGCCCTCATGGCAGCCTACACGCCGCAATCTCGATAACTACTCTTGCCGTCATGGCATGGGCTACACCGTCATCGGATCGCAATATAAAGGCATAGAAGCTCACACCCGCTATTTTGTACCACTCGATGAGAACCTCGAAATTTGGCAACTTACAGTAACCAATCGCCGCGCCACCAAGGCAACCATTTCTTCTTTCTCCAGCATCGAATTCTGCCTGTGGGATGCACAGGACGATGCCACGAACTTCCAGCGTAACTTCAATACCGGCCAGGTCGAAGTAGAAGATGGAGTCATCTATCACAAGACCGAATATCGTGAGCGCCGCAACCATTTCGCTTACTTTGCCTGTTCAGAGCCGCTGGCTGGTTTCGACACGCAGCGCGAGTCGTTTCTTGGCGGTTATCGCAGCTGGGATGAACCCGCCACTGTCGAAGCAGGCCAACTGACTAACTCCATCGCGCATGGCTGGTCGCCTATCGGCGCGCACCAGGTCAAGATAGAACTTGAGCCGGGTGAGACAAAACAAATCGTCTTTGTTCTTGGTTATCACGAGAATCCTGTTGACCAGAAGTTCGATCCGGCCGGTTCGCAAACCATCAACAAGAAGTTAGTCAAGCCAACCATCGCCAAGTATCTTGACCCCGCCAAGGCAGACGCAGCCTATAACAGACTGCATGATTACTGGGAAAGTCTGCTTGGCGTCTTCCAGGTCAACACGCCCGATGTGCATACCAATCGCATGGTCAACATCTGGAATGCTTATCAGTGTATGGCGACCTTCAATATGTCCCGCTCGGCATCGTTCTTTGAGTCTGGTATTGGCCGTGGTCTCGGCTTCCGCGATTCAAATCAAGACCTGCTTGGCTTCGTGCACATGGCACCTATCCGCGCCCGCGAGCGCATTCTTGATCTTGCTGCCACTCAACTGCCAACCGGCGGCGCATACCACCAATATCAGCCGCTGACCAAGCGCGGCAACAATGACATTGGCGGTGGTTTCAACGATGATCCGCATTGGCTCATCATTGGCGTCTCGGCGTATATCAAGGAGACTGGCGACTGGACGATTCTCGACGAACTCGTTCAGTACGACAACGAGCCGGGTTCTGAAATGCCGCTCTACGAGCACCTGCAGCGCAGCTTTTCCTATACCAAGGACCGCCTTGGACCACACGGTCTGCCGCTGATCGGTCGCGCTGATTGGAATGATTGCCTTAACTTGAACTGCTTCTCCGAGACGCCCGGACAATCCTTTCAGACCACCACCAACAAAGACGGCAACGTGGCTGAATCAGTCTTCATTGCCGGACTGTTTGTTCTTGCTGGCAGCGAGCTGGCAGCGATTGCCCAGCATCGCGGACTCAAAGACGAAGCAACTTCCTATCTCGCGCAAGTTGCAACGATGGATCAGGTTGTTCGCCAGCATGGTTGGGATGGCGAATGGTTCCTGCGCGCCTATGATGACTTCGGCGACAAGATCGGATCGAAGGAGTGCGAAGAGGGCAAGATCTTCATCGAGTCCAACGGCTTCTGCGTCTTGGCTGGCATCGGCTTGGAAGATGGAATGGCCGCCAAGGCTCTCGACTCCACGCGCAAACATCTGGCCACCAAGCATGGCATCGTGTTGCAGCAACCGCCTTACTCAAAGTATTACCTGAACCTTGGCGAAATTTCTTCTTATCCACCAGGATACAAGGAGAATGCTGGTATCTTCTGCCATAACAACCCCTGGGTGATTATTGGGGAAACCCGCCTGGGTCACGGCGATCAGGCACATGACTATTACAGCCGCATCAATCCCTCGGCACGCGAAGAGATTGGTGACCTGCATCGCTGCGAGCCCTATGTTTACGCACAGATGATCGCTGGCAAAGACGCGCCAACCCACGGCGAAGCCAAGAACTCCTGGCTAACTGGCACAGCCGCGTGGAACTACTACGCGATTGTGCAATGGATTCTTGGCGTGCGCACAACACTCGACGGACTTGAGATTGCTCCGGTGATTCCAAGGAACTGGCCTGGATTCTCAGCGACCCGATCTTATCGTGGCGTGGTTTACAAGATCACAGTCGAACGTGCAGGCGAAGGCAACACTGTCGCTCTTACCGTGGATGGAAAGCAGATCACGGGAAATGTTGTAACTCCACCCACAGATGGACGCAAGGAAGTTATCGTCAAAGCGATACTGAGTTAAGCTGAGACGATAACTTGTTTCAACTTTAAGATAACTTGTTTCAACTTTGAGGAGCATCATGTACCAGGCAAACGCACAACGGTATGACTCGATGATTTATCGACGCACAGGCCGAAGCGGCGTGCGTTTGCCCGCTATCTCACTCGGACTGTGGCATAACTTCGGTGGAGTGGATACCTTCGAGAACAGCCGAGCCATGGTGCTTCGCGCCTTCGATCTAGGCATAACTCACTTTGATCTTGCCAATAACTACGGGCCGCCGCCAGGAAGCGCCGAATCCACGTTTGGTGAGATTCTGCGGCTCGACCTCAAACCTCATCGCGATGAACTGATTATCAGTTCCAAAGCAGGATGGGATATGTGGCCCGGACCCTATGGAAACTGGGGTTCGCGCAAATATCTTCTTGCCAGCCTTGACCAGAGCCTGAAGCGCATGGGGTTGGAGTATGTTGATATCTTCTACTCGCATCGACCCGATCCAGAGACGCCTGTTGAAGAGACAATGTCCGCCCTCGATCAGTCTGTGCGCAGCGGCAAAGCTCTTTACGCAGGCATCTCCAGCTACGACGCAAAACAGACTTCTGTCGCAGCAAAGATACTGCGTGAGTTAGGCACTCCCTGCCTCATCCATCAGCCCAAGTATTCCATGTTTGAACGCACCGTTGAAGGCAGTCTGCTCGATGTGTTGAGCAAGGAGGGCATCGGCGGCATTGCATTTTGTCCGCTGGCTCAAGGATTACTGACAGATCGTTATCTGGACGGAATTCCCGCCGGTTCACGTGCCACCAAGCCGCATGGATTCCTCAAGAAAAGCGACCTCAGCGAACGCCGACTGATTCAGGTACGAGCACTGAATGAAGTTGCAGCACTGCGTGGGCAGTCACTTGCGCAGATGGCATTGGCGTGGGTTCTGCGTGATGATCGCATCACCTCTGCGCTCATTGGAGCCAGTCGGGTAGAGCAGATTGAGCAGAATGTTGCGGCGCTTGCCAACATCGAGTTTTCTTCTCAGGAACTGGCACGAATCAATGCCATTCTCAAATAACATTCCTTGCCAGCAAATGTGTTTGTAACGCCAAGATTTGAAGGAGGAGTTCCGATGCAAGAGTTACGAAAGAAGGTTGAGTCGGAGTTACTCACCAATATCTTGCCCTTTTGGATCAAGAATACGATCGACGAGGAATTTGGCGGTTTTCGCGGACAGATTTCCGATGATCTGACCATTGATGCGCACGCGGCCAAAGGAATTATTCTCAACGCACGCATCTTGTGGACCTTCGCAAAGGCATATAGCTACTATCGAAACGATGAGTATCTAACCGTTGCCCATCGCGCTTACGAGTACATCACTCGCTGTTTCTGGGATTGTGAATTTGGCGGCGTCTATTGGATGGTTGACTACGAGGGCCGTCCCCTCGATACAAAAAAACGTATCTATGCGCAAGCATTTACCATATACGCGCTCGCTGAGTACTATCATGCGACCGGCATCAAAGAGGCTCTTGATAAGGCGGATTGCCTGGTCAATCACATTGAAACTGTCGGTCATGATAACGTATACACCGGTTACTTTGAGACCTATGAGCGCAATTGGTCTTTAGCACTCGACCAACGTCTGAGCGAAGTCGACATGGACGAGAAAAAGTCCATGAATACACACCTTCATATGCTGGAGGCTTACTCAGGCCTGCTCCATGTTCACGAGAATCCAACCGTTCGTATGCGTCTGCGCGAACTGATTGAGATATATCTCGATCACATCATTGATCCAGAAAATTCACACCTCATTTTATTCTTCGATGAGACGTGGCATCGACGTTCGGATGTTATCTCCTTTGGTCACGACATCGAAGGAAGTTGGCTGCTCTGCGAAGCTGCCGAGATACTCGGTGATCAAGCGCTGCTTGCGCGGGTGCACAAAGTCGCTGTAAAAATGGCATCCGCAGTTTATGAGCAGGCTCTTGATTCTGATGGCGGCCTGGTCTATGAGGCCGATCCGAATGGAATCATTGATTCCGACAAGCATTGGTGGCCGCAGTCAGAAGCCGTCGTCGGATTCTTCAACGCCTTCCAACTATCTGGTGAACTACGCTTTCTTGATGCTGCTGAACGAAGCTGGTCATTCATTGATAAATTCATCGTCGATCACAAACACGGCGAATGGTTCTGGATGGTATCAAAGACAGGCGAACCTGTTGAAGGACACGACAAAGTCGGTCCTTGGAAATGTCCTTACCATAATAGCCGCACCTGCTTTGAAGTGATGGAGCGAGTGGATGCAAAGGTTTCAAACCATGCTGTAACCAGCCACTAGCAACAACTGGAGAGCAGAGATGAATCAAGCAGAATTCAAAAAAAGCATTCAGAACTTGTTCAAGCTGCAGGAGAAGTTGCTAACACGCCGCAATCGCAAGTCATCCAGTGGTAACGGCATCTATAACCGATACGAGTTTCCGATTGTAACTGCCGCTCATGCTCCTATCACCTGGCGTTACGATCTCAATCAGAAGACCAACCCTTTCCTGTTGGAGCGCATTGGTGTCAACGCCACCTTCAATGCTGGCGCAATCTTTCACGATGGGAAGTATCTCGTCGTAGTGCGCGTCGAGGGATCGGATCGCAAATCTTTCTTCGCTGTTGCCGAAAGCAAGAACGGTATTGATAACTTTCGTTTTTGGGATTACCCGATCCTCTTGCCAGAGACCAGCGAGCCAGACACGAACGTCTATGATATGCGCGTCGTCAAGCATGCAGACGGATGGATCTATGGCCTCTTTTGCACTGAACGCAATGACCCGAAGACACCAGAGTGGGACACGTCATCGGCGGTTGCACAGTGCGGCATTGTGCGTACCAAAGACTTGAAAACCTGGGAACGTTTGCCTGATCTGAAGAGCAAGTCGCCACAGCAGCGCAATGTTGTCTTGCATCCAGAATTTGTTGATGGCAAGTATGCCTTCTATACACGCCCGCAAGATGATTTTATTCAGGCAGGCAAAGGTGGTGGCATCGGGTGGGGACTTTCAACCGGCATTGAAAATGCAGTGATCGAAGAAGAGATCATCCTTGACAACCGCGAATACCACACCATTCAGGAGGTCAAGAACGGACTCGGGCCTGCGCCAATCAAAACGGCTAAAGGTTGGCTGCAACTGGCTCACGGCGTGCGCAACACTGCGTCTGGCCTGCGTTACGTGCTCTATCTGTTGTTGACGGAGTTAGACCGCCCGTGGGTTGTTACACACAAACCCGCTGGCTATTTCATTGCGCCGGAAGGCGAAGAGCGTGTTGGCGATGTATCCAATGTGGTCTTCAGCAATGGATGGATTGAACGCCCCAACGGCGATGTAATGATTTACTACGCATCGTCTGATACACGCCTGCACGTTGCAACAAGCACTGTTTCGCGACTGCTCGATTACGTACTCAACACGCCAGCCGATCCTCTCCGCAGCCACGCTTGTGTGCAGCAGCGCAATGCATTGATCGAGAAGAATCTCGATCTGCTGAAGTCATTGAAAAAAACGGTTAAAAAGAGTGCAGTTAAAAAGGCTGCTAAACCCACAAAATCGAAGAAGCGGTAACATACAATCAGTTGGCCTCCAGTGGTTGAATTCACGGAGGCCAATGTTTATATGCCGTTACCTTATTGCATTCGACAAAAACTTCACAAGCATTGTCCCTGTCGCAGGCAGATTCACAGAGAAATCCCCGCAAGTCTTTCAACAAACCAGCCCAAGTTCCCTCAGTAAAAACGCATAATCCAAAGCAATCTCCTTCAGATAGTCATAGCGACCACTGGCGCCGCCGTGGCCTGCCTGCATATTGGTCACCAACAGCAGTGGATTGTTATCCGTCTTCAGCGTGCGAAGTTTGGCAACATATTTTGCTGGCTCCCAATACATGACCTGACTATCATGCAGCGACGTTTTCACTAACATTGCCGGATAACATGAGGCTTTCAAGTTATCATACGGAGAATAACTCAACATATAGTTAAAATAACTCTCTTCGTTGGGATTGCCCCACTCCTCGTACTCTGGAACAGTGAGCGGCAACGTTGCATCGAGCATCGTGTTCATCACATCCACAAACGGCACGTGCGAGAGGACGGCGCGGAAGAGTTCTGGACGCAGATTGGAGACTGCGCCCATCAACAAACCTCCAGCAGACCCTCCCTCGATTGCCACGCGTCCCGGATCGCCATACTTGGCCGCAGTCAAGTGTTCAACAACAGCAATGAAGTCCGTGAACGTGTTCCGCTTGACCAGCATCTTGCCCGCATCATGCCAAGGTTCACCCAAATCGCTGCCGCCGCGAATATGTGCATAAGCCATCACCACACCGCGATCAAGCAAACTTAGTCGATTGGAACTGAAGCTGAGCGGCAGCGAGTAACCATAGGATCCATACCCATAAACATAGAGTGGATTGCTTCCTGCATTGCGCTTGTCCTTGCGATAGACCAATGAAACCGGCACTTGCACGCCGTCTGGTGCCGTGGCGTTGACCCGCTCGCTTGCGTATAGAGTGCGATCAAATCCACCAGGAACCTCTAACTGCTTCAGCAGTGTAGATATGCCTGAAGTTATCTCATACTCATAAACAGAACTAGGTGTAACTAACGACTGATAGGCGTATCGAAACTTCCTTGTCTTGAATATCCGATTGATATGCGGGTGAGCGCTATAAGCAGGTTCAGGAAAACTGATTTCACATTTTTGCGTTGCCTCTGCTCCTTCGCCGTTAAATCGCCATAGACGCAACTGTGGCAGCCCGCCTTCGCGCTCGCACGCGACAAAAAAGTCAGCGAACAGATCCACTTCTTCAATCGTGATGCCGTCGCGATGTGGAATGCGCTCAGTCCAGTGTTCACGCCCAGGCGTATCTACCGGAGCAGTAACCAGGCGAAAATTGCGACCTTTGTCATTGGTGCGTATAAACCAAACTCCGTTGCGATGATCGATTGAGTATTCGTGCTCATCCTGGCGCGGACTGATGATCGTGAACTTTCCCTGCGGCTGATCGGCAGCCAGAACCCACGACTCTGTAGTGATGTGACTGGATGACTCGAAGACCAAAAATTTGCCGTCCCGCGTGCGACCTGCGCCCAGATTGAATCGTTCATCGTCCTCTTGAAATACCAGTCCGTCGTCTGTGTGCGGCGTGCCCAGCACATGCCGCCACAGTTGGTACTGTCGCTTCTGTTCCTCGTCCTCAACGGTATAAAAAACAGTGCGATGATCCGCAGCCCAAACGATGGAACCAACACGCTCAACCTCATCGGCAAGCGTTTCGCCTGTACTCAAATCTTTTATGCGCATCGTGTATTGGCGGAACCCGGTCGTGTCTGTCGAATAAGCCAGCCATCGACCATCAAGCGTAATATCGGTCGTACCAATCGCAAAAAACGCATGGCCCTGGGCCAGTTGGTTTCCATCAAGAATCACTTCTTCCGCCGCAGCAACATTCGGTCCAGCATCCGTGCCAGCTTTGCGGCAATGAATCGCATACTGTTGGCCCTCTTCTGTACGCGTGTAGTACCACCAGTCACCATCGCGAAACGGCACAGAAACATCGGTCTGCTTTACGTGCGAGAGCATCTCGCGATAAAGCTCTTCGCGCAAATCTGCCAACGGAGCCATCACCGCTTCAGCGTAAATATTCTCTGCTTCCAGATACGCAGTGACCTCTGGGTTCTGCTTGTCGCGCAGCCATGCATAATCGTCGCAAAGCACGACTCCATGAACGGTTGTCTCGGTGTGAATCTTGCGGGCAGTCGGAGGTAAGGGAAGATTATTTTCTGTCATTTCCTCTCTAGTGTAGTGCTTACAGCGACCAGTTGGAACTTTCTGCGCGTCTTACCCGTAGAATAGAGAGCGATGACTTGTTTTCGCCGCATAACTTTTGTTGCCTCACTGCTGCTTGCCATGCTTGCAGGCGCTTATGCCTCGACCGCCAGGGCCGAGCGCCTTGAAGACCTGCCCCAACCCACCGATTACGTCAGCGACTACGCCCACGTGCTTTCACCTCAGACGATTGCGCACCTTGACCATATCTGCGCGCAACTCGATCACTCGCAGGCCAATGCACAGATAGCAATCGTCACCATTCAAAGCCTGGATGGCGATGATGTAGATGATTTCTCCAATCGTCTGGCCACCAAATGGAGCATGGGACAAAAGGGTTCTGGTCGTGGACTATTGATGCTCTTCGCTATTCAGGACCATCGCAGGAGAATCGAAGTCGGCGGCGGTCTTCAGGGCATTCTCCCCGATGCCAAGGCAGGCGATATTGGCCGGGATATGGTTCCCGACCTGCGCGCCAATGACTTCGATGGCGCCATCACGTTGGGTCTCGGCGAAGTGGCGCAGATCATCGCCACCGATGCCAAAATAACTTTGGACGCTGAGTCAGGACAGATGCCGTTACAGCATCCTGTTCGCCACAGCCCATCCATCGGCAATGTGATCCTGATTATTATTCTGGTGATCTTCTTTGGTGGTTCATTCATCATGCGCATTCTGCTGGGACTTGGCCTCTTCGGCGGTTGGGGTGGCCGTGGACCATGGATCGGCGGCGGAGGCTTTGGAGGTGGTGGCGGTGGAGGCGGAGGCGGGGGAGACTCCGGCGGCTCTGGCTTTGGTGGCTTCGGCGGAGGCGGTGATTTTGACGGCGGTGGCGCCGGTGGCAGTTGGTAGTAATTCTGCTTTGTAACATATCGTTCATTGCGAAACATCTGCGAAGGTCTGCATTTTTTTGAAAGGGCACGGCTTCAGCGTGCCGCAAAGAGGTTAAATCCAACCGGGGCTTTAGCCTCTGAGGGAATGTCGTCGGGACGATGTACTTGTGCAAGGCTTCCAAAAACTGAAGCCGGAGGAGAAACAAATGAGTAAGGGACTTTGGATTGCATTGGGTGTTGTTGGTGTCTTTGTTTTGGCACTGCTGATGGTCTTTGGCAGCTATGTCAGCGCAAAGAATCAGATGGTCACTAAGGACGAAGCAGTCAAGGCCGCGTGGTCGGACGTCGATGTGCAGTTACAACGCCGCGCCGACCTGATTCCTAACCTTGTCGAAACAGTCAAGGGCTTTACCAAAGAAGAAAGCACCGTCTTCGGCGACATCGCCAATGCCCGCGCCGGTATGTTGAACGCGCAGGGTCCGGCAGCCAAAATCGCGGCCAATGGACAATTGGATGGCGCGCTGGGCCGCTTGCTCTTGCTCACTGAAAACTATCCGCAACTGCGCTCCAGTGAGCAGTTCATGCGTTTGCAAGATGAGCTTGCCGGAACCGAGAATCGCATCGGTGTTGCGCGGCGTCGCTACAATGAATCCCTGCGCGACTACAACACATTCGTGCGCCAATTCCCCAATAGTCTCTGGGGCTTCCATGAGAACAATGCCTTCTTCGAAGCCAGCGAAAGCGCTCGAACTGCGCCTTCAGTAAAGTTCTAGCAAAGTTGACTTTGCACTTGCGATTCCCATCCTTGCGACACAAACTGTTACGTCACAAGGGTGGGGCATCCAGTTTCTTTACCTTCTCTGAGAATGCCCTGATTACCGAAACGAAGCAATAGCTTTCACTTCATCATCGTAGATATCAAAAACCGTATAGAGCTTGGTGATTTGCAATAAGTCGTGAACCTTCCGAGTAAGGCTCAGCAGCTTCAGTGATGCGTCATGGCTGCGGGCCAAAGTAAATGCGCTCACTAACTCGCCCAGGCCCGAGCTATCAATGTAGTTAACCTCTCCAAGGTTCAACAGAACGCGCTTCGTTCCTACACCAATTAGTTCGTGCATGGTGTCGCGTAACTGCACACTGCCTTCGCCCAGTGTTATTCGTCCTCCAAGGTCAAGGATGGTAATTCCATCCAATTTGCGGGAAGCAATTGTAAGTGCCATTGGTTTTCCTCCTGCACATTAGTACGATGAGCAACCATGATTAGTTCCAGTAGCGCGCATTGATCGCCGATTCGACAAGAAAGTTGAGTGTCAATCCGACCTGCATGACGATACCCAAAACTCGCGGCAACAACGAGGCTCCATGGACGAATACTATATGTTTTCTAACGAGTTGACACAATATCTTTAGTCATCTTCAACTCGGTTCCGGGATTGAGGCGACTGAAGTTGACTTGGTCCATAAAGGATCGGATCAGAAAGATGCCCCGCCCGGTTCCGCGCAGAATATTTTCCGGGGCCAGAGGATCGGGCAGTCTTTCAAAATCAAAGCCGTTTCCTTCATCTGCAATCACAAAGATCAACGCCACATCAGTCCGCTCAAAGCTCGCCGTGATTCGCTTCTCAGCATGGTATTGGTTGCCATGCATCATTGCATTGATCGCGGCTTCTCGCACGGCAAGTGCAACCTTGAAGCGAGTGTCTTCATCCAGGCCAGCTTCCATCGCCAATTCTTCTGCCGCAGCTTCCAACTGGCCCACGCTCTCCAGTGTCGAACTCAGTAGAAAACTCAGCTTCTCCATCCGGTACATCAATTCCGCTCTCCGCATCCCACGCCTTCTCGCTTCTCCAGCAGAGAGTGAGAAACCCGTTCCTGTTGACCGGTTCTTGATCCTTCTTACGCAAGCCGCCTTCTACAGTTCCCTTGCCCGCTCAATCGCGCGAATCACCGCCTGCGCTTTGTTGATCGACTCGGCATATTCCAACTCCGGCACTGAGTCGGCCACAATCCCCGCGCCAGACTGAACATACCCTTTGCCATCCACCGCCAGCATGGAACGAATCGCAATGCACGAGTCCAGATTGCCAGAGAAATCCGCATACAGCACCGCGCCGCCATACGTTCCACGCCGCGTCGGCTCCAACTCCTCAATAATCTCCATCGCCCGCACCTTGGGCGCTCCGCTCAGCGTTCCTGCCGGAAAACACGCCCGCAGCGCATCAATTGCCGATAACTCCGGCTTCAGCCGTCCTTCAATCGAACTCACAATATGCATCACATGCGAGTAGCGTTCGATGAACATCAGTTCATCCACCTTCACCGATCCAAACTCGCTCACCCGACCCACATCGTTCCGCCCCAGATCCACCAGCATCACGTGTTCGGCGCGTTCCTTCTCGTCATGGATCATCTCATCGGCCAACGCCTGATCTTCCGCCTCATTCGCACCCCGTGGTCGCGTCCCAGCAATCGGTCGATACTCCACCTTGCCCTGATGCACCCGCACCAGCAACTCCGGTGAAGACCCCGCCAACTCCACAGTCTCCGCCCCTCTTGATTTCTTCGCTGTGCGCTTGGACTTGTCCAAACTTCCGCCCAGCATCCCTTCAGGAGAAAATCGCAAAAAGAACATATACGGACTCGGATTCACCGTCCGCAGTGCGCGATACACCTGAAAGCTGTCCACCCCCGGCTCCATCTCAAAGCGTTGCGACAGTACCGCCTGAAATATATCGCCCGCGCCAATATACTCCTTGATCCGATCCACAGCCGCCAGAAAATCCTTCTTCGCTGTGCGATGCTTCACCTTCAGCTTGCCCTTGGCACGTCGCGCAGCCAACTTTGGCAACGGCTGAGCCAGCCGCTTTTCAAATTTTGCCAAACGTGCCACAGCCTTGTCGTACGCATCCCCAGCCTTGCCACGCGTCACATCCGCCGTCGCCACCAGCTTGATCTCCTTGCGCACATGGTCAAAGCAAAGCACCTCGTCAAAGAACAGCAGGCACGCCTCCGGCAAACCCAACTCGTCTTTGGCCAACACCGGCAACCGCTCCACCTGGCGCACCGCATCGTATGAGAAGAACCCCACCGCGCCAGCCGTAAATGGCGGCAACCCCTCAATCCGCGCTGGCTTGTGTCCACTCAGTGCGCGCCGCAGCACTGCAAAAATATCGTCCTCCATCTGGACAACCTTTTTGCCCTCCGTGATCGTAATCTCGCGTCCCCGCGCCACGATCCGCTTGAACGGAGCCAGTCCGATAAAGGTGTACCGGCCCACCTGTTCGCCATTCTCCACCGACTCCAGCAGAAAACACTCCCGCTCTGGCCACGCCGCCCGCAAAAACGCCGATACAGGCGTCTCCAGGTCAGCCGTCAGCGTGCGGCAAACGGGTACAAGGGTATGCTCCTTGGCAAGCGCCAGGAACTCTTTGCGACCAGGCAGTACGGAATATGTAGAGTCTTTCACTGCAACAGTGTAACTGGTCCCCGCCCTCCCATTGCAAAGATGCGCAACAAATCTCGGGTTGCATCGCCTTACAGCCAGGGGCGTGGCCAAGGTGTGGCCCACCCACAAAAGATTGGGTGCCCCAGGTCCCGCTTTTGGGACCTGGGATTCCTCAGACCTCGACAATCCGCATTTCGTTTTCCTGACATAGTTGTCGAATGTAAGATATTCCATGACGAAGGGTCTTGTTCGTTATCAAAATCTTTGTCAAGGAGCGCACCATGAAGCGCCGTATCTTAAGTATATTGGGGATTGTCCTGGCGTCTGTGTTTGCCACGGCGGTCACGGCCTGTAACGGGATTTCCAGCGGCAGCGGGAGTTCCGGCAGCAGCGGAAGCACCTGCACGGCCACCACGATCACTCCATATATTTCCACGAACGGCGTCTGGATCGAGGAGACAAGCGCCACGGTCACTTCCACTGCGGCGACGGTCAGCCTGGGCCCGCAGCCGCTAACTGGCGGAAGCTGGGCTTGGAGCGGACCCAACGGATTCACCTCGACCGCGCGCGAGATTGATAACATCACGTTGAGCGCCGGAGTCAACGTCTATACGGCCACTTATACCGTCAACGGATGCTCCTACAAGCAGGCCTTCACCGTCACGGTGTCGGCCATCGGAGGTCTAGCGCCGGGCGACTACAACGAGACCATCAACTCGGTTGGGGAGTCGCGCACCTTCATTCTCCACATCCCCACTGGCTACACGGGAAGCGTTGCCATGCCAGCCATTCTCGATTTTCATCCGGCGGGCGTCAATGACAGCTACATGGAGGGCATGTCGGGCTGGAAGGGGAAGTGCGACACCGA
>Ga0182030_10012672_pt1 | contig 16854 bp, 16 predicted proteins | sample 812S3MmetaG_FD_121299 | JGI IMG/M metagenome (GOLD analysis project Ga0182030, IMG submission 121299) | Permafrost microbial communities from Stordalen Mire, Sweden - 812S3M metaG (Illumina Assembly) | ecosystem: Environmental > Terrestrial > Soil > Wetlands > Permafrost | place: Sweden...
AATTACAACTTACGTCCGGAAGTGAATCGCCACCCACACCCGGAATTGTGCTTTTAACCTGAGTAAATGTATTGGCTACATAATCATATTCCAAAAAGTAAACAGGGGTTCGAAATTCTTGTGTGGAACTTGCCCCTTCGGGTGAAACAACTAATAGTACATGCCCATTCACCATCATTGCACCCGGCGCATCAACCTGCCCCATCAAGGAATCCTGAATAGTTGGAAAGTCAGGACCTGCTGTCCATGTACCCTTGGCAGCAGTTCCGGAAGGAGTATACAAGGCGCAATACTCCGAAGCTCCGAAGAAAATAGCATTACCGTTGGGTAAAAGGGTAGCAGAACCCGACTCCTCACCATATTTATCATAAATACTAACAGGCAACGCAGCATCTCTAACCCATGTATTGGTTTGTGGCCTATACCTGCAAGCTGACCTGGAGGCTATCCCAACGAAAAGGATACTGCTGTCCGGTAATTTAAGCCAGGCCGCTTCATCATGATTTAGTGGGGCTGTAGGAGCTATTGCCCAGCTATTCGTGCTTGGGTTAAAAAAAAGACAATCAAAGGAGGGATCGGGACCAATTTGAGCGCCAACAAGAATCTGCCCATTCGGAAGAATTTCGGAATTAGCATCATAAAGATTGTCCGGAGTACCGGTCGCTTTGTTATATTGGGTTCCCGGAACCCTGCCAGTCAACGTCCAGGTATTTGCCACTGGATCATATATTTCAGCGGTAGTATCTCCAACACCACTTCCATTTTCCCCGCCGGCTACAAAAACATTACCATTGGGTAATACCTGAGTAGCAAAAAAGAGCCTATCATAATGCATAGATGCGACGGAACTCCAGGTACCGTTAACATAGCTGCCGTATGCATCGGGGGTGAGCTTGTCCCACCCCGTTCCGTCGCCCGTGCCACTGGAATTATGAATAAGTACAGTACCATCAGTCATAAGCAACATAATACCCATATTGTTATGTGGGGCCGGGGTTGCCACTTTAGCCCATGTTCCGGTCTGAGCATACAAAATACCCTGAATTGCAAATACAAGCAAAAGCAGAATTGAATATTTTGATTGAATCTTTTTCTTCACGTTTTTTGCATATTAAGATATGGCGAATCTATTTTAGTAATAATCAAACCACCTGATTATTTTATACTCTCAGCCCAATAACAAGGATATCGTCTAACTGCTCTTCTTTTTGTTTCCAGGTATCAATAAATTTCTCAAGACTCCTGACCTGTTCAGTCATACTCATTTGATTTATTTGCAATAACAATTCCCTGAATTTTTTGGAAGAAAGTTTTTTACTTTTCTCACCACCAAACTGGTCGGTATAGCCATCTGAAAACATGTACAGCGTATCGCCTTTCTTTATTTCAGTTTTAAATACTTCAAACCCCTGGTCTTCTTCGGTAAATCCGCCAATTGCCTTTTTTGTAGGCCTGCATTCTTCCAAGGTATCAGCACCTTTTCGTATTATCCATAAAGGCCGGTTAGCCCCCGAGAAAGATAATTGCATTACCTTGTTTTCTTCCTGGATGCAGCACAATGCAATATCCATGCCATCGCGGGTGGAGGTTTTATCGGCAGACTGCCGCAGCGATTTACGAATGCCTTTATGAACCATCGATAGTATTTCACCGGTATCGGATGTTTTGTGCGCCGCATCATAAAGCTTTTCATACCCTATAAGGCTCATAAATGCTCCCGGCACCCCATGTCCTGTGCAATCGGCAGCTCCAAAAAACATCCCCCTGCTATTTTGCAGAAAGAAATAAAAATCGCCGCTAACAATATCTTTTGGCTTAAACAAGATAAAACTCTCCGGCAATATCTTATGTATTCTTTCGGGCTCAGGTAAAATAGCGTTTTGTATTCTTTTAGCATAATTAATGCTATCCGTTATTTCCCTGTTTTTTTGCTCAATGTTTTTATTTTGTGAGTCAAGTTCATTACTTAATTTTTTCTTTTGCCTGTAACTTCTGTATGAAAATGCAGCAAACAACATAACAAGCAGCAATACAACAATAGCAGAATAGGTTATTGCTTTCTGTGTTTTAAGTTCATCTTCCCTGGCAGCTGCTTGCTTTTCCTCTTCAACCCTTTTCACTGCCTGCTTCAACTCGAAATTCAATACGGCTAAAAATGGTTTTATGCTTTTCGCATATTTCTCGTCGTATTTAAAATCCCCGTCATTAAAATCGGGATTATACCGAATTGCACCCAACGGTATCTGAAATAACTTGCTTACATCGGCTCCTCCCTCCACTTCCTTATAAATGCTTACTCCAAAGTCAAAAGCGGTAAACCCCTTATCAGCTCGCTCTTTTGGAACATCCTTAGTTGAAAATGTTATACAATTTGTAACATATCCCGGTTTGGAAAAAGTAAACATATATTCTGTATCGGCATGAAGAGTAAAGCTAAAATCTCCATCGGGTGAAGTTATTTTTTGCAACAATACACTGTCACAAAATAAAGATATTACTGTTCCCGGCAGAGGCCGGCCATTCTCGGTGGCGGTACCCTTAACATCAATAGACCAGCCCGGCTTACCTGCATACGCATTTATGGATATAAATACCCCTGTAAATAAAAGGATTATATGTAAAAATGACCGGTTTTTTAAAGACATTTTATTGATATTGCATGCAAAAATATCAATTAAAAATTAGTGTTGTGTAATTTAAATATAACAAAATACCATTAACCCTGAGCAGGTTTATTCGCAGGGCCTTGCGGCAGAAACGTAAAAGAATATGCCCACCCAATTAAACCAAATTGCAGCGGTATCCTTAAAATGGCAATCCACAAATCCTTATCACTGTTTTTCCAATAGTCGATAAGCATTTGAATATGGAGCCAAAGAAAAACTATTAACATACTTACAATTAAAATGGCACTTATTTTTCTTGTGTTTTGTGGCAGCAATAATAACCCAAGTATTATTTCGCAAACTCCGCTTGCATAAATTAATAGGTTATGAAAACCTATATACTCAGGCATAATTGCTTCATAGAAATGCCTATTATAAAAATGATTTACCCCTGCGATAACATACAATATTACCATCAGATAAAGCGAAATTTTTTTCATAAGGGTTTGTCTACTCTTCAAATTATACTATTTATATATCTCAAAAGCCAATTATATGATAAAAGTCATATAAATTTCTGACATCTACTCTATCTCTTTCTGACCATAAAGTAGTTCTTTGCAAATCAATCCTGTATCATCATTAGCCATGAGTGTGCAAAAAAGCAAAAAGAAAGCAGATAGAAATATTTTAGCCATAACAGACTTCTCAAAAAGTTCGACTAATGCTATTTTGTTCGCCTCTCGTCTTTTTGAAGATTCTAACCTCAAATTTAAGCTTTTAAATGTATTTGAGAACCCCAATGAAAAAGCCACATTACTAATATCGGTTGAAGATATTCTTACCAAAGACTCTGAAGCGGGTTTAGAAAAACAATCCACCGAAATAGCGACTCTTTTAAAGAGTTTGAAATTCAAAATTTCAACTCATTCACATCAGGGCAGGTTAAAAAAAGCCATAAGCACAATTGCGCAAACTGAAAATGTTGACTTACTTGTGGCGGGAATATCGTCCGATAAATATCCCTGTAAAAATTTCAACAATACACCGCTCCTATTTATGGGGCAAAGTAAGTTTCCGATACTGATTGTGCCCGAAAAATGCTCTGATAAAGCTGTAAATAGTGTTCTTATACTTAACCTGGATGCCCATTTGCCTAAAAACATTTTAGAAAAAGGCTTTGAAAGTATTATTAACCACGACCATATTGCCAAATATACCATTAGTTTAAATGAAAAGAAAATAGATGCCGGCACATTATCTCATCTTAATTCAGAACTTAAAGAACATGCTGTAAATCTAATTATCATTATTCCGACCGCCGGTGATAAAATTGACCGTGCAATGCTTGATTATCAAATAAAGGAACTTTGCCCTTCTATTGCCTCATTACTAAATTGTTAAGGTAATTATTGCGTTTGCTGAAAATGGAGCCATTATCACACGATAAGTCGAAAAATATATTACCTTTGGCATTCCCTGACTTAATGAGTCATTTTATGTTTAGCAAGGAAGAGAACTTAAGCCCCGTTTATAAAATTCTTTTTGAAACAGCCGCTGAAAGTTTGGTGGTTACAGATGAAAATGGATCTATTGTTTTGGTCAATGCAATGACCAACAAAATGTTTGGCTATGCCGATAATGAACTTATTGGAGAAAAGTTAGAAATATTGCTGCCCAGGGAATTCCGTAAAGAGCATATTAAGCACAGAGAAAACTATAATAAATCACCCAAGCAACGTTCTATGGGAATTGGTATGGACCTTTGGGCAAAAAGAAAAGATGACACAACATTTCCGGTTGAAGTAAGCCTGAATTATTTTAAAACAGAGGAGAAGACTTTTGTAATGGGCCTGGTAACAGACATTACTGAACGATACAAGGCTGAAGCGCAAATAAGAAAGATGAATGAGGAACTGGAAAAGCAGGTGGAAGAACGCACGAAAGAATTGGAAGAGAGCAGGCGCTTATATCAGATTGTAGCCAGGAATTTTCCGGACGGAACCATTAATGTTTTTGATAAAGACTTAAAGTATGTTTTTGCCGAAGGTTCAGAATTATTTAGATACGGCATTACCAGTGAAAAGCTGGTTGGAACAGATTACTTAGTCCGTCTTCCTGCCGAAGTGCGAGAAGAAGTAAGCGAAAAATTAAAATCGGTTTTTGAGGGGAAAAATACCACATTTGAATTACAGGTACGCCATAATTTTTACCTGATTAATGTGGTGGCTTTGCATAACTCAGATGGAAAGATAGACGAAATATTATTGGTGGAACAAAACATTACACGAAAAAAGAAATCGGAAGAAGATATGCAGAGAGCTCTGGAAAAGGAAAAACAATTGAATGAGCTTAAATCACGATTTGTGTCTATGGCATCTCATGAATTTCGCACCCCCTTAAGCACCATATTGTCTTCCTCTACATTGGTGGAAAAATATTTGGATAAAGGCGATCTTGATCCTGCTGCAATAAAAGAAAACGCAAGCCGACACCTTAAAAGGATAAAATCTTCCGTAGGTAACTTAACCAGCATCCTCAACGATTTCCTTTCATTAGATAAATTGGAGCAAGGCAAGGTGGAAATTAAACCGGTCCATTTTGATTTAGTAAAATTTGCCGATGAGCTTATTGAGGAAATACAGGCTACATTGAAAAAAGGCCAAAAAATTCTTTATACGCATTCCGGAAAAACAGATGTTTATTTAGATAAGCAAATGTTGAAAAATATTCTCTATAATTTTATTTCTAACGCCGGCAAATATTCACCCGAAGATTCTGTTATTGAATTTTCAAGCAATCTTGATAAAAACGGGCTAACAATATCGGTAACCGATTATGGAATAGGTATTCCAGACCAGGACCAGATGCATCTTTTTGAACGTTTCTTCCGGGCTAAAAATGTTACAAACATTCAAGGCACGGGGCTTGGGCTGAATATTGTAAAACGTTATTCGAATCTGCTGAACGGAGAAGTTTCTTTCAGCAGCAAAGAAGGAAAAGGCACTACTTTTAACCTTACCATAAACAAATCCCATTTAACCGAACCTGAATTATTATCAGTAAATTAACCCCCATGAAAAAAATACTTTTAATTGAAGACAATAACGAAATGCGCGAAAACACTTCCGAAATCCTTAGCCTGGCCAATTATGCAGTTTTAACGGCAGAAAATGGAAAAGTTGGAGTTGAAATTGCAAAGAAAGACAAGCCCGACCTTATAATATGCGATATTATGATGCCCGATTTAGATGGATATGGCGTGCTTCATATTTTAAGCAAAGACAACGAAACCGCCGGAATACCATTTATATTCCTTACAGCCAAAGCCGAAAAAAGCGATATGCGCAAAGGCATGAACCTGGGTGCGGATGATTATTTAACCAAACCTTTTGATGATACGGAGCTATTAAATGCAGTTGAAGTAAGACTTAAAAGGCACGATTTTTTCAAAAAGAATTATACCCGCGACCTGAGCGGACTTATTTCATTTATTAATGAGGCAAAGGAATTCAGCCTGCCCGATAAAGTTGCTTCGGAATATAAAGTGCGTACATATAAGAAAAAGGACTCTATTTATCATGAAGGTGATACACCCAACTTTGTATATTTTATAAATAAAGGGAAAATAAAAACATGGAGAATAAACCTGGATGGAAAAGAATTTATTACAGGCACTTACGAAAAAGGCGATTTTTTCGGCCACCTATCTGTATTGGAAGGAGGAGTTTACAATGATTCGGCGGCTGCCATGGAAGAATGTGACCTTGCTCTTATGCCGCAAAATGATTTTTTATCACTTGTTTATTCTGAGCATGAAATATCGGCACGTTTTATTAAAATGCTTGCCAATAATATTAATGAAAACGAAAAGAAATTGCTCAGTCTTGCATACAATTCGGTACGGGCGCGGACTGCTAATGTTTTGCTTGACCTTCATAAGAAAGCAAAGCATGGAGAAAGCATACGCACCTCGCGTGAAGATTTAGCAGGAATGGTAGGCACATCTACCGAATCGCTCATTCGCACTCTTTCTGATTTTAAATCAGAAAAGATGATAGAGATTGAAGGAAGGGAAATTATTATTCATAATCCACAGGGATTAGAAAAGGTAGTGAAGTTCTCCTGATACCTGATTTTCCCTTCTGTAAAATTGTGTACTTTTGGAATATGTTCCAATATACATGTGCCGTCTAAGAAAGATTAGGGCTAAATGATTTCGAAAAAAACAAAATACGCGATAAAGGCTTTATTGGCATTGGCCAGGAAAAAAGACAAAAGCCCCATGACTATTTCCGAAATAGCCAAACAGGAGAAAATTCCGAAAAAATTTTTAGAAACCATACTGCTCGACATGCGCAGACAGGGCATTCTGAAAAGCAAAATCGGCATTGGCGGAGGTTATTACCTTTTAATGAAACCTAAGGATATAGTACTCGCCCGCTTATTGCGAAATATTGACGGACCTATTGCATTGCTGCCATGCGTTAGCTTAAACTTTTACGAACGCTGCGATGATTGCAAAGATGAAGTTACCTGCGGAATTCGAAAAACCTTTATTGAAGTCCGCGATGCAACGCTTAAAATCCTTTCGGAAACAACATTGGAAGATATTTTAAAAAAGGAAAAGTCCCGTTAAATTATAGATACCCCATTGCCATCGGTGGTAAGCACCTCACTCGCATAATCCAAAAAAGGGCGCATTTTTTTATAGATATCATTCACTTTTTTTACAAAATCAGGGCTGCATACTTCCTTATCTGTAAACTCGTGTTTCAATATAAACTGTTTAAACTTCAGCAAATCAATGGCAGGGTGGTCTTTACTATAACCCCGAGGAGCCGAAGCTACCTGTTCTCCGATTATACTTTCAAACGTGCTAACAAGCGTTTTATTTCCCAGCAATTTTTTCCACTCTTTATAATTAAGATCAATGTCTTGTCGTATTCTTTTTAAATCATCGGGCTCTGGCCCCCAGAAGCCTCCGGCTAAAAAGGATTTACCCGGCGCAATATGAAAATAATATCCTCCCCGTAATTTTTTAGTGGCTCTTTTAAAACCTCCGCTCCAATGGTCGCTATATGGAGTTTTATCTTTCGAAAAGCGCACATCCCTGTATATCCTGAATAAAGATTTTTTCCCCGACTCGGTTTCTATCTTATCGTGTTTGTTCATTTCTAGCAACAAGGCGTCCGCAAAATCAATGATGTTTTCATGTGCTTTTACGTATTTGTCTTTATGTTCATTAAACCAATCGCGGTTATTATTTTTAGAAAGTGTTTTTAAAAAACTAACAGACTCTTCTTTTATAATTGTCGCCATATTTTGAAATTTGTAGTTGCAAAGATAGGGCATTAATCATCCGGAAAAACGACGGATCTTTTTAAAATGTTACGTTTTCTTTTAGAAAATAATAAAACACAATTACCTGTAAATGTGAATATTACATCACTTATTTTAAAAATAATATTAAATATCTATTTGATTGGTAGATAATATATATATTTGCACGCTCAAACAAGAAATAAATTATGACACAAGCATCTGTAACCTGCCCTGTATCTGCGGAAAAAATAAATGAAAATGTTGCCCGCATTATCGCATCCTTCACTATTATAATTGTATTAGCCGGATTATATTTTAAATCGCCATTTATAATAGCCGCCCTGGCAATTGACTTTTCTTTAAGAGCATTTACAAATGGTAACTACAGCCCACTAAAATATATTTCGAAAAGATTTTCCAATTATTTTGGCACCGCCCCAAAAATGGTGGATGCCGCTCCTAAAAAATTTGCAGCAGGCATTGGGTTTCTTTTTACAGTTACGATTGCAGGCCTTCAATGGTTTCAGCATGACATTTCCACTGATTTGGTGGCAACAGCCTTACTTATTTGTGCCGGCCTGGAAAGTTTTAAAGGCTTTTGCCTGGGTTGCATTGTATATACCTATATCGTTTTACCTTTTATATCTAAAGAAGATTCCGAACAATCAACAATTTCAATTAACCTTTAAATTTAAACAAAACCATGGCACTAAGATTAGGGGACATTGCTCCCGATTTTACAGCATTGACCACAGAAGGTCAAATCAATTTCCACGAATGGCTGGGTGACAAATGGGGAATACTCTTCTCCCACCCGGCAGATTTTACACCTGTATGCACTACCGAATTGGGCAGGGTTGCAAAACTGAAACCTCAATTTGACAAACGCAACACAAAAGTGATAGCCTTAAGTGTTGACCCCATTCAATCGCACGAAGCCTGGGTGCATGACATTAATGAAACACAAACAACAACGGTAAATTTTCCCATTATTGCTGATCCTGATTTTAAAGTTGCAAAACTATATGATGCCATTCACCCGGAAGTATCCGATAAATTCACCGTGCGTTCGGTATATATTATAGGTCCCGATAAAAAGGTGAAACTTATCCTAACTTACCCTGCCTCTACCGGAAGGAACTTTGACGAAATTTTGCGTGTGCTTGATTCCTTGCAGCTTACTGCCAAATATAGTGTTGCCACGCCGGCCGATTGGCAATACGGAGAAGATGTAGTAGTAGCTCCCGCCATAAAAACGGAAGATATTGCTGCCAAATTTCCAAAAGGGCATAAGGTTATTAAGCCATACCTACGCACAACACCGCAGCCAAATCTTTAATACGTTTTAAACTTCAACAAAAAATATGGGGGTCCCCTGACCCTCTTTTTTTTGTTGATCGAAATACAATTTGTATACTTGCAAACCGAACCATCTTAAAAATTATAAATACCTAACAAAAACAACATGGCAGAAAACAAAAAACAAACTGCATTAGGCGATATAGCCGCACGGCAGTTGGCAATTGCTACCCGTACAGTACCACAAATGGTTACTATCAGTCCCCGCTGGTTAACTCATTTACTGAACTGGGTTCCGGTAGAATCGGGTGTATACAGACTGAATAAAGTAAAGGATGGAAGCCAGGTAGAAGTTGATTGTTCCACCCGTGACGAACATGAAATTCCGCACACATTTGTAGACTATATTGAAAATCCGAGGGAATATAACCTGAGTGCCGTAAACACATTAGTTGATGTACATACACGAGTTTCCGATTTATACAGCAAACCCTATAACCAAATCAGCGAGCAATTGCGCCTTGCCATTGAAACCATTAAAGAACGCCAGGAAAGTGAATTGATAAACAATAAGGAATATGGCCTTTTATCGAGCGTTGCTCCATCTCAAAAAATTAAAACCCGCACAGGAGCCCCTACACCGGATGACCTGGATGAATTACTTACCAAAGTTTGGAAGGAACCCGGTTTTTTCCTTCTTCACCCGCATGCCGTAGCTGCCTTTGGAAGAGAGTGTACACGCAGAGGCGTTCCTCCTCCTACCACTTCCTTATTTGGCTCACAGTTCCTTACATGGAGGGGCATTCCGCTTATTCCAAGTGATAAGGTTCCTGTTGAAAAGGGCAAATCGAAAATATTATTGATCAGAACCGGAGAAAGCCGCCAGGGCGTTGTAGGCTTATATCAACCCAATTTACCCGGTGAACAAACACCCGGTTTGTCCGTTCGTTTCATGGGTATCAATAATAAGGCCATTGCATCGTATCTCGTTTCATTATATTGCTCATTAGCCGTTTTGGTGGATGATGCAATTGGTGTTCTGGAAGATGTGGATGTTACTAAATACCACGAATACAAGTAATAAAACGGTAGATTTTAATCTGTACTTCGCTTATTAAATAAACATGGATTCAGAAAATCTTGATACAAATAATGTGCCCGATACCAAGGAACTGGAGCAACTTGCCAACCAGTTTTTTAAATCGGTTCCTGCCGGTGGCCAACAACCCGGTGCATTGCTGGAACAAAAGGACAGTGAGGCTAATGTGGATAAGGTGAATAGCAATATAACCTCGGTTATTGCACAAAGTAAAATTCCCCAATCGGTGGCCGGAAGCGGAAAATCGCCTTCCTTAACGGAGCATCAGAATAATTTCAAGATAGCCGATCCGCAAACCAGTTTGCCTGATCCGAATTTCTATAACGGTCAAATTCCTCAATCGGTAGCCGGAAGCGGAAAATCGCCTTCCCTGAACAACGCAGGTTCTGATAAAGGATCAAGCTTGCCGGGATTTAATGAGCAGCCCTCTTTTGATAAGCTGCCCTTTGCAGAAGAGCAACCGTTTGACGTGGAGTTGAAAAATGTTTTGAATTCAATCAAATCCTATTTTCCCACTTCGCAACTGCCGAATGTTTCCCCCGTAAGCACCGGAGATGTTTCCTATTATTTTCTGGAAGGGAATGCCGGAACAACCCAGGCGAAGAGCTATTTAAATGTGGAAGGCAATCAACTTCACAATACGCATGGTATAACCAGTATTGTAAAGCCTCCGTTCGATATGAATTTTATACGGGCGGATTTTCCTATTTTAAAAGAACATGTAAATGGCAAACCTTTGGTTTGGTTAGATAATGCAGCAACAACTCAAAAACCAATACAGGTTATTGAACGCCTCGATTATTTTTACAATCACGAAAACTCCAACATACACAGGGCTGCGCATGAATTAGCTGCCCGTTCGACCGATGCTTATGAAGCAGCCCGGAAAAAAATTCAGCTTTTCCTGAATGCAAAATCGCCGAATGAAATTGTATTTTTAAGAGGTACTACGGAAGCTATCAATCTGGTTTCCCAAAGCTGGGGAGAGCAAAATTTGAATGCCGGTGATGAAATCATTTTAAGCCACCTGGAACACCATGCCAATATAGTTCCCTGGCAGTTGATTGCTGCAAAAAAAGGAGCCAAAATACGTGTGATACCTGTAGATGATAGTGGTCAAATTATCATTAGCGAATATGGAAAACTCCTGAATTCAAAAACCAAAATTGTTTCTTTTACCCAGGTTTCAAATGCACTCGGCACTATTACTCCCGCCAAAACCATTATCGATATGGCACACGCCGCAGGAGCCAAAGTATTGCTTGACGGAGCTCAGTCTGTTTCGCATATACGTACCGATCTGCAACAGTTAGATGCCGATTGGTTTGTGTTCTCCGGCCATAAAATTTACGGACCTACGGGCATTGGCGTATTATACGGCAAAGAGGAATTGCTTAACGAAATGCAACCCTGGCAAGGCGGAGGAAATATGATACAGGATGTAACATTTGAGCAAACCAAGTATCAGCCGGCTCCGGCAAAATTTGAAGCAGGAACAGGAAATATAGCAGATGCAGTAGGGCTTGGCGCAGCTATTGACTATGTAAGCAAAGTGGGTATTGATTTAATTTATCAATATGAACACGCCCTTTTAATCTATGCAACTCAACTTTTGAAAGGCGTTCCCGGGTTACACCTTATCGGAACAGCCCACGAAAAAACAAGCGTTCTATCCTTTGTATTAGATGGATTTAAAAACGACGATGTGGGACAAGCCCTGAATAAGGATGGAATTGCTGTTAGAACAGGACACCACTGCGCACAACCTATACTTAGAAGATTTGGATTGGAAAGTACGGTAAGGCCATCCCTTGCTTTTTATAATACTTGCTCAGATATTGATGCATTGATTTCCTCTTTATACAAGTTGACGGGAAGAAAGTAATATTTCAACTTCTATTTTTTGGGAGCGGAAAACGGGGCTCGAACCCGCGACCCTCAGCTTGGGAAGCTGATGCTCTACCAACTGAGCTACTTCCGCTTTTAGAGATACAAATATAACGAAACCGTATTTATAAACTATCTGATAACTGCTCCAAAACTAATGCATCTTATCCAGTGATAGTTTAGTATTTCAGTTGGTTTGGGGCAATCTATTTTATTCTATTATATTTTATGGTCGGCATTAGTTTATTAACGAATTTTTTAATTACTCTTTGTTGTTCCTTTGTCTCTTTTTTGCATTCCTTTCTTATTGCATAATCATCGGAATACTCACAATGATGCCAATTACTATTAAATGTAACAATAACCAATTCGTTTTTTCTGATAAAACTATAGTAATATAAAATCCACCAACTACCCGCCCCCGCAGTGTTATATTGTCTTTCACAATATTTTTTTGTTTTTATAGTATTCCCATTGTCTTCAGGTTGTTCTTTACTACACTGCAACATTTCATTTTCAAATTCCATTTCAGATTCATTTGGATACCCGGCAAAATCCCATTTTATATTTTTCTTACCGATTGAGTCTCTAGGAATAATGGCTACTCTATAATCAATTTTATTTTTCGGGGCGTATTTCATTTCCACTCGATAAGAACTTGTAAGGTCAATAAAAGTAGTGTCATCTGCTTTTTTTGAACCAAATGCTGAAATAGTTGAGGAAAGAAATATCAGTACAATAAATGTGGCTTTCATGCTGTTATTTAACTTCATTACCACTTACTTTATAGTATTTATTCGAGATCATTTGTCATTGATGCAATTGTAAGTTGGGAAGCTGATGCTCTACCAACTGAGCTACTTCCGCTTTTACTAATAATAATAAGGCAAACAAGAATTTAAATATTTTTGGTAAAAGTTCATTTTCACACAATTTGCACACATTTTTAATCCCCAAAATATTATTTCTTATGAGTGATGTCATTCCATACAATTTATTTCCTGCTAATATTAATGAAGATTGAGGTTGTTATCCGTTTGTTCCATTGAAATTAAGAAGTACATTATATCGCGCCATACATAAAGTGGAGAGCGAAGAAATAAGGCTGAAAAATAATGTAATTTGAAGTTTTTTCATAGTATTCTTAAGTATAAATACGGATTATTAATAGCAAATAAACCAAAAGTTATAAAATGTATGTTTATCATTTCCCTTTCTTTATTTTAAATTGAAACTTCACTAATTACCAATCTTTTATAGAAGTAAAAATAAAATTAATTGTTGATATGTAAAAGGATATTATTTATACTTGCAGAAAACGAAAGTTATTTCAAATAATCTATTACTTTAGTGAAGGTAATGCCATCAGAAATATGTAACTCTTTCTTTTTTATAGTATACTCATCGAAGGTTAAGGGACCGAAAACTCCTGAATCAGGCCTATTAGTGTACTGATCATTAATTTTTACAATATAGAAATTAGTTATATTTCTATTTTCCTCCTCCTTTCCAGTATCAGGAAGTTTGTGTAACTGATTGTAAAAAATATCATTATAAGGATGTTGTTTCACAATTATGTACTTATCGTTATGTCCAACAGCAAATACAGTAGGCGGAACAACTATCTGATCCCCATATGTCAAAGACATTTCCTCATCAACGTCAATTGTGGCTAAATTATATCTGCCCACAACTTTCCACGGAGGTCCGAAAATTGAAACATAAACTATCCTAGATAATAATAATATACCAAATATTACAAGTGTTTTTTTTAAGGTTAGTTTCATTTTCTCTTATTGATCTGAATATCTTCCAAAGTCAATTGGTTCTGTAAATATATAAATTTGTGTCGTAGTTCCCATAGGACCACTTGTGGGGTCCCATGATGAAGGATATCTGTCATAAAGCAGAGAATGAACAGTAGTTTGATTTTCAATTTTAAATTGTAAATCTGAGCCACTATATATTTATATGAGCTTAAAATAAATAGTAAAACACCTATTACATATATTAATATAAACTCGGATGGAATTTTCCATAAAATTAAAATAAATATGACAAAGACAGCAAGCACTCTTATAATAAAAAATCTTAAAGGAATATCTGCCTTACTAATTATTTGATTTTTAGATTTTTCGTTCATTTTAACTTACATTACTAATTTACAAATATAATAGAAACCCTCCTATTATCTATTTTGTATCTTTGAAAAATCTCCTTACGAACATAAAAATGAAACACCCATTATCAAAAGTTCTTTTACTTTTTTTAGCTATTATTATAATCAGCTTCTCCGCAGGAAATAGCGATAAAGATTATTCCGGATTTTCAGATGACCATGCAAAAGTCCAACAAAAATTGGAATTGCGCTATGATAGTTTATTAAAAGCATCCGACATTGATTATTTTGTTAAAACCTTGTCAGCTCATCCCCATCATTTGGGCTCCGTTGGCGATAGAGCCAATGTAGATTTCATACTTCAGCAATATAAATCATGGGGATTTGAAGCAAGGGTAGATACTTTTTATGCCCTCTTCACTACCCCGAAAACAAGACTCCTCGAAGCGGTGTCACCCATACAATATAAAGCCGTGTTGCAGGAGCCGGCGCTTAAAGAAGACCGGACATCCGGTCAAACAAGCGAACAACTCCCCACCTATAACTGCTATTCAGCCGATGGCGATGTAACAGCCGAACTGGTATATGTCAATCAGGGATTACCGCAAGATTATGAAGAGCTCGATAAAATGGGCATTAGCGTAGAAGGTAAAATAGTGATTGTGCGGTATGGTGGCTCCTGGCGCGGTATTAAACCACGCCTTGCACAAGAGCATGGTGCTGTTGGTTGCATTATTTATTCCGACCCTAAAGACGATGGCTTTTACCAGGGTGATACTTATCCTAAAGGTGCTTTTAAAAGCGAGTACGGAGTACAGCGTGGCTCGGTGGAAGATATAACACTTTATCCAGGCGATCCGCTGACACCGGGGTATGGAGACACAAAAAATGCAAAACGCCTTGACCGGAAAGATGCAAAAAATTTACTTAAAATTCCGGTACTTCCCATTTCCTGGCACGATGCCAAGCCATTGCTGGAAGCCATCAGCGGACGTGTTGCTCCCGAAAACTGGAGAGGAGCTTTACCGTTTACCTACCATGTTGGACCTGGTCCCGTGAAGGTGCATTTGAAGCTTGAATTTAATTGGAATATAGTACCCGTTTATGATGTGATAGCTGTTATGAAAGGTAGCGAATATCCCGACGAATGGGTGATACGCGGAAACCACCAGGACGGATGGGTAAACGGTGCCGATGACCCGATAAGCGGACAGTCCGCCATGCTGGAAGAAGCCAAAGCAGTGGGTCAATTAGCCAAAGAAGGAATGCGCCCGAAACGCACAATTGTATATTGTTCCTGGGATGGAGAAGAAGAAGGATTATTAGGCTCCACCGAATGGGTGGAAACAAACGCTGTAGAATTACAACAAAAAGCAGTCGCTTATATCAATTCAGATGCTACAGGACGCGGATTATTTTTTGCAGGCAGTTCACATACCCTGCAAAATATGATTGGTGAAGTAGCCGGCGATGTGACCGATCCGGAAACTAACATTACCATAAAAGAACGAAGAAAGGCTTACGACATAGTGAATGCCTCTTCCGCTAAAGAACAGAAAGAACTGTTTTCGTCTTATACTTTAAAGACTGACCCGCTGGGTTCAGGTTCCGATTTCTCCAGCTTTCTTCAACACCTTGGAATTGCAGCCATTGATCTGGGTTTCGGGGGAGAAGATCCGGGAGGGGAATATCATTCCATTTATGATTCCTACGATATGTACGAACGGTTTAAAGACCCCAACTCGATATATGGAAAAGTATTGGCAGAAACCGCGGGGCGGATAACCTTGCGACTTGCCAATGCCGACATACTTCCCTTCAACTTTAAAGATATGTATACCACCGTGAATGATTATGTAAATGAATTGACAAAAAGTTTGGAGGATATGCGCGTATCGACAGAAATGACCAATAAGCTTTTAAGCAATTCCTATTATATTTATGCCGGCGACCCGACAAAAACGCTTGTTAATCCCTATCCGAAAGAGGATGTGCCTTTTCTTGATTTTTCACCTTTGCAAAATGCCATGATTAAATTGCAGGTAACAGCAGAAGTATATCAACGGATCTTGGCATCAAATCCAAATTTATCTCAAGCGTCCATTCAACAATTAAATACCTTGCTTTATCAGAGTGAACGGAAACTATTGCTTCCTGGTGGTTTACCGAACAGGCAATGGTACAAACACGCCATCTATGCCCCCGGTTATTATACCGGGTACGGAGTGAAAACCCTGCCGGGCATACGCGAAGCTATTGAAGGCCGCAGATGGCAGGAGGCACAACAACAAATAACGGAAGCAGCAAAGGTAATGGATACCTATAATGCCCAGGTAGATTCTGCCATTGCAGTGCTTATACCACACCATTAATATTTATACCAATGAATGACTGGATAACGATTGCATACCATGTAGGCCCCGTTGAAATGGCTGTATTAAAGGACATCTTTGATGAAGAAGGAATTCCCTTTGTTTCAACCGGAGGAAATTCTCCATACCCTTCCATCTCTGCCGTGC
>Ga0182030_10012674_pt1 | contig 16853 bp, 5 predicted proteins | sample 812S3MmetaG_FD_121299 | JGI IMG/M metagenome (GOLD analysis project Ga0182030, IMG submission 121299) | Permafrost microbial communities from Stordalen Mire, Sweden - 812S3M metaG (Illumina Assembly) | ecosystem: Environmental > Terrestrial > Soil > Wetlands > Permafrost | place: Sweden...
ACCGAGGAGGCCCATTTTGTCCTGAATTTCCGTCAGGTGCCGGTCCTCCCGCAGTGCCGGACCAGCCAGGTCCGCCTTGAGGTGCTGGTCCCTGTCCATCTGCCGAACCGGAATCCTGCGCTAGGCCTGGAATGTTCAGTCCGACACTGACGCTCAGCGCCACTATGCTGCACATAAGGAATGTTCGTTTCATAGTAAACCTTGAATATCTGAAGTTCGACCACAAAATCTATGTACCCGCGAGGATAAGGCATCCTCCCAGGCGACATCGGTCAGAAGAAATCACGCTCAAAACGGAGGAGGTAGATTTATTTCTACCTCCTCAAACCACCCCGATTAAATTCGTTAACCCCGAGAATCAGCTCTTATGCGACAAATGTTTGCTACCGGACTTGCATAAATGGTGTTCGCAGTCGCTGGAGTACGGTTGAGCAGTGAACGGTTGAAGGACACTAAACCAGCGACTGGCGAACATCAACGTTTGGGACTGAAAAGAATATACCAACGCCCGCGTGAGATCTGCGTGTGAAATCTGGCAGCGATTTCTTCATTTATATATATAAGAAGAGATAGCCCCGTGGGATGGGAAAGAAATATATGAATAGTTACAGATTTTTTTGAACTTTTTTCTGAGTCTTGACGTCTTTATAAATAGATACCCCTGTAGGCATTACAGAATGAAATTCTCATCTTTAAAATCACCCTTAGTTGCAGCCACTATTTTGCTTAGCAGCACGACCCCATTGATTCAAGCCAGCGAGTTGAGCCCGGATGCCTCTGTAACATCAGCCGGAGCAGCTGGAGCAAGAGTTCAGCATAAAGCGGTCGACCGAAGTCACAACACGCAAAATTCTTCTGGTTATACCAACGAACAGATAGTCCATTTGCTAAATCGCATTAGTTTTGGCGCCGCGCCAGGTGACATAGCCATGGTTCGCCAAAGGGGCGTGGATGCCTATATCGAACAACAATTGCATCCGCAGTCGATTAACATTCCAGACAACTTAAAGCAGGTAGCGCAGGTTCCAGCAGTGGCAGAGACGCCAGCCTACCTTTTCCAAACTTATGGCCGACCAACCTTGAAGGCGCTGGCGCAAAACGCTGGAAACGATAATCCTGACGCAAAAAAAGAATTGCAAAAAGTAATCTCGCAGACCTACAAGAAGCTCTACGACGATGCGGCCACGGCGCACATCGCTCGAGCCATTTATAGTCCGGCACAATTGCAAGAAGTGATGACCGATTTCTGGTTTAACCACTTCAATGTTTCAATTGATAAAAACCTCGATCACCTCTGGGTCGGCGCTTACGAAGAGACCGCAATCAGACCGTACGCGCTGGGCAAATTCCGCGACCTGCTTGGCGCAACCGCACATCACGCCGCGATGCTTTATTATCTGGATAACTGGCAGAACACTGCGGCAAACAGCCAGATGGCTCAGGCTCCAAAAGGTCGCTTTAAAGGTATCAACGAGAATTACGCTCGTGAATTGATGGAGCTGCACACGCTTGGGGTGGATGGCGGTTACACACAAAAGGACGTGCAAGAATTAGCCCGCATTCTCACCGGACTTGGTCTGGCTCCGAATGTCGGAAACGGCGGCGGTGGTGGTGGCGGCAAAGGAAATTTTAAGCAGGGAAACTTTCAAAATGCATTAGCTGCTAACCAGTTTGCTGGCGGTGGCTCCGCTGGAACTGGCAATCAGTTGGCTGGCGGCAACGGCGCAGGCTTTGGCAACGGTGCAGGCTTTGGCAACGGCGCAGGCTTTGGCAACGGTGCAGGATTCGGTAATGGCGTTGGCGGCGGCAATCAGTTTGGCGGCAACAATGGCTTTGCTGGCGGCGGACAATTTGGCGGCGGTAGATTTGCCAACGCACGTCGCAGGATCTTGGCTGCTCAAGGCATTAGACAATATCCCAATGCGGCTCTCGGCGCACAAGCCCAGGCAGTGACCAATGTAGACAATAAACTTGGCAGTGCGTTCGACCCACGACGTCACGACTTCGGCGACAAGGTAGTCGTCGGAGTGCATATAAAAGGCTCCGGCGAAGGCGAAATTGAGCAAGTGCTAGATGTCCTGGCAAAACATCCGTCAACCGCGCACCACATCTCGTATCAACTTGCCCAGTATTTTGTCAGCGACAAACCGCCGGCTTCGCTTGTTGATAAGCTTTCTAAACGTTTTCTCGAAACGGATGGCGACATAGCTGCTGTAATGCAGACTCTTTTCCATAGCTCCGAGTTTTGGGACAGCAGCGCCATCAATGCAAAATACAAATCACCATATCGCTTTCTCATATCAAGCTACCGGGCCAGCGATGCGGAACTTGCAGATATCAAACCAAGCCTGAACACACTGACCCAACTGGGAGAACCTTTATTTAAGTGCCTCACGCCAGACGGTTACAAAAACACCAAAGAAGCCTGGCTCAACCCAGACAGCTTATTGAACCGCACAAATTTTGCCATGGCACTGGGCAGCGGACACTTCAAGGGAGCAACGGCGCGCTTGAAAGATCCAGCTGACTTAGCCGATTGCATCGGACCGACCCTTTCCGATAAAACGATCGACTCTGTAATGAAAGAACCAGAACAGATACGCACCTCGCTTTTGCTCGGCAGCCCTGAATTCATGAAATACTAGGAGACAAAAACAATGGACAGACGCGAATTTCTCAGAGCAGCGGGTATGGCTTCCCTTTGCACGGTGGTACCAGGCTTTGAGGCTTGGGCAGTCGAAGGGGCATCGGAGAAAGCGGCAGCAAACAAATTAGTCGTTGTCTTTCTCCGCGGCGCGATTGACGGGCTTAGCGTAGTGGTGCCTTATTCAGACCCGGGCTATTACGCCATACGACCTAAAATCGCCATAACGCGGCCAGGTGCGCCAGGAGCCGCAATCGCACTTGATCGTGACTTCGCCCTCCATCCCAGCCTGGCGCCATTAATGCCACTATGGCAAGATCGCTCGCTTGCTTTCGTGCTCAATTCAGGCTCACCCGATCCAACTCGCTCGCATTTCGACGCACAAGACTTCATGGAGTCGGGAATGCCAGGCAACAAAGTTGCAAGCACGGGCTGGCTCAATCGTGTTCTCGGTCAGTTGCCGAACAATCATTCGCCGGTTCGCGCGATAAACGTAGGGGCAACCACTCCTAGAATTCTCGAAGGACCGATCGCCTCAGCTTCGTTTGCGCCGAATCAAGTACGCGGTCGCAGTCCAATCGATCGCCCCGGCATTTCGGCAGCCTTCATGGACATGTACAACGGCCGCAATGACGAATTGGAAAAGACCTTCAAAGAAGGGGTCGCGGCGCGCAGCACTATCAATACCACGCTCGCCGATGACGGAAACGGAAACGGAAACGGAAATATGAGCATGAGCCAGGAGCAAGTGGCAGCAAACCAGGGAGCAGTTCCTGCCGCTAAATTCGGCAGCTTCGGTAAGCAATTGGGCAAACTCATCCACGATGAGCCCAAAGTACAGGTGGCGTTTGTTGCTCTTGGCGGATTTGATACACATATCAATCAAGGTGCTGATAAGGGACAATTAGCCAATCATTTGAATGTGCTCGGCAATGGTTTGTCTGATCTGGCGCAGGCGCTTGGTCCCACATTCAGCAATACGATGGTGCTGGTCGTTTCTGAGTTCGGCCGCACAGTTAAAGAGAATGGCAATGGTGGCACCGACCATGGCCACGGCAACGTAATGTGGTTGATGGGTGGTAAGGTCAACGGCGGCAAATTGTACGGTCGATTCAATGGACTGGCGCAGAATGAGCTTTACGAAGGTCGCGACTTGCCTGTCAGCACAGATTTTCGCTCGGTAATCGGTTCGGTCATCGCCGAACATATGAGCCTCTCGTCCGGGCAAATGCAGTCAATATTTCCAAACTTCACACTAGCCGACCGAAGCTTATCAAATATTCTTCGTGCATAATAGTGTAGAAATTTCTGTTCGGCGGATAAGCGATGTCCTATAAAACCAAAGCTGCAATTGTGCTCATAGCCCTATTGGCTAGCCCGAGCACCAGTGTTTTACTGCAAAAGGCAGGGGCGGAAAGCCAAACCACACAAACTCCAGGCGCTGCGAAAATCAACAATTTCCCGAGCGAAAAGGAAATAACCGCGCAGTTGGAAAGGTCAAATGTCCTGAACAACCATGCAAGTTTCAGCGCAAAGTTCAACAGCGAAATGAGCGCACTTACCGTTAGCACAGCAATGATCGAAGGCTCAACACCCAAAGACTACAAGATCAGCGCCTTACTTGTGGCTCGCACGGCTATGAAGATGTGCGGCAACAAGTTACCTCGCGTGAGAGTCGATTTCAAATCAACACACCGCGACCAGCCGGGCTTTCGTTCGGTCGTCATACGTGCAGGCGATGTCGTGGCATTTGCGTCTAAACTGGAATCGCCCGATGTATTGCTAGATTCGATCAATATTGTCATTATCGATCCGAAAGTGAAACTCTCAACGAAAATACGTCCGACAAAAACTGCAATCGATGACGCGCTTAAGCAAACAAAAGGAAAAATCGCAGATCTAGATCGGCGCCGAGTCGGAGTTAAAGTATTCCAGACCATGTACAGTGAGGTCGTAGAACTCGAGAAAACCAGAGATTTCCGGGCAGCTGCGCAGCAGCTGGCGAATCTGAATCAACATCTAAATGAACAAGAAAGTTATATAGACTCGTTGCATAAAGCACCGCTGCGCCATAAACGAAAAGCGCCGGCAAACGTGCCCCCTAAGCATTAATTCTGCGCTCGGCCTCAAGAGCCTTCTCGATTTGCTCAGCGTTGCTTCCTTCAGGTAAACGAAGGCGAATTCGCTCTAATTCGAGAATTTGGTCTTGCAGCTGATTTAGAGCTAACTGCCTATTGTATTCGCCTTGAGAATTAGCGGCGGCAGCGGACACATCAGCACCGCCGGTAGTGCCAGCATCACTGCGCAAATTAGCAGATGGAGCGCGGTCGCGTATTTTGTTTGCATTCAGAATAAGCAGGGCATCCTTCGCTTGCTGCTTCACACTCGCGTCTGGGTGGGCTGAAGCAATTGCTTCGATGACCGGACCGGCTTCAGCATTGCCCCAGACAGCAATTTTGCTGATGGCATACAATTGATTCTCAATACTAGCCTTATATCCGGCTGGATCACGATCGCGCGAAGGCATTCCCTGATACTCACTTTCAACGGCAGCTGCCATCAAAATAGCCGACTCTTTCTTGTCCATCAAACCGCGTTCTTGCGCATTGCTTACAGCGCTCATCAAATACCAGCGCGTTTGCGGGCTGAGCGATGGTTCTTCAATCAGCGCAGCCTGAACAGCCCAGAGCATGTCGCGCGAACCCGGCTGCCCATCTTTTATGCAGTCGCGAATCATTCGAGCAGCCGACTGCATCGCCCAGGCACGGTCGCTTTCGCGCAGCGGTTGTCCCTGTGAAAGAATAATCGAGGCCAGCGCCTCGCGCGCAGACTTGCCCTCGTCTCCGGCAAGTTTAGCCTGATCGCCAAGCGCGTTCAGCTGCCCTTCCTGTTTGTTCCACACCTCTTTGACCGCGTCTTTGCAGCGCTGGTCTATCGTCGCGCGGCTCGTAAAAATCCAGGGCACAAAGCTCGGGAAGGCATCTTTAGCTGCCTGTCTCTGCGCTTCAGCCAACTTATCGGCGTCCAATAATTTGTACGCATCGTTTTGCGCAAACCAGTTATTGCTGCCCTGATACTGCGCGAGATCATGCATGCGTGTTGCATTTTCTTTCAACTCACGCGTGGCTCTTTCATAAATATCTTGATAATCAAGTGCGTTAGAGCTATCACTTACACGCTCGGCACGGCTGCGATAGATCCCGGCATCAAGCGCCGCTGCCGCGGTTTGCTGATTCTGCAAAAGCGTTTTATCTGTCTGCGACACTTTAACATCGGCCAGAATTTGCCCGATCAGCTCGTGCGCTTCATTCACATAACCGGCTCTCGACCCCTGTTTCTCCAGTTGCGCCAAAACTGTGTATGCAGATTTGCGATCGTCAGCATTACTGCTTTTAGCAAGTTCGCGCGCCGCCATCAGCCTGACGAGCTCATTTCCATCATGCGCCGCCAATTGCAGAGGGACGCGGCGAGGATCATCATCACTGGCAATAGCTGGCAATTTCTCTGACAAAGCGATAGCTTTGCCTACTGCTTCTGAACTTGCACGACTGTTAGCAAGCTGCGCCGCAATCTGATTGCTCACCGGTGCGGCATCAAATCCGGGCGTCAGCTCGGCTTTCTGACGAATCAAATCGCTGCGATCGGCCATTTGCGAATAAAGTTCTTGAGCCTTCTGGCGCACACTTATAATACTGCTATTGAAAGCGATGCCGACAGGCGCCGCCAATTCTGTCACGACACCATCTTTGATTTGTGTTTGCGAACCGTCCGCGCGCGTTACCGTGCGCACACTACCTTGCACTGTGACAAAATCACCGCTAGCATTGTCGATTAATCCCGCCGGCAGCAAATTCTTTTTCTCGCTGTCACCTTGCTTATAAAAGTTGTTTGTATTGCCGTCACGCAGCCATACTTCGCTGTTCTTTCCATCGGCGGAATTTAGTGTGTATTTAGAATAATTTGCGCCGGGAGGATCAAATTGACGCGAGCTACCATCGGGATAAACGACCTTAGAAATTTGCCCATTGAGGCTCTCAATTTGAGCACCATTAGGTCGAGTCAAAGTTTTGTGATCGCCATCAACGCGAACAAGATCACCGCTTTGCCGATCAAACGATACGTTAGCAGCCAATGGTTCTTTCTTGTCCTTATCGCCATCTTTGAACCAGAGATTCGGCTTACCTGGCTCGGACGACCAGACGGTTTCCCGACCGGCGGAATCCCGACTAATCATGCGACTCGGCCCACCTGCTTGCGCTTGAATTTCAGTAGACGAGCCATTTGGATAAGTTACTTTATTAACATCACCACTAGGATTACGTCCAATTTTGTAAGTGGCAGCACCATCATAAGTGATAGCTTGCAATACCGGCAGAATCTCCTTTGTGCGGAAGCGCTGATCCGAAAGCAAGTTCAACATATCAAGTTGCAATTTCTCATGTGCGGCATAATCAGGCGCTCCAGCTGCCGGCGTATTACGCAACTCGCGCTGCAGCGCCGATGCCACCAGAGTGGATACCTGGCTGTTGCTCAAACCGGCTTGACCCGGCTTAGCGATGAGTGCTTTCAAACCGTCAAGCACATTCTGCCGCCCCGCAGCTGACATAGCCGGCTGGTGCAACATCAGATTTTCGACAGCCCAGGCAATACTTGTAGCTTTTTCAGGACTGGCGTTTTGACAAATTTCTTTTAGCTTCTCGGTCGCCTTATCAGCGCCCCATATACGATCGTCCTTTAGCAACGGGCGACCGTTGGACATGGCAACATAAACGAGAGCCTTCAACGCATCATCGTCGGTGGCAGCCTTCTGCCCCAGCGAATCCATTGAATTGCGCATATAGCCGGCATATTTGTCGAGCAGCTGTGCATGCGCAGCATCCACGCCTTTCTCACCATCCCAGGCAAAACGGAAGAAGCCGCCCACGCCGTTAAAATATTCATCGCTCAAATCGGCGAGCGCCTGTTTACGCAATGTCTGCCCATCGAGAAACTTCAAATCATTGTTTGACTTGAGATAAGACTCAGAGCCCGTCAAGGCGCGAGCCGCCTGGTTTATCAGGTCAAGCTTCGCCTGCTCGAATTTGCCCTTGTACTCACTGCTGTCCGGGTCAGGACGACGATTGACAAACTCAACCTCACGCAAACGCTTTGCCACTTCAGGATGTTTTTCTGCGGCGAGCTGCTGCAAACAAATTTGCTGAAGATTATCGGGAGCCATTTTTTCCAGCGCATCTATCGCCGCCAGACGCACCTGAGGGCTCGGATCGGCGGCAAGCAATTTTGCCAGCAGGCTGCTGCTGCTGCCGTTCTGGTCGCCGAGCTGCACCAGTGTTTTAACGGCCTCGGTTCGCAAGTCGGGCGATGCGGTTTCCGGATGATTGGCTTGAACCTGGCAGAGATCTTGTACTGCAGAAACAAACGACTTCAAATCAGAACTCTTCGCAGGCGAGATCGCATTAGCATTTGTTAGCGATACCATAGATGGTATCGCCTGCATAATAGCTTTTTTCAGCTCGCCCGGAGCCGTGCTGGTATTGTTGTATGCGCGGCTGAGTTCCGCAATCTTATTTTGCATCTCAGCCTTTTCTGTTTCAGAAAGCTTGCCTTTCTTGCTTTCAAAATCAGCCTGCATTTTCTGCAAGTCTGAAGCAAGATTGTTTGTTCTTGTTGAGTAAGTGGAGTAATTCGACGAGTCCTTAAGCATATCAATGCTGTTGCTGCGCAGAGTGTCGAGAATTGCACCATCACCAAATAAGCCATTGCGCAAGTCGCTTATTGCGCCAGTGATCTGCTCGGGTTTCATCTGCTTGAACATAGCATCATAAGACTGCAGGCGACTCAACAAAATCGGCAGCGCCTTAGCTGCCGTAGCAGGATTATCACCGCTAAGCAAACTCATAAGCCCGTTGTTGATCTGCGCTTGAATCTCCGGATTAGACTTCAAGTCGGAATATTTGGCCATGAGAGCCTGCGCCGCGCGAAACTTGTCGTTGCTAGCACGATCGAAATCATTGCCGGCTTGAGCGGGCAAATCTGCGCCAAGCTTATCGACCAGGGCTTTGTTCGCTGCTTCCACCCAGCGATTTTGCGCGTCACGGTCGGCGCCCTGAGGCCACGCAAATGGTGAACCATCTTTATGCAGCTGAGCCAGCGCGTCTATTCTATCACTGGGGCGCACCGCATCTGATGCGTACAGCATATATGAAGCCAACTGCGCCAGACGGGGATCGTCATTACTGCGCAAAGATTCCAGCGTCTTGCCAATTGCCTCCGAATCACGACCTTGCAGTGAAGCCAAAGCCTGCCCTTTCGCCTGCCGATCAGCAACAGTATCGGTAGGCATGGCAGCAATCGCTGGTTCAACGCGCGACTTCATCAATTCATAAAGATCACCAAGGCGATATCCATGCGCATCGGTCATGGCCTGCAACTTGAGCTGATTCCACTTTTCTCTGGCAGCTGGATCTGCTGGAGCATTTTTATCATTGACGATGCTCAAGCATATTTGATTCATGTCTTCTAAACTAAAGCGATTGGTATCAAGCCGCAACAGCATGTCACCGGCGAAGAGGCGCATGTCGCCCGGATTCGCCTTCGCATCGCTAGCGCTGCCCTGACGCACTTGCGTGTTGGCAGACAAATAAGAAACCAGATCGCTTGCTTTAATTTGCGCCCCGCCCGCATCGACAGTTTCGCTCAGCTGACCATCAGGTCCCCGGCGGCGAGCGAAAAGAAGCGCGGACGCTGCCACCAATTTTTCCTCAGGACTTGTCGAAGTCGATTTGAAGGTACCAATCAAATCAGCCGTCGCAGCGCTTCGTTCAGCGGCGCCATCACTCATCGCCAATTTAGCCTGCTGGTCAAGCTTATCTAAGCGCCCTTGCACATCGGTTGAGACGTGCACTTTAAGCCCCTGCACGTAACCATCAACAACTTCTTTAGCCTGCAAATAACGCTGAGAGTCGACAAATTTCTGCAAATCGTCGCGGCTAATTTTCGCTCCAGAAGCTTCAATTTGCTCGGGCAGCTGAGCGTCTTTTGTATTCAGATTGACAAGCGCGAAAGCCGCACCGAGCCGATCTCTAGGATCAGACTTCTCGTTTTGAACGGTTTCGATCAGCTGCTTGTTCAGCGCAACCCGCTTAGCATCATCAGAGGGCAGGTTCAGCGCATCTTCGGTCGACTTGCTGAATGCATCAATGCGCATCATTGTTTGCTTGTCAAACGAACTCGGCGACTTACGATCTTCAGGCAACTCAGCTTGCGTCCAGCGTTTTGCCAGCGCCTGCTGTTGTTGCACCTGCTGGCTGTCTGTTCCTCTAAATCGATTGATCAAGCCCGGAATTTGCCGAACTCCAATGTCAGTCAGAAAAAAGCCGTCAGCAGCCATTGCCTGAATTTTCCCAAGCCTGGTTTCATTGCCGAGCGCCTGATTGAACTTCATCAAACCACGCAGGAATGCGCCTTGCTGTGAGATTTGCTCACTGCTTGCCACAAAACCAGCTGCGCTGCCGGGGCGACCGATCGCCGTGTAACCGAGATCGGCGATCATCGCCAGAGCTCTGATTTGCATAAAGTTCTTGCCATATGGTCCAAGGTTTTCGATACCTTGCCCCATAAATCCGGTGGCACCCATGCCGGCATGAAGCGCTCCGAATGCGCCTTGTTGAGTCATCAATGCTTTTCCGAGAACTTGCATCGTGGTCATTTTTGCCGCTGTTCCTGCGGCAGCTTCAACACCAAGCATCGCGCCGCGCACCTCAGCGACTCCGCTGGCAAGCATCAACACGTCGACACCAGTAGTAACGACCTTGGTACCATAATGCCAGCGCGATTGCGAAGTAACAAACGATGGCACATCTTTAGCTTGCATCAAAGTAGGCTGGGGTGAACCACCATCGGTGCGGTATACAACCAGCCAATCATCAGGCTTGTATGTCTTCGGCTTTTCCTCAAACTCGCCCGGCTTGCCATCTTTGGCACGATACAATTGTTCGAAACTTTTTGTATCGATAACTTGCTGGCGACCATCAGCTAGAGTAACCAGATAATCTCCGCTTTTCCCATCACGCCTGCCACCAGCCGCTCCCTTGTCTTCAGGGATGCTTAGATCTTTATCGAGCTTCTGAGCTTTGATGTCACCGCCCATGGTTTTCTCGTTGCTCACCCAGCCCCAGCCGTTGTAGGAAGCCCAGTGAGCATACTGAAGGTTTTGCACCTGCTTGATTTCGATCAGAGGTTCGCCATTTGGGCCCTTCACCTGTTTAGCGTCGGTACGAAATTCCATCAGATTAACGTCTTTGATTTCTTCGCCAGGCTTGATCCAATCAATTTTTCCATTGATTACGCGATATTCGCCTTCGCTCAATTTTTCGGTTGTCGGTACAAATTCTTTCGCATTTGTGTCGTTGAAGCGATATTTGCGTCCATCGCTTTCCTGAAAAACCTGGCGCCCCTGCGCATCGCGCCAGCCTTTTTCTACAAGGTTGCCGTCGCGATCGACACGCGTATCAGCCTTGATATCACCCCAGTAAATCACTGAGTTTTCTGCCTTAGACGCGTCTATCTGGCTCAGAACCTGATCGACAGGCGCCTTGTATTTAGCTAGCCATTCATCCATCTGCCGCATCTGGTCCATATTCGCATCGTTGCGTTCGAGCGAATCGGGCATTTTCACGCTGATATTTACTTTCCGGCTTGCAGCATCACGATCAACGGCAACCACATTCGGATTACTCGAAATAGCCGACTTATCCCACTTAGACGGAATTCCACCCATGAAAGACGGCCAGTTAAATTGCTCGCCAATCATTTTGTTGAGACGATCATGCAGTTCAGCGTAACGCTGCACTTCAAGTCCCTTTTGAATCCATGGAGTTGCGGCAGCCAATCGCTTTTCGATCTGGTCATTGCTGAGAGTTTCGACTTTCTCTGGAAACCATTTTTTCGCCAGCTCGCCACTACCATCAATTCGGGTCAGCTTGTCTTTAGCAAGAGAAAACTGCTGCTCAAGCATGCCGCGATTGATTTCTTGCTGGGCGGCGTCGCTAAAACGCAAAAGCTTATTCACTTCGCGGAAATCATTGCTGCTGGGCAACTCGTTTGGCGCCACAGTTCTTTCCGGCAGCTTAAACTGCCCCTGGCTTACGAGACTGCGAAACTGTTCGTTACTGATCGTAAAACCATTAATGCCAGCTGGCAATTCTTGCGGCATTTGCTCGAGTGGAACTTTGCGACCGAGCTCGACAAGCGTAGAGAGCATGCCATCATAGGTGGTGCCCAACCCCTGACGTAGAACATTATAGCCCTTGCTGATGTCTTGCGTGGCGCTCTGCAGGTCTTGCTTAAACTCTTTTGTCTCCATCTGTTTTTTCAGCTCAGCCTGCTCTTTGAGCAAGCGATCGAGCGTCGGCTGATCATTTTTCTTCAAAGCATCGGCGAGCGCGTCTTGATTGCTTTGATATTTTTCAACAACGTTCAAAACGCGATTAAGACGATCCTTGTCTATGTCAGTCGTTTTATTGGAGCCATCAGCGTTGTTGTTTTTGATCATCTGGTTTATCTGATCGACAAATCCAGCAAAACGTCTCAGACCACCTTGATCAGTCGAGCCGTCAGTAGCGTTAGAGCTGAGCCACTTGCCCAGATTGTCGCGTATAGCCGCATCAGCAACCGCGCTAAATGGTTTGCCGTTCTCAATTCGACTGGCATTGTCGGTAGGCTCCGGTCGGGCGGAGTCAGCCGCTTTCGGCGCAGCATCTGACCCGGAAGGCGCTTCGGCTTTGCTGGCAGGTGCTTCGGCTTTGCTGGCCGCTGGCTTACGATCTGGCCAGGTTTCCGCAGCAAGCCGCTCTGCAGCTAGCTCGTCAGAAGTATCCGCATTTTTCTTCTGCGAATCGTCAGCCTTAGTTTTATCTTGCCCCATAATTCAGGCGCCCCTATATTACTGAGAACGCCAACCCACCTTGCCTTGTTTGTATTTACCCGAAAGCGGGATAAATTGGGCAGCCGACCCGGCAATTTAATGTAATATTCTTAATGTCGCTAATACAGGTAGCTTGCCCCAAAGGCTTTGCGCAAGTCCGCAAGCTGCGACTGCGATTTCAATGCCGGCTGGAAGGAAGCAGGCAGGCGCTTCCCCTGGGGGAGGAACTCTCCAAAGCGGGCGGGACGCTTTTCCGACAATGCTCAGCTCGTGCAATGTTTATCTTTCATTGTCAATGTCCTTCTTTCGTGGTCAAGCCGCTCAGCCCTCAGGAGCCTGTTGCAAAACAGATTTTGGAAATAATTGTGGTAGGAGGATATTTCCCTGCGAACACAAGATTCTCAGTCCGAGAGGGAGCTTTCAAGCGGTCTACGCTTTTGAACGCTGGGGACTTTTGCAACTGGAATTGGTTCATTCCGTTCCTAAAGCCTTTATGAGCTTGAGCTTGACACACAAGAGAGAATGGTCCGAGGCGAATCCAGGCATTCACAGGCATTCACTTCCAGGCGGCCGCAGGCGAATCCGGGCGCTTTCGGAGGTCAGACTTGCTTGATTTGAGCTTGTTCGAACATTTGCAATTCACGTTGGTTGGCGGAGTTGTTCTCGATCAAACTCCCGCCCGGCGAGCGAATCAGTCCCGCATAGGACTTAGAGGGGACATAACAGCGGTCAATTGAAAGCTGGTCGAGCAACTTTGCAGCGCGATAAAGTTGCGGCGAAACTTTGCTGAGTTGCGCACGAGCGGCGGAGCCCTGCCTGAAGCAACACAATGCATCAACAATTTCTTCTTCGGCATTGAAAAAATGAAACCCGGCAGGAACAACTTCGGCTTGCAAAGCCATTTCCTCAATACCGACAAAGCAAATTTCGCTATCATGGCGCGCGGGCTTGCCTAGTTTGTTCTGATATTGACCATTGGTATCACAACGTGCCCACGCCTGTTCTGCGATCACGGCTTGTTCGTAAGGGCGAAACAATTGTCCTTTTACATTTTTGAGAGCGTAAGAGCCATCCGCCGGCGCTTTTAGGGGAACCCAGCCCAGGCTTTGTATTTCTTCAGCACTGAGTGGAAACTTAGCGCAGTCGACTGCCGACTTCCAGGCAAGCTCGCGCATCAAGGTAGCCTGCCAACTTTCAAAATCACCAGGAGAAGCGGCATCCTTCTCAGTCGGGCGCCCTCGCTGGCCGAGCGAAGGCGAAACAAACAAGATTGGACGGCCGTCCTCCATATATTTAAGTACAGCACCAGCATCGTCGCCTTCGATTAGTGTGTCATTGACGCACACCACGTTCAGTGGCAGCTGATCGTCTAATTGGTAAGTAGCAGGCCAGGAATATTCAATAGCGCGATGCAGCGCTTTTAGTTCATCAAGGCGCGGCGAGCGCGCAAGAAGCTGTTTCCCCTGAACTACCTGCTGCTCTGCGTTGATCACGAGTTGCCTGATTGCAGCTTCACCTGGCTTACCAAACTCTACCCCGAAGTCATGGGTAAGCACGTCGACGTACTGAGCAGTAAGAGATTTTGCAAATACACGAATTTCTTCCAAGCCCGCGGGGCTGAAGTCTACGGTGTAGACCGAAATATTTTCGCCACTGGCATTGAGCATAACGGTAAGAATATTTTTGTCATCCAGAATGAGCTCCAGCCCAGTTTCTTCCTTAAATTGTAGGGCAGTAAGAATATAATTTCTGCTGAACTCCTCTTCAGGCGAAACGATTTCGGGTTCACCCGGCGCAGCCTCTTCAGGCTCAAGCAGTTCAGGCGCGACGAACTCTACTCGATAAACATCCGCATGTGCTCCATTAATGAATTCTATTGGGCTGGCCGCCTCCCCAGCAGGCGAATCATGAAGATGATCCGACGAGTGAGGATCATTCGTAAACTGAGGATTTTCCGCAGTATCCGAATCATCCATAGCCGCAGACTCTTGGTTAGTAACAGTATCAGCATTCGAGGCAGCAGCTCCGGCATCATCGCCAGGATAAGCTATCGAATCTTCCTGCTCTAGTTCTTCAGGCGACTTCTCAGGCGAGTTCTCAGTCGTGTGTTCTTCCACTCGATTGGTTGTTTTGGCTTCCGCAGCATTGGTTGTTTCTTCAATCTCGGACTCATCAGGGAGCGACCACGCTTCCGATTTTGCTTCGTACTTCAGGGTTGGGGCTATACTTTGACTTGACGATTCAAATGGCGAACTTTCGCGACGAACGAGCGGGGGGGCTGCTGGAAACGGCTCATAGCTTGCCTCTGGCGGCGGCGCCACTGGCACCTCGGCTGTTTTCCGAAGAGGCGCAGTTTCTTCAAAGAAATTGCTTAGCCCTCGTTTTAGAACCGCCGGATTCGCAGAACCACCGGATACTGATACCCTCCCAGGCTCGGACTCGATAGATTCCGTCCCCGGTGCCGAAACACTCCCAAATTCGGTTCCGGCAGGCTCCGTTCCAGATTGCGCGGTGCTCTCGTTTGCTTCCGTTTCCTCTACCGCTTCCTCTTCCGCTTCCTCACTAAATTTGCCAGTCTCAGCAGTCTCAGAGGTCTTCCCGGTAGCCTTGCCCAGGACAAACTCGTCGGTGAATTTAGGTCCGCTCTCGCCAAGCTTAGGGCCTAGCACTTTGCTAATCGAATCACCGAAAATATCTTCGCCCGTTTCCCGATTCAGCGCTTTGTCGAGGCGATTATCTGCCTTAGTCTGGTCGAGCTCCGCCTCAGGCACCTCATATTTCAGTTTTCGCAAAACATTGAATTCAGTAGTTTTTTGAAAGCGGGTAGAACCCTTCTGCCTGGCTCTGCGCAAAAATTTGACCTGCTCCTCAAAACTAGGAGCAATGTTTTCATCGTCGTCGTCGCCTGCGCCGCTCATTTATGCCTGTGCTTTCTCTCGCTAATGCCTTATGGGTTTTGACCTTGCCACTATTTTATGCCCTTTTAGCTTACGAATATGCCAAGCGCGACCAGAATCAAGAATTCGGCAGCAGTTGCGGTCAAAGTGCTCTTAACTTTTAATATTGAAATACTTCGCTTGCGGATGATGCACAACAATAGCTGTTGTACTTTGCTCTGGAATTAAATGATATTCCTCAGTGAGACTTACTCCGATGCGCTCAGGTTGAAGCAGATCGAATAAAAGACGCTGATCTTCCAGGTTGGGGCAAGCCGGATAACCGAAACTATACCGTGACCCTCTGTAGCCTTGATTAATCACTTGCTTGATTTCACTGGCGTCATCTTGAACAAAGCCGAGTTCCGCGCGCATTTGTTTGTGAACGTATTCAGCCATAGCTTCAGCACATTCGACCGACAAGCCATGGAAATACAAATAGTCGCTGTATTTATTAGCCTCAAAAAGGCTTTGACTATACTCGCTGGCTTGTTTGCCCATTGTGACGACCTGGCAGCCGACAAGATCCATGCGACCTTCATCTACCGAGGCAAAATAATCAGAAATGCAAAGTCGGTCACTTTGCTCCTGGCGGGGAAAATCGAAGCGCAGCCATTCGGTCTTCTTATCTTCACGATAGATTATCAATTCATTGCCGGACGACTGGCAGGGGAAATAACCATACACAGCATTTGGTATCAATAGATTTTGCTCTATGCATTGTTCTTGCAAGCGCCGAAGCTGAGGCAAGATCTTTTCCGCGAGCAACGCTTGATATTCAGCGTCTGACATTTCTTGCTGCCGCACACGCCATTGTCCCCGAATCAAGACGTTTTCATTCAAGTACGGGAATACTTCTTTGATTGAAACATTCTCTAAAACGCGCGAGCCATAGAATGGTGCCACGGGCGGAACAATATCTCTAGATACATTTGAGCGCTTCGAGCTGCCCGATAAACCGGAGCCTCCCCCTCGAGAGAGAGCACCGCCAGTGGTGCCGACCCCGACAGCAAGACGCACAGCGCTATCGACTGGATCAGCAAGTTTCACAGACTCGCCTTCAGCGCCTTGCTTCTTCTCTGCAGGCGCCTTAATGAATTGTTTTAGGCCATCCCTGCCATTATTGAAAAACGCTTCCATGTAGCGCAAATTATCAAAAGCATCTTGACCGTAAAGCACCATGCCTTTGTAAGTATTTCGGCAATCTTCCTCGACATAACGCCGAGTAAGCGCCGCCCCGCCCAAGATGACTGGCACATCAATGTTTCTTTGATTGAGAATTTCCAGATTCTCTTTCATGATCACGGTAGATTTCACCAGCAGCCCGCTCATGCCAATAAAGTCGGCT
>Ga0182030_10012675_pt1 | contig 16853 bp, 12 predicted proteins | sample 812S3MmetaG_FD_121299 | JGI IMG/M metagenome (GOLD analysis project Ga0182030, IMG submission 121299) | Permafrost microbial communities from Stordalen Mire, Sweden - 812S3M metaG (Illumina Assembly) | ecosystem: Environmental > Terrestrial > Soil > Wetlands > Permafrost | place: Sweden...
CCTGGCGCCCGGTCCTGGAAATCTCTGGGACCCGATGAGCACTAACACGGCCACGCCCGTCGCCGCCAAAGTCGAAAGGAACCCCATGCGAGAGAGAGAGACGACCACGCCGGTTAACAGACACACCGCGACGCCCAGGAGCGCAGCGGCGCCCAGTGCCGGTGCTGCTGGTTGGTGGAGACGCGTGGTTCCCTTCTTCCAGATCCATACGGCCCATAGCAACGCCAGGGGAAATGCCAGCTCGAGCAGCCCTGAGAAATGATCGCGGTTCACGTAGGTCCCGTTCGAGCCGTTGGCCGAGCCAGCCGTGCGCAGTAAATAGAACTTCACCAGGCCGAGCAGGCTCTCAAGCCATGCGATGCCAACCACCGGAGCCACCACCACCCAGATGCGACTCGACCACCAGCACGCCATTTCATGGGTTGCGATGAACGCGGCGATGGCTGGAAGGACGTCGAGAAGTCGCTCAAGCGTTAAGGCGGGAGCGAGAGAAAGTTGCAGCCAGCTTTTGAAGGGAAATCCAGTTGTTACGCTTGCCGCGTCCGCGGCGCTTGATCGGTGCGGGGAGAGCCACGCGACCATGCCATGCGGAAGGGGCATCAGACCCAGAAGCATCCAGGCCGCCAGCAGACCGGTCAACGTCAGGCCCAACGGGAAACCAGGTGGTTTTTGCCGCTTGGATCCAACCGCCAACGACATTACAGAGGCGAGGGAAATACCGAGCGCGCTCCATTCCCATTGACGCGGATAGACGCCACCTCCGAGCAATACAGCAGCCCACAAGGAGGCGGCCAGGAGTCCGTATGCCAAAGCGCGGATTATCTTTTTTCGAGTGATGGAGCGCATTCATGCGCCAAAAACAAAAACCCCCACTACCCAACGAGGGCGGCAGGGGCTCTTGTGGAAACAGCTACTCTAGCGGCTTGGACTTACCGCCGCCCCGCCGCTGACAGCGCGTTCAATTCCATAACCTAATCCGGCCGCGCCCGCGCTGCCCCCCACCACCGCCACCGTGTGTCCCGTGGTCCACCAGCCGGCGCCCTTGGCGTTGGTGCCGATCTGCAGAACACCGGTCATGCCAGCCGGCGTGACGACCTTGTTGATCTCCAGCAACTTCACTGCGGAAATTGTCTTCAAGGAGTACTGCGTAGAGCCACTTAATAATTGAAAAATGGGAGTCTGACCCGACATATCAATCTTGGCGGAGGACCCGGGTGCAAGGATGATCGCGGAACCGTCCGCAAACGTGACCGTGACCGGCGTGCTCTCTGCCTTGATCTCGTCACCTGGCATGGCGGGCCAGGAAGGGACGCCTTGCCCTGGCGTAACGCTCGCTCCGCGCAACTGAAAAGGACCGGAGGATGTCACCGTCGCAACCTGGGATTGGGCCCACGCGCCCACCACGATCGCCATAAAGAGAGAAAGTTTTCGTGCGTTACGCATCACAGTTCTCCTCCACTCGATACACCATCAATCTGTTACGAACTCCGGCGAATCAAACACATATCAGCGGCGCAAACACGAGTGTTTCGAAAGCGAGTTATTTCGTCACGGTCAATGTCATACATTTGTCTTGCATCCCGCTGATGCCATTCCTCTATTGCGACTGCTACCACGAGCATCGCGTCAACAGTATAGTCATTGACGCCGGAGATTCTCTCAGGGTCAGAGAGAAATCGGCATGTCCTCCCACATAAAGGGCGTGTTCCGAATAGTGATGAAGCCTAAAGAGGAGTATCGGCTGGGAGAGTAGGGGTGTCGAACTCGCCGAACCCGAAATGGATTTAACGTCGTCTATTCGTCCTCACCTCATACCGGGCACTGCGGGAATTCCGCAACACGCCGGTCCACAGAATCCTCGCTGGTACGCGCTTTGCGTGCGTTCACAGCACGAAAAGGTTGTGGACAAAGCATTGCAACACAAGGGTTATTTGACTTGCGCACCTACGTATCGCCTCAAACGGAAGCGCTCGGATCGGACCGAGGTCATCGAAACGCCGTTGTTCCCTTGCTACGTGTTCTGCCATTTCGACCCGACCCACCGGCTTCCGGTTTTGACGACACCGGGAGTTTTGCGGGCGGTCGGCGCAGGTAATATTCCTGAACCCGTCGACGAGGGAGAGATCGGTTCCCTTCAAGCGCTCGTCAAATCGAGACACGACGTAAGCCCTTGGCCCTTCCTCGCAGCCGGACAGAAAGTGCGCATCGAAGCCGGCCCCCTCGTCGGGGCCGAAGGAATCCTGCTCGAGGTGAAGTATAACCGCCACCTGGTCGTGTCTGTGTCGCTTTTACAAAGGTCGGTTGCCGTAAGGGTAGATCAAGACTCGGTTGTGCCCGTTTATTGACAGCACATCTCGAGGAGCCGCACACCCGGAAACGGGAGTCCGGTCGTACAAATTCGGACCCATGTTCTTAGGCCTGGCGAGCGGGCCTCAGCCCGCGGTAGCGCGGCCAATGATAGAACGAGACTCTACTCCTTCGCTGGCCCTCACAAGAGACGCCGTGCGTATCGCCGGTGAGGGACGGGTCACCCGCAATCTTTCGAAGAAACCCTGATCTATGATTCGGCGCAAATCACGGCACCCGAAGCACACGATGCCAAGGTAAAGGGGCAAGCGACATCATGATGTTTCCATCTCTCTTTTTGATGCTTATGATCGCGCAAGCGACACCGAGCGTTCCTTCACAGGAAGCGGCCGGAAAACCCGGGGCTCCCGACACCTACACTCTCGGTCCCGGCGACCAAATCGTCATCCGCGTCCCCGATCTCGAAGAAATTGACAATAAACCCCTCCCCATCGATATGAAGGGCAACATCAATCTCCCTCAAGTAGGGCATATTCAGGCCAGTGGCCTCACTACCGAACAGCTCGAACAGGCCATCGCCACTCGGCTCAAGCGAGTTCTGGTCAACCCCGATGTCTCCGTCTACCTGACCGAAATGCGCAGCCAGCCCGTCTCGGTGCTGGGGCAGGTCCAGAACCCGGGTGTGCATCAACTGCAGGGAGAGAAAACACTGTTCGAGGTTCTTTCGCTTGCCGGAGGCCTCCGGCCGGACGCCGGAAACACGGTCAAAGTCACGCGCCGTCTTGATTGGGGCCGCATCCCTCTGCCCGGCGCCACAGACGACCCCACCGGACAATTCTCGGTCGCGTCGGTGGACGTCAAAAGCATCATGTCCGCCTCGAATCCGGCCAACAACATCACCATTCGCCCTAACGATGTGATCTCCGTCGTGAAGGCGGACATCATCTACGTGGTCGGCGCGGTCCATAAGCCCGGCGGATTTACGTTGGGAGAAAACAAAACGCTCAGCACCCTCCAGTTGGTCTCGCTCGCCGAGGGTACGGAGCGCACGGCCGGCCTCCAAAACTCCAAGATTCTTCGCTATCTTCCGGGTTCGACCACCCGCGAAGAAATCCCCCTTGACCTGAAGAAAATCTTTGCAGGCAAGGTGGCCGACACCCAGCTCAAGGCGGATGACATTCTGTTCGTTCCGGCCAGCGCCGCCAAGGCCGCGGGCTATCGAGCGCTTGAGGCCCTCATGCAGGGCAGCAGTCTCGCTATTTATCGAATTCCCTAGGATCCCTATATGCAACAATTGCCACAGCCTGACGGCGCGCGCAGCGAGTTCGCGCCTTCGCCCGCCCTGCGACGAGACAAACCGCCTTTGCCGGCCACATACACGGAAGTCCCTGTCAACCCGGGTTTCGATTCGGGAGGCGAGCTGGAATCCGGCGGTCTCCTCGAATACTGGCGCATGCTCCGCCGGCGCAAAGGGACCCTCATTCTCATCGCGTCCCTGGGACTCATCGGCGGCTTTCTCGTCACCCTTCCACAAACCCCGATTTATCATGTCCGCACCTCGCTCGAAATCGTGGCCCTCAATCAAAACTTCCTCAATATCAAGGAATCCAACCCCTTGAACGACGGCGGAAGCTCGGTCGATACCACGGACATCCAGACCCAGATCAAGATTCTTCAAAGCGACTCATTGATCGATCGCGTCCTGGCGAAACTGAAGAGCAACCCCACGGAGGCGCCTGAAACTACGCGCATCGCGGCCTGGCGCAAATTCCTCGATCTGCCCGACCCCGAGTCCGGCAGCGCCCGCGATCAATCCATCACCTATGCCAAGAAGAACTACAAAGTCCGAGCTTCCGGTCAGACCCGGATCATCGAGGTCACCGTCGATTCCACGAGTCCCCAAATCGCCACCGACTTCGCCAATACCCTCACCGGCGAATTCATCGATCAAAACCTCGAATCCCACTGGCAGACCACCCAACACACCAGCGAATGGCTTTCCCGCCAGTTGGACGACATGCGCGTGCGCCTGGAGCAATCCGAAGATCGCCTCCAGGGCTACGCCCGTCAGGCCGGGCTGCTCTTTGCCGGCGATCAGAAGAAGAACGTCTCGGAAGAAAAGCTGCTGCAGCTCCAGCAGGCACTCTCCACCGCTCAGACCGACCGCATCTCCAAACAATCGCGCTGGGAGATGGCCAACTCGAGCCCCGCCGAAGCGCTCCCCGACGTGCTCAACGACTCCACGCTTCGCGACTACCAGGCAAAGCTGACGGAATTGAACCGCCAGATCGCCGAGCTCCGCTCTACCTACACCGCGGAATCCCCCAAGGTGCGGAAAGTTCAAGTTCAGCTCGCGACGATTGAAACCGCGCTCACGACGGAACGGGCCGATATCCTCAAGCGCATTAAGAACGAGAACGACGAGGCCGTGCGCCGGGAAAGTCTCCTTACCGCGTACTATGCCAAGCAACGCGCGACGGTCACCGGCGAAAGCGAAAAGGCGGTCCAGTACGACATCATCAAGCACGAGGTGGAATCCAACCGTCAACTCTACGACGCCATGCTCCAGCAGCTTAAACAGGCCACCATCGCCTCCGCGCTGCGCGCCTCGAACATTCGCGTGGTGGATTCCGCCAAGCTGCCCAAGCGGCCGTATAAGCCCGACATTCCCATCAGCGCCGGCCTCGGCCTGCTCAGTGGGGTGTTTCTCGGCGCGGCCTTCGTCATCATGCATGAGCGCGCGGACCGCAGCATTCAGGAGCCAGGCGAAACCCAGTTCTTCCTGAACCTGCCCGAGTTGGGTATCGTCCCCGCAGAAAGAACCGGCCCTCAGCTCCGCATCCGCTATCTCAGCGGATCGGCGGCTGCGGCCAAGGAGCGCATCGCCGCACCTGGAAATGGCGCGACGGCCGAGCCATCCGGGTCCGAAGGCGATCCCGCCACCCCGCCAGCTTTCCCGTCTCGGGTCGAGCTCACCACATGGCAACGGAGGCCCTCCCCCATGGCCGAGTCCTTCCGGGCCACGCTGGTGTCCATTCTTTTCTCCGGCGAAAACGGCAACCGCCCCCGGGTCATGGTGATCACCAGCGCCAATCCGGCCGAGGGAAAATCCACGGTGGTCAGCAACCTCGGAATCGCTGTCGCCGAAGTGAATCAGAAAGTTCTCCTGATCGACGCCGATCTCCGCAAGCCCCGTTTACACGACGTTTTCAATTTGAAGAACGACAACGGGCTGAGCGATCTGCTGCGCTCCAAGCAAACCGTCTCCGCGGCCCTGGCCGGTGCCATTCAGGAGACCCATGTCCCGGACCTGTACGTGCTGACCAGCGGCTCGACGACCTCGGCAGCAACCAGCCTGCTCTACTCCAACCGGATGCCGGAGCTGCTTCAAAAGCTGGGCACCGAGTTCGAGACCATCTTCATCGACACACCGCCCATGCTGCAGATTCCCGACGCCCGCGTCCTTGGCCGAATGGTGGATCGGGTGATCATGGTGGTTCGCGCAGGGAAAACCACGCGCGACGCCGCCATGGCCGCCCGCCAGCGCTTTTCCGAGGACGGGACAGAGATGCTGGGAACCATCCTCAACGACTGGAATCCCAGGCAGTCGCCCAACGGCTATTACGGATACCACAGCGGCTACTACTACGGCGGCTACAAGAATGGCTACAGCGGTTACTACGGCAAAAAATCCGAAGATTAGACGGATGCGGAAAGATGTTATCGGTGTGCGCGACTTCTGCATCATTTGGATAATCTTATGGGCCTTGGGCGGGACTCCCCGCGCCGTGGCTCAGACCCCGGCGAAAGGGGCCGTTTCTGTCAAGGATTTCGGTGCCAAGGGGGATGGGATCACGGACGATCGGGCCGCGATTCAGGCCGCAATCGATTCGGTTACTGCTGGCGCCGTATACTTTCCGCCAGCTCGGGGCGGCTACTTGATCACTCCTGCTCCGGACAGGAAGCAATTCCTCGCCCTCAAGTCGAACGTGCAGCTGATTGGTGATGGCAACCCGGTGATCCGGGTGGCGGGTGCGTCGGCCCCGTACGACTCCGTGATTTCTTCCTCTTTCTGTGACCATTGCTTGATTCAGGATCTAACGATTGATTCCAACATCGGATCGAATCCAATTCAGGACAAATCCGAAATATACGCGCATGGTCGAACCGAGATTGCCTTCGCTGGTGGCCGGTGGATTCGGGTCGAGCACGTCACGATAGAAAATTCGAGCTCAATGAATTCCATCGTCTCCGGGGTACAGGTTTCAAATATCCGTATCACTCACTGCGCATTCACCGGGAACGGTGACGATCCGAACCACGTAGTGCACGACCACTCAGCGCTTTATATACACGCCGACGGCGCAGTCATCGACGGGAACGTCTTTCAGGCGGTACGGCGGGGCGCACCCGCTGCTGTCACGGCAATTGAAACCCATGGCTCGGGGATTTCGGTCACCGCAAACGTGATCGCAGACTATGCTGTGGGCATGAATCTAACCGGTGTAGCGCCCTCCGACAGCGTAGGCAATGTCGTGACCGGTAATACGATTCGAGGGGGCCTGTTCGGAATACAGATCTGGTCTGATAGGTACAGAGGACACTCGAATGGCTACGGCGTAAATGGGCTCTCGATTACCGGCAACACCATCGTGATCAATCAGAGCAGCTATACCAGCCCTCTAGGGACCGCGATGGCTACGTCCGGGATTACCGTGGAGTCAAATTCAAATCTACCGATCGCAAATGTCATCATATCCGGCAATGCGGTCATCTTCGACCTCGAAGGCTCGCCGCGCCCGGCAAGTAGTTCCTCGATTGGTATCGGCTGGTGGTCAACCATCGGGCAAACAGCGGAAAATCTGATCATCGCGAACAATATCGTTGATAACGCTCCTGTAGCCGGTATCAGGTTGGCGGCGGCCCTTAAGGGGTGCATGGTCAAGGGCAACATCATTCGAAACGCCGGGTCATCGCTCGACAAGGCCATTGCGGCGGGATATGAAACACCCATCTTCATCGCCGGTGCTCCTTCGATCGATGTCGAGATTGTGGATAACCAGATGATCGACACTCTAGAGCCGTCGCGCATGCGGACTGCATTGCTCCTGGCAACCAGCAAAGGTATGTCGTCCGGCTTGCGGGTGCGCAACAACTCGGTTTCGGTACTGGCCTCCGATAGAGCGTCGTTCCACTCGCACGTCCAGATCCTCGACGACAATACAAGACCACTGCTTGTCGCGGACTGGGACGACTTTGCCGCTCCATCGAGAAGAGTATCTTCCGGCTCGGCGGTCACTGACTCAAAGAACGGCACTTCATGGCGGGCAGGCTCCGACGGCATCATGCGGAAGCAGCGCTGAGAAGTTCTGCTTTCTCGCGGGCCGGAGGACGCACCGTACCAGCTTGGGGCGGGTTTGGATTTCTATGTTCGGGCGGCGCCGTCAAGAACGCCGTCGCAGCGCTCATGTTTTTTTGACGCATGGGCTCTTTGAGACCGACCGGAGGATCGTAAGCGCCTCGCGTTAATTCGCTGCCGGAGCTGGCCGCCGGCGGCGCTCGAAAAGCGGGTAGGAGATGCCGTTGGAGCAATAAGGCTATGCGCCTTTTTTCGCTCGAATCAGCAGGAAATTAGGAGCTGCAGACTGACCTTTGGTTCTTTAGTCTTGGGGGTTAACCGCATGTTGGAGGGAATGGCCCAGCTCTCCGACGTTGGGTCCTGCGTGAATTACGTGCGGCTGCGCGGCAGTCACCGCTTCTCCACCGGAGACCGTAGTGCGCCGCTGCCGCTGCGGGTCCGTTCCCTCAACGGCCGACGCGTGTATTGCCGCCCGGCAACGAGTGACTTTAGCGTTTTCAACGATACCTTCGCCGGACGCTATCATCTGCCTCCGGCCGATCTGCGAGTCCGAACCATCATTGATCTCGGCAGCAATATCGGCCTCACCCTGGCCCACTATGCGAGTCTCTACCCGGAGGCCCGCATCCTGGGAGTTGAAATGGATCAAGGCAATGCGGATATATGCCTCGCCAACATCGCTCCCTATGCTCCTCGTTGCGAGGTCCTGGTAAGCGCTGTTTGGAAGGAAGATGGCGAGGTTGCGTACGGAGGAGAGACCAATTGGGGGTTCAGGGTCATTCGGGAATCCTGCGACGGCCCTCGCCGGGCACGCGCCTTCAGCATCGCGTCACTGATAGATCATTTCGGAGTTGAGCGCGTCGATTTCATGAAAATGGATATTGAAGGCGCCGAAATGGACATCCTCTCGGGCGCTCGGGAGTGGATTGACCGGGTCGGCTGTTTGAAGGTAGAGGTACATCCGCCTTACGCGCTGACCGCATGCGTACAAGATCTGGAGAGAGCCGGGATGCGCTGTGAAGTGCTCCCAAACCATTTTGGCTGCGTCCTGGCGAGGCATTCCGAAGATCGGTCCGATCCGGCTTGACGATCAAGATGAATTCAACCTGTCGCCGCTTCATCGACCTGAAATTACTCTGGGCCGCGGGCGCGCACCACGAGGCTGATCCTGCGCGAGGAAAGCTGGGCCGCTATGTCTTCGGGTTCTCTTGGACCGTGTTGGGCACACTCGCGACCCAAGGAAGCACGTATATGTCAATGATTCTCATGGCGCGCCTGTTGGGCTTGGAGTCCTTCGGCCGCCTGGGAACAGTGCAGGCGACGCTGACAGCCGTGTTTGGGGTCTCCACTCTGGGGATTGGCATCACCTCTACACGGTACATAGCCCGGTACCGTACGATCGATCCAGCCCGGGCAGGGCGGATTATGGGCCTTTGTTCTATGAGTTCTTTGTGCGCTGGAGCCCTGTCCACCGGGGTGCTGCTGCTGTTCGCGGGTGTCATTTCCACTCGCGTTTTTCACGCCCGGGACTTGGCGGGAGCCATCCGGATCACTGCCCCGTACTGCGCACTGATGACCATGAACGCCCATCAGATTGGCGCGCTACTTGGCTTTGAGGCGTATGGAAGACTGGTGCGGGCTCAGGTCCTGCAAGGCACTACCACGTTGGCATTAACGGTTGCGCTGGTATCCCGTCTGGGTTTCAACGGAGCAGTCCTCTCGCTGCCGCTGGCCGCCGCCTTTGCTTGGCTCTATATGCATCGGGAGCTTTCAGCCGAGTGCCGCCTTCGACATATACGGCCAACATTCCAGAACGCCTGGGGTGAGCGAGGGGTGTTGATGGGTTTTACTCTCCCGGCCAGTTTCTCCGGGGTAGCCGGCAACATCGCAATCTGGGGAGCTCAGGGCATGTTGGTGAGGGAGCACGGCGGCATCCAACAAATGGGACTCTGGACCGCTGCCGCCGCCATGCGTAGCATGGTCCTGCTTGCGCCGGGGGTGCTCAACCGGGTTTCGAGCCCGATTCTGTCGTCGCTTCACGATCATCAGACCGGCGAGACCTACAGCAGGACGCTCTGGTCCGCCACTGCGGTCGCAACCACGGGCGCTGCGGTAGCGGGATTGGTCCTGCTGCTGGCGGGCCCCTTCCTGCTCACCGCGTTTGGTGACAGCTATAAACGGGCGGAGCCCTTACTCCCGCTCGTGATTGGCTCCGCCGTGGTTGAGGTATACGCGTCCAGCGTGTGCCAGGCCATGATCGCTCATGCCCGGATGAAGTACCAACTGGTGATCATCGCTGTCTGGGGAACCGCTCTCACGCTTGTGGCGTTGGTCGCGATTCCACGCTTCCTCGCCCGGGGCCTCGCGCTCAGCTACTTCGTTTCCTGGATTCTAGCGGCCATTGGATACACGCTGATCGCCCGCAAACTGCTGGCCTTGCGCGGCCGCGGCCTGTTTACTCTTCCTGCGCCGCCCGAGCCGGTGGCTTCGCAGACCACCTGATCTCAATCAAACGACCAAATGAGCACTCCGCTGTTCAGCATTGTCATCCCGGTGTACAACCGGCCGCGGGAAATCGTCCGCGCGATCGAAAGCTGCATCGCTCAAACGTCCGAAGACTTCGAGTTGATTGTCGTAGACGACGCTTCCTCCGATACGACTCCAGACGTCCTGAGGAGGTACGAAGACGAGCGCGTTCGCACCATTCGGCTGAGGCAGAACGCCGGTCTTTCAGGGGCCCGGATGGCAGGGGTGGATGCCGCCAGGGGCGAGTGGGTGTTGTTTCTCGATAGCGACGATGAACTCATGCCCGATGCCTTGACCACCATCAGCAAGCATTGCGGTGAAGTAGATCACGACATCGCCCGTTTGGCTTTTATGTACCTGCATGATGATGGCCAACTATCGCCGGACCCCTGGAGACCGGGCACCGTGATGGACTATGCCGGATATCTTCGGTGGGCGGAAAGCGTGAGGGATTCAGACTTCAGTAACTGCATTCGGCGCTCTTCCTTCGCAGTGGTGGCCATGTCAACCGACCGAGTCTACGATACGGGGTACCACCTGGAGTTCGCCAGGAGGTTCAAGACGCTATGTTGCGGCGAGGTGGTTGCCTGGGTCCACGCCGACGCAGAAGATCGAATGGGCTCGACGAGCAAGAGCAGCCTGAGAACAAAACTGGTACGCGAGGCTGAGCCTCGCATGCGAGCGATGCTTGACATCCTTAAGCACCACGGCGTTGCCTTGCGTCGTTACTCTCCCAGAAGGGCACGCATCTTCAGTAGAGCTTACATCACAGCCGCATTTCTGGCCGGCCACAGGCGTGCCGCCATGCGAGGGGTCGCGACACACCTCCGGCGTTACCCGCTGGCCTGCTCGGTGTGGTGCGCAGCGCTCCTCGGCATGCTGCACCCGGGTGCACTGAGCTGGGTTATCGCTCACAAGAGGGGCAGGTGAGAGTGCCGCGCCGGCGTGCATTTGTTCCTTTGAGGTGTGCACGCCTTCTTCGGATGCAAAGGGCCGTGGATTGAGCCCCGCGCACGCATCGGATGCTTCCACGCGCGGGTCAAGACTCCATGATCGGAACTTGATGGACACGCAGGCCCGTAAACACTTCGTGAAACCTCTTCATGTTCTTCACGTGCTAGGAGCGATGAACCCTGGTGGTGTGGAAACCTGGCTGATGCATGTCCTTCGAGATCTCGATCGAGAGAGAATTCAAACCGATTTCCTGGTACATACTGACCAGCCCGCGGTCTATGACAAGGAAGTCCTTGCGCTCGGATCAAGAATCTTCCGCTGCCCTCATACGGAGACTCCGGCGTTGTACGCCCGACGGTTTCTGCAAATTGTCAGAAGCAATGGCCCCTATGACGTGCTGCACAGCCACGTGCATCACTTCAGTGGGTTTGTTCTGGCGCTGGGAAGGATTGCGGGAATACCCACACGAATCTCCCACAGCCATAACGACACGATCGCCGCCGAGTCGAAGGCGCGACTTGTCAGGAGACTCTATCTTCGCGTCATGGAGCGGCTGATTCGCGCCCATTGTACCGATGGATTTGCAGTCAGCGAACCCGCGGCGGCGGCACTTTTCGGGCGTGACTGGCGCCAGGATCGGCGGTTGAGAGTGCTCTACTGTGGAATCGATTTGGCGCCGTTTCGGGCACCCTGCGATCCAGTCGCAGTACGGGCCGAACTCGGGTTTTCGCGGGATGACGTGATCTTTGGTCACGTAGGGCGCTTCTTTCCGGCCAAAAATCACTTCTTTCTTCTGGAAGTTGCAGCCTGCATTATGAATCGCGAGCCCCGGGCGAAGTTCTTGTTTGTGGGCGACGGACCATTACGCCGCGAGGTAGAGCATCAGGCGGGAATGTTGGGATTAAACGACAAGATCGTATTCGCTGGCCTGCGTCCGGACATCCCAAGGTTAATGGTGGGCGGAATGGACGTGTTTCTGCTGCCGTCAGTTCATGAAGGCATTCCGCTCGTCCTTATGGAGGCCCAGGCCGCGGGTCTGCCTTGTGTGGTTTCCGATGCCGTTACAGAGGAAGCCGTCGTGAATCCCTCACTGGTCGTCCGCTGGCCGCTGTCCGCGGGGACCGCACAGTGGGCCCGTGTGGCAACCGAGGCCGCAGAGCGCTCGCGCTTCGACCAGCATAAGGCTGTGGAGATGCTCGATGCCAGCCGTTTTGATATAAAGCGCGGCATGCAGCTGATGTGTAACACCTATTACGAAAGCGCCGCCGCGGTTCGGTCCGGGAGCCCCGTTTATGCGACCCAAAGGGGGAGAAACCTTGGCTAGCGGTACGGTCACTACATTCCAATCGAGTGCCACTGACCCTCGCCCCGCTCTGCGCACCGTCCCGCCCCGCCGGTTTAAGGCAACTCTCAAGAACACAAGAACATCGCTGATTTTATTCGCGTGGGCCGTTTTAGCATTGCTTCTTCTGGCCTCCGTCGCATACAACGCTTACAATCTTCCGGCGGATTCGCTGATCTATCCCGTATCCGTCGTTCTCACGATCCTCTGTGCGGTTCAGCTCTGGTCCTGGCATCGTGTTTCGGGTTCGCTCTTCGATCCGTACATGATGTTTGCCGTTACAGCCATGATGTTCAACGGTTCGCGCGCGACCCTTGAAATATTTGGATTGAATCACACCAAAGTGATTGGGCCGCAGTTCTCGGATCAAACCACCATAACCACCTTATTCCTGGTGACTCTGGGGCTCTGGTCCTTCCATACAGGGGGAATGCTCGGTGTTCCCGAGCGCCGGCCAGTCCAGGCAAGGCGACGTCAGATCGAGGATTCCTATAGCGATAGTCTGCGCGTTCTGGGCTGGACGTTGGTTTGCATTGCCGCGGTTCCCTCTTTCATTCTGCTCCGCCAAGCGATCACCGTGGTGATGTCGTCCGGCTACATGGCTCTTTTCCAGCAGGAGGCACCGACTTCTCTCGAAGCCGGACCGCAAGTTCTTGCCGCATTTTTAGTGCCGGGGACGCTCTTGGTGGCAGCCGCCAGTAAGGGCAAGCGATTACAGCTCCGAATAACGATCGCGCTCATCGGACTTTACGCTTTGGTCCAGCTGTTTCTCGGTTGCCGGTTTGCGGCGGCCTCTTCCGTAGTCACCTATGTATGGGTTTGGCACCGCTGTATCAAACCAATTTCGAAGATTCCGACGATCATTGGACTCGTATCGGTTGTCGTCGTGATGCCGTTGGTCCAGGTTACTCGGTCGTTCGTGGGTGAGGACCGGTTGTCACGGAGTGCACTGACGCAGGCGTATGCCTCCATAGACAATCCGGCGGTCGCCACGATCTCGGAGGCTGGCGGGACTGCAGCGACGGTTGCCTATACCGTCGAGTTGGTGCCGGAGTTTCGTCCTTACGATTACGGAACCAGCTACGCCTTTGGCCTTCTCACCTTGATGCCCAATTTATTCTGGGATCTTCATCCGGCGATTACCCACGGAACACCGGGCGCTTGGCTGGTCCAGACCGTCGATCCTAAGCAGGCGGCGCAAGGCGGTGGGTTAGGGTACTCCTTCATCGCGGAAGCTTACCTGAATGCGGGTTGGGCCGGCGTGGTCCTCGTTTCCGGCGCGCTCGGTTTCGCATTTGCCAGGCTTGCCACCTCCTTCTGTGGTTCGGGGGATCTGGCTAAAATCGCGTGTACGGCCGCGATCTTAGCCTTCACCTTGAAGTACGCGCGGAGTGACTGTACCGAGATCGTTCGTGGGATCGTTTGGTATGCGTGGGGCCCTTACGCGTTCGCAAAAGCGATCAGCCGAAAGCCGGGGTTCAGTGCGTTGAATCCCCGGCGCTTCTTCAAGGCCGGCGGGGGCGTATCCAATAGGAAGTTCGTGGAAGTGGCCAGAGCACTACATCAGTAATCCGTGGAAGTCACCGTAGCACTAGAAGCACGATACGCCATCGCCGCCGACGGATCCGTGTGGTCGCAGGCCGGGATGGCGCGAAGTTTCTGGGAGCGTTACCTGGACGTGTTTCACACGGTCAGGATCGTGGCCCGGGCCGCCCCGGTGGAACGAGCGCCCGAAGGGTGGTTGCCCGTGACCGGCAAGAATATTTTATTCCACCGCGTTCCCGACTTTCACGGTCCGTGGCAATGCTTCAAGCAATATCCGGCGATCCGGGCTGCCATTCTGTCTGCCGTTCCCGCACACGGCGCGGTGATCCTCCGTGTTGCATCCCAGATCGCGAATATTTTGGAGCGTCCGCTCAACAAAAAACAACATCCTTATGCACTTGAAGTCATCGGCGACCCTCATGAGGTCTTTGCGCCGGGGGTGGTGGATCATCCACTCAGGCCGTTCTTCCGGTGGCATTTCTCGCGCCACTTACGCCGGCAGTGCCAACGCGCCCGCGGCGTGGCCTATGTCACGAAACGAGCCTTACAGGAACGGTACCCCTCCCGTTTCATGAGCATGAATATCTCCGACGTGGACCTGCCGGAAGCGGCTATCCTGGGCCGCGCCTTTTCCACCCACTACTCGAGCGTCGAGTTAGAGCCGACATCCATTGCGGAGTACGCCCGAAAACCGAAACAGCACGGGCCTTATGAACTGGTCACGGTCGGCTCGCTGGCGCAGCTTTACAAAGGCACGGACGTGCTGCTCGAAGCGATCGCGCGTTGCGTAGGGGCGGGACTGGACCTGACGGCAGTCATCGTCGGCGACGGAAAATACCGGCTGGATCTCATGGCACAATCTGAACGGCTCGGGCTGGCCTCTCGCGTTCGTTTTGCCGGCCAGGTCACTGCCGGGGAGCCGGTCCGGCGCATCTTGGATACGGCGGACTTGTTCGTCCTCCCCTCCCGTACCGAAGGCCTGCCGCGCGCAATGATCGAGGCGATGGCACGCGCACTCCCTTGCATCGGCTCCGCTGTCGGGGGCATCCCTGAGTTGCTGGATCTGAGCGACCTGGTGCCAGCCGGCGATCCGTCTGCGCTCGCAGCCAAAATTCAAGAAGTGCTGAAGGACCCGTTGAGGATAGAGACGATGTCCGGACGAAATCTGGCGGTCGCGCTGGAGTTTCGTGACGGGGTCCTCGCCGAACGCAGGCGCCACTTTTACGAACATGTCCGGGATGCCACCCATGCATGGGAAACCGGACAAAGCGAATTTCAATGCGCGTACTCCACGTTGTAAAGACCGCCGATGGCGCGGGCTGGGCCGCGGAGCAGGCCGCCGAGCTCGTGAAGCTCGGCGTTGAAATCCACGTCGCGCTCCCTCGCAAACAGGGTCGAACCGTCCAAAAATGGATCGATGGCGGGGCGGTGGTCCATATTGCTCCCGCGGACCTGCCTATTCGCGGCCCCTGGTCGCTGCCCGCGGCGAAGCGCAGGATCCGTGAGCTGGTTTCCGGTGTTCGCCCAGAGATCATCCACAGTCATTTTTTTGGATCGACGGTTCTTCTCCGGCTGGCTCTCGGGGCCAATCATGGAATCACGCGACTTTTTCAGGTTCCCGGCCCGTTGCACCTGGAGCACCGGCTTTGGCGGGCAGTGGACCTGTCGACTGCGGGATCTCGCGATTCCTGGATCGCGTCGAGCCGCTGCGTCCTGGCGCATTATCGGGCGGCAGGGGTTTCAGAAAAGCGGCTCTATCTCAGTTATTACGGCACTGAGACCCGCGCGTGCCCGACGGCACGGGAGGGTCTGCTACGCGATCGATATCGCATTGCCGATCACACGAAGATCGTAGGCAACGCGAACTTCATCTATCCGCCCAAGTGGTATTTAGGGCAGAGGACCGGCCTGAAGGCCCATGAAGACGTGATCGATGCGCTGGGATTGGTGGTCCGGCAGCGACCAGACGTCACGGGTGTCCTGATTGGCGGGACCTTTACAGGTTTACCGTGGTATGAGCGACGCCTTCGGGCCCGCGCCAGCGCAGTGGGAAATGGCCGGATCCTGATGACCGGCTATGTAGCGGCCGAAGAGATCCGCCGGATGTGGCCGGATTTCGACGTCGCGGTCCACGTTCCCACTTCTGAGAATTGCGGCGGCGTGGTCGAGCCGCTCCTTGCGGCCGTGCCGACCATCGCAGGACGCGCCGGCGGTCTGCCGGAAGTAGTGATTGACGGCTTAACCGGAAAGCTGGTCGTTATCCGCGATCCGCAGGAGCTTGCGCGGGCGGTTCTTGACGTCCTGGACGACCCGGAGCATTACCGCCGGCTTGCCCGGGCCGGCCAGGACCTGGCCGGCACGATGTTCAACGTGCGACGGACTGCACGGGAAATTTATGAGATCTACCGGCATATTTTGGACTCGAATCATCCGCGGCCGCCGGAATTCGATTCGATGGCACACGTGCGCGGCGCTGCCGTCCCGGTGTCATCCGAAGAAATGGTCCACGGTCTTCGCTAAATGCGGGGAGCATCTTTTTTACGCGTCGTGATGGCGATCATACTGCTGGCGCTGTTTGCGCCCCTCATGGCTTGCATCGCAGTAGTGATCGTGATCGATATGCAGTCCTCTCCCATTTGGGCGCAGCGGCGAATCGGGCAATACGATCGGGTGTTCACCATCTATAAGTTCCGGACCATGATGGATCTATGCGATCGCAGCGGTCGCTTACTAGCCGACGAACAGCGGCTGACGCCTCTGGGAGCTTTCCTGCGCAGCACGAGCCTGGATGAGCTGCCTCAACTCTGGAACGTAATCAAG
>Ga0182030_10012676_pt1 | contig 16853 bp, 16 predicted proteins | sample 812S3MmetaG_FD_121299 | JGI IMG/M metagenome (GOLD analysis project Ga0182030, IMG submission 121299) | Permafrost microbial communities from Stordalen Mire, Sweden - 812S3M metaG (Illumina Assembly) | ecosystem: Environmental > Terrestrial > Soil > Wetlands > Permafrost | place: Sweden...
AAGATATTGAGGGTCTTCGTGGAGCAGGGCGAGGGTTCGTTCGTCGGCGGCGCCGGCAAAAAAGCGGTCTAGCACGCGTTGGAAAACTGGCGGCGCATCCGGAACGGACGCGAACAGCGTCGCACAGGAGCGCAGCTTCAGGTCGTCCGGAACTCCGAAAATCTCGCGCGCCGTCATATCTTTGTGGCTCAGCGTCAGTTCGCTCGTTTCGACCAGACGTGGCCCAAGAACAGAATCCGCGAGGTAGGCTTGCGCCTCGGCGCTCGAAGCGACGCCATAGAACCGCGCCGTCTCGCTTTGTCCGAGCCCGCGTATTTGCGGGAAAATAAACCACATCCAATGGCTGCGTTTGCGGCCCGCTTTCAATTCCGCGTGCGCCTGCGCAAAAGTCCGCTCTTGCGCGGAGCGAAAGCGGCCTAAGGCGAAACCGTCCATTTCCTCTCCGTTGCGGTCGCGCCGGCTTTAAGGCTACAGCGACCGCTCCCATCAGGAGGCAAGCGCTTGGAAAGCGGGGTCAACCCCTATTGGCGACGCAATCTCTACGTGTGCCTGTTCGGCTCCTTCGTCAACATGGCGGGCATGACGATTTTGCTGCCGTTTCTGCCCAATTACATCCGCGATCTCGGCGTCAGCGACGAGACGGCCATCGTGTTCTGGTCGGCGGCGGCGTTCAGCGCCTCGTTCATCGCCGCGGGGCTGGTGTCGCCGATCTGGGGCTACCTCGCCGATCTCTACGGCCGCAAGCCGATGCTGATCCGCGCCTGCCTCGGCATGACCGTCGCCATCTCCGCAATGGGCATGGCGCGAAACGTCTATGAACTCGTCGCGCTGCGGGCGCTTGCCGGATTTCTCGGCGGCTACACCTCGGGCAGCGTGATTCTGGTGGCGAGCCAGACGCCGAAAAATAAATCCGCCTGGGCGCTCGGCAAGCTGTCGATCGGCTCGCTCTCCGGCTCGCTGGCGGGGCCGCTGATCGGCGGCGCGCTGCCGCGGCTCATGGGCCTGCGCGAGACCTTCTGGATGACCGGGGCGACGATCTTCGTCGCGTTTCTGCTCACCACCTTCGTCATCCGCGAGGACCGATCCTTGCGCCCCAGACGCGAGAATGGCCGGCTGCCGCCGCTCGGCCGCCTCGTGACGGACTGGCGGCCGATCCTGCTGATGCTGGCTTCCGCCTGCTTGCTGCTGGTCGCCAACATGTCGATCGAGCCGATCGTCACGCTCTACGTCGGTCAGATCGCGCGGCCGGGCGACGACGTCGTGCTCTACGCCGGCGCGGCGATGTCGGCCGGCGCTTTCGCCGCCATCATCGCGGCGCCAACCGTGGGGCGGTGGGCCGACCGGCACGGCCATTGGCGGATGGTGGCTCTGAGCTTTGCGGCGGCCGGGGCGCTGCTGATCCCGCAGGCGTTCGTCGAGGCGCCGTGGCAGCTCGTGGCCCTGCGTTTTCTGATGGGCCTGGCGCTGGCCGGGCTCATGCCCGCCATCACGGCGCTGATCCGCCGCAGCGCGCCGGACGCGGCAATCGGGCGCATCCTCGGGCTTTCGCAATCGGCGCAGTATTTCGGCCAGATCGCCGGGCCGTTCGCTGGCGCGGCGGTGGCGGCGCAGTTCGGCATGCGCTCGGTTTTCCTCGCCACGGCGCTGGCGCTGCTGGCGACGGCGGTCGCCAACGAGGTCATGCGACGCCGGGTCGAGGAACGCTCGCCGGGTTGATGCGTTCGCTTTCGGAAACGACAGGAGGATTGCGTGAACGACGCGCCCAAAGATACCCTGACAGAAGAACTTCTGGGTAAGGTCAAGGACGCGCTCGGCTTGCCGCCCGGGCAGCGCCCCGACGGAACGCCCAGACCGTCGGGCGACGACGCTCCGCGCGAGACCTTGACGTCTGACGACGCCGAGGGACTGCCGCCGCACGGCGACGTCGGAACCGGCCTGCGCAAAATCTGAGGAGACGACGCCATGCCAAAGGACACCGAACCTCAGAAGCCGGGGGAGACCCTGGTGGACCTGAAACGGCATTCCGAGGACTTGAAGGCGCGCATCGAGGAGCAGCGCCGCAAGAGCGCCATGCCGGTCAATTCCTCGCTCGGCGATCCCAAGATCGACGCCGAGAACGCCGACGGCCGCCGCGACCTGAAGGAAGACGACGAGGACTGAACCCGCGGCGCACGGTGAAGAAGCCCCGGGCGGAAATTCCGTTTTTGATTCCTTAATTTTCATGGTCTTAAGCGTCAAAACGTGAGCCCGTCCCGCCGCTTTTCGGTGAGCTTTGCTCGTCCCGGCGACGTCACACGGCGAGGCGCGGCGCCGCGGCAAGCCGCTAAACTCAAATACTGTAGGCTGTTTTTACAAAATTATACAGATAATTACATAAATAACTGATATTTATAAAATTTTTTGGCTTACGGCTGCGCGAGCGCGACGGCCGCGGGTTCATCCGCCTCCCCTGGAGCCGTGACGCCGGCGCTTGCTCCCGCGCCGGCCTCTCTGCTATATGAAGGACTTCCGTGGTGATTTGGCCGGCCGGCTTGCAGCCACGTTAAAAAAATCGCTAAAGGGGCCGCTCTCGCGCGACCTGATGGCGATTGTCGTTGGGACTGCGTAATGCCGATCAAGATTCCCGACACCCTGCCCGCCTATGACGCGCTGATGGCGGAAGGCGTGCGCGTGATGACCGAAGCCGTCGCCATCCGGCAGGACATCCGCCCGATGCAGATCGGCATGCTCAACCTGATGCCCAACAAGATCAAGACCGAGTTGCAGATCACGCGGCTGCTTGCCGCCACGCCGCTGCAGGTCGAACTGTCGCTGGTGCGACTGGGCACGCACAAACCTAGGCACACGCCGGAAGACCACATGCTGACCTTCTATTCCACCTGGGAGGAGGTGCGGCAGCACAAGTTCGACGGCTTCATCGTCACCGGCACGCCCTTGGAGACGATCCCCTACGAGGAAGTGCGCTCCTGGCCGGAGGTGCAGCAGATTTTCGAATGGACGCGCACCAACGTGCATTCGAGCATGTTCGTCTGCTGGGGCGCGATGGCGGCGCTTTATCACTACCACGGCGCGCCTAAGCGGCTGCTCGACGAGAAGGCGTTCGGCGTCTATCCGCAGAAGATCCTGAACTCCACGTCGCCCTATTTGAGCGGCTTCGCCGACGATTTCGCCACCCCGATCTCGCGCTGGGCGCAAATCGAACACGCCGACCTCGAAGGCCGCGACGGCTTGGAGGTCCTTGCCTGCAACCCCGAGCGCGGGGTCAGCATCGCCGCCGATCCCGCGGAGCGCCGGCTCTATGTGCTCGACCACCTAGAATACGACGCAACCTCGCTGGCGGACGAATATTTCCGCGATTTGAAGGCCGAGATCCCGATCAACCTGCCGCGTTTCTATTTCCCCGGCGACAATCCGGAGAACCCGCCGCCGAACACGTGGCGCGCCCACGGACATCTGTTGCTGTCGAACTGGATCAACGAAATGTATCAGACGACGCCGTTCGAGATCGAGCGCATCGGCGCGGAGTGACTGGCCGACGTGCGGGAAAGGTCACGCCTTTGGCTTATACAAAGTCGCGACGATAAGAACCTAATCGACGGCTCGCCGTCATGGCCGGGCTTGTCCCGGCCATCCACGCCGTTCCGCAATCGTCCACGGTTGGAAGATCAATTCGACCGTGTATGCAACACCTTAACCGTTCCGATCTCTCAGCGGCGTGGATGCCCGGGACAAGCCCGGGCATGACGAACCCGAGGCGCGCATGAGTCATTCTCTTTGAGACTTGGTATTAGCCGGCGGCCGACCCGTTGGCGTTGAGTTAGGGCGTCGTACAATTGCCGTCGCCGTAGCACGGCTCTCAATGCCTGCAAGCGCTAAATTAGCGCTTATGGCCCTGCCCGCCTCCACCTTGCGCATCGCGTTCCAGCCCCAAGATTAGGTCGGAAGACCGGAACGCGCGCAAGCGGCCCGGTGAGATGAAGGAGATTTCCGCATGCGCGTTTTCGTCACCGGAGCGACAGGTTGGGTCGGCTCGGCCGTCGTGAAGGATCTGCTGGAGGCCGGCCACAGCGTCCTCGGTCTGGCGCGCACGGATGCGGGGCTCGACGCGGTCGCTCGCGCCGGCGTGACCGCGATGCGCGGCGACGTGACCGACCTCGATGGACTGCGGCGCGGCGCGGCCGAGGCGGACGGGACCGTCCACACCGCGTTCAACCATGATTTCTCGAAATTCGCCGAGAATTGCGAGAACGACCGTCGCGCCATCGCGGCGCTTGCCGAGGGCGCCGGCATGGACAAGCCGCTGCTCGTCACCTCGGGAACCGCCTTCGTGCGCCCCGGCGCACTCGCCACCGAGGACGCGCCGCTAGTCCTGACCGCCAAGGAGTTTCCCCGCGTCGCCACCGAGGAGGCGGCGAACGCAGCGTCACAAGACGGCGCGCGCGTCTGCCTGATGCGGCTGCCGCCCACCGTGCATGGCGACGGCGACCACGGCTTTGTCCCTCGTCTGATCGAAATCGCGCGGGCGAAAGGCGTCTCGGCCTATATCGGCGAGGGCGCGAACCGCTGGCCTGCGGTGCATCGTTTCGACGCGGCGCGCGCCTATCGGCTGGCGCTGGAGAGCGGCATGCGCGCGGCGAAATTCCACCTCGTCGGCGAGGAGGGCGTGGCGACACGCGACATCGCCGAAGCCATCGGCAAGGGGCTCGGCTTGCCCGTCGTGGCCAAAACGCCGGAAGAGGCGGGCGAGCATTTCGGCTTCCTCGCCGCCTTCTTCTCGTTGGACTGCCCGTGCTCCAGCGCCTGGACGCGGCGCTCGCTCGGCTGGACGCCGCGCGAGTCCGGCCTTCTCGACGACCTCGCGCGCGCGCCCTACTTCGCCGGTTGATCGGGCTTGCCACGCGCGCGGGCGCCCTGCAAAACCGACGGCATGACGCCGCCGCCCGCCTCCGCCGATCTCGTAAGCCTCGCCCGGCGCGTAGGCGCAGGCGCCGTTCTATTGCGAGCCGGGGATGTCATCTATCGTCCCGGCGAGCGCGCGCGCGGCTGGATCGTGCTCGCCCGCGGGCGCGTGAAAGTCGCCCTGACGGCCGAGAACGGCCGCGAGATCCTGCTCTACCGCCTCGGACCGGGCGAGGCGTGCCTGTTGTCGACTTCGGCGCTGCTGAGCGATGAAAACCTGCCGGCGGAGGCGGTCGCCGAGACCGAGGTCGAGGCCTTTGTCGTGCCGGCGGAACGATTCGACGCGCTGATCGCCGCCGACGCCGATTTCCGCCGCGAGGTGTTGCGCGGATACGCCACCCGCGTCGGCGGCCTCGTGGTGATGATCGAGGACGTGCTGTTTCACGCTCTGCCACAGCGCCTGGCGCGGTGGCTCCTTGCCGAGGCGCGCGACGGCGTTGCGACAGCGACGCATCAGGAGATCGCCGCGGAGCTTGGGACGGCGCGCGAAGTCGTGACCCGCGCGCTGCGGCATTTCGAGTGCGACGGCCTAGTCGCGGCCGACCGGGGCCAAGTGCGGCTCGTGGACCGCGAGGCGCTGGCGACGCTCGCTCGGTGACTTGATCACAGACACGGTCGTAAATCTGCGCGAGGGTCGCTTCTTCAAGATGAGGAGGGACCTGTGTTCAAGACCAATATCGGCTTGGCCGACCGCATCGCGAGGATCGTTATCGGATTCGCGTTGATCGCTTACGCGTTGGGTTATCTGGCGCCGGGAACGGGTTACAACTGGCTCGGTTTTCTCGGCGTGGTGCCGCTTCTCACGGCCGTCTTCGAGACGTGTCCGCTCTACAGCCTTGTGGGCCTCTCAACCTGCCCCGTCGCAAAAGCGGGCTGAAGCCGAACGACGCCGTGAGGCGGCCGATGCTCACTCGGCGCCGCAAGGGCGTCAGGTCGCCGCGTGCCCGTCGAGGATTGCCAGCGTGACGCCCTCGATCGCTTGCGCGGAGATGTCTTCTTTTGAAAGGAAGGCCTTGACGCCGGCCCGGAAGCCGATGCGGCGAATGTCGGGTTCGTCGAGGCCTGTTAGCAGAACGCAGGGCGTCGCTCGGCTCTGGGTGAGTTCGCTGATGAAGGCGATCGAGGTATGCGATCCCAGCCAGTAGTCGACGAACACGACATCGAACGTCTGCTCCGCCATGAGGCGCAGGGCGTCGTCGGTCGAGAAGCAGACTCTCAGCTTGAAATCGAGCTGTTTGGATCTCGATGCGAGGCGATTGATGATGGCGGCGTCGGCCGCGTCGTCGTCGATCAGCAACGCCCTCACCTTGTCGCGCGCGACAGGCGAGAAATAGGCGAAGGTTTTGTCGTCTTCGCGCGACAGGGGCGCCGAGCACACGTCTTGCTTCTCCTTAGCGGGACCTTCGTCTGCATCGGATCGCATCTAACCGTACCGTCTAGCGGCGACTCGGATTGAGGTCGTTGTAGGTTGAAGTTCTAACCGCCTATTCTCGCGTACCCGATGCATGGGTTAACTGATTCGCGAACAATTTACAACGTGGGTTGCTAGGTAAATTAATCGTGAATCTGCGCTCGCGCTTGAATTTTGGTCCCGCCTAGCTTACGTAACGTCAAGCGACATGCCGGCCCTGACCGCCAATACTGGAGTTTAGCGCATCCTTGCCGATCGCAGCTTCGAAATAGGCTATCGTCTTGACGAGCCCCTCGCGAAGCTCAACGCGCGGACGCCAGCCTAGCGCGGCTTCGGCGCGACGTATGTCGGGCTGGCGCTGCTTGGGGTCGTCGGAGGGCAGTGGACGAAACACCAGTTTCGCCGGGGACCCGGTCAGCTCCAGAATCAGCGCGGCAAGCTCGCGAATGGTGAATTCGGCCGGGTTACCGATGTTGATCGGGCCAGTCTCCTCCGGACCGGTCGCCATCATGCGCATGAAGCCGTCGACGAGGTCGTCGACATAGCAGAACGAGCGGGTCTGCAGGCCGTCGCCGTAGAGCGTAATGTCCTGACCCTTAAGCGCCTGGACGATGAAATTCGAGACCACGCGACCGTCGTTGGGATGCATGCGCGGCCCGTAGGTGTTGAAGATGCGCACCACCTTGGCCGCGAGCTTATGCTGGCGCACATAATCGAAGAACAGAGTTTCGGCGCAACGCTTGCCTTCGTCGTAGCAGGAGCGCAGCCCGATGGGATTGACGTGGCCCCAATAGCCCTCGGTCTGCGGATGAACCTGCGGGTCGCCGTAGACTTCAGAGGTCGAGGCCTGCAAGATTTTGATCTTCAATCGCTTGGCGAGGCCGAGCATATTGATCGCGCCGAGGACGCTGGTCTTCGTCGTCTGCACGGGATCGAATTGATAGTGCACCGGCGAGGCCGGGCAGGCGAGATTGTAGATCTCGTCGACCTCGACGTAGAGCGGGAACGTGACGTCGTGCCGCAGAAGCTCGAAGCGCTTGTCGTCAAGCAGATGAGCGATGTTATGCCGAGTGGAGGAAAAGAAATTGTCGGCGCAGAGAACGTCGGCGCCGGCGGCGAGCAGCCGTTCGCAAAGATGTGAGCCGAGGAAACCCGCTCCGCCCGTGACCAGAACCCGCTTTCCCGCCTGCATATCGACCTCTCACCTTGCGCCGCGCGGCGAATTTCAGTAACTGCGCTCGCGCAACCGTTCGCGAACCCGATCTATTTTCACACCCTGCTTCGTTGGGCGGCGCATCGTCGCCCGAAGCGGTGGAGATTCTCGCCGTTCCTGCAAGCTCGACATGCGCCACGGCGTTGCAAAGCGCAAGCTCTGCGAGAAAAGCCGCGGCGCCGGCGCAACCTTCACGCAAGTCTGGACGGCAGTCCGCGAATCGGCGACACGACCGCTAGGCGAAGCCTGCAGGAAAAGGCTAAAAGGGGCCATGACGAATTTAGCCTCCGCTCAACTGACGTGGGACGCGGATCTGCTGCTGCGCTTCGATTTCGAGCGCATGCAGGTCGTGCACGATCTGTTGTCGCGCGTGCCGGGCTTTCCGCGCCAGATCGTCGACCTCGGCTGCGGGCCCGGAACCAGCACGCGCATGCTCGTCGACCGCTTTCCCGGCGCCGAGATCACCGGGGTCGACATTTCCGAACCGATGCTCGCGGTGGCGGCCGAGCGCGCGCCGGGCGCCTCCTTCGTCTGCGCCGACATAGCCAGTTGGCGACCTGAGGCGCCGGCCGATCTGGTCTTCGCCGACAGCGCCCTGCAATGGATCGGCGAGCACGAACGGTTGTTCGCCAAGCTGATGGACTGGCTCGCTCCCGGCGGCACGCTCGCCGTGCAGATGCCCGACAACCGCCAGGAGCCGAGCCACGCGCTGATGCGACTGATCGCCGCCGACGGCCCCTGGGCCAGCCGGCTGGTGCCGGTCGCCAAGACGCGGGCGGTGATCGGCGCCTATGGCGACTATTACCGCTGGCTGCGGCCGATTTCCGCTTCGCTCGACATCTGGCTGACCGAATATATCCACCCGCTCGACGGCGTCGAAGCCATCGTCGACTGGTTTCGCGGCTCGGCTCTGCGGCCGTTCCTGGCGCCGCTGTCGGATTCCGAGCGCGAGACGTTCCTCGGCCGCTACCGCAGCGATCTCGCCGAGTCCTATCAGGAGGAGGCGGACGGCAAGGTGCTGTTCATCTATCCCCGCCTGTTCATGCTGGCGCGCAAGGCCGAGTGAAAGTTGCGCAAGCGCGCGGATCTGCTGCTGGTGGAGCGCGGGCTGTTCGCCAGCCGCGCGCGGGCGCAGGAGGCGATTGCGGCGGGCCTCGTCATCGCCGACGGCATGCCCGTGCGCAAAGCTTCGCAGACGTTGGATGCGGCGGCGAGTCTTAGGGCTAGCCCGGCGCATCCCTGGGCCTCGCGCGGCGGCGTAAAGCTCGCCGCGGCGCTCGACGCGTTCGCGCTCGATCCCGAGGGCTTGGCGTGTCTCGACATCGGCGCCTCGACCGGCGGCTTCACCGACGTGCTCCTTGCGCGAGGGGCGCGGTCCGTCGTGGCGGTGGACGTCGGCCACGGCCAGTTCGACCCGCGCCTCGCCGCCGATCCGCGCGTGCGCGCGATCGAAGGCCGCGACGCGCGTACGCTCACGGCCGCCGATTTTCAGGCGCCGCCCGAAGCGGTTGTCTGCGACGTGAGCTTCATCTCACAAAGACTGGTGCTGCCGCACGTCCTACCGCTCGCCGCGCCGACGGCTTGGCTCATAACCTTGATAAAGCCGCAGTTCGAAGTCGGCCCGGCGCGGCTGGTCAAAGGACTTGTCAAGGACGAGGCGGCTCTGGAGCAGGCCTGCGAAGCGGTGCGCGCGAGCGTGGCGAGCCTGGGCTGGCGGATACTGGGCGTGACGCCGTCTCCGATCCTCGGCGGCGAGGGCGCGCGCGAGTTCCTGCTCGCGGCGCGAAGATAAGCGCCTCCATGCGTCAGCCGAACACGTAACGCCCCGGCGCCTTGTCCTGCGCGCTCAAACCCGACTCCGGGCGTCCGAGCGGCGGCGCCGCAACGGGGGCGCCGGAATGGTCTTTCAGCCAGTCGAACCACGCCGGCCACCACGAACCCTCGCGTGGGCGCGCGGCGGCGAACCACGCTTGCGGTTCGGGGCGCGGCTCGGCATGCAGGGTGGTCGCCAGTCGGTAGCGGCGGTGAGGCGTTCCCGGCGGCGAGACGACGCCCTGGTTGTGGCCGCCGTTGGTCAGCGCGAAGGTGACGTCGGCGTCGGCGAACTGATGGATCTTGAACACCGAGGGCCAGGGCGCGACATTGTCCCCCTCGGTTCCCAGCGCAAACACCGGCGTGCGGATGTCGTGCGGCGAAACCGCGTGGCCTTCAACCTTGTAGCGTCCTTCCGCGAACTCGTTGTTGAGGTAGAAGTCCCTGAGATAGTCGCGGTGCATCCGATAAGGCATGCGCGTGGTGTCGCTCGACCACGCGGCGAGATCGCTCATCGGCTCCGTCTCGCCCATCAGATACTGGTGGACGAGGCGCGACCAGATGAGATCGTTGGAGCGTAAGAGGTCGAACGCGCCCGCCATACGCGAGCCTTCGAAGGTCCCCTCTTCCCACATCACGTCTTCGATCGCCGCAATCTGCGAATGGTCGATGAACAGCTTCAGTTCGCCCGACTCCGTGTAGTCGACTTGCGCGGCGAGCATCGTCAGGCTCGCCAGCCTGTTGTCGAGGTCGCGCGCCATCGCCGCCGCGCGCACGGCGGCCAGCGCGCCGCCGATGCAATATCCCACGAGATGGGCCTTCGCCGCGCCGGTCACGTCGAGCGCGGCGGAAAGCGCGGCCATCACGTCTGCGCCGTAATCGTCGAAGCCGAGATCGCGATCCTCGCCGGTCGGATTGCGCCAGGAGATCGCGAACACGGTGAAGCCGGCGTTTGTCAATGCGTGTATCAGCGAGTTCTCGGGCCTTAGGTCGAGGATGTAATATTTCATGATCCAGGCGGGAACGATGACGACCGGTTCGGGCCTGACGCTGCCCGTCGTCGGCGCGTACTGGATGATCTCGGCGAGCGAGGTGCGCTTGACGACGACGCCCTCGCTCAGCGCGACCGTCTTTCCGGGCGCCCAGGCGAGCGCCGCCTCGGGACGCTGGCCGTTGCGGGCGCGCACGATGTCGCGCCAGAGGTACTGCGCGCCGCGCGTGAGATTGGCGCCCCACTCCTCTCGCGTCCTGGCCAGGGCGACGGGGTTGGTGGGCAGGAAGTTGGTCGGCGCGACGGCGTCGAGCGCCTGACGGCCGAGGAAAGCGACGAGGGCGAGGCTGTGAGGGTCGGCGCCGTGCAGCCGCTGCGTCGCTTCGTCCCACCAGCGCTCCCAGCCGAGGAAGCTCTCGGCATAGTGCGAGAACGGCCACTGCCGCCAAGCCTCGTCGCGGAATCTCTTGTCGTCGGCCGCCCTGCCGGCGTGTCCTTTCGAGGTCGCCAGACTCAGCGCGCGCGCGCCTTCCGCGAGCGCTTGACTGGCCAGCTCCATCCGCCGCCCCGGCGAGACGGCCATATGCACGCCCCAGTCGAGCCACGCGCGGCCGAGGCTGATCGGCGAGAAGCCGCCGCAGGCCTCGACAAGGACGGCCTGAAGCGCGTGATCGAGGTCGTTGATAGGCTCTGCGAGAACTTGGTGCGACGCCCCCAGCGCATTTGCCACTGCCGTCGAGTCGTGGTCTGCCATATTCGAACTCCGGCGCTTTTCACATCCTACGGCGCCATAATTTTTGGCAGTTGACCCACCTCAACTCCCGCCTTGCGCCTCCGGGGCTGAGCTTTCCGGTACGAACAGCCACAGCGCGGCGAGCGCGACCGTCGCCGCGGCGGCGCATTCGAGGAACGCGGCGGAGAAGCCGAGCCGGTCGACGATGACGCCCGTGGCGAGCCCGCTCAGCGAGGCGCCGATCCCCTGCGCCGTCGTCACCGCGCCGAGCGCGAAATTGTAGCGCCCGGCGCCGCGCGTGAGATCGGCGACGACGAGCGGCGTCAGCACGCTCAGCACGCCGGCGCCGACGCCGTCCATGAGTTGCACGGCGATAAGCCACGCGGAATCGTCGGACAGCGTGTAGAGCGCGGCGCGCACCGGCAGCACCGCGAAGCCCGCCAGCAGGATCGGCCGCCGGCCCCAGACGCCGGCCTTGCGGCCGCAGACAATCGCAATCGGCAGCATAACGAGCTGCGCCGCGACGATGCAGGACGACATCGCCGCCGTCGCCCAGTCGGGATGCGTTAAAGCGATCTTCTGCCCGACCAGCGGCAGCAGCGGCGCATTGGCGAAATGGAACAGCATCAAACTAATGGCGAAGGCGATCAGCGGCTTGTTCTCGATGATCTTCGACCAGCCGCCGCTCGTGTCGCTCTCCTCCGCCGAACCGCGCGCGCGGCCGTGGTTGATGGCGGCGCCGGGAATGGCGAGCGTCGCGAAGGCCGCGAGCGCGGCGAAGGCCGGCACGCTGAGGAAAACCGCGCGCTGGCCGAACATCCAGCCGACGGCGCCGAGCACGACCGCGATGGCGACATTGCCGGCGTGATCGAAGGCGGCGTTGCGGCCCATGCGGGCGGGCAGCGCGCGCTTCAGATAGAGGCCGAGCGTCAGCGCCGCGACGGCGGGGCCGAACACGTCGCCGACGATGGCGAGCGCGGAATTGGCCGCTATGACCGGCCAAAAACTCGGCCAGACGAAGACGACGACGGCGCCGACCGCGAGCAGCGCGAGCGAGATCACGACGACGGCGCGCTTGGCGTTGGTGGCGTCGATGGCGGCCCCGGCCGGCGTCTGTGCGGCGAGGCCGATCAGGCCGCTGATCGTCGTCATCAGCCCGACTTCGGACTGGCTCCAGTGTTGCTCCGTGACGAGGAAAACGTTGAGGTACGGCCCCAGCGCGCCGCGCACGTCGGCGAGCAGGAAGTTGAGCGCGTCGAGCCAGACCGGGCGAAAGCCCGAGCGCGTGGCTTTGGGATCGGGCGCGGAATCGGAGCTTGCCGTTGCGGCCGGCGTGGCGGAGAGAGCGGCGTGCGCCATCAGAACTTGCTGATCGACGTAACGCCCGCGCTCGTCAGGATGAACGGGATCGGCAACGCTTGCATGGCGGTCGCGCCTCAGTGCGGATGCGGAAGCCAGATCGCCGCGGCGAGCGCGGCCAGCAGCGCGGGCGGCGTGACCAGCGCGCCGACTTTCAGGAACCGCCACGCGCCGACCGTGATCTCCTCGCGCCGCAGCGCGTAAAGCCAGAGGATCGTCGCCAGCGAACCGGTGATCGAAAGATTGGGTCCGAGATCGACGCCGATCAGCACGGAGGTTGCGAGATCGGACGAGACATGCGCGCTCTGGATCGTGCTGCCTGCGACCAGGCCCGCCGGCAAGTTGTTCATCAGGTTGCAGATTATCGCCACGGCGACGCCCGCTCCCCATGTCGTCGCGCTCGGCGCCAGCTGCGAGAGGCGCTTCAGTTCGCCGGCGAGCGCGGCGGTCAGGCCGGTATGGTTCAGCGCCTCGACCAGGACGAACAGGCCCGCGACCAACGGCAGCACGCCCCACGACACCTCCTTGACCAGCGCCCACGGCCATTCGCGCTTGGCGGCCAGCGCGGCGATCGCCGTCACCACGCCTGCCGCGCAAGTCGGCGCGCCGAGATCGACGCCGAAGGCCGAGGCGCCGACCAGCAGCACCGCGGTTGCGAGAATGCCGATGGCGGCCAGCCGCCCGCCGTTCTCCAGCCGGCCGACGCTTACGTTTTGCTCGATGCTATCCGCAGCCAGCGCGCTCCGCTGCGTCAGATAGAGCACCGCGAAGGTGACGACGATGGAGGCGACGGAGGGCGCCAGGAAGCGCGCGATCCAGTCGGTCAGCGGCGGCATGTGGCCGCCGCCGAATACGACGAGATTGGCGGGATTGGAGATCGGCAGCAGGAACGAGGCGGCGTTGGCGATGAAAGCGCAGATGAACGCGTAGGGCAACGCGTCCTCGACCTTCGCCGCCGCCGCCGCCGCGAGCACCGCCGGCGTCAGCACCACCGCCGTCGCGTCGTTGGAAAGCAGCGCCGTGACGACGATGCCGACCGCATAGACGAGCGCGAACAGCCGCGTCGGCGAGCCCTTCGCGAAAGAGGTGGCAAGCCGCGCCAGCCAGTCGAACAGCCCCTCGCGGCGCGCGACCTCGGCGAGAAGCATCATGCCGGTTAGGAACAGATAGACGTCGAGGCCCTTGACGACGCCGCTCCAGGCGAGGCTCGGCGAGATGAGGCCAAACAGCAGCAGCGCGGCGGCGCCGCCGACCGCCCAGATCGCTTCCGGCAGTCTCGCGGGACGCAGGATCACACCGGCCGTCGCCAGCCCCGCAATGCTCCAGGTCGCCGCGACCGCCTCCGTCACCACTTGCTCCCGCTGCGAAAAGGGACCGCGCCGGCCGCCGCGAAATTGCCGCTCCGACCTGCGATTTGGCGATCGGCTCGACGGCGTTTCCGTTTAAGTACCGCCTCGGCTCGCGTTTGTTCCGCCGCGAGGTCTTGGGCGCGGCGCCTAGGCAAAAGTCGCACCGGAGCCGGTGCGATGCCCCCTAGCGATATTGCGCCGCAAAAACTATGCTCGCGCGTCTGTCAGGAGATTGTCATGGTCGCTCGCCCACGTCGCAGCGCGCTTTACATGCCGGGGTCGAACCCGAAGGCGCTGGCGAAGGCGCGTGAATTGCCAGCGGATGTCGTCATTCTCGACATCGAGGATTCGGTCGCGCCCGAGGCGAAGGTCGAGGCGCGAGAGCGCATCGTCGCGGTGCTCAAGGAGGGCGGCTTCGGAAAGCGGGAGGTGCTGATCCGGGTCAATGGCGTGCATACGCCCTGGGGCGAGGCCGACCTGGAGGCCGCCGCGCTCGCCGGGCCCGACGGCGTGCTGCTTCCCAAGGTCGATGGACCGGGCACGGTGCTGCACGCTGGGCGGCTGCTGCGCGATGCGCCGGCAAAGACCCGGCTGTGGGCGATGATGGAGACGCCGATGGCGATGCTGAGCGCCGGCGTCATTGCGGCGACGGCGGCCGACCCCGCTTCCCGGCTGGAGGCGCTGGTGCTCGGCCTCAACGACCTCGCCAAGGAGACGCGCGCGCGCCTGGCGCCGGGCCGGGCCGCGTTCGCGCCGTGGCTCGCCACCTGCGTCGCCGCGGCGCGCGCGCACGGCGTCGACGTGATCGACGGCGTCTACAACGACATCAAGGACCTCGAAGGGTTCCGGGCGGAATGCCGGCAGGGGCTGGAGTTCGGCTTCGACGGCAAGACGCTGATCCATCCGAGTCAGATCGACATCTGCAACGAGACCTTCGCGCCGACCGCGGCCGAGATCGCCCATGCGAAGGCCATCATCGAGGCGTTCGACCGGCCAGAGAACGCCGGCAAGGGCGTCATGCAGATCGACGGCAGAATGGTGGAGCTTTTGCACGCGCAAATGGCCAAGCGCACGCTCGCCATCGCCGACGCCATCGCGGCCCTGGGGGCCTGACGCCATGAGCGGATTGTTCCACTACGGCCCCGACGCGACGCCCTACCGCAAGCTGACGGATGAGGGCGTGCGCGTCGAGCGGGCGTTGGGCGGCGAGTTCCTCGTCGTCGAGCGCGAGGCGATCCGCCTTCTGGCCGAAGCGGCGATGGTGGACATAAACCACCTGCTGCGCCCGGCCCATCTCGCGCAGCTCGCCAAGATTCTCGACGACCCGGAAGCGACCGACAACGACCGCTTCGTCGCCTACGACCTGATGAAGAACGCCAACATCGCCGCCGGCGGCGTACTGCCGATGTGCCAGGACACCGGCACGGCCATCGTGATGGGCAAGAAGGGCCGCTTCGTCTTCACCGACGGGAGCGACGAGGACGCGATTCTGCAGGGCGTGAAGGACGCCTATTTCAAGAAGAACCTGCGCTACAGTCAGGTCGCGCCGCTGACGATGTTCGAGGAGAAGAACACCGGCGACAACCTGCCCGCCCAGGTCGAGATCTATTCCGAGGGCGAGGACGCCTACAAGTTCCTGTTCGTCGCCAAGGGCGGCGGCTCCGCCAACAAGACCTACCTTTATCAGGCGACGCCGTCGATCCTGACGCATGACCGGATGCTGGCGTTCCTGAAGGAGAAGATCCTCACCCTCGGCACGGCGGCCTGCCCGCCGTATCATCTGGCCATCGTCATCGGCGGGACGTCGGCGGAGCTGAACCTGAAGACGGTCAAGCTCGCCTCGACGCATTATCTCGATTCGCTGCCGACCTCGGGCGACCGCTCCGGCCGCGCCTTCCGCGATCTGGAGTTCGAGGCCGAGATCCTCAAGCTGACGCAGAACCTCGGCGTCGGCGCGCAGTTCGGCGGCAAGTATTTCTGCCACGACGTCCGGGTGATCCGGCTGCCGCGGCACGGCGCCTCGCTGCCGATCGGGCTCGGCGTCTCCTGCTCGGCCGACCGGCAGGCGACGGCCAAGATCACCCGCGACGGCGTATTCCTGGAGCAGTTGGAGCATGACCCGGCGCGGTTCCTGCCGCATGTCGACGAGGCCAAGCTCGGCGGCGAGGTCGTGCGGATAGACTTGTCCCGCCCCATGCCGGAGATCCTCAAGGAGCTGTCGCGCTACCCGATCAAGACCCGGCTTTCGCTGACGGGGCCGATGATCGTGGCGCGCGATCTCGCTCACGCCAAGATCCGCGAGCGGCTGGAGCGCGGCGAGCCGATGCCGGACTATTTCAAGAACCACCCGGTCTATTACGCGGGGCCGGCCAAGACGCCGGTGGGCTATGCGAGCGGCTCGTTCGGGCCGACCACGGCGGGCCGGATGGATTCCTATGTCGACCAGTTCCAGGCGGCGGGCGGGTCGATGGTGATGCTCGCCAAGGGCAACCGCGGGGCGGAAGTGCGCAAAGCCTGCGCGGAGCACGGCGGGTTCTATCTCGGCTCGATCGGCGGGCCGGCGGCGCGGCTGGCGCAGGACTGCATCCGCAAGGTCGAGGTGCTGGAATATCCGGAACTGGGGATGGAGGCGATCTGGCGCATCGAGGTCGAGGATTTCCCGGCCTTCATCGTGATCGACGACAAGGGGAATGACTTCTTCAAGGCGCTGAACCTGGGGTGATCGGGACAGTCCCGGCGCAGGGGATTTCAGGGGGTTGGGCTCCGGATGGTGTCACTGCCCCCCGCGAGCTTGCGCTACAGGAGACTCTTGCCTAGGTAAATTTAAGAAGAGAGCTTTTAAGAAGGAGTACGCATTTATCTGTCGTGTGATAACTATCTCTAAGCACTCAGAACCCGGCAGCTAAATTCATTAGATATCTTGCAGGCCCTTTCGTAATTTATCAAAATTGCCTATGTAGACGTTTAGAGTACCGTCACCAACTAGATGGTCGGGAATTGCCGCTGTATCTGTGATGGTCTCTCCA
>Ga0182030_10012678_pt1 | contig 16852 bp, 18 predicted proteins | sample 812S3MmetaG_FD_121299 | JGI IMG/M metagenome (GOLD analysis project Ga0182030, IMG submission 121299) | Permafrost microbial communities from Stordalen Mire, Sweden - 812S3M metaG (Illumina Assembly) | ecosystem: Environmental > Terrestrial > Soil > Wetlands > Permafrost | place: Sweden...
AACTTTGATCTTTCCAATGAGTGATTCAATGCTGTTGGTGGCTTTCATGGTGCGGTCAGAAAGAGAGCGCACCTCGTTTGCGACGACGGTGAATCCGCGTCCGGCATCGCCTGCGCGCGCGGCCCCGCACCTGGTGCCCTACCGCAATCAACTCTTTTACTAATTCCGTTCCAATGAATCCCGTCGCTCCCGTTACAAATACATGCATTGTCACTCCTCCTGTTGTTCGTAGCGCAGCTCATCAGAGGCCCCGTCAGATTTGACTTCCGGGCCTGCGCCTTATAAAACGGGGATAGTCCCCGTATTAATAAGATAACCGGGGACTGTCCCCGGTTGCAGAAAGTTTTACCTTGACCGACCGCATGTCGAAAAAGACGATCTCCCCACCTCCGCCTTCCCGCAAAACCCGCGCCGACTCGGTTCGCAACCGAGAGCGCATTCTTGAGGTTGCGAAGGAGGTTTTCACGTGCGATGGCGCAGCTGCGAGCCTCGACGAGATCGCACGCCGATCCGGCATCGGCAACGCGACTCTCTATCGGCACTTCCCAACTCGTGATGACCTCATCGAGGCCGTCTACCGCAGTGAAGTCGAGAAGCTTGCCGCGGCTGAACAGCGCTTTGCAACCACCATGCCGCCGCTTGAAGCGCTCCGTGCGTGGATGCTGCTCTTCATCGACCACGTCGCCGCAAAGATGCTGATCATTCCCGCCATGAACACAATCGCAGGCGGCTCCAAGCGGCTCATGGAAGGCTCCCGCTCGCTCATCCACAACGCCTTTGTAGCCTCTGTCGAGCGCGCCATCGACAACGGCGACCTCAGTTCGGATACCGACCCCAACGACTTCGTCCGTGCCCTCGTGGGCATCTTCCACACCACGGCGTCACCAGGCTGGGAGCCCAGCGCCCGCCGCCTCGTAGACATCCTCATCGCCGGTTCGAGTTCAACCCCCAAGCACCTTTGCACTCCACCCTGCACGCAGCAAAAATAGCACTGCCCCGGATCTATACATCCAGGCAGCGATACGAAAGGAACGAAGGCGAACCAATGCCCAAAAAGATGGATGTAGGCTGTCGACGTTTGACCGGCAAGGTCTGTGTGATTGCTGGTGTAGCCAGTGTGATCGGCCGTGCGGTCGCCGAACGGCTGATTCGCGAGGGTGCTGTCGTCGTGGGCATTGACCGGGAACAGCACAGCGTAGGGTCGCTGGCGGTGGTCGCGAATCTCAGTGATGAAGTGGAAGTACAAGAAGCTTTTGCGCGGATTTACGAGAACACCGGGCGGATCGATTTTCTATATAACAATGCGGGTGCTGTGTCTCTGGAAGATAAATCCGTGCTCAACACGTCCAGCGAAACCGTTGATCAGATCTTCGCTGCCAATTTCCGGACGGCATGGCTATGTTGCAAATACTGCGTGCCTTTTATGTTGAAGAACGAGCCTTCGAGTGGCTCCATTGTGAACAGCAGCTCATTTCTCGCCAATATGGGATCAGCAACGGGGCAGATGGCCTATAACGCGGCCAAGGCTGCGGTTTCTCAGTTCAGCCGTGATCTTGGGACCAATCTCGCGCGTCAGGGCATACGTGTGAACGCACTCTCCCTCGGCCCTATCGAGACGCCGCAACTGACTGAAGCCTTTTCTCGGATCGGGGAGCAGGAGCGCAGACGCCGGTTTTCACATATGCCCTTAGGACGATTCGGCACACTCGATGAACTCGCCGGCACAGTGGCATTCCTGGCCAGCGAAGACTCCGGATTCATAACAGCCTCAGTGTTCCCGATTGATGGCGGCATCCCGCACGCGTTCACCGTTCCGGAATAGCTTCACCCTAAGTACCGACAATTCGCAATAAGATGGGTGGTCATGGGCAAGGCCCAGAAGCTACCAAGGTGCCGCAGTTCTATGCCGAGTTTCTTTTGCACGAAACAGCGCCACGATTGTGTTTTTGGTGGATGCTTTTCGTGCACTGCCCTAAAGAAGTTCCCACTGAGCTCAATTCTTAAATGGGCATTTCCCTGCGGGGCTGAAGCCCCATTGATTTGAGGCGGTTTATGTACGGGCTAAAGCCCGTACCCTTCATCTTTCTTAATGGCGTTATGCGGGAGTTAAAACTTCCGCCACACTCCGTGTTGAGTTTTTTCGCAGGCTGTGTGGTCGTGCCCTGACAGCTCTTGCTATTTCCCATGAGTTTTTCCGCAGTCTGTATGGCAGTGCAGATTCACAGCATCGACTTCAACAGAGGTTTGCAAGGCATGGTTTAATCTCCAAACAAGTTGTCGATTTTTTGCTGAAGCGCGGTCACTTCTTGTCGCAACTCAGCGACGGTTGCTTCTAACTGGGCGATGCGTTCTTCGTGAGCGGGATGCAGAGCTGGGGGTGTGGCTGTTTCTGAGTATGCGAAAGATTCACGATCCGCAGTGGGCGACAGTGGCGTGCCGGAGAGCAGATGCGCGTAACGTGCCTCTTTGGTTCCAGGTTGGCGGGGAAGAACGGCAACCAGTGCGGGTTCGCGATCCATGAGCTTTTGCAGGCCGGTCAACACGTCACCGATCTCGACAAAGTGGTGCAGACGCTCGGTGCGCCCACGCAACTCGCCGGGAGTTTGTGAGCCGCGCAAGAGCAGCAGGCAAAGCAACGCGGTTTCAGCACGATTGAAGTTGAATGCCTCGCCGAGCCAGTGCTCGTATTTGGTTACGCGGCCATCGGCTGAACGGGCGCGGCCAGCCAGATGCAGGTCTTCAAGGCCATGCAATGCCTGTCGCACGGCTTCATCGTCGAGATCCATCACCGGCTCGCGGTTTGAACGCTGATTGCAGGCGTTGATGAGTGCGTTGAGCGAGAGCGGGTAGTACTCCGGGGTGGTCACTTCTTTTTCAATCAGAGCTCCGAGCACGCGGGCCTGAGTGGAGGTGAGCACGAATGGTTCAGTGGGAGGCATAATTCTATTGTGCCACCGGCTGACCGGACCAGGGGGGTACGAAAGATGGGGGCGCATCTTTGTTATTGAGACGGCATCCAAAAGATGCGATGAGTATCTTGGAGGGTCTTCAGATGACTACAAAACGGCAGCCTGCTATTTTTTTGCCTCACGGGGGCGGGCCTTGTTTTTTTATGGATTGGAATTGGGGTCCGGCGGATACATGGAAGGCTACTCAACGATTTTTAGAGGGGCTGGCAGCGACTTTGCCCGCTGCGCCTAGAGCGATGGTGGTGGTGAGTGGGCATTGGGAAGAACCGGCGTTTACGGTGAGCACGGCGGCTGCGCCTGAGTTGATCTTTGACTATACGGGCTTTCCGGAAGAGACATATAAGCTGACCTGGCCAGCGCCGGGAGAGCCGGAGTTGGCTCTGCGGGTGGCTGGATTGCTGAAAGAAGCCGGACTGCCCACGGCGGTGAGCAAGACGCGTGGATTCGATCATGGTGTCTTTGTGCCGCTGAAGGTGGCGTTTCCTGATGCGCAGATTCCGACGGTATCGCTTTCGCTGGCTGCGTCACTGGACCCCCAAGTGCATTTGGCGGCGGGAAAAGCGCTGGCTGGGCTGCGGGATGAGGGCGTGCTGATTGTGGGCAGCGGAATGAGCTTTCACAATATGCGCGGATTTATGCGGCCAGAGGCGCTGGAACGTTCGCGCGCCTTTGATGCGTGGCTGACCGAGGCGGTGGAATCGCCTGCCGCCGAGCGTGATGCGTTGTTGACCAGCTGGAGACAGGCTCCGTTTGCGGCGTATTGCCATCCGCGTGAAGAGCATTTGATTCCGCTGATGGTGGCTGCGGGGGCTGGAGGCGACGCGCCGGGCGTACGCATCTTTGGCGATGAGCCGATGAATGTGGCGATCAGTGCGTATCGGTTTGGCTGAAGTGGAGAGCGCGTTGACGAGGCTCAGTCGTTCTGATACCAGCGCCGTTTGCGGAATAGACTCAAGCCGGAGTCGGCGAGGACGGCTATGGAGCCGAAGACCATGCACAGATCGACTCTGGCTTCATGCAGAAAACTCAACAGACCATATTGATGCAATTTGGTGAGCGCGAACGGTCCCAGCGGGTGACCCAGAAGGATGGGGAGTTTGGTGGTGACGAGCGCGGAGAGGATGACCACCAGCAGCACGAGAGCCGCATCGCCAGCGTAGAAGTTGAAGAGGATTGCCGCGCCGCCGGCGATTTCGACGCTGCCAACTACTTGCGCAAGAAGATGCGGAAAGGGCAGACCGATTCCGGCAAAGCGGCCAGCGCCCAACTCTTCAGGCCGCAAAAACTTGAGGACACCTTCGAGCAGAAACACCGATCCCACAATCACCCGGATAAGGAAGATGGGGAGATCACGGCGCATCACTAGCCTCCTGGCGTTGGGCACTTTTGAGGGAAACCCGTCCAGTTCGCGAAAAGTTTCCAGCATCACAACCAGATATGCAGAAAGCATACCTCAGCAGGCACAGAACTAGTGGAAAAATGTAAAAATCTCATGACAATTGAGCAAACGAGGTCTAGGGGGATGAAACAGGGCAGAGCAATCGCATTTGGACTTTAGAGCAAGCCAGGAAGGGTACAGGCTTCATCCCATCAAACCAGAGTGCATAATCGGCGGGGCATTAGCCCTTGATGGAAGGCTTCTTATGGAAAGAATCAAGATTGCAGACGTTCGTTGCACAATTCCTCCAGTCCTCCAGAAAAGCCAATTTTCTCCCGAGCATTCAGTTCCCTCGGAGGCTAAAGCCCAGTTCGTGCCTTGCATTTTATGTACGGGCTGAAGCCCGTATCCTTCAACGTTCAAATGCGATTGCCCTGGCGAAACGGGCAGATCGGCCGTGCTGGTTACTGGCTGTTCAACAGCCGCTCAATGGTGGCGGTGAGGGCTTGGGGCTTGGTTGAGGGGGCATAGCGGCCAACGACCTGGCCAGGGCGATCGACGAGAAATTTGGTGAAATTCCACTTGATGCGCTGGGTGGCAAAGATTCCCGGCTTGCACTTCTTTAAATATTGATAGAGCGGATGCGTGTGGGGACCGTTGACGTCAATTTTGGCGAAGAGGGGAAAGCTGACGCCAAAATTTCTTTGGCAAAAGGAGGCGATGTCGGCCTGGGTTCCGGGTTCCTGATGGCCGAATTGGTTGCAGGGGAAGCCGAGGACGGTGAGACCGCGATCCTTATAGGCGGAGAAAAGCGACTCCAAAGCTGCGTATTGCGGGGTATAGCCGCATTGGCTGGCGGTGTTGACGATGAGCAGGACGTGGCCGTGAAAGGCGCTCAAACTGGTGGTTTGCCCGTCCAGAAGGGGCGCAGAAAAACCGTAGACCGACTGTGCGGTGTTGCTTGTCACAGAAAAACCTCCATGGGCCGCGATGCCCACTGGGCTTGAGCCGCGTCTAAGAGGATGCCGCAAGGTGGTGTGGGGATGCAAGAAGCGGCCCAACCCATCTGCGTCCGTTAGACTGTTAGTTGGGTTCCCTGTGGAGCCAGCCTGAGTCCGAAGGCAGCAAGCGCGGGCAGGGAAATGATGGGAAGAAGTGGTTTGCGGTCCGAGAAGCAAGTCCGGCGTTTTGAGCGGGGTGGGCGCGGTCCAATATAATCAAACTTTCCTCGATGCAGGACAGATTTTTCAGCAGTGAGGGTGTCGATATTCTTCCCGTGAAGCCGTACCTGAAGGCGAACTATGGACCGCACCAGTACTTGTGCTCGTCGCAGGGCTCTAGCCCGGTGAAGATCAAGCACACATCCGTCTCCCGCGCCTTGCGCGCCGCAAGCCGAGCAGCGTTGGTGTTTACGTTGGCACTGGTGCCTGTTGGGGCCATGGCGCAGCAGTCGCAGACCATCGAGCAGATTCGCGTGATCGGCAACCGACGCATACCGAAAGAGACAGTGCTGGCGCGTCTTTTTACGCATGCTGGCGATGTCTACGATTCCGTCTCGGTGGAGCGCGACTTTAACTCGCTGTGGAATACAGCGTACTTTGAAGACTTGCGCATTGAGCGCGAGGATTCTGAGAAGGGCATCATCCTGAACATCTTTGTTCGCGAGAAGCCCACGATTCGCGAGATCAATTACAAGGGGAACAACTCCATCTCCAACTCCGACATTCTTGATCGCTTCAAGAAGGAAAAGGTTGGCCTGTCGGTGGAAAGCCAGTACGATCCCACGCGGATCAAACGGGCTGAGACGGTGCTCAAGGATCTTTTGTCAGAGCACGGGCACCAGTTTGCCACCATCAAGACGGAAGTGAAGACGATTCCTCCGGCGTCGGTGCAGGTGAACTTCAATATCAAGGAAGGTCCGACGGTCAAGGTTGGCGAGATCAAGTTCACAGGGAACGAACACATCAGTTCGCTGCAGCTGCGCCGGTCAATGAAGAATCTGAAGCCGATTGGCATTCCTTATTCGATCATCCTGGAGAATCTTTTTTCGCAGACCTTTGATGCCTCGAAGTTGGAGGAAGATACCGAGCGTGTGCGTCAGGCTTATCGCGACAAGGGCTACTATAACGCCGCAATTGAAGAACCGAAGACGCAGATACGCGATCAGGGCGGACTGAACATGTTCACCTTCCGTCCCAACACCGGCAAGCGCATTGATATATTGATGCCGGTTGAAGAGGGTGCTCGTTATCGTCTTGGTTCGATCACGTTTACCGGCAACAAGGCAGTTAGCAACGAGAAAGCCTTGCGCAGCACGTTTGTTGTCAAGGATGGCGATTGGTTCAACGCCACGCTGATCAGCAAGGGTCTGGAACAACTGAAGAAATCGTATGGGACTTTGGGCTACATCAACTTTGGAGCCATTCCGAAGCCGGTTTACGACGAAGACAAGAAGACTGTCTCGCTGGTGATCGACATTGACGAAGGCAAGCCTTTCTATGTCTCACGCATCGAGTTCGAAGGCAACACCATTACGCGCGACAAGGTCATCCGCCGCGAGTTGATGCTGGACGAAGGATCGGTCTACAACTCGCAGCTTTGGGAGTATAGCCTGCTGCGCCTGAACCAGTTGGAGTACTTTGAGCCACTGAAGGTTGACCAGGACTCTGAAGCTCATCAGAACGCAGAAGCTGGCACGGTGGACCTGCTGCTGAAGGTGAAGGAAAAAGGCAAGAACTCGATCGGAATGAACGGCGGCGTCAGCGGCTTGTCGGGCGCGTTTCTGGGCGTCAATTACTCGACCAACAACTTTCTTGGTTTGGGTGAAACGCTCAGCCTGCAGGGCAACCTGGGCAATGTCAGCCGCCAGTTCATGTTTGGCTTTACGCAGCCTTATGTTCGCAACCGTCCGCTGAATCTGGGCTTTCAACTCTTCAATACCAAGCAGGACTTTAATGCAGCGAAGAACTATTCTGCTACCAGTGGAGCGTCAGAAAATCTGACTTCAGCGCAGAAGTCTCTGACGCAGAATTATAACCAGGCGTCAACGGGCATGAACTTCTCTGTGAGCTATCCGTTGCGTCGTCACGCATTCCAACGCGTCGGCATGACCTATTCGCTGACCAAGTCGTCGATCACAGCCTTCAGCACAGCTTCGCAAACCTTCTTCCAGACCATCAGTTTCCGGTCGGGAATTCAGGGATCGAACGCACTGGACGGCATTGTGAACAGTTCAACCACGTTTACGTACTCCTACAACACCATCAACAATCCGATGCGCCCACGCAGTGGCAAAGAGTACACAGCAGTTCTTCAGGTGGCTGGACTGGGCGGCAATGTGCGTTACCTTACGCCGAGTGTGGCCTTCAAGGAATTTCTGCCCATGCACTTTCTGAAGCCGAGAGCGGACGGACGCAACGTGCTGGGCGTGCGTGCGCAGTTGAGCTATGTGCAAGGCTTTGGCGGCGATGTGGCTCCGCCGAACAACCGCTTCTATGCTGGTGGCGAGGGCGAAATGCGCGGCTTTGACGTGCGCGGCGCCACGCCTTTTGGCTACGTGCCGAGCCGAGTCACTGTCCAGTTGACGAATCCAGATGGAAGTTGTGTTCCACGCGATCCAAACAATCCTCAGTTGAACCAGTGCATCCTGGTTCCGCTGCCTGTCTACGGCATTGCATCCATCGGCGGCGATACGAACCTAATTACCAACGCCGAGTACCGCATCCCCATCGCGGGGCCGGTCACCTTTGCGTTCTTTAACGACTTTGGCATTGACGCGGCACTGAACAAGGGTCAGTTGAAGCAGAGTCCTGAGGGTTTTGCCTCGCTGACCGCGCCGCTTTATGGCTGCCCGGTTTACAACAATGGCTCTTGCCAGGGTGGTATTCCGGGCTCGCTGGTCCATTTCCAGAGAGACATTCGACCCATCGCTGGAACCAACTTTGTTCCGCGCATGTCTACCGGAGCCGAGATTTCGGCTATCATGCCGATCATCAACGCGCCGGTTCGCATCTACTACGCATACAACCCGCTGCGACTGTATGAACGGCCATACTGCAACGATGTGGTTTTGGGAAGCAACAAAGGAAGCTGCTCTGCCGAGCTGATAACCCGCGACCTGTTTCCACCGGGAGGCGCTGGCGACTACACCTATCAAGAAGCGCTGGCAGGATATGGTTCCAGGAATCTCTTCCGCGAACCGCGCAAGACCTTCCGCCTGACGGTTTCAACAACCTTCTAACACAAGGTTGCAAAGAAATGCAAAAGGGTCCGCTCCCAGTGAGCGGGCCTTTTTGTTTGCGTTTCAAAACTTGAGGAATGCAGTCGGTCCTGCGGGATAAGTTTGACGAACCGCACTCATCTGAGGCAAGCTGGTTCCCGTAGATAGTATCGCTTGGAAAAAGTCTGCAACCTTTATGTCCTTTGGTCGCAAATCCGGCAAGCCACGCCCCTTCTTGAACGAAGCTGGTCTCTACGAGTACGCGATCAAGTCGTTGGGGAGCAGGATGCGCTCAGAGGCTGATTTGCGACGGCTGATGAAGATGCGCGTGGAGCCGGGTGAACAGGGCGATGCGGCGATTGCGGCTGTTCTGCTTCGGCTGAAAGATTACGGCTATTTGAACGATGCGGTCTTTGCCGAGACCTATGCGCGGCTGCGACAGGAGCATGAAAAGTTTGGCGTGCGACGCGTGCGGCAGGACTTGCAGCAAAAGGGCGTTGCCGGCGATCTGATTACTGAAACGCTCGATGCTCGTTACGGCCAAACCGACGAAGAAGCTCTGGCCCGCGAGCACTTGGAACGCAAGCGGCTGCGCAAGCCGGAGAACGAAAAGGAGACGGCACGCATTATGCGGAGGCTGGTTGCCGCTGGGTTTTCAACGGGCGTGATTTACAAAGTGCTACGCCAGTGGGATGTGCCGGACGAGGCGTTGGCTGTGCTGGAGAATCTGGCGGAGGAGGCGCACGGAGAGTGAGGTTTTTCAGGTGTTCGATGCCGGAAACAGATCGACTTCCGGTATCTCAAAATCCTTGCGATTGTCGGTAAAAAGTGTGTAGTCATATTCGATTACGGTGGCGGCGATCATCATGTCGTCGAGCGTGTGGGTTTTGCCAATCCGGCGACGAGCAGCGGATATTTTTCCAGCCTTCATGGCAATTTTTGGGGTCAGAGAGAGAGACTCCAAACCTGAAATCAGTTCATCTGTCGCAGACTCTTCACCCTTGCGCATCCCTGCATACACTTCGGCGATATTGATGGAAGAAGTAGCTAGAATGAAGCCGCGCAGGGTCAAGTCACGAACTATAGCAGTGTGCTCTTTGTGTCCATGGAGCAGATGAATCAGAACGCTGGTATCGAGCAGAATTGCCTTGCGAACCAATGCCATCAGCCTTCTGCCTCGTTGACCAACTCATCCAAATGCTCTTGTCTCGCGCTGCGCTCACGACGCAAATCGTGAACCCAGGCTGCCGGGCCGTGTTCTTCCATATCCGGGTGGTCTTCAGTGCGCCACGCAGGTTTGGATCGATCAAGAAACGCGAGCATCTTCTGCCGTCTGACCTCGTTCTGAGCCAATTCGACAAGAAAAGCACTGCGACCACGCGGTCCGGCAAGTTCGTCGATCTCTTTTGCCAACTTGGCGGGTAAAACGATATGCGCTCTGAGAGTGGCCATGCGGAGGCCCACCCCTTGTGGGCCTAACAAAAGTATACGCTGGTTGAGAGTTTTGGGTGTAGGATGCATGAAACCCTCATCCCCAATTACACTAATTAAGCCATGCAATCACGCTCTGGAAACGAAATACGCGCTGCGTTTTTACGATTTTTTGAATCCAAGGGACACAGACAGGTGCATTCTTCCTCGCTGGTCCCTGCCAACGACCCGACGCTGCTGTTTACCAACGCCGGGATGAACCAGTTCAAGGATTTGTTTCTGGGGGCCGAGCGGCGGGAGTACTCGCGGGCGACGACTTCGCAAAAGTGCGTGCGGGCTGGCGGCAAGCACAACGACCTCGAAAACGTCGGCTTCACCCGCCGCCATCACACCTTCTTTGAGATGCTGGGCAACTTCTCGTTCGGAGACTACTTCAAGCGCGAGGCAATTGCGTTTGCATGGGAGCTGGTGACCAGCCCGGAGTGGTTTGGGATTCCGAAAGAGCGGCTTTACGTCACGATTTTTGAGGGCGCAGACGGCGTGCCGCGCGACGACGAAGCCGAGGGCTACTGGATCAAAGCCGGCGTGGCGAAAGAGCGGATCAAGGAGTACGGGCTCAAGGATAATTTTTGGCAGATGGGCGAGACGGGGCCTTGCGGGCCTTGCTCGGAGATTTTTTACGACATGGGGCTGGAGGCGGCGGAGACTCCAGGGGTCGATAAGCCGTTCGGGCAGGACGAGGCGCGTTACGTCGAGATCTGGAATTTGGTCTTCATGCAGTTTGACCGCGCGGCGGTCGGGGATCCCGCGACCAAGACAACCTCCTACACGCTCACTCCGCTTCCCAAACCCTCAATCGATACCGGCGCAGGCCTCGAGCGGCTGGCCGCTGTGCTGCAAGGGAAGGTCTCCAACTTCGAGACGGATTTGTTTACGCCGCTGATTGCGCAGGCCGCTGAACTAACCGGTCTCGCAAAAGTATCGGACAAAAGCACTGTATCAGGGCACGACTTCAGTCGTGCCGAAAACGCTCACCCGGAGACCGGGGCTTTAGCCCCTGAGGGAATCGAAGCCCTCGTCAGCAACGCCAGCCTTCGCATCATTGCCGACCACGCCCGGGCCGCCACGTTCCTCATCAACGACGGCGTGATTCCCGCGAACGAGGGTCGTGGATATGTGCTCCGCAAAATCCTCCGCCGTGGCATCCGTCACGGTCGCTTGCTCGGCCAGGAGAAGCCATTCCTCTTCGAAATGGTCTACGCCGTCCGCGACCTGATGCAGGGTGCCTACCCGGAGTTGGTCGACTCGGCTGCCCGCGTGGCCAAAGTGGTTGAAGCCGAAGAAAAGCAGTTTGATCGTGTGCTCAAGATCGGGGACTCCAAACTCCAGGAAAAACTGGACATCGTAAGAGAGAGGTATCTTTCCGGATCAGAACCGCAAAAGGCGAAAGAGGTTACCAAGAAACTTGATGAACTTGGTCTTAAGGTTGACGACGCGTCAATGAATCTCGAAGCCGCGACGCAGAAAAGTGAAGACGCGCGTCTAGCCCTGATAAGTCACATTCAAACGCTGCCGCGCTATTTCGAAGGAAGCACAGCGTTTCATCTGTATGAGACCTACGGCCTTCCACTGGATTTCATGGTCGATGCAGCCCGAGACGCAGGTATCGAATTCGACATGGAAGGCTTCGAAATTGCTCGCGCTGAGGAGCAAGCCCGCGCACGGGCCAGTTGGAAAGGCGGCAGCCAGAAATCCGTCAGCCCGGCTTATCGCGAACTGCCTAAGACGGATTTTCTGGGGTACAAACAACTCACCGCTCCCGGCGCCGAGGTTTTGGCGATTGTGAAGAACGGCGTAGGCGTTCCGGCGGCGGCGTCTGGCGATCTGGTGGATGTTGTGCTGGATCAGACCAGCTTTTATGGCGATTCGGGCGGGCAGACGGGCGATACGGGGTGGTTTACTTCGTTGGATGGGAATACAACGGTGGCGGAGATCGAGGGGTGCGTGCTGCCGGTGCAGGGGGTGCGTGCTCACAAGGCCTTGCTGAAAGAAAACCTTGCTATCGGCGATCATGTTCGGACTGTGGTGGATGGAGAGCGCCGCAACGCGATTCGCCGCAATCACACCGGCACGCACCTACTGCACGCGGCGTTGCGACAGGTGCTGGGTACGCACGTAAAACAGGCTGGTTCGCTGGTTGATCCTTCGCGGCTGCGTTTTGACTTTTCTCACTTTGCGCAGGTGGCCGATGAAGAGCTGGCCGAGATTGAGACGATTGTGAATCGCGAGGTGCTGACCGATACAGAGGTTGCCACTTACGAGGACGTGCCGATTGATGTGGCTGTGAACGAGTACCACGCAATGGCCTTGTTCGGCGAAAAGTATGGCGACAAGGTGAGGGTGGTCAAGGTCGGCGAGTTTTCTACCGAGTTATGCGGCGGCACGCACACACGCGCTACAGGCGAGATTGGACTGATCAAGATTGTGAGCGAGGGATCGGTATCGAGCGGCGTTCGACGGCTTGAGGCGATTAGTGGATTCGGTTCGCTGGCGGCATTCCGCGAAGATTATGCAGTGGCACAGATTGTTTCGCAACTTGCACCTGCGGCTGAAGGAACAAGCCAGTCAGAGGCATTCCGCACCAAGCTGGCTGCGCAGGAAGAGGAGCTGAAGCGTCTGCGCCGCGAGTTGGAAGAAGTCCGCATGAAATCCGCCGCTGGTGCGTTGGATGAAGCGCTGAGTCGCGCTGTTGAAGTCAAGGGCATTCGTCTGGTAACACTCCGCGCCGATGCGCTGGAGCGCGGCCAGTTGCGCACGTTAGTGGATAACTTGAAGCAGAAGCTGGGCGAGGGCGTGGTGGTTCTGGCATCGGCACAGCCTGAAGGCAAAGTGGCGCTGATTGCCGGAGTGACGGCGGGACTGACGAAGCGCATTCAGGCGGGCAAGCTGGTGGGCGCGGTGGCCAAGCTAGTGGGTGGATCGGGCGGCGGCAAGCCGGATATTGCTGAGGCTGGCGGCAAAGATCCATCGCAGATTGATGCGGCACTGCAAGCTGCGCCGGGATTGGTTGGGGAGTTGCTGGGATAGGTCTTTCATGCTGCGGAACTGAACTCGCTGTGCCTTCGTATTACAAGATAGACCGTGCACAGGGATGGTCTTTGTATCGGGCGAAGGGATGGAGTGATGGCAAAATTTCTGTTGTGGTGCATATTGCTGGTGTTGTGTTGGCCGCTGGCGTTGGTGGCTCTGGTGCTGTATCCGCTGGTGTGGCTGGTACTGTTGCCGTTCCGCGTGGTGGGGATTGCGGTGGGCGGCGTATTGGAGTTGGTAAGTGCGATTATCTTGTTGCCGGTTCGGGTGATCCGCGCGATTTGAGTTTTGTCGCGCCGCGATAAACCGCAAAAATTAAAAATATCTATAAGTGCCGTCGCGCCGATAAGCTCTTCAGGACGCGGCTTATGATTCGATCACTTACACTGTCGATGGGCATGGGGTTGGCGCTGCTGACGGCATCATTGTGTGGCGCGGATGAAGTCTTTCCGGTGGTGCACAATGAACCGATTACAGTACGGCTGGTGGGCGGCAAGGATGGGCAACCTCTGGTTCATGCGCATCTGATTCTGGTGGGCGGCTACGACGAAAACGATATTCGGCATGGGTTGTGGCAGCAGGAGACGTTAACCGATGAGCAGGGCAGGGCGCGACTGTCAAAGGCATTGGCAAATCTGCCATTTCTGCAAGTGTGGGTGGGAAAAAAACATCTTTGCGAAGCGAATGTGAAGACGAGCCACTTCAGCGTGGAGCTGATCAGGCGGGATGGATTGAGCGCGCCGAATCGCTGCGGAACGGCTGTGGTGGAAGATGCACCGGGAGTGTTTACGGTGTATGTGAAGTCTGCGGGCGAGAAGAGCCTGAGCATGAAGGCCAAAGATTTTCTGCTGCCGCCACGTTGCCGATTGTCTGCGGCAAAGCAGTTTGGGCATTCAACAGCAGAGGCGGTTGCTGCATTGATTGACGCAACTGCCGCAGCAGCGATTGCCGCGTCGGAAGCTGCGCCTGCAGCGAGGTCAGCGCCAACGCCAGCAAAAGAAGCTGCGCCAGATCCACCTGCTTCTGATCGGCCCAGCAAAGAGGAATTGCCTTTGAACCTACTTTTAGCGTCGAACAATTCCAACTTGCAGGCGACCGACTCTCTGCTATAGCGTGAGCGATAGACGTTCACTGTTGGTGCGCTGGATGCGTCCAACAAGCAGAGGAGACGATGGATGCGCAGAGGAATGCCGATCTTGCTAGCGGGGTTGCTGATGGTTTGGCCGCTGAGCGCCCAGGCTCAAACGGCGGATGATGCAGGAGCGAAGAACGCCAAGCAGGCGCGAGCGGCGCTGGATGCGATGGTGACTGCACTGGGCGGGCAGGCGTGGCTCTCGATGAAGAATCAGATGCGGGCGGGACGCGTGGCGGCATTTTTTCAGGGCAAGCCATCGGGCGCGACGACAGAGTATTGGGAGTTTCACGCATGGCCGGATCACGACCGCATTGAATATACAAAGCATCGCGACGTGGTGCAGTTTTACAACGGGCGAGAGGGTTGGGAGGTCACATACAAAGGCAAGGCCCCGCTGCCACAGGATCAGGTGGACGACTTTATCCGACGCCGCGACCATTCGATTGAGACCGTCGTCAAATATTGGCTCAACGATTCCAAAACGATTTTGATTTATGAGGGACAGCACCTGGCCGAGCGACATCTGGCTGAGCAAGTGACGCTGATTTCAGCGGAGAATGAGGCGGTGACGATACTGATGGATGTGCAGACTCACCTGCCGCTGCGGCGAACGTTTGAGTGGCGTGACCCGCTCTACAAGGACAAGAATCTGGATGCCGAGGAGTACGACGACTATCACACGATGGATGGCCTTCCGACCGCGTTCACCATTACGCGATTCAAGAACGACGATATGGTGAGCCAGCGATTCTTGATGCATGTGAGTTATAACCAGCCGCTGGCCGATGACTTTTGGAGTGTGGATACGGCGGCGAAGCGGATCAAGAAGTAGCGCGCCGGTGGCTGCTGAAGCTGCGATTTTGCCGTGAGCGGACGTAGAGCGATTTATAATCCTAAGGAGCGCAAAAGGCCCAGCCGCACGCTCTTTGGAGCTAGAGAATGACGTTTGATGGCAAGTTCGATGGCAAATTTGATATTCAGGAAATCCTGGGTTTGCTGCCCCATCGCTATCCTTTTTTGTTGATCGACAGAATTGTCGAGTTTACGCCTGCCAAGCGGGTGGTGGCGATCAAGAATGTAACCATCAACGAGCCGTTTTTTCAGGGCCACTTTCCCAATTACCCGATTATGCCTGGGGTGCTGGTGGTTGAAGCAATGGCGCAGGCTGGGGCGATCATTATACTGGCCGAACTGACGGACCGCGAGAACAAGCTGGTGGTATTCACCGGCATTGAACGGGCGAAGTTTCGCAGGCCGGTGACCCCGGGTGATCAATTGCGCATTGAGGTGGATGTGCTTGCCATCAAGACGCGCGTGGGACGCATGGAAGGCAAGGCGTATGTGGATGGCAAGCTGGCGTGTCAGGCTACGCTGACCTGTCAGGTGGTGCCGAAAGTTCGTGAGGCCGCGCCCACAACCTCTGAAGTAAAAGCAGAGGCGGGGGAGTGAGCATCCATTTCAGCGCGGTGATTGCTGCGGGCGCGGTGGTGCCTGAGTCATGTACGATTGGTCCGTTTTGTACGGTTGGCGCAGAGGTGGTGCTGGGCGAGGAATGTGTGCTGATCTCGCACGTGGTGCTGGATGGACGCACGCGCATCGGCGCACGCAATATCTTTCATCCGTTTTGCGCGGTGGGTGTTTCACCGCAGGATTTGAAGTATGGCGGCGAGGCGACAGAGACCATACTTGGTGATGGCAACACGATTCGCGAGAATGTGACGATCAGTCGCGGAACGACGGGCGGCGGCGGCGTTACGAGCATTGGCTCCGATTGCCTGCTGATGGCCAGTGCGCATATTGGCCACGATAGCCATGTGGGAAACCATTGCATTTTGGCCAATGCGGCAACACTGGCGGGACACGTGACGATTGAGGACTACGCAACGGTGGGCGCCTTCAGCCCGGTGCATCAGAACTGCACGGTGGGCAAGTACGCGTTTATCGGCGGCGGGACGATTGTTACACAGGATGTGTTGCCGTTTTCAAAAACATCGGCGAGGCGCGAGAACAAAGCCTTCGGCGTAAACAGCGTGGGCCTGGAGCGGAGAGGATTCAGCGCGGAGCGGATCAAGGCGCTGCAAAAGGCGTTTCGACTGCTGCTCGTGTCAAAGCTGAACACCACGCAGGCGCTGGAAAAGATGCATGAGTTGGATGGTGGTGACGTGGCGCTGCTAGTTGCGTTTATTGAGCGTAGTCAGCGCGGGGTTATCAAGTAACGATGAAACTTGGCCTCATTGCCGGTAACGGACGCTTTCCATTTTTGCTGCTGGATGCGGCGCGGGCGCAGGGATTCTCTGTTGTGGTGGCGGCGATCCGTGAAGAGACTGATCTGGAGATTGAAGAGCGTGCGGCTGCGGATGATCGTATCACTGTTGAATGGCTTTCGCTGGGCGAGCTGTCGCGGCTGATCGAGCACTTTCGAAAAGAGGGAGTCTCGAAGGCTGTGATGGCCGGGCAGGTGAAGCACAAACAGATTTTTTCCAGCATTCGTCCCGACTGGCGGCTGGCTAAACTGTTGCTGAATCTGCGCACGCGCAATACGGATATGCTGCTGGGCGCGGTGGCTAAGGTGCTGGGCGATGAAGGCATTGAGCTGATTAGTTCGACGTCGTTTCTGGAACCGCTGCTGG
>Ga0182030_10012679_pt1 | contig 16852 bp, 8 predicted proteins | sample 812S3MmetaG_FD_121299 | JGI IMG/M metagenome (GOLD analysis project Ga0182030, IMG submission 121299) | Permafrost microbial communities from Stordalen Mire, Sweden - 812S3M metaG (Illumina Assembly) | ecosystem: Environmental > Terrestrial > Soil > Wetlands > Permafrost | place: Sweden...
GGCGTAGCTGTTGGTGGTGTAGTCCGGGAGGCCGCAGCCCGCGGGCAGGCCGGCCGGCGGGGTGTTGTTGGTCTTGAAGCCGTAATAGAGCGCCGCCGTGGTGCCGTTGCCGACGGCTCCGTTCCAGACGCCATACGGGATGTCCATCGAAAGCAGCACATATTGGGCCTGATTGGTCAGGCCGCGGGCGGCGATCATTTGCAGGAGCGGGGTCTGGAGCACCCGGGCGTAGTCAGTTTGGTTCCAAGAGACGTTGCCGTTTGCCAGCCCCCACCCCGTCATCCGAAAAACATTTTGGGGCGGGACACCCCGCAGCTCGCAGTAGTCGTTCCCAAGGCGCACCGAGTTGCTGCTGCCTTGGTTCACCACCACGATCACGTTCAGGCCGCTGCCGCCGGCGGTCGCCGCCACGCCACCCAGGCCCAGGATAAGCGCCGCGAGCCAGAGGAACGGCCAGCCGGTTCCCGGCCGGTGCCGGCCGCATGGTACACGCTTGGGTGAGGAAGGTGCCGTTTGCATTGCCCCGACAACCTGCCTCATTTCCGCGCGCAGGCAAGCTGCTTTCTCCCATTCGGGGCTTTCCCATGGTCACGGCTGGGGTGCCGGGTTGCTGTCAGGCATCCACCCGGGATGGGAAAGGCTGGGCACCGCGAAGCCGCGTCACTGGGCCTCGAATTTCAGATCTTCCATCGCGGCCCCATCCGGCTGCCGGACGCGGCAGCCAAACCCCCAGCCCCCGCCCTGGTTCGTCACCTTCAACAGAAGTTCATTCCACCCCTGCTTGAGGGAGACCTTGACCAAGTCCTGGCGCGGGCTCAGGCCGCGTTCCGTGTCGTTGGCGTGAACGACCTCCCCGTTCAGCCATGCTTTGATCCCGTCGTCGCTGCCCATCTCCAGGCGCGCCGGCCGGGCGGACGGCGACCAGACCCGGGTCCGGGCGTAGGCGACGGCGCTATCCGCGCCGCCGAGCGCCTCGGCCAGGTTGACATCCCAGGCGCCGAGACCCTTGGTCACCCGGGCCCACTTCACACCGGACGCCGCGGGGTCTTCCGGGGGAAAGACCGTCTTGAAGAGGCCGTGGGCGTCCTTGTCCTTCTCCTGGAAGGGCCCCACCGCCACCCACTCGAGGATGTGGCCGTCGAAGGCTTCCATCGCGTTGACCACTTCCTGCGCCGCCTGCCGGATGCGGGGCTCGGGCGCCGCCGCGAGGGCTTTCCGCACGGCGGTCTTGGCACCGGCCAGATCGGTCGCCCGCAGCCGGTCGGCCAGTTGCACCATGGCCAGCGCCGCTTCGGTCTTCAGTTCCGCCTGGGCCAGGAACGGCTCCAGCAGTTTGAGCCCCTGTTTCGGATCCGCTTCGCTCATCCCGCCGATCACCAGCTTCTTGTCCTCAACCCGCTCGGCCAGGTCCAATGCCCGGGCGTACATCGCCGCGGGGTCCTTGGTGAGGGACGCCATCCGCGTGTAACCGCGCAGGGCGAGCACCTTGCGCGTGCGGGCGCCCTGCCCGCGCACCACTCCCAGCAGATCCGCCGCCGGGGTGGCGTCCGGCCAGTCCGCCAGCGCGCGGACCGCCGCGTCGGCCACTGGCGCCTCGGGGGCGTTCAAGGCCGCCCGGAGGGCGGTGAGGGCGCCGGTGGTGCCGGTCGCGCTGAGCAGGCGGAGCAGGGTCGGTTTCGCTCCCGTGCCGGCCTGCCCCAGGGCGGCCAGCAGCATGGTGGTTTCGGCCTCGGGCACCGCCAGCCGTCCGAAGGCGGCCCGGGCCGCCTCCTCCAGCGCGTCGAGATCACCCTCCTCGCGGAGTTCGCCCGCCAGCGCGAGCAGCTGCGGCAGGGTTGGCTCCGAAACGAGCACGCCGAGGGCGTGGATTGCCTCGTGGCGGCGCCCCGGCTCGACCGTCGCCGCCAGGTGCCGCACGTCCCCGAAGCTCCCCGTCGCCCGGCGCGCCGCGAGGGCGCGCACCGCCTCGACCGCGGCCTTGCCGTCCGGGGTCTCCGCCAGGTGGGCCAATTCCGCGTCCACCTGGCCGCGTGACAGCCCGGCCAGGCTGGCCCGCGCGGCAACTTGAGCCGCTTCCGGTCCCGTGGCCGCGGCGCGGCAGAGCACGCCCGCCACCGAGGCGTCGCCCACGTTCCCGAGCGCGGCCAGCGCGGCGGTGCGCGCGGCCTGATTTGGGCTCTGGGCGCCGGCGAGGACTTCCGGCAGCGCCGCCCCGTCCCCGCGCTGGCCCAGCGCGTTCATGATCAGCGGTTGGGCCTCGACGCCCGCGGTGGCCGTCAACCCCGCCAGGAACCGCGTCGCTTCGCGGCCCGGGATCGCCCCGAAGAAACTCAGCGCGGCGGCACGCAGTGCGTCGTCCCCGCCCTTGACCGCCTCCGCCAGGGTCGGGAGCGCGCGCTCGCCTTGCGACTGCGCCAGCCCGCGCAGGGCGGCGATCCGGATCGCGCGCGGGCGATCGGTTCCATACAGGGCGGTGTACACCCGCGCGGCGGGAGTTGCCTGGCCTGCGGCCAGGGCGTGCTCGGCCGCCCGCAGGAGGGCGGCGTCGAGGGCAGGTTTCCGGCCGTCCGCCGCCTTGCCACGGGCATCCTCCAGCGCCTTGAGGGCCGGTGCCCCGCCGATGCGTCCGAGGGCACCCGCCGCGGCGTCCGCCTCCACGGGATCCGCCGAGCCGAGAAAGGCGGCGATCTCTGGCACCGAGGCGGTGTCCGCGCGCAGTCCCAGACTGTTCAGGATGCCGGCCCGCAATGCGCCGGAGGTCTTGGTCAGCCCCCGCCGCAACGCGGCCGCCGCCGCCGGGGACTCGTTCCGCGCCAGGGCCATCCGGGCGAGGTGGGCGAGCCCGGGGTCGGCCAGCAGCCCCTCAAGCGCCGGCACACACCGCTCCGTGCCCACGGTGAACAACTGACGGCAGAGGAACTCCTTCGCGTCGCGCGTGCCCGGCGCGGCCAGGGCCGCCAGCAGGCCCGCTTCGACCGCGGCGCGCTGCGCGGGATTGCCCGAGGCCTCCATGACGATTTGCTCGGCGCTCACCAGGGCGGCGGCGTCCTTGCCATATTCAAACCCGGCCGCGGCCCGGAGGGCCGTTCCCAGCCGCGCCGCGGTGTCGGCCGCGTCCGCCGCGTCCGCTGCGGGGGCGGCCGCGGGTAGGCCCAGCGCCGCCGTGATCGCCACCGCTAGCGCCCAATTCCAGAAAAGAGTGGTTTTCATGTTCACGTCTCCGGGATCAGGCCAGGCTCCAAGGTTCCCGCATCGGGCGGTCCAGCCACCGGGCGGCCTCCGCATCGCCCACGATCTCCTCCTTGACCGGATCCCATTTCAGCGGCCGCTTGAGCCAGTAGGCGATGTTGCCCAGATGGCTCACCGTCGCCGTCCGGTGTCCGAGCTCGATGTCCCGGAACGGACGTTCGCGGGTCTGGACACAATGGAGGAAGTCGCCGAAGATCCCGCCCCTGCCCTTGTAATTCGGGATCTGGATGTCGGGCAGCGGCGGTTCCTTGCCGTCCTTCGCGCGGGTCGGGGTCTCGCCGCGGGTGCCGCGGAAGGAGAGGAGCCCGCCCCAGCCGCCGCCGTGATGGATGCGGACGCCGTTGGCGAACACGTAGGTGAGCAGCGGGTTGTCCCTGCCATCGGGCGGGATGATCTCGACCGGCCCCGTTTGGTGCAGGTTGCAGGCGAAGAGCGCGCCGCCGAACCCGTGGCAGCCCCAGTCCGTCATGCCGCCCCCGGAGTAATCGCGGTACGGCCGGAAGCCGCCGGTGATCAGCGTGGGATGGAAAGGCCGCCACGGCGCGGGGCCGAGCCACATCTCCCAATCCACCCCCTCCGGCACCGGGACCGGCGGCAGATAGCACGCCTCGGAGGGGCCGCCGACGTTCACCCAGACCTCCCGCACGTCGCCGATCGCGCCCCCGCGCACCATCTTGTGAAACCAGTTGTAATCCTCCCAGACCCGCTGGCTGCCGCCTGAAAACACCCGCCCGTAACGCCGCGCCGTCTGCTCCATCGCCCGGCCCTGCCGTACCGTGAGCGACTCGGGCTTCTCGCAATAGACATCCTTCCCCGCGGCCATCGCCTCGGTCGAAATGATCGCGTGCCAGTGGTCCGGCGTCGCCACCAGCACGGCGTCGATGTCGGGCCGCGCCAGCACGTCGCGGAAGTGCCCGTATTCGGCGCAATCCTGGTTGCCATTCACCCGGTCAACCATCTGCTTCGCCAGCGCCCGGTGCGCGGGCACGACGTCGCACACGGCCACCACATGGACCTCCTTGAAGCCGAGGAACGCGCCGAGGTCGCCCCGCCCCTGGCCGCCCATGCCGATGCCGGCCATGGTGATGCGGTCGTTGGCGCCGAAGGCGCGGGCGTTCATCAGCAGGGGCGCCCCGATCAGCCCCGCGGCCGTGCGGCCGAGGAAGGTCCGCCGTGTCAGTTGCGTGCTCTTTCGCATAAGTGCTCTCCGCTTGTCCCCAGGCTATGGACCTCCGGCCGCGGAGCGCCGCCCCGCCGCTGGTCCCCCTGGGATTTGTCGTCCACCTTACGCCCCCGGTTATCTCTTGACTAGCCCTTTTGAACTGCGCGAATCTCCGCCCACGATGTCATCCCTCCTCACCTCCCGTTTCGTCCGGCTCGCGCTCTCGCTGGGGCTGCCCGCCCGTTTGCTCCTCGCCCCGTTCCCCCTCCACGGCGCCACGGCCGCGGAGAGCCCGGCCGGGGCCCTGTTCAACGTGCGCGACTATGGGGCCAAGGGGGATGGGGTCACGCTCGACACCGCGGCGCTGAACCGTACGGTGGAGGAGTGCGCGAAGGCGGGCGGCGGCCAGGTCCTGCTGCCCCCCGGCTGCTACCTCTCGGGCACCGTGCGGCTGCGCAGCCACGTCACGCTTTTCCTCAGCGCCGGCGCCACCCTCGCCGGCAGCACCAACCTCGCTGACTACTCGGCGCCTGAGGCACCCTCCGTCGAGCCGGGCACCCGCTACGGCAAATGGTATCGGGGACTGGTCATCGCTGCCAACGCCACCGACTTCGCCCTCTGCGGGCCCGGCACCATTGATGGGCGCAAGGTCTTCGACCCCGCCGGTGAGGAGCGGATGCGCGGACCCCACGCCGTCACCTTCGCCGGTTGCCAGCGGGTGGTGATTCGCGACCTCTCAATCCTCGACGCCGCGAACTACGGCATCTTTTTCAACGTGAGCGACGACGTGGACGTGCGCAATGTGAAGATCACCGGCGGCTGGGACGGGGTCCATTTCCGCGGCACCCCGGAGCATTGGTGCCACCGCGTCACCCTCGCCTCGTGCCTGTTCTACACGGGCGATGACTCGATCGCCGGCGATTATTGGGACAAGGCGGTGATCACCGGCTGCACGGTGAACTCCTCCTGCAACGGCCTGCGGCTCATCGGCCCGGCCCGCCATTTGATCGTGGACCACTGCCTGTTTTACGGTCCGGGGGAGCAGCCCCACCGCAGCTCGGGCCGGGTCAACATGCTCAGCGGGATCATCCTCCAGCCCGGCGCCTGGGATCGCACCCGGGGGGAACTGGATGACGTGCTCCTCAGCCACAACACGATGCGGGACGTCTCGTCGCCGGTGACGCTGTGGACCCGCCCGGGCAACCCCGTCGGCACCGTGACTGTCGCGGGGCTTGAGGCGATCGGCGTCGGCCGGGCGGCTTTCTCGGCCGAGAGCTGGTCGGATGCCCCGATCACGAACCTGGTGCTGCGCGGCGTCCACGTCCAATACCGCCTCCCTGCGGCGGGCACCCGGCCTGCCGGAGAGGTGCGACCTCCGGGAGTGGACATCCGCCCGCTGCCGGCCTGGGGCGCCTACCTGCGCAACGTGGACCAATGCACGATGGAGGAGGTCCGTTTCAGCGTGGACGGGGCGGATCTCCGGCCGGTCGTTGCCGCGGAGTCGGTGAAGCGCCTCTCTCTCGACGGGGTGCATTTCACCCGCGTGGCCGGGGTGACCAATGCCCTGAGCCTCTCGCAGGTGGGCCGGGTGGACCTGCGCGGAACCGATTTTGAGTAGTCGCGGCGGGGTGGGGACGTCTCGTCCCCACATCCTGTGCTGAGGTTCCCGAGGCACGACACCACGATTTCGCCGCCTCCGAGGCGTGGTCGCGCCTGTGGCCCGGCTGGGGACGAGACGTCCCCGCCCCGGTCGCACAGCCGTTGAAAGGCGCGCCCTGCCACGCCGGGCGGCAGATCCAGTGTCCGGCGTGCAACCATCTCATCCGCATTCCCAACCCGTGGTCGGGCACCGGGTTCACTCATGTCCAGCCGGAGTCCGGCCAGACTTGGGCCACGCATTTGCCCAAGGCCAAGAAGGCTTGAGCGACCCTACTGTTTGGCCTTGCCGTTGATCAGCGCGTCGGCTTCGCGGAATAGGATCTGGGCGATCAGGAGATCGCGGTCGCCCTTTTTCGCCTCCTCCGCTTCCAGCCGGGTGATGATCTGCGAAGCCCCTTCCAGATCCCGGCGGGCTTCCTCGGAGCGCCCGAGTTGGTGCCGGGCCATGGCACGGATGGCCAGGCTCGTGGGGGTGCAGAGGTCGTTGGGGGTCGTCTCTCCGGACTTGGTCACGTACTTTACCGCCGACTCGGCGTCGCCGCTGCGGTAGGCCAGCAAGGCACGGGTCGTCCAGCCCCACTGGGCCCAGACCGGCCCGGTTCCACTGGTCAGTTCCTGGGCGAGGCTCTCTCCGGGAAGTTTCGCGGGGTCGATCAAGTTGGGCAGTAGGAGACAGACCTTGATGACCCGCTCGGCCGTTTCCGGATCTTTCGATTCCGCAAATTGCTGCCTCATGCGAGCGCAGCACTCTGCATTGGCCGCCTGATCTCCCGCCAGAACCAGAACGGGCGCAACCCCCAGCCACACCAGCGCGTCGTCCGGCTTCTGTTTGATCCAGGGCAAGCCGAACTCGACCGCATCCTTCCAGCGCTGCGCCTCGCTCAGGCGTCTGAAGGCAGTTTCCGCCAGATCGGGTTGTTGCTGGACTGCCCGGGTCCAGTCGTTCTTTGCCAAGTCCCATCGCTTGACGCCTAGATAGGCCTCGGCCCGTTTGGCAAGCAACGAGGCGCCATTGGTGCCCGGTAGCAAGGCAAGTGCCTGGCTATAGGCCTCCACGGCCTCCGCGAGACGCCGCTCACTTCCCAGAAGGTCGCCTCTTGTTTCCCAGCCTTCGGCGTTCTCCGGAACCACGGCAAGCGCGCGGTCGAGGCTTGCCTGGGCTTCCACCGGTTGGTGGCGCAGTCGCTGCACCATGCCGACCGCCAGCCAGGCATCCGTTTGGCGGCGGTCCAGCTTCAACGCCCGCCTCGCGGCTCCCTCGGCCTGAGCCAAGCCGGCCTCCTCGTTTGCCTGGACCCGTGCGTCCTTTGCGAGATGGAGCGCCAGGCGCCCCCACGCCAGACTCTCCGCAGGTGAGATCAGCAGCGCTTCGCGCAAGCTGGAGACCGTGTTGGTCGCGATCAGGCGTCGCACGTGCTCCCACATGGTCAGGGCCGCGTTCGGCGAGATGGCGCGCGCGCTGGGGTCCGCCTCCACCCACTGCGCCAGGCGGGTGAAGTAACTCGTGTCGGTCCGGGACTGGATCTGTTCGCGCCGGCGGCGCTGCTCGGCAAACGGGATCTCGGCCGTCGTGTCCTGTTCGTCGAACCGGCGTCCCACCCGGGCCTCGGCCCAATCGAGAAACCACGCGGGGACCGTGAGCCCGGCGGGAGGCACCTCCCAGACCCGGGCCGTTCCGTCCGCTGAGGCGGTCAACACCCACAGACCGTCCGGGCTGAAGGTGGCGGAGCGCACCGGCCCCTCATGCCTGAGCGGATCGGTCACGGGCTGGCCGGTGCGCGCATCCCAGACCCTTGCCGTCCCATCCTCCGAGGCGCTCACCACGCGCAAGCCGTCCGGACTGAAGGCCGCGAAAAACACGGGCGCCTGATGGCGGAGCGGTTCAGTCAACGGCTGGCCTGTGTGCGAATCCCACACCCGGGCGGTGTGGTCCGCCGAGGCAGTCACCACCCGTGAACCGTCCGGGCTGAACTGCGCCGACTCCACGCGCTGGCGATGAAGGAGTGGGTCGGTCAACGGTTGGCCGGTCTGGGCGTTCCAGACTCGGGCGGTAAAGTCATGGGAAGCCGTCAGCACCCGCCGGCCGTCCGGGCTGAATTGCGCCCCAACCACAAATCCCTTATGCATGAGGGCCGGGGTCAACGCCTGCCCGGTTCGAGCGTCCCAGACTCGCGCGGACGAGCCGGCAGCGGCCGTCACGACACAGTCACCGTCCCGGCTGAACTCCACTGCGTAAACGGCCCCCCCCACCGGGAGCGGTTCGGTCAGCCGCTGGCCGGTGCGAGCCTCCCAGATGCGCGCCGTCATGTCCTCGCATCCGGTAATGACCCGCAGGCCGTCATGGCTGAACCGGGCGGAAATCACCTCCCTTTCGTGGAGGAGCGGTTTGGTCAATTGCTCGCCAGTGCGGGCGTTCCAAACCCGCGCCGTGCCGTCATTGGCAGCCGTCACCACGCACCGGCCGTCCGGGCTGAATTCCGCGTCGCGCACCGGGGCTTCGTGTCGGAGCGGCGGTGTCAACGGCTCCCCGGAGCGCGCGTCCCAAACCCGGGCGGTGTGGTCGGGCGAGGCTGTCACCACGCGCAGGCCATCCGGGCTGAACCGTGCGCAGCATACCTCCGCGCGGTGTTGGAGCGGTTCGGTCACTGGCGGGCTCGTGTGGATGTCCCAGATCCGGGCACTCCCGTCCTCGCACGTCGTTACCAGCCGCAAACCGTCGGGGTTGAACTGCGCGGAGTTTACCACCCCAGGATGCGGCAGCGGCTCGGTCAGCGGTTGCTGGGTGCTCTCCCTCCAAACGCAGGCCGTATCGTCATAGTAGGACCTCGTCACCCGTCGAAGACCATCAGCGCTGAACTCCGCGGGTGATCCCATCGACTCCACTGGGAGTGGCCCGGTCGCCGGTTTTCCCGTGCGCGGGTCCCACTGGCGGACCACGCCGTTCTTGGAGGTGGTCACCACTCGCAAGCCGTCCGCGCTGAATCGGGCGGAACGCACCGGTCCCTCATGCCGGAGCGGTTCGGTCAACGGCTGGCCGGTCCTGGCGTCCCAAACTCGCGCCGTACGGTCCTCGGAGGCGGTGAGGACCCGCAAACCGTCCGGGCTGAACTGCACCGCAGACACCACACTCTCGTGGTGTAGCGGCCCGCTCAGTGCCTCTCCGGTGCGGGCATCCCAGACTCGGGCCGTCCAATCCAGCGAGCCTGTCACCACCCGCGAACCATCCGGGCTGAACTCGGCACACCATACTCCGCCCCCGTGGCGGAGCGGTTCGATTAGCAGTTTGGGGAAAGGCCGGAGCATCGCTGAGGCCAGCCGCGCGGCAGCCACCTCGTTCGAGGGATTGGCCCGGAGGACCCGGCCCAAATACGCCACGGCCGAAGCGGCCTGTTGCACCCCGAACAACTCCTCCGCCTTCTGAATCTGCATGAGTTGCACGCTCACCTCTGCCCTTCGCCGTTGTTCCTGTGCCGTGCGCGCTGTCTCATCCGCACTCCGTTTTGCCTTCTTGGTCTCATCCATTTGAGACTGCAATTGGAGGTTGGTCTTTTGCTCCCGGTTGAACATAACCGTCGCCGAACCCAAGCCGGCCAGCAGGGCGAAGAAAACCACTGCTCCACTCGCGCAAACCAACTTGTTCCGGCGAAAGGCCTTCTGGAGCCGATAGGAGGCACTCGGCGGACGGGCTCCCACCGGTTCGTCGGCCAGATGCCGCTTGAGATCGGCGGCCAGCCCGTTGGCCGTCTCGTACCGCCGCGTGCGATCCTTCTCGAGGCACTTCATCACGATCCAGTCCAGGTCGCCGCGAAGCTGGTGCGTCAGCTTCGCCGGTTCGGTCGAACGGCATTTGGCGGCGCTCGTCGAATCCGGCCCCGCCAGGGTGCCGAGGCGGGTGCTCGGGCGCGGCGGCTCCTGCTCCCGGATGATCTTCCGCATGGCGTCAAGGCCCAGGGAGAGCAACTCCTTGGGGTCGAACGGGGTGGTGCCGGACAGCAGTTCGTACAGGAGCACGCCCAGGCTGTAGATGTCGCTGCGTGTGTCAATGTCCAGCCCCGTCAATTCCGCCTGCTCCGGGCTCATGTACGCCGGCGTGCCGATGAACTGGTGCAATTGGGTATAGACCGTGTGCTCGGTCAGCCGTCCTTCGATCGCCTTGGCGATGCCGAAGTCGATCACCTTGGGCACCGGCACCCCGTCGTGCATGGTCACCAGGATGTTCGAGGGCTTGATGTCGCGGTGGATGATCCCCTTCTGGTGGGCGTGCTGGATGGCCTGGCAGACCTTGATGAACAGCTCCAGCCGCGCCTGGGTGGAGAGGTTGGCCTGGTCGCAGTACTGGGTGATGGGGATGCCCCGGACCAGTTCCATGACGAAGAAGGGCCTACCCTTCTCGCTCCTGCCCGCCTCAAGGACCTTGGCGATGTTGGCATGGTCCATCATGGCGAGGGCCTGCCGCTCGGCTTCGAACCGGGCGACGACCGCCTTGGTGTCCATGCCCAGCTTGATGACCTTCAGGGCCACGCGGCGGCGGACCGGCTCGGTCTGCTCGGCCACATAGACCACCCCGCAACCGCCCTCGCCGACCTTTTCGAGCAGCTTGTAGCGGCCGATGCTCTGGCCCACGGCCATGTCGTCCGGACTGTCCTCCGACTCGTCCTCCATAGCCTTGGCGGAGGTGGGGGCAGAGGAGGGGGGGTGAACCCCCGGGTCCTTCATGAAGCCCCCGGCGGAATCATGGGACTCGAGGAGCGTCTCCACCTGGTGGCGCAGCCCCGCGTCGTCGGCGCAGGCTTGGTCCAGGTAGGCCGCGCGCTGTGCGGGCGGCAGTTGGAGCGCGGCATCGAACATGGCCACGATCGAGGGTCGCGATTCGCTCATAAAATGGTCGTCTCAATAGGGAATACGAAATTCCGGGACGAAAAGTGCCACGCCGCCGCAAGAAAAGTGGAGCTTTCCGCAGATTTCGCAGATTTCAGGGATGAACTGAAGTGTCCCCTGAACTCCGTGGCCACCGCACGGTCCCTTTTGAGTCTCTGCGTCTTTGCGTTGAACCAGGGCGGACTGCCTCTGTGCGCTAACGCAGAGACGCAAAGACGCGGAGACGCAAGGGGAACGCAGGAAAGCCAACCGAGGGGGGCTCGGCGCGCCGCCCCTCTCACCCCGCCTGGGCGGCCTTGATCTCCCGGTGCAGCCAGGCGCGGGCGAAGGCCCAGTCGCGTTTGGCGGTGCGCACCGAGGTCCCCATGACCTCCGCCACTTCCTCGAAGTTCAGGCCGACAAAATACCGCAGCTTCGCCACGGCCGCCTGCTGCGGCTGCCCCTCCGCCAGTTTGTCGAGCGCCTCGTGGACCGCCAACAGCTCGTCATCATCCGCCACGGTGGCGATCTCCACGTCCTCCAGGTCCACCCGCGCGTGGCCGCCGCCGTGGCGTACGGCGCGTTTGCGGCGCGCGGCATCAATCAGGATCTGCCGCATGGCCTCGGCGGCGGCGGCGAAGAAATGCTGGCGTCCGGCAAAGCGGCGCGGCTCGTCCGCGCCCAGCCGCAGCCAAGCCTCATGCACCAGCGCGGTCGGTTGGAGTGTCTGGCCGGCGGCCAGGGCGGCCATTTTCCGCGCCGCCATCTGGCGCAATTCCGCATAGACCAGCGGCAGGAGCTGTTCCGCCGACGCGGGGCTGCCGGGCGGGGCTGCGTCCAACAGGCTGGTTAATTGGCTCATCAGAAAACCCTAACCCGCCGGTCGGGAATTGGCAAGCGACACACCGGGATCTGCCGAAAAGTGAGAGGGAGGCCCGCCCTCACCCCCTCCTTCGCTGAGGCCGGGATCGCAGGCATCGCCGGTTGCAATGGCCATTGTCCCGGAGGGACAATTGAACCAAAACCCAACGATTCAGCGTTGGGTTCAGGCAATAGAAGGACCGGCGTCCCGGAGGGACGCTTGACCCTGTTACCAGACCAACCGGTCCTCGCACGGCCCCTTGCGTTTTCGCCGCATCAAGGGACCTGTGGCACCGGGGTCCGCCCGGAGCCCGGTTACCGTCGTCAGCCGTCCCTCCGGGACGGAAGGGAAATAAGGGCGCCGTGACCCAATGTTGAAACATTGGGCTATGCTCAATGGTCCCGCCGGGACCACCCGATCGCGGAGCCCCGGGATTCCTGATCCCCCGCAGAGCCTTGCCCGGCTCGGGAAACCCCCTCCACGCGGCCTCGCAAGCTGTGGTTAATGGCAAGCCTGTCGAGAGGGTTGGCCTGCCCGCCGACTCGTCCTCCATAGCCTTGGCGAAGGAGGGGGCGTGGGCGAGCCCCCCGTCCAACCCAAGCCGCGGGAACCACACCTGGCATTCGTGCACTTCGCGACCGCCGAATGCCGCCAATTAAGAAACCTGCACCCACTTTGGCACGATTTGATCCGGAATTTCGTATGTATCAGTGGAACCGATGATGTTTTCATCGCCGGATGGCCGCAGATGGCGGCTGCCGAACGATCCGGCAGGCCTCCGCGCTCGACGAGCGTCGGAGGGCCTTTAGGGCGGGGGGATTCACCCGGTTCTACCGAACCAAGCCTATGAAGAACGAAACTGACCGGTCCCCGAGCGGGACCGCCACCCTCTCCCCACGGGGCCGAGGCCGCTTCGCCCCGCGTTCCGGCCCGCCGGATGGCGACCGGAGCCAGCCCCTCTCTGCCCGCGGTCCACGGCGCAGGCTCAGCCCCTTCGCCGCGGGCTGCGCCCTGCTGCTCGCCGCCGCCCTGGCGGCGCACGGCCAGTCACTCGGCACCACCAACCTCCTCGAAGGGCTGGCGGCGGGAACCGATAGCGTCGCGCTCACGGCCGTGCCGGCCACGACCGCCTGGACAGCCACGGCGAACAGCCCCTGGTTGCACCTGAGCCCGGCCCAGCAAAGCGGCTCGGGCAGCGCGACCGTGGGGTTCACTTTTGACGCCGATCCGGGCGCGCCGCGCATCGGCACACTCACCATCGCCGGCCAGACGATCACCGTCACCCAGGCGGCTGCGGTCATCACCGTCACCAGCACGAGCGACAGCGGAGCCAACACCTTGCGCGCCGCTGTTGCGTCGGCCCAGCCGGGCGCCGCGATTGTCTTCGCTCCCGCGCTCACCAACGGCGGGCCTGCCACCATCACCCTCACGAGCGGGGAGTTGTTCATCACGAACAACCTGGCCATTATCGGTCCCGGCGCGGCCAGCCTCAGCCTCAGCGGCAACGGCACAGACCGGGTGTTCGAGTTCGCGGGGGGCGCGACCAATTTCATTGAGGGCATCTCTATCATCGGAGGCCAGGCCCCAGGTTCGCCCAGCGTCGGGTACTTTGACGCTAATGTCTATCCCACCGATGAGTATTTCATCTCGATGGGATTTGACTTTCGGCCGGATGACGCCGGTGGCGGCATCTACAACGCCGGGCAACTGACCTTGGCGGGTTGCGTTCTGAGCGGCAACACGGCCTTTGCCGGCGGAGGAATCTACAACACCGGTCAGTTGAGCCTGGCCGGTTGCACCCTCGGCGGCAACAGCGCGGGGAATCCTGGCGGCTATGCCGGCGGCGGCGGGGGCATCTACAACGATGGCCAATTGACCTTGAGCGGTTGCGTGCTCACGGGCAACCAGGGCGTCGTCCCGCTCTACTTTCCGCCCACGACTGGCGAATGGGGCAATGGAAACACCGTCGAAGGCGCCTGTGGCGGCGGCATCTACAACGCCGGCCAGGCGAGCCTGACCGGTTGCACGCTCAGCGGCAACCGTGGCAGCGACGATTTCGCTGGTGCAGACGATCCTTTCTGGTCCGTCGGCGGCTCCGGCGGCGGCATTTTCAACGCCGGGCAATTGATCCTGACCGCTTGCACGCTCAGCGGCAACCGCGGGGGGGACCTTGGCGATGCCGGCGGAGCCGGCGGATGCGGCGGAGGAATCTACAACGCCGGCGAGGCGAGCCTGACGAGCTGCACGCTCAGCGGCAACCGCGGGGGCGACAGCAATCTACAATCTTATACGTGGTATAATAATGCATACTCAGACACCGGAGCCTATGGCGGCTCCGGCGGCGGCATTTTCAACGCCGGGCAATTGATCCTGGCCGCTTGCACCCTCAGCGGCAACCGTGGGGGGGACGTTGGCGATGACGGCGGAGCCGGCGGCTCCGGTGGCGGTCTTTACAACGCCGGCAATGTTTACTTCGCCGGCGAGGCGAGCCTGACGAACTGCACGCTCAGCGGCAACCGCGGGGGCGACGGCACTGGGTATGGACCCCTAGCCCTGGCCACGGGCGGCTACTGGGTCCCGGACGTCTATGGCGGTTGCGGAGGAGGCATCTATAGCGGCGGTGAACTGACCCTGGTCAGTTGCACGCTCAACGGCAACCGCGGGGGCGGGGCTAGTGTCCTGGGTCGCTACCCCTACGCGTCGAGTGACTACTTCCTCGACTGGTGGGGTGCCGGCTACCCCGGCTCAGGCGGAGCCATTTGCAGCGTCGGTGATTCGAGCCTGACCGCTTGCACCGTGAGCGGCAACAGCGCTGGCCTGATTTACCTCGCCCTCAAGCACAGCCCAGGCTTCCTCGCTTCCTCCGGCGGCGGAATTTGGGGCGACTGCAGCCTCGCAAGCACCCTGGTGGCCCTCAACACCGCCACCAACGGACCCGATCTCTCCGGTGCGGTCACTTCGCAAGGTCACAACCTGGTCGGCCAAGCCGGCGGCGGCATCGGGGTGACCAATGGCGTGGACGGGGATCTGGTCGGCACAACCGCCGCCCCGCTCGATCCGCTCCTCGGCCCGCTGCAAGCCAATGGCGGCCCAACCCTTACGATGGCCTTGCTCGAGAACAGCCCGGCCATTGACGCGGGCGACAACGCCATCCTTTACCCGCCCTTCAACCTCAGCACCGACCAGCGCGGTTTCCCACGGTTTCAAGGCGCGCGGGTGGACATCGGCGCCTATGAGTCCGCCTACGGCGCCGCGCCCGCCCCGCCGGTGCCGTTCTGGCTCGCGGGGCCAAGTCCGTTGGCAAGCGGTGCCTGCCAGTTAAACTTCGCCAACCGGAGCGGTTTGAGTTTCACCATCCTGAGCACGACCAACGTGACGACACCCCTGGCCAACGCGACCGTGCTGGGCGCGGCGACGGAGAACCCGCCCGGATCGGGTCAGTACCAGTTCATCGACATCCCCGCGACCAACAGCGTGCAGGGCTTCTATCGCGTGTGCTGGCCCTGAGAGCTTGTTTGAAAAATCGGCCGACGGGCGGATTGCGAGCGCGGCGGACGGGGGGGTGAGGGCGAGCCCGGCGATGGCTCGTGGCAGCGGCTCATGTTGTAGGCCGGGTGCCCTCACCCGGCGGATTCGAGCCGCTGCCGCGTGGGGACACGCGGCCTGCAGCATCAGGCTTGTCGTTAGAAAGCCGGGGGGCATCCCGCCAACGCCTCGTTGAGTCCAGTCAGCAACGGGTCCACCCGGTAGCCGAAGAGCTGAAACAGCCGGCCCAGGCCGCCCACCCGGTCGAAGGGGGCCAGGTCGAGATCATCGCGCTCGACTTGGAAGCCGAAGACGCCCGGTGGGGGCACCGGGCCTACAGGAGGCCAAGTCCCCCAAAAGATGTCGTTAATGACAAGCCCGGGGGTGAGGGCTGGGGAGGAGTGGGGGGCCTCCCGCCAACCGGCTGGGGCCATTTCCCCGACGTAAGGTCGCCCAAATGGCGCGGACCAAAAAAAACCTGCACCCACTTTGGCACGATTTGATCCGGAATTTCGTATGCCTCAGTGGAACCGATGATTCGTCATCGCCTGATGGCCGCCAGCGGCGGCTGCCGAACGATCCGGCAGGCCCCCGCTCCGGACGCGCTTGGGAGGGCCTATTGGGCGGGGGATTCACCCGGTTCCATAGCACCCATCCTATGAGGAATGCCAATAACGCGTCCCCCGGCGGGACCGCCAACCTCCCTCCACCGGGCGGCCACCGGGGCCAGTCCCTCTCTGCGCGCGGACCGCGGCGCGGCTCGAACCCCTTCGCCGCGGGTGGCGGCCTGCTGCTCGCCGCCGCCCTGGCGGCGAACGACCAGTCCCTCGGCACCACCAACCTGACCGAAGGCCCCGCGGCGGGTGCTGGCAGCGTCGTGCTCGCCGAAACGCCCGCGACCAGTTCCTGGACGGCCACCGCAAACGATGCCTGGCTGCACCTGAGCACGGCCGATCAAAGCGGCATCGGCAGCACCAATGTGATTTTCACCGTCGACGCCAACGCGGCCGCGACCCGCACCGGCACGCTGACCGTGGCGTCCATGACCCTCATGGTCACCCAGGCCGGTGCGACGTACGTCGCCGCCAATCCGCTCACCACGCTGGTCTCCTCGGGGTGGCGGGGTTCTGCTGGTTTCCCCCTGGGCGTGGCGGTGGACGGCGCGGGCAATGTCTCTACCGCCGACAATCACTACGACGGCTCGGTTTCTTTTTCAGCAGTCAAGCGGTTGGCAAGCAGCAGGTTGTGAAGCAATGTCAAGTGACGCGAAGATGGGGGGGTTCCCATTACAATGAAGAGCTGCGGCCGCGCGGGTTTGGAAGCTCCAGGCGCTTCGCGCCGGCCGACGCCATGGGATTGCTCCTCATTCCCGTGACTTCGGTCGTGTCCTTGGCGGTCGGCTCGGTTGCATCCACGCCACGGCTGATTCAAGTTGCCCGGCCCGCGTATAGCCTGTGCGAAAAAGACGCACGGAAAAAATGGACAAAGTTCACCGGATCTGATTGTTTCTGGGCATGGCGCAACCGATTCGACTGCCC
>Ga0182030_10012681_pt1 | contig 16851 bp, 23 predicted proteins | sample 812S3MmetaG_FD_121299 | JGI IMG/M metagenome (GOLD analysis project Ga0182030, IMG submission 121299) | Permafrost microbial communities from Stordalen Mire, Sweden - 812S3M metaG (Illumina Assembly) | ecosystem: Environmental > Terrestrial > Soil > Wetlands > Permafrost | place: Sweden...
GACGAGGCGCGCAAACGACTTCTGCCATACCCGCCAACGCGAATTGGCTTGATTACCTCCAAGCAGTCGGCCGCCTACGCCGATTTTATAAAGGTCATGAATGCCCGCTGGCGGGGAATTGATATCGAGCTGATTGACGTCCAGGTACAGGGAGAAATCGCCCCAAGGCAGATTGTGTCTGCCTTGGGGCGATTTAATGCCGAAGCCGAGCCGCCAGAGGTGATTGTGCTCGTCCGCGGCGGCGGCAGCGCCGAAGATCTGGCGGCTTTTAGTAATGAGGCGGTTACTCGGGCGGTGGCTGCCAGCCGGGCGCCGACCTTGGTAGCCATCGGTCACGAAGTCGATTTGAGTCTGGCCGAGCTGGCCGCCGACCGCCGCGCCAGCACGCCGAGCAACGCCGCCGAATTGCTGGTGCCCGACCGCCGCCAAACCATTAGCGAACTACGGGCCGTCGGCGGCCAGCTCTGGCAGCACATTCAGCGCCAACTGCAGTTGGCCAGCCGAGAGATTGAGCACCAGGCGACGAGCTTGCAGCAAACTACCGAACAGGTCATTGCTCAGGCAGCTCAGGCTATTCAAAATCATCACCAACTTCTGAAAGTCTTAAACCCAGCGGCGGTCTTGCGCCGCGGTTACGCCATTGTCCGTCAAAACAACCGACCTCTACGTACCGTTCAAGATGTGACTAGCGGTGCTATAGTGGAGATACAACTGGCCAACGGTCGATTTGGGGCAACGGTCAGCGCCAAGCCGAAGAGGAGACTATCATGAGTAAATCAAAACCCAGCATCAGCTACGAACAGCTTAAAACTGAGCTAGACTTGATAATGTTGGAGCTCCAGCGCGATGACCTGGATATCGATGAGGCTCTGAAACACTATGAACGCGGGTTAGAGCTAGTCAAACAGCTCGAGGACTATTTGCAAACGGCCGAAAATAAAATTCATGAACTAAAACCAAAATGATTTGGCTGGTTCTGGGACTTGCAGTCATTCTTATCTGTTTTGGCGGTGTGGTCTTGGTTGGAGCGCCGTACCTGCCAACACTATCGCCACAGATTAAAGCGGCCCTAAAACTGGCAGATCTTAAACCCGGCGAAACCATCTTAGAACTGGGTTGCGGCGACGGGCGGGTGCTGATTGCCGCGGCCGAGCGCGGCTGGCAGGCCATTGGCTATGAGCTAAACCCCTTGCTGGCCGGGTTAGCGTGGCTGCGTACCCGCCGCTACCGCAAACAAGTAAAAGTGCGGTTCGGCAGTTTTTGGCGGGCATCATGGCCAGAGGCTGAGGCTATCTTTGTCTTTCTACAGCCTAAGTACATGTCTAGGCTGGATACAAAAATTATCCAGGAAGCCCATAAACCGGTCAAACTTGTTAGCTTTGCCTTCGCTATCCCGTGGCGGCGACTCGATGGCCAACAAAAGAATGTCTATCTCTATCAATACCGCTGAGGTTCAGGCCAGATTGCGTGTTTAGTAAGTCTGGGGTACCATTGAAACTATGAACAAACATAACCAGAATGGCGCAGCTGGCGGTCTAACACTGGCCTTTATCGTTACATTTATGCTGCTAATAGGTGCTATTTGCTTCGCTGCCTGGGCATTTACAGGTCGCCAGGACTACAAAAATAACACCGATGCCAAAATCAATACTGCTGTCCAGGCCGCTGTCCAAAAAGAAAGTGCTGCCAAAGATGCGGCCGCGGCCGCGGCCGCGGCAGACCCACTGGCAACTTACAGTGGTCCCGAGGCCTACGGTAGCATAATTATTAATTATCCAAAAAATTGGAGTGGCTATGTTGACAACACTAACTCCAGCACGCCGCTTAACGCTTACTTCACGCCCGGCGTCGTGCCGGCTCTGTCTGCCCAAACATCGGTCTTTGCGTTGCGTGTGCAGGTTCTTAACCAGGCTTATGCCCAAGTTCTGCAAGGCATCACGGGCCAACAAAAGCTTTCGGTCAGCGCCTATGCTTTACCAAAGTTACCGAACGTCGTTGGCGTCAAGGCCGTCGGCCAAATCAGTGATCAAGTTAACGGCACGATGGTTATTTTACCGCTGCGTGCCAACACCTTAGAAATCTGGACAGACGGTACTCAATACATGAACGACTTCAATAATAATATTCTGGCTAATTTCAGTTTTTCGCCTTAAATTAATCAAGCATTGCCTTACTTGGGTGACTTGCTTAGTTGAGCTATACTTAGTCTGATAACTTAAGTGAGAGCAGGCATAGTTCATGGCGGACGCTCGAGCCACATCGCCAATTTTGTCGCAGCAGTTGCTGCTAGGTGTAGCCGAAGAGCTAAAATTGCCATTATTACAGATAGCTCGCCAAGCTGAACAGCTGCAACTTGATGGCAGTGAATCCGGCCTCCAAACGATTCAAACCACGGCTGATACGGCACTGCGATTGCTCGATAATTATGTACTGGGCGTGCGCCTGAGCCTGGAGCCGCAACAACTCGATATTGAATCTATCTCAGTAGCCTCGGTGCTCTATGATGCCGGCCAGCAGCTTGGCGCTCTGGCCAAATCTTACGGTGTTGACCTAGAGCTCAACATTGCCGGTAAATTTGGTCCGGTGATGGCTCATCGCCAAGGTTTGCAGGCCGCCCTGGTCAGCCTTGGTGCGGCCTTAATTGAAGCCTTGCCAGCTCAGGGTAACACCCAGCTTCGGCTGCAACTGGCCACCCACCGTAGCCGTTACGGCATCGTCGCCGGCGTTTACAGCGACACCAAGCAGCTGACTAATGATGCTTTGCATAAAGCAAGACAGCTGCAGCATATCAGCCGCCAGCCACTACTCAATCTAACGCACACCAGCGGCGCCGGTATTTTTGTGGCTGATGCCATTCTGCACGCCATGAATCTAAGCCTGAAGGCCTCACGTCATCACCGTTTGTACGGCCTCGGCGCTGTTCTGCAACCAAATTATCAGATACAACTATGGCCAACATCCTTTTAATCGAACCCGACCGGCTGCTGGCCGAAACATACGCCCAGGCTCTGACTGATGCTGGCCACCACGTCGTGGCCGCCAGCACTGCTCAAGCCGGCATCCAAGCCGCCGACGCTCTGGAACCGGCGCTGGTGATTCTGGAATTGCAGCTGGTTGAACACTCCGGCATCGAATTTCTGTATGAATTCCGCTCCTATCGAGACTGGCAAAGTGTGCCGGTGTTGGTACATACCGGCGTGCCGCCGGCCGAATTCAATCACAACCTGGGACTGCTTAAGGAAGAGCTGGGAGTTCACACCTATCTGTACAAATTGCACACCAGCCTGCGCGAGCTGTTAGCCCACGTTCACCAGGCGGTGCCGACGACGGCGTGAAACAAATTGTTACCACTGGCATAGTTCTAAGCCGCACCAATTACGGCGAGGCCGACCGCATTATTATCGTGCTGACAGCCGACCACGGAAAATTACGCCTAATGGCGCGCGGCGTTCGCAAGAGCCAATCCAAACTGGCCGGCGGCATTGAATTATTCAGCGTTAGCGACATCACTTTCATTCGGGGCAGGGGCGAGATTGGCACCCTAATCAGTAGCCGTCTGCGCACGCATTACGGCCAGATCGTTAAAGACCTCGATCGCGTTCAACTAGGCTACGAGCTAATCAAAATTTTGAACCGCGCGACCGAAGACGAGCTGGAACCCACCTACTTTGAACTGCTGCAGCAAGCCTTCGCTGCCCTGGACGATGCCGATCTCAACAACAAGGATCTGATCCGACTATGGTTTTCAGCCCAATTGCTGAGACTGGGCGGTCACCAGCCCAATCTGCAAACCGATTCGGCTGGCCATAAACTAGATGCCGCCCAAAAATACAATTTTGACTTCGACAGTATGACCTTTACAGGTACCGCCACTGGCTCCTTCGACGCCAACACCATCAAGTTTTTGCGGTTGGTTTTTAGCGGCCACCAGCCCAAAGTTATAGCGCGGGTTGAGTCTACCAACAGTCTTCTCAAAAAATGTTCACCTCTCATCCAAACTATGCTCCAAAACCATATTCGGCTATAATCTGTAAGCAATGAGTGATGTATCCTTAGAAACCATTGTCAGCCTGTGCAAGCGCCGCGGTTTCGTTTTTCAAGCCAGTGAGATTTATGGTGGTCTGGCCGGCTTTTATGATTACGGCCCCTTAGGCGTCGAGCTGGTCAACAATCTCAAGCAAGAGTGGTGGAAAGCCATGGTTCGCGAACACGACAATATCTTTGGCATCGATGGGGCAATTATCCAAAACCCCAAGCTTTGGGAGGCTAGTGGCCACGTAGCCGGCTTCACCGACCCATTGGTCGAAGACACAGTCACCCACAAACGTTACCGCGCCGACCACTTAGCCGGCAAAGACACCAATAACATCGAAGAATTAACCGAGCTGCTCAAAGATAAAAAGTCGCCGGATGGCAATCCGCTTGGCCCAGTCCGCACCTTTAATATGATGATGAAAACTTTCATCGGACCAACCAGCGAAGAAGAGTTCGAACCTGAAGCCTATGACGTTGGAGGAGATAAATACACTGGCCCAATAGTAGAAGCTGTTTATCCTGAAAGATATCTCATTCAATACGACCCGACAGGATTGGCTTATTTACGGCCGGAAACCGCTGGTTCAATATTTACCAATTACGATAACGTCCGCGAAACAATGCGTGCTAAGTTGCCATTTGGCGTGGCTCAAATCGGCAAGGCCTTCCGTAATGAAATCAGCCCGCGCGATTTTATCTTCCGGGTTCGTGAGCTGGAACAGATGGAAATGCAGTATTTTATCAAGCCAGGGGAGCAGGAAAAAATCTACCAAGAGTGGCGTGACTTCGCCTGGAGCTTTCTAATTGAGCGCCTTGGAATCGACGAAAAGAACCTGCAATGGCACGAGCACGATGACAACGAACGCGCCCATTATGCAGCCGCCGCCCACGACATTTATTTCAAGTACCCGCAAGGTTTTAAGGAACTTTGGGGCACGCACAACCGCACCGATTACGACCTCAAAGCTCACCAGAAAGTCAGCGGCAAGGATCTAGAATACTTCGACGAGGGGAGCAGGAAAAAGTTCATTCCTTACGTCATTGAGAGTTCGGTCGGCGTCGGCCGCATGCTGATGGCTGTCCTGGTTGATGCCTACCATGAAGAAGAAATCAACGGCGAGAAGCGCGTGGTCTTAAAGCTGAAACCGGAACTGGCACCTTACAGAGTGGCGGTTTCACCCCTGTTAAAAAACAAGCCGGAACTGGTCGCCAAAGCCAAGGAAGTCTACGACATGCTGCGCAAAGAATTCGGCAACGTGATGTGGGACGACAACGGCAACATCGGCAAACGCTATCGCCGCCAAGATGAAATCGGCACGCCGTATTGCGTGACCATCGATTTTGATACTTTGAATGACGACACCGTGACAATTCGCAACCGCGACACCACCGAGCAGAACCGCGTGAGTGTAAGTAGCCTAGCTCCTCATATATCTTAGTAAAATCTATGGATCTTGAAGCAAGAGTATTTCAGACGCAAGTTTTATACAGCTCAGTTATTTTTGCTCAAGCCTCACAACGGCTTTTAAAGGCGATAGCACTATCTGATCTGGATATGAAGCCGAAGACATGGCCATCACTTTATGAGATGGCTTATACTACCTCATTTGTTAATCTGGCTAAGGTTATCGGAGACAGCACTAAAAAAAGTTACGATCTCGAAGCCCTAATCAAAGCTCGCTATTACACTGAAAAAGAAAGGAAAGCAGTTATTATAAGCTGGACAGATCTAAAAAATAAACACAAAAAAGCGTTCAAATTAATACGATCAATTAGAAATGATATTGTTGCACATAACAACGGAGGAATTCGTTCATTACAAGACGTGGACGGATATGTTCACGAAAGTGATATTACCCAACAATTAACATATGATCTCATAAGCTTCATTGAACAGCTGCCGTGGTTTACGAAAGGCACCATAGTCAATGCACCGCAATATACTGACTATAAAGATGAGCTAGGGTTTAACCTCGCAAAGTCAGCATCATGAACTACTGGGTTAACACAATCAGCCGGGATCACGTTAAACGCGGTGTGGAGGGTGGGTTTACGCAAGCCAACCACGGCAAGTCGCAGGGGCTCAAGCGGCTCAAAAAGGGCGATTGGATTGTCTTTTATTCGCCTAAAACCAGCTATAAAGAAGGTGAGCCGCTGCAGGCCTTTACGGCCTTCGGACAGGTCAAAGATGAGGAATTGTACCAGTTAGAGGTGGCGCCGGGTTTTGTGCCGTGGCGCCGCAACATCGACTTCAAACAGTGTCCCGAAACGCCCATCAGACCCCTGATAGACGACCTGAGTTTCATCAAAGACAATACGCGCTGGGGCTATATGTTTCGGTTTGGCATGTTCCAGATTCCAGCGGCCGATTTTGAGCTCATCCGAAATGCTATGATAAATCTGTAATGAATCCGACATTAATTGCCACCTTTGCTGGTTTAATCACCGCCCTGTGCTGGGGTACTAGCGACTGGCTGTCGGCTAAAAGTACCAAACAGCATAGTGTTTTAGAAATTAATTTTACTGTGCAATCCATCAGTCTGGTTTGGATGGCCATATTATTCTTAGTTTCAGGTGTGCACATCGGCAACGGGGAAGAGCTGTTCCGGATTGGCCTTGGCAATATCCTGGTAATGATGGGCTATTTGATTTTCGTGGAGGCTCTATCGACAGGTGCCGTAGGTATCATTGTGCCTCTGGGCAATATCTACCCCTTGGTTACGATTATTCTGTCGGCTATTTTCCTATCGATGCACTTTATGGCGCTGCAGCTGCTGGCTATGTTGGGCATTGTTTTGGGGGCGGCGGTGCTGGCTTACGAAAAGAACACGCAGAAAATTCCGTTTAAGCAATTACACCGGGAGACCGTCCTGGCACTAGCTGCCGCGGCTGTCTGGGGAATCGGTTTCTTCGTCATCGACCCGGTTGTCACGCAGGTTTCCTGGCAAACAATTAGCATCCTGGGCGAGGTATTTTCGTTTAGCTTTGCCTTATTATTAATTGTGGCCATCAGGCGGAAACAAGCGCCGGCGGCTATTCAACAATCGCTGAGAGCAAAATTGCCATTGGTTGTTGGAACGCTCGGCATCACCGGAGCGGTAGCCATATATGTCGGCTCCACTCGAGCCGGCAGTGTCGTTATCCCAACCGTCATGTCAGCAGGCGGACCGTTGGTGGCCTCGGTCTGGGGAGCTTTTGTTGACAAAGAAAAGATTGGCACCCTGAAACGGCTGGGCGCCGTTATCGTTGTTGGCGGCATTATCCTCTTGAACGTTGCCTAGACTAATTCGACGCGAACACCTACGATTTGAGAAATGCCGGCAGCCATTGCCCGCGTTCGTCGCGGCATCGGCTCAACAATGGCTGCAACTTGATCGGTGGTGACGTATGATTCGTCGGCGGTGCCCGTGGTCATATCGTCTTCGGTCGGAGCTGTTACGGCAGCCGGCTTCAACAATGCCAGGAGTCCAGCCCGTCTGAACGATTCGCGGGTGTGGTGACCATCGTTTAGGTCGACAGGACCTTCATATAAGTGTATTTTTGCCATTTTTAACTCCTTGTTTGAAATTGTAATCTAAATCACATTAACTCCTGTGGGGTGGGTTTGTCAAGGCTATGGCCGGGAAATGCTATGATTGAGCCATGACAGACATTCCGGCCGATGTCGTGCGCGAGACCTGAGAGGGGGTGTATGACAAGTCGCTCCAGTTGGCGACAAAAATTAGTGAGCACTGCGTCCGGATTGGTTTGTGGCCGGCCTCAAGGCAGCAGTCAAACGGAAAGCATAATTTATCTGGATTTTCCTTTGGCAGAGCGTTATACTCCTAGCTATAACTTAAGTGAGGAGCTGGATATGAAAGTGGACGTTAATTTTTGGGCGGTTCTACTGGCCGCGGTGGCGAGTATGGTAATCGGCATGCTTTATTATGCCGATGAAGTATTCGGTAAGGAGTGGAAGAAGCTGGCTAAGATCGATAGCAAGCGTTTCGAAAAAGAAAGACCTAGGGTTGTGCCGGCGGTCTTTGTAGCATCCTTTATAACGGCTTACGTACTGGCCTACGTGACATTTCTATACCACAACTTCTTCCAGGATTCCTGGATGGCAGCCGGAGCTTTAACAGCTGTTGTTTTATGGCTTGGTATTTCAGCGACCACCACCTTCGTCCACGGGGCATTTGAGCAGCGGCCGCGCACCTTGCTAGTTATTTCGCTCGGCAACCGCTTGCTGACACTGTTAGCTATGGGGCTCGTTATTGGTTGGCTGCACCCCTGATTTTTCGGAAAATAGATTAAATAAATCTTAAATATTGCCAAAAAGTCGGTCAAAAAATTGACCGTCGTGGCTCACTCGGCGCATGCTGATTTCCACTAACAAGTGGAGGTCATCATGCAACGAGCTAGCAATTTTAAGGCTATCAGTCGGACGGTCGCGGTTATAGCGGCGGTTTTGATTGTCGTTAGCGGCATAACCTATGCGGCGCTGCAAAGTCAGCCCGTCAAACTAACCGGCAACTCCATCGAAACGGCCACCGCCAATTTGCGAATTAGTACCGACGGCCTCAATTTTGGTAATACGCAGCCCGGTTTCGACTTCAAAAACATCTTGCCCGGTGGGCCGGCCGATCCGGAAGCCGGCGATGCCTTTTATCTAAACAATTCCGGCGGTACGTCCTTAGCTCTGAGGTTGGCCGTCGCCGCAAAGCCGAGCAACCCGGACAATGTCGACCTCAGCCAGGTCAATGTGATCCTAACGGCGGTTGGCCTGAATGGCACTCAAACTTTTAACTTGCAATCCTTAATTGACGGTGCCGACAACGGCGGCGTGGCGTTCACCGGTGCCAATCTACCCAGCGACACCATTCAAGAGTATAAGTTGCAGGTTAGCATGGCCAGTGACGCGATCAGCGGCTCAAGCGCCAGCCTCGGCGGCATTGATTTTGCCTTTAGCGGATTCGTCCAAGCCAACTAAAACCTAGGGTCGGCAAATTGCGATGTCTAGCTTTTTCCAACCTCTGTCCTTAGCTGCCCGCAGCTTACTAGTCATGCTAATAGTTGCCGGCTTGCTAGGTGGAACCGGGCTGCTAGCGCTTCATCTGCGCGGCCAGCAATTGCTCAGTGTTCAATCGGCCAGCATGCGACCAAGTTTTCAGCCCGGTGACGCCCTCATTGTCAATCCTGTTAAAACCATCCAACTTCGGCTAGGACAGGTCATCAGCTATCATAGCCCTCAAAATCCGAACTTTGTCTTGTCGCATCGTCTGAGCAAAATCAATCCGCGGACTGGCTGGCTGACGACCAAGGGCGATGCTTTGCCCAATTTCGACCAGTCTTTCCCGCCCAATCTGTTAGTCGGGCAGGTGAGCGTCGTGGCACCAGGTCTAGGCCGGCTGCTTGACCTGCTCCATGAACCGCTCGGCCTGGCCTTGGTCATCTATCTGCCAGCTCTAATTCTGGTCATTTCCAAAGCTATTCGCTTGCCTACACAACTTGACCGGCCGGACTATCAGGCCTTTGGCTACGGTTCACGTTGAGCCACACACCGTTAAATCGGCCGTAGATGTTAAACTATAGGTATGCCAAGACAACGCGGTGCCACCAGTCCATCCGGACAACACCAGTCCAACGCCTATGCTTTTATTGATAGCCAGAACCTCAATCTGGGCACGCAGCGCATGGGCTGGAAGCTTGATTGGCGCAAATTCCGGCAATACCTCAAGGACAAGCATGGCGTGACCAAGGCTTACATGTTCATCGGCTATATGATTAGCAACGAGTCATTGTATGAATACATGCACGAACTGGGTTTTTTGGTAGTCTTGAAGCCGACGGTTGATGTGAATCCATCGCACGATGATAAATCAACCCCAGAAACGTCGGACAAGCCCAAAGAAACCACCGATGATAAGGAGAAACCGACAGTCAAAGGCAATGTCGACGCCGAACTGGTGCTCTACGCCATGAAAGAGCTGCCTAATTATAGCCAGGCGATTATTGTATCCGGTGACGGCGATTTTTTCAGCCTAGCTGAGTACCTGGAAGAGCGGGGTAAACTGGCCAATATTTTAACTCCCAACTGGCAATACTCTAGCCTGCTCAAGGTCTTTGAACCTAAAATCATCCGTCTCGACCAACTGCGCCGCCAGCTCAGCTATCACGACCGCAAAAAGAAGTAACTGCTATGACGGCAACAGAGGTCAAATCGGCAATGCAGCAGCATGCCAGCGCTGCCGACGCGGTGTTTCTGCAGCGCTTTTTTAAGACCGGTGAAGGGCAGTACGGTGCCGGCGATGTGTTTATTGGCGTAAGAGTGCCGAAGATTAGGCTAGTTGCCAAGCAATATAAAGATTTACCGCCCACCGAAATCCAAAAGCTGCTGGACAGTAAAGTGCATGAGCACCGGCTGGCGGCGCTGATAATCCTAACTCTGCAATACCCCAAGGCCAGCGCTGTCCAAAAACAGGCAATCTATATGCTGTATCTTAATAATGTCTATCTTGGCCAGATCAATAACTGGGATTTGGTAGACATTAGCGCGCCGCAAATAGTCGGCGAATACCTGCAAAACCGGCCGCGGGACATCCTGTTTGAGCTAGCTAAAAGTGACGATCTGTGGCAGCGTCGCGTAGCCATCTTGAGTAGTTTCACCTTCATTAAGGCTGGTCAGCCGGACACTTGTCTGGAGCTCGCCGAAATCCTGCTGCATGATAGTCACGACCTTATCCAAAAAGCTGTCGGCTGGATGCTGCGCGAAATTGGCAAACGTAACGGCCGGCGAATCTTACTCAACTTTCTGGATCGCCACGCCCATGAAATGCCGCGCACCATGCTGCGCTACTCGATTGAGCATTTATCGCCAGCGCAGCGAGCTAAATATATGCAACAAAAATTACACAGCTAATTATTCAAGTACTGCGCTATACTGGGTGAAGTTAATTATTTAAGGAGAGGATTTATGTTAAGCGACAACAATGTTTGTGCCTGTTTGGCAGTCAAAGATATGGCCGTGGCCACAAAATTTTATAAAGAGACTCTCGGGCTGGAGTCATCAAAGGAAACATCGGGTGGAACCTTCTTTAAATCCGGTAATTATGGGATATTTGTCTACCAATCTGGCTTTGCGGGCACCAATCAAGCGACCGCGGCTGCCTGGCAAGTTGCCGATGTCGCTGCCGCCATTGACAGCCTTAAGGCTAAGGGCGTAACGTTTGAGCAATACGACAGTATGCCTGGAGTCACGCTCGAAGGTTATTTGCACGTCATGGGCGAGCTCAAAGCCGCCTGGTTCAAAGATCCGGATGGCAACATCCTGAATATTGTTAATCAAGTCGGCTAGCCAAGGGGTAAGTATGGCCAAGCAGGATTGGGATTTTTCAGGGCTGAAAGCAATTATTTTCAACGGCACGCTGACTAAATCGCCAGAACCGAGTCACACCGACAAGTTGATTAAAATCAGCACCGACATCATGCAAAAACACGGCGTTGATGTTGAGTTGATTCGTACCATCGACCATGACATTGCCCCCGGTACCTGGCCGGATATGCGCAAACGCGGCTGGCCGAACGACGAATGGCCATCCATCTATAAACGCGTACAAACGGCCGACATCTTGATACTGGCTGGACCGATCTGGCTGGGCGATAACAGCTCCGAAACCAAAAAAGTCATTGAGCGCTTGTACGCCTGCAGCAGTTTGCTAAACGAGGAAGGACAGTATGCCTACTATGGCAAGGTTGGCGGCTGCCTGATTACCGGTAATGAAGACGGCATCAAACACTGTGCTATGAACATTCTTTACAGTCTGCAACACCTGGGCTATGTCATTCCGCCCCAGGCCGACGCCGGCTGGATTGGCGAAGCCGGCCCTGGACCCAGTTACGGCGACCCGCGCGAAGGTGGCGGTTTCGAAGGTCTTGATAATGATTTCACTAACCGCAATACGACCTTCATGACCTGGAACCTGATGCATTTGGCTAAGCTAATCAAAGAGAGTGGAGGCATTCCAGCTTATGGCAACCAGCGTGCCAAGTGGGATGCCGGTGCGCGCTTTGACTTCGCAAATCCCGAATATCGTTGAAACATAAGAATATTGACAGAAAGCATAATATTTGCTACAGTACTGTTTGATGGTACGAAAAACAAAAACTATCAAAAAGGCCTCCGACAAGCTGGCTGAAGTCGCCCAGCACTGTGGCATTATGCTCATGACCTTGGCGGCTACCGCCGGTATGCTGGAGTTACCCAACCATCCCAACAGCCGTATTGTTGTGCCGATTCAGCCCACTTTTGCCATGAATAACGAGGATAACGAGCTGAATAATCCAATCCGCCGCGAAAACCAGGAAACCGATCAGCACTACATCAGTTACAGCGTGGCTCAGCGTACGCCGAGCCGCTCGTCTAAGCACTAGTAATTGGCGCCATAAAATAAGCTTGACCATTATCGTAAAATATGCTAGTATAAAGTCATGCCAAAAACACCTTTCGTGCCGGTTGAATTCACTAGTCAGACGCCAGTGACTGTATTTAATCCATCAACTGCAAGTTCGACTCGACCTGACACTGGCACACCTACAGAACCAGCTGGTTTGCGCGTTAGAGTTGATAGTATTGAGAAGCACTTAGGTAAGCCCCATCTTAGGCCGGATGAACCGAGCCAAGCAGCCGCTGTTAATGAGGCTGTAGAACACTTTACTGAACCGGCGGATACAGTAGCACCTAATGACGCAGAAGGTGACGGAGGGCAACAAAAGATGCCAAACCGGCGAAGCCGCGGTCGCCGGTTAGCCTTAGGTGCGAGTATTGGTGTCCTTCTGGTAGCAGGAACTGTCGACAAACTCATCGGTATAGCTAACAGCAACACTTTGAAAGGTAAACTGACACAGCCTTATGCTAAAGTCGAAAAAGAACTTCAAAAACATGAAATCAATCCGACATCAGTTATTCGTTTTAGCAGCCCCGCTGAACCAACTTCCGCATACAGAGAAGCTGAAATTATCGCACAGGGAGATGTTCAAGGGTTAACAAGTATACTCTCAACTGAAGCTGGAAACAGCGACGTGTTAGCGGCAAACACCCCGCTAATCGGACCCAAGTCTGATATTAATGTACACGCTCTCAAAACCTTAGAAGACCAAAACAAGCGTAGTTAACTTTAATACTGTGGTGCGTGGAACGAACCGCAAAACGCTATATATTGTGTAAGCGGTCAAATATCTGGAAAAACTGTGGAAAAGTGGTGTGTACAACACCGCTTTTTTATAATTTGTGGCTTGCAGGGGGTGAGTGTGGGTAGTACACTCATGGCAGTGGGTAGAAATGGAACGGTCAAAATAGCGTTCCAAATCAAAAAATAAAAAACCACTAGTAGCTCAAGGGGAGACAAATGGCCACGGTAGACTACTTCGCACGTAAGCTTGACGACAAGCGGCGGTTAACCATACCACCGGAATTGCGCGACAAGTTTGCCAGCGGGGCAGTTGTTACACGGGGTTTCGGCCAGTACCTGCATCTTTACCCTAAAGATGTCTGGGACAACCTGGTAGAACCGCGATTGGCCGGCGATATCCTTGACGAGCGGATTGCCGATCTGAATGTTCAATTCCGGATGGGCAAGATTGAGCAATCGCCAGCCGGCGACAAGCAGGGGCGCATCACCATCGAGCAGCACCTGCTTGACTACGCCGGGATCGGGCGAGACCTGGAAGCTATAGGAGTCGGGCGTTATTGGCGCCTGACGGCACCACCAGGCAAATAAAGTACCTCGTTCCTTAACAATTTAGTGCCAGTAGCAAAGTCGAGATCAGCTATTCGGCAGTCAACACGTAGACCATAAGCAACTACGCAAAACAAAGCTTTGTACCTTTCTCAAAAACACCTCCCAAAACTCCACCTCACACATAAGTCTCTCAAACTCGACTTCGGCGAATAGTACTTGTACAATTTGCTTAAGTCAATAAAAACAAAAACTCTCAAAAAAACAAAAAGTTGACTGCTGAATAGGTGACCTTGAAACAAAAATCAAGTCAAGATGCACCAAAACAAACACCAAAATACAAATCAACACCTACCAGTACTCCTTGAGGAAGTCCTCAAGTATCTGGATCCGCAGAGCGGGGAAAGCTTCCTCGATCTAACGGCCGGCTACGGCGGACACGCCGCTGCAGTACTGGCGCGGACGGGAAATCCCGCGCAGGCTGTGCTCGTCGACCGCGACGCTCACGCCACAGCCGTACTCCGGGAAAAGTACGACGAAGGTAAGGCAGGTAGTCCAAGCATTCGGTTGTCAGACTTTCTGGCTGCCGCCCGCGAACTACAAACCGCCCAGCAACAATTTGATCTTATTTTGGCCGATTTGGGCGTATCGTCACCGCACCTTAACGAAGCAGCGCGTGGTTTTAGCATCGCGCGTAACGGCCCACTCGACATGCGCATGGATCAATCCCAGGCAATGACCGCTGCCACTATATTGAACACATTTAGTGAAGCAGCGTTGGCAGATATTCTCCAGCGCTACGGTCAGGAGCCCAAAGCCAGGCAAATTGCTAGAGGCATTATTGCCGCGCGGCCACTCCAAACCACCGAGCAGTTGGCAACTATTGCCCGTCAGGCCTGGCCGGGACACAGCCGAGTTCATCCGGCTACCCGGACGTTTCAGGCACTTAGAATCGCCGTCAACGACGAGCTGAGTCAACTGGAGGAAGGCTTACCATTGTGGATTGAATTGCTACAGCCAGCCGGTAGGCTGGTTGTCATCAGCTTCCATAGTCTGGAAGATCGTCTGGTGAAGCAAGCCCTCCAAGACGCGGCTGGCAATCGTTACGACGCCGACTTAAGACTGCTCACCAAGCGGCCTGTCAGTGCAAGTGCTTCAGAATCAGTCCTTAATCCGCGTGCCCGCAGCGCTAAGCTGCGAGCCGCAGTGAAAATAAAAAAGAAAGGGAACTAACATGCCTATCCAGGTAAAAGGTAGCTCCCGCGCCTACAAGATTCACGTTAAAGTAATCTAGTAGGCAAGTCCAGTCCCCGGTTTCGACCGGGGCTGGGCCTAAAATAAAAAAAGAAGAAATAAAAATATGACATACTCCAGCTCATTAGCTCTAAATCGATCACGGTTGGCTAGACCTAATCAAAACTCGGTTGTTTTTAAGGCTCAGGCGCGCACACTCGGTCCAATCAGCAACACCATTATTTTGATTGTACTGGCTTGTTTGCTTGGTTTGCTATACCTGACTCAGGTTACCAAGACCAACGCCTACGGTTATCAAATTAGCAGCCTGCAAACAACTGCTAGCCAGCTTAAAAGCCAGTATAGCGACTTGCAAAATGCTTCAGCACGCTTGCAAAGCTTGAACCGAGTTCAAACTAGTGCCGTAGCCAAGAACCTGGTGCCGGTATCACCAGCGGCGACCGTTTCCAACTAAGCCAACGCCGATGACGCCGCCGTCACCCACTAACACTCGACAGGCCGTGCGGCGAGTCCGCATTTTTTATGGTGTTTTATCACTGGTGGTGGCAATCTTCGTTATTCGATTATTTGATGTCCAAGTAATTCACTATGATCACTATCGAGCAGCGGCACTTAGCGATCAATTGAAGCAGTATCAAATTCCAGCCACGCGCGGACTGATTGAGGCTCAAGACGGAAACGGCATAGTACCAATCGTACTTAATCAGCAGCTATACACTGTATATGCTGACCCGGTGTATATCACCAATGCCGACAGCGCAGCGGCCAAAATCGTACCGATTCTTGATGGCCAGGCGAATGGTTATGCTAGTTTAATGCGTACTAAAAATACACGTTACGTCGTGCTGGCCAAAAAAATTAGCGCCGATCAGAGTAATCGCCTGTTGGCACTGAAGATTCCCGGTCTAGGGACGCAGGCTCAAGACTATCGAACCTATCCGCAAGGCACCCTAGCCTCGCAAGTACTTGGCTTTGTTGATGATAGTGGCCAGGGCCAATACGGTCTGGAGCAGGCACTCAATAGTGAGCTAACTGGCAAGCCGGGGCAGGTAAAAGCCGTTACCGACGTTAACGGTGTACCGCTGGCGGCCAGCAAAGGCAATGTTGAAACCGCACCGCTTAACGGCGACGATGTGGTCACAACGCTGAACCTATCAATGCAAGCCCAAATGGAGCAAATTCTGGCACAGGAATATCAGAAAACCAAATCACAAGGTTTAAGCGCCATTATCATGGATCCGAATACCGGTCAGGTTAAGGCGATGGCTAATTTTCCGACCTATGACCCCAGTGATTATCAGAATGTCAGCAACCCGGCTGTTTTCCAGAACGCCGCCGTCACTAACGCCATCGAACCTGGTTCAACAATGAAAATCATGACCACCTCGGCCGCCCTCGATCAAGGTGTCATCCAACCCGATACCACCTTCTACGACCCGGCTCACTGGGTAGTTGATGGCTTTAACATTACCGACATCGAAGAGGACGGTGGCCCACGCGAGCAGAGCATTTCCAGTATTCTGAATTTGTCACTTAACACCGGAGCCACCTGGATGCTGATGCAAATGGGCGGCGGCCAGATTAATACTAAGGCTCGCGACGCCTGGTATGGCTACATGACGAATCATTTTCGGCTCGGCAAACCAACTGGGATAGAGCAAGGCTACGAGGCCGTCGCACCAGTGCCATCACCGGCCGATAACGGCGCGGGCATTGACTTAACCTACGCCAACACCTCTTTTGGACAAGCCATTCAGTTAACGGCCATCCAAATGGCCGCCGCCGATTCGAGTATCTTGAACGGCGGTACTTATTATCAGCCAACCCTGGTTTCTCAAACAATTACTCC
>Ga0182030_10012682_pt1 | contig 16850 bp, 15 predicted proteins | sample 812S3MmetaG_FD_121299 | JGI IMG/M metagenome (GOLD analysis project Ga0182030, IMG submission 121299) | Permafrost microbial communities from Stordalen Mire, Sweden - 812S3M metaG (Illumina Assembly) | ecosystem: Environmental > Terrestrial > Soil > Wetlands > Permafrost | place: Sweden...
GCCTCGCGCTGGGCTGGCCCGTGTGCGCAGATGGCCGGCCTCGGCGATGCCTCCGCCGTCCCCGCCGTCGGCCTAATCTGCACACATGGAGCGCGTCGGAGTCCTTGTCCATCCCACCCGCCCGGTGCGCGACGCCCTGGAGGTCCTGCAGCGCTGGACGGACGCACGTGGCCTCGGGCTCGTCCAGATTCCGACCGGTGGGGAGCCTTCGGTCGCGCCGGCCGGCGAGGTGACCGCCTGTGACCTCATTGCTGCGCTCGGCGGCGATGGCACGGTCCTCAAGGCGCTGCACGCAGCCGGCAGGACGCGGACGCCGGTGCTGGGTGTCGCCTATGGCAGCCTGGGAGTGCTCACAGCGGTGCGCAAGGATGAGCTGCTCGCAGGGCTCGACCGGTTCGCCGCCGGGGACTGGCTGGCGCGCCACCTGCCGGCGCTCGAGATCCGCGCCGAGCAGACCGTGCCTGCGTGGGCGGTCAACGACCTGGTCCTGGCGCGACGTGGCAGCGCTCAGCTGGAGGTCGAGGTAAGCGTGCAGGGCGAGCTCTACGTGCGCGCGGCCGGCGACGGCATCGTGGTCGCGACCCCGCTGGGGTCCAGCGCATATTCGATGGCGGGCGGAGGGCCGCTGCTGGCGCCCGGCACCGGCGCGTTCGTGTGCACGCCGCTGGCGATGCACGGCGGATGCGCCCCACCGCTGGTCGTCCCGCAGGACCGGGAGGTAACGCTCCAGATCCATCCGGGTTACGGCGGCTTCGACCTTGAGATCGACGGGTTGCGTGTGGACACGCAGGCGCAGCGATTCTCGATCGCCATCCGTGGCACATATGCGACTCTGGTCGCGCTCGATGACTCCAGCTTCGGCATGCCCTGGTTGCGCGAGCGGGGACTGATAGGCGACAGCCCACGCGTGGCTGCCCGGAGCACCCGCGTGGAGCGAGAGCGATGACATGAGCGACCCGGGAGTGCTTCTGATCGCCGAGGTCCATGGGCGCGCCGCCCTCGCCGGCCAGCTCCGGGCCGCCCTCGAGGAGCTGGCGCGCGGGACGCTGGCCGAGCCGGACTGTGTCAGCTATCGCGTGCTCGAGGACGAGGCCCCGGCCGAGTACGTGCTGTTGGCGGCCTGGGGCAGCGAGGCGGGGCTGGTTGCGCACTACGGGACACCCCATTACCGCCGCTACCGCGACCAGGTCGGGCCCCTCCTCGCGCGCCCCAGCGAGGTGGTTGTCCATCACGTCAGCAAAACGGTTCACGCAGGCGACCCCAATCCGCCCGATCCCGGGCTACTGGGCTGAGCAGGGCGTCGCTCAGGCGTACGGCCTCGAGCATGGCGCTACCCGGATACAGTCCCGGCATGCCCGACACCGTGCGCCTGCGCCCGATGACCGACTACGAGTTCGCCCTGTTCCGCACCCGTGCGATTCGTGACTACGCCGCCGACAAGGTCAAGGCGGGCGAATGGGCCACCGAGCGCTCTGAGAGGCTCGCCGAAGCCCAGACCGACCGCTTGCTGCCCGAGGGCCCGCGCACGCCCGGGATGCTGCTGCTGATGGCCGAGACCGACCAGGACGGGCCCGTTGGCTACGCCTGGCTGGCAGTGGCCGGACCCGAGCTCGCCAGAGCCTGGATCTACGACATCGCGATTGACGAGGAGCAGCGCGGCAAGGGCTATGGACGGGCGTTGCTGAACGGCTTGGAACAGGCCGCCCATGAGCATGGCTGCGGCTCGATCGGGCTGAACGTCTTCGCGGGCAACGACGTCGCTCGCCGCCTCTACGAGCGGGCCGGCTTTCACCTCACGTCGATGACCATGGCCAAGCCGCTCGGCCCCGAGGCCTGAGGCCGGCGTCTCGCCCTTTGGCGACCCACCGCCTGAGGGCAGCCAGACGGTCGCTTTGCGCTGAAATGCAACCGTGCCAGGCTGGCAGCGGCGACACATCCCTGTCGTCCAAGCGAGCAACATAAAGAGCGCCGGGCGACTGAAGGGCCACTAGGTGATGCGCAATACGGCCGTGTCGCCAGCTGATGCGCCCGCCGGTGCAACGGCTCGAAGCACGATTCTGTAGGAGCCCCTGGGGGCGAGCCTCCGGGTGATCCTCCCGTTCCAAGTAATCGAGCCGCGACCGGCGACGCGACGCGTTGTGCTCAGAGCGGCGACAGCAGTGCTTCCGCGCAGAACGGTGAGGGTCGCCTTCGCTGGGCCGCTCAGGACGAACGGCACCCGCACGCGCTGGCCGTGACCCGCTCTGTAGCTGGCAGACGACAGCCAAACCATCAGGCGCGGGGCGGCTTCCGTCGAGCCGCCGCCACCCATCAAGATGTTGTCGCCGGCGCCCAGCGGGGCGTCGTTCGCGATCGTGAGGGTCTGCGAGGCGCTCCCGACGTTGCCGGCCGGATCCACCGCCGATGCCATAACTGCCCAAACGCCATCGGTGAGGGGGATCGGGGTCACGTTCCAGGTGCCGTCGGCCTGCAGAAGCGTCGTCATCGTTTGGTCCCCGATTGAGACCATGATTACAGTGCCAGCCGCCGCGTCCGAGGTTCCGGTAATGGTCGGGTCGAGGTCGCCGGCTGTCGTACTTGCGCCGCCCGTGATCGTGACGACGGGTGGCACCGTGTCGACGGTCAGCATCTGGGTACAGGTAGCCAGGTTCCCAGCCTCATCAGAGACCGACATCACGACACGATGCGGACCGTCGGTGAGGGCGGATGGCGTCACGGACCAGACCCCGCCGCCCTGTACGACCGCAGTGAGTGTTTGGTCAGCGAGCGTGACGGTCACGACCGTGCCAGGTTTGACTTCGGTGGTCCCCGAGATATCCGGCGTTGCGTCGTTGGTCAGCGCGTTCGGCCCACCCGTGATCGTCACCGCGGGTGGGAGGGTGTAGACCGTCAGCGTCTCGCCGGCGCTGGTCTCGTTGCCGGCGGCGTCGGTGACAGAGGCGACAACGGTAACCACGCCATCAGTCAGCTCGGCGGGCATCACGCTCCACGTACCCGCCGACTGCACGAGCGCGGTCAGCGTCTGCGAGCCAACAGCCACGGCGACGATCGTGCCGGGAGCGGCGTCGGTGGTACCGGCGATCGTCGGCGTCAGGTCGTTCGTCGTCACGGACAGTCCGCCATCGATTGCGATGACGGGCGGCACCGTGTCGATCGTCAGCTGTTGTGTCGCGGCCCCGTCGTTCCCTGCCCCGTCGGTGACCGATGCCACGACCGCATAGGCACCGTCAGCGAGGATCGCCGCGGGCACTGACCATGCCCCGTTGGACGGCGTCGCCGTGAGCGTCTGCCCCGCGATCGTCACAGTTACAAGTCCCGGAGCTTCGACGTCGGTTGTGCCACTGATCGTCGGCGTCGAGTCGTTTGTGTATGCGGTTTCCCCACCAGCGATGGTGACTACGGGTGGTGCACTGTAGAACTCATCGGAGTTGAGCGAGACCGCGCCATTGAGGGCCAGCGCGCGCCCGTTGACCTCGGAGCCGGCACCCACGGCAATTGCGTTGAGCGCCATGAGCGTTCCCGTAAACGTGGCGTTCGCACCAATTGCCGCGGCGCCGTTGACCTGCCAAAAAACATGCGACGCCTGGGCGCCATGGGCGAGCAGCACCTGGGCGCCCGCCGCCATGTTGAGCGCCCCCCCGACTTGGAAGATGAACATGGCGTTTGGGTTGCCGGCAGCATCGAGGATCACCGTGCCGGTATTCGACACGGCTCCAGCCGCGGAGTAAAGACCGGGCGCAAGAGTCAGGCCTCCCAGATCGCCCGCAAGTGTGGCACCTCCCGTCCGGCCGGCGATTTCGTTGTACGCTTCGACGAGGTACGCATGAGCTGCGGTGGCCGCGGCACCAACCCGAGTCGTGCCGACGACCACACCGGGGGGAAAGCCGGTGGGCTGCGTATTTGCGCTTACACCGAGGTCCCCTCGCAGCGTGGTGTATGGAGCACCGACGGCATTGACGGTATTGCCGACAGAGGCGCCACTCAACACGGCGTATGTGGACGCCTGGCCGAGGTTCACCGCGGTCGTCGAGGCGGAGGCACCGGACAGGACGATCGGCTCGAAGGCAATGACCAGCAGGCCGCCGATGAGTGCCGCCGAACACACGGCCTTTACCCAACGCTTGCGAGACCATCGCGAGACTCCCGCGAGGCGGTGCGTACGAGTGGCCATCAGGCGCTCCTTTCCCGACGCGCGCTATCCCCGCCCGGCGGTAAATCTCAAGTTGTCGACCGTCCCGTTGACATCGGCGGGAGCAGACCGCACCAGGTCAGGGGCGAACCACAGACCGGCAGGTAGTAGGCCGCACCCCCGCCTGCAACCGCCTGATGTGGACGCGATGGGCATCCGGCGTCTTCTCCCGCGTGCTTTATCGACGCGATCAACATGTCCGTGACCTCTTGACCGCTGCTTTCAGCAGCGAACCCTCATAGACCCTGGTGGCTGTTCGCTACCCAGTTTGGCGGTCCAGGCGCTACGCATCAGCGGATCGCAGGTCGAACTCGGGACACCACGATTCGAGCGACCTGAACGGGCCCTGAATCAGGCCATCATCGCCGTGAATAGGGGCGCCGGGAGCGCCTCCACCGCGCGTCCGGGGCTGGTTTTGGTACCTGCCACCGTCTCCAGTACCAATTCAGCCCCATTCCGCCGGCCCCCGCTCCACGCGAAATGTCCCCGAATGCAGCACCTTCCCCGATGGCGAGACCCGGACTCGAACCGGGGACACCACGATTTTCAGTCGTGTGCTCTACCAACTGAGCTATCTCGCCGCGACGCCCGATCCTACCGGTTGCCGCCGGGGCGCAGGCGACGGCTAGCCCTCTGCGAATTCTCCCACGAGCGCCTCATAGGTCAGGCGCAGACCCTCGGCGATGGGTGTCTCAGGGCGCCACCCCAGCTCGCGCTCGGCGAGCCTGATGTCCAGGCGGCTGTGCTGCAGCTCGCCGGGGCGCAGGTCGGCGAGCTGCGGCTCGATCTCCTTGCCCGCAGCCCTGCTCAGGTCCCGCCACACGGTGAGAACATCGGTCTCCACGCCCGTGGCGACGTTGTAGGTGCCCGATCGGCCCGACGCCGCCAGCAGGGCGCTGACGACGTCGCCGACGTAGACGTAGTCGCGTGTCGGCTTGCCGTGGCCGTAGAGCTTGGGGGTTCGGCCCGTGAAGAGATGATCGGAGAAGATGGCCACGACGCCCGCCTCCCCGTGAGGGCTCTGGCGGGGGCCGTACACGTTCCCCAGCCGGCACACCGCGTGAGGTATGCCCGACGCGAGCGACCACGTCTTCACGTAGGCCTCCGCCGCCCACTTGGACGCGCCGTAGGGGGACAGCGGCGCCGGGATGCGCTCCTCGCTCGTGGGCATCGGCGCGTCGTCGCCGTAGAGCGCGCCGCCCGTTGAGGTGAACACCACCGAGGCGCCGCACAGGCCCGCAGCCCGCACCACGCCCAGCGTGCCCTGCACGTTGACCGCGCAGTCGCGCACGGGGTCGGCGACCGAGGCCACGACACTGGCCTGGGCGGCGAGATGGAAGATCGCCCTCGGCGCCACCTCCACGACCGCCGCCTCCAGCGCCGGGTAGTCCACGATGTCGATCACGCGCAGCTCGGCCTCGTCGGAGACGCGCGCGCGATCACCGCTGGAGAGGTCGTCGATGACGGTGACCGAATAGCCGTTCGCCAGCAGCGCGTCGACCACGTGCGAGCCGATAAAGCCGGCGCCGCCGGTCACGATCGCGTTGGTGGTCATGCAGGGGAATCTATACCGACGCGGTTGCGACGGTCCCTGCCAGCACGCCTTCGACCGCGGGAACGGTCTCGTCGATGCGCTCGAGCACGCGCATGTCGCGCCGCTGCAGTGGCAGCCTGCCCCCCACCGCCGGGCCGCCCAGGACGATCGGCAGATCCGGGTGCGCCTCCGCCAGTCCCGCCAGGGCGACTTCAACGGACTCCGCGTGCGCGGGGCTGGTCGCTCCGAGAACGAGCAGGTCCGGGTTGCTCGACTCCACCAGACCGAGCAGCTGCTCGCTGGAGAGCTCGGGCTCGAAGATCGTCGAGAAGCCCGCCGCGGCCAGCTGGTCGTGGACCATCTGCAGGCCGAGCTTGTGCTCGGCCCCCTGCACGGCCGCCACCAGCACCCGCTCGCGGCTGGGCTCGGTGCCTAGGGTCATGTAGCGGTAGAGCGTGGCCAGGACGCGGCGCACGATCGTCGCGGCGCGCTGCTCGCGCTCGGCGTCGATCTCGCCCGTGCCGGAGAGCACGCTGATGCGTCGCAGCGCCGGAGCGATGACCTCGGCGTGCAGGGTGGTCGGGGTGATGCCGTCCTCGATGGCGGACGCGATGGCCCCCTCTGCGATCTCGGCGTCGCCGCGTTCCAACGCGCTGGCGAACGTCTCCAGGGTGCTCTCGACGAGGATGGCCGGGTCCGAGGCGGTGGGCTCGCGCGCATCGGGGCCGGTCTTGCCGAGCACTTCCATGAACGCGTCGAGCAGCACCGGGTCGAAGTGACGGCCGCGCTGTTCGCGCATCATCTGCACCGCATCCTCGATCGAGAAGGCCTTGCGGTAGACGCGGTCGCTGGTGAGAGCGTCGAACACGTCGGCCACGGCGACGATGCGGCCCTCGATCGGGATCGACTCGCCCCTCAGCCCGCGCGGGTAGCCGCTGCCGTCCCACTTCTCCTGGTGGCTCAGCGCGATCGTGGCGGCCATGTCCAGGATCGAGGAGGAGGAGCCGCGCACGAGGCGATGTCCCTCCTCGGCGTGGGTCTCGACGATCGCACGCTCCTCGGTGGTGAGCGGACCGGGCTTCAGCAGAATCGCATCGGGGATCGCGACCTTGCCGACGTCGTGCAGCGGCGCGGCGTGCCCAAGGCGCTCGCAGAAGTCCGCCGGCATGCCGATGTGCTCGGCCAGCAGCGTCGAGAAGCGGCCGATGCGCTCGATGTGGGCACCGGTGTCCTCGTCACGGAACTCGACGGCCATCGAGAGCCTGCGAACGGTCTCGGCCTGCGCGATCTCCAGCTCCGACAGCGCCCGTTTCAGGTCGCTCGTGCGGCCCTCGATCTCACGCTCGAGCGTCGCCCTGCCGTGGTCGCCCAGGCGGAAGCCGAGCACGGCGCTGGCGCAGGCGAGGGAGAACAGGCACAGGGCCACGGTGAGCGAGAGCCCGGAGCCGATCGCCACCACTGCTGCCACCACGCCCAGCACCAGCCACGGGGCCAGCGCGATCGGCGGGGTGCCCCCGACGTTCTTCCCGGAGCCGGTGTCGCCGAGGCCACGCCGGCGTGCCGCTTTGGCCGAGGTCATCGCAGCCCACGCCCCGTGCGGGGACTCGTGGCGCTCGCGACCGTGATTGCCCGGCGCGCCGCCGTCCTCGGCGGGGCGCTGGAGAAGGCTGGCTTGTGGTGCATCGTTCACTGAGAACTCTCGCGTCCTTGTCCGGTCCCCCGCCTTACGGAAGTCGGCACTCCCAGAGCTCGACTTGAACGCTGCACGGCGCCGCTGGACATATTGCCGAGCAGCTAACCGCCGCTCTGCAGCTCGTTGATGTTGATCGGGTTGGGCGGCGCGGTCAGCGTGACCGGCTGATTCCAGCGGTCGAGCAGGATCTTGCCGCCGCCGGATCCGCCCTTTGCGATCTCAACCGGATAGGGAGTGCCGGTGGCCGCCACGTAGAGGGTTCCCCCGTGCTCGGCGTCGGTCACGCCCACGGCCTTCTCGCCGTTGATCGTGATGGTCGGGGCGCTCGTCAGCCGCCCATGGCTGGAGAGCGTGGAGTTGAGCAGCTTGCTGAGGTTGGTGAGCTGCGCGAACGCTGCGAATTCGCCCTTGGAGGTGGGCGCCTTCAGCCATTTGCCCTGCAGCAGCTTGGCTGCTGCGGCGCCGCCCACGTGGGTGTAGAAGGCGCTGCTCCCTTTCACGTAGAAGGCCTTTTCGAGCTCGACCACTTCGATGGTGGCGCCTTCGACGGTGATGTGGCCCTTGGCGCCCTTTCCGGCAACGAGTTCCATATCGATGGATATCGGCTTGCCTTCGTCGACCACCGAGCCCGAGATGTGCACGGTCGCCGCCCCCAGCGACGCGGCTTTGGCGGCCGCGACGATCTGTTCGGGAGACTTGGAGGCCAGGCCGTTGCCCGTTGACCCGCCCGAGGACCCGCAGCCGGCCAGCAGGGCGGCGCACAGGGCGAGTGCGAGCGCGAGGCGCAGGGGTGTGGTCGCTGCAGGGCGCATGAGCTGACTCTAGCCAGCGCTCCGGGCGGTGGTGCCCGCGCACCACCTGGCACGCGCGGCGCCGGTGTAAGGTCCGCGCAGGTGAGCGCTGCAGATCTCGATGTCGTCGTGCTGGGTGCCACGGGGGTGACGGGCCGCGGGGTGGCCCGCTACCTGGCCGAGCGCGCCAGCCAGACCGACCTGCGCTGGGCGGCGGCCGGGCGCAGCCCCGCCAGGCTCGAGGCATCCCTCGCCGAGCTTGGTTCCGGCGTGCCCGAGACGATCCTCGCCGACGTGGGCGAGCCGGCCTCGCTGCGCGCGATGGCCGCCCGCACAAGGGTGGTGCTCGACCTGGTCGGCCCCTACACCGATCTCGGCCGGCCCGTGATCGAGGCGTGTATCGCGGCGGGTGCCCACTACGTGGACCTCACGGGGGAGCTTCCCTTCGCCCGCGAGGTGATCGACTCGCTGCACGCCGGCGCCGCCGAGGCAGGGGTGAAGGTGGTGCAGATCTGCGGCTTTGAGGCACTGCCGCCCGACCTGTCGGTGATGCTCGCCTGGGAGACCGCGCGCGAGCGCTGGCAGGAGGGCCTTGCGAGCGTGGACGTGGAGGTCTCGATCGCGGCGCCCCCCGGGCTGCCGCACCTCTCCGACACGATCTCCGGGGGCACGCTGCAGAGCCTGCTGGCCGTGGCCCGCGCCGAGGACTCCGAGCGAATCCTCGATCCGGCAGCGCTGATCGAGGATTCCCAGACCGCCTCCGCGGTCCGGCGCGCCAGCCCGATCACGCTGGCGCCGCGGCGCGGGCATCGCGGCGGAGTGATCGCGCCGATGGCGCCCGCGCCGTTCATCAACCCTGCGGTCATCCATCGCAGCGCGGCCCTCGCCGAGGCTGCCGCGGGCAGGCCGGCAGCCCCGTTTCGCTATCGCGAGGGCATGCTCATCGGAGGCCCGGCGCTGGCCGCGCCGCTGCAGTGGGGCTTCGCCGGCGGCCTCAGCGCGACACAGGTCGGGCTTCGCAGCTTCACGCGCACCCCCGCCGCGCTGCGCCGCAGGGTGGTTGGCACGATCGCTCGCTTCGTGCCAGGCTCGGGCTACGGCCCCGCTGCAGGGCGCATGGAGGACTGGCGCTGGCGGATGACGACCTACGCGAGGACCGTGACCGGCCGCGAGCTCGAGGTGCGGGTGGACGCGGAGGGCCACCCCGGCTACCTGAGCACCGCCAGGCTGCTCGGCGAGGTCGGGATTCTGCTGGCGCAGGACGGCGTAACCCCCGAGCGGGCCGGCTGTCTCACCCCGGCGATGGCGCTCGGCACTGGGTGCCTGGAGCGCTTCGACCTGGCGCGAGTGCGCTTCTCGCTGAGCGACTGAGCCGCGCGCCACGGGCGCCATCGGGCCCGGCCGCTGTCTGGCGCGTGTGGGGTGTACGCGAATAATTTGCGTACACTGGATGGATGACCCGTCGCGCGATCGCCTACCTCCCCGGCGAGGACCCCACCGCGCCATCCCCCCCAAGGGCGCTTGCCGGCGCCGCGCCGCAGGGCGTGGAGATCGTGGGCGTGCTCGACGGCGCCCCCGGCGCGGATGGCGCGGGCGAGCTCGGCGAGGCGCTGGGACGCATCGCCGCCGGGGAGGCATCGACGCTGCTGGTGGCCCGCCTTGGAGACGCCGCGACGTCGACCGGGGAGCTGCTCGCGCTGCTCGACTGGATGCAGTCCGCGGGCGCCGATCTGATCGCCCTGGACGTGGGGCTGGACACGGCTTCCGGTGCGGGCGCGCAGGCGATGGTGGTGCTGCGGGCGCTCGAGCGGTGGCGGCGCGAGCCACACCCGCGCCGAGCGCCCCGCGGGCGCCCCGCCCTCTCGCGCCGCGCACCGGAGCTCGCCGAGCGGATGAACGAAATGCGCAGGGCCGGGATGAGCCTGCGGGCGATAGCCGACACGCTGAACGCAGAGGGCGTGCCGACCCACCGAGGCGGGGCGAGATGGCGCGCATCGAGCGTCCAGGCCGCCCTTGGCTATCGCCGTCCGGGCCCGCCGCCACCCGGTATCAAGCGTCCCGGCGGCCACGCGCCCAGGACGGGGCCCGCCGGGCCGGGCGAGCCTCACGGGCCCGCGGGGCCTCCGCCTCCACCGCCTCCGCCGCGCGGCGGAACAGCGTGACCGCGCTGATCACCAGATACGGAGCGCTCGGCGTGTTCCTGTTGATGGTCCCGGAGAGCGCGTGCATACCGGTTCCCAGCGAGGTCACGCTGCTGTTCTCCGGCTTGGCCGTGCACCAGGGCTGGCTCAGCCTGCCGCTGGCGATCCTGGCGGCGACCGCCGGGAACGTGGTCGGATCGCTGCTCGCCTACGCGCTCGGAGCGAGCGGGCTGCTGGCACGCGTGCCCGTTGCCCGCACCGCGCTGGCGCGCTCGGAAGAGCTGCTGGAGCGGCGCGGCACGACAGCAGTGTTCACGGCGCGGCTGCTGCCCCTCGCCCGCACCTTCGTCTCGCTGCCGGCGGGCGCCCGGCGCGTCCCGCTCGGCAGGTTCGTGCTGCTGAGCACCGCGGGCTGCGCCGCGTGGGCGGGGGCGTTCGTGCTCATGGGCCTCCTTGCCGGCGCGTCCTGGGCGCTAGTCGACTCGATCGCTGGCCGCGTGCTGCTGGTGCTCGGCGCGCTGCTGCTGGTTGGCAGCGTGGTCGGACGCCGCCGGCGGCGGCGCCCGGTGGGCAAGCCCCTATGATCGCCCCGTGCAGCGGGACAGCGAAAAGCGCAGCGATGAGCCGGCCCCGGCTGCCCCTGAGGGTTCGCCGAGCGCATCCGGCGCGCCCGCCAAGCGGGATGTGAGAGCGCTCTACAACAAGCATTTCTGCGATCGGCGAAAGGAGCGCCAGCTCATCTCGACCGGCTCCTTCATCGTCTCCTTCGCCGCGGTACGGGCCATCACCCACGCGATCCGGGCCGAACGCGGGCCGTTCCGCAACATCACGCCCGGCGGGCGGCACATCCACCACATGACGATCGGCATCTCGGGACTGCTGGCGGTCGGCTACCTGTGGATGCTCGAGATCGGCATCAAGGAGGACCGGCGCTCCTCGGCGATCACGGCGGCGACGTTCGGGAGCGGCGCCGCCCTGACCCTCGACGAGTTCGCGCTGTGGCTGAACCTCGAAGACGTCTACTGGGCCAGGCAGGGACGCGAGAGCATCGACGCGGTCATCCTTTTCGGGGCGCTGCTGATGCTGAGCGTGCTGGGCAAGGAATTCGTGGTCGAGCTCCTCGATCTCGGGCGCCGTGAGCTCTAGCGAGCGCGGGCGCGCGGGCGGGGAGCGACGCTTCCCAGGACCGGATCGGTCAGAATCACCGCTGTGAGAGTCCCTTCGGCCGCGAGCGCGATCGCAATCCTCGCTGCGATCGCAACCCCGGCGGCGACGGCTGTGGCGACGGCCGGCACGACCGCGCCGAAGGGCGCCAGCCACGGCTCCGCACACACCGCCTCCGCCTCCGCCTCCGTCTCAGCCTCCGCCACCAGCGCAACGGCCGCGCCCAGCACGACGACCACCACGACGACGCCCTCCACGCCGACGAAAGCGCCGAGCACCTCTCCCGCGCCGGCGCCCGCATGCCAGAACGCCCGCCTGGACGAATCAGCGGCGCTGGACGACGGGGCGGTGACGGTGTCGCCGATGCCCAACTCCCTCGACGCCTCCTACCGCACACAGATCAGCTTCCTGGGGCTGCCCGCCGCCGACATCACCGATGTCACGGTCAGCGGCTCGAAATCCAAAGAGCACTCGGGGCAGCTCGTGGCCTACTCGCAGGGCGACGGAGCGAGCTTCGTGCCCAGCGAACCGTTCGCCCAGGGCGAGAACGTGACGGTGCACGCGGTGATCGTCCGCGAAGGCACCTCGACGCCGATCTCCTGGCACTTCACAACCGCGGAGGTCGACACCGTCGCCGGCTCGCTGGAGACGCCGCCCGGGCCGCCGCCGCCGTCGAACCCGGCCGAATACCAGCACTTCGTATCCCGCCCGGAACTGACGCCGCCGACCGTCACGGTCACGACCGACGACGGCAGCCAGATGCCCGGCGACCTGCTGCTGGCACCCTACGCCGGGCCGGGCCAATACGGGCCGATGATCCTCAACAGCAAGGGCGAACTGATCTGGTTCTACCCGCTGGCCAAGGGCGCCCGCGCCGCGGACCTGCGCGTGCAGGAACTGGAAGGCAAGCCCGTGCTGACCTGGTGGCAGGACCCGCTCGTCGCCGGCGGGCACAAGGGCGCGGGCGTGGAGATCGCCAACGCCTCCTACGAACCGATCGACATCGTCAGAGGCGGCAACGGCTACGAGCCGGATCTGCACGCATTCAAAATCACCCCGCAGGGAACGGCCATCTTCACCGTCTATGACGCCGTCCGCTGCAACCTGAGCGCCTTTGGAGGCCCGCCCGATGGGTCCGTCGCCGACACGGTCGCACAGGAGATCGACCTGAAGACCGGCCTGGTGCGCTTCGAGTGGCACAGCCTCGATCACGTGTCGCTGCGCGACTCCTACGTCACTCCAACCTACAAGAACGGGCCCAACGACCCGTGGGACTTCTTCCACATCAACGCCATCGAACCGCAGCCGGAAGGCCAGATGCTGATCAACTCGCGCAACACGTGGACCGCGTACCAGATCAGCGAACGCACCGGGCAGATCATCTGGCGCCTGGGCGGCAAGCAGTCCACCTTCAAGCTCGGTCCCAACGCGACACCCGCATGGCAGCACGACGCGCGCGAGCAGCCGGGCGGGATCGTCACGTTCTTTGACAACGGCGGCACGCCCAAGGTGCACACGCAGTCCAGAGGGCTGGTCGTGCGGATCAACCTGAAGTCCAAGACGGCGACCTTCCTGGAGAGCTTCGTCACGCCCAAGCCGCTGCTGGCGGCAAGTCAGGGGGACCTGCAGCCGCTCGCCGACGGCAACTGGTTCGCAGGATGGGGCCAGGAACCGTATTTCTCGGAATTCTCGCCCTCCGGGGAACTGCTGTTCAACGCACATCTCCCAGCCGACTATCAGTCCTTCACGGTGCTCAAGTACCCGTGGAGCGCCACGCCCTCCAAACCGCCGCGCCTGGGGGTGCGCAAGGAATCCAACGGCCAGGACACGGCGTATGTCAGCTGGAACGGCGCCACCGCGGTGGCCAGCTGGCAGCTGCTCGGTGGCACCAGCCCCGTCACCTTCTCCGCGCTGGGCCCGCAGACCGCCAAGGAGGGCTTCGAGACCGCCATCCCCATCCCCGGGCACCCTCAGTTCGTGGCCGTGCAGGCCTACTCGCAGAGCGGCGAACTGCTCGGCCACACCGGCTACATCGAACTGTGAGCCGCGGCCGCTAGCGCGAGTACACGGCGAAGAAGTCACGGTCGTCCGGTTCCAGATAACGGGTGTCTGAGCGTTCCATGTCGGGGAGCAGGTTGCTCGGGTCCAGCGCGCCGGGCAACCCGTAGGTGATGAAGCTGGTCCAGTAGGAGTTGATGTCAAGCTCCATCGCGCGGACGGCCCCGGCATGGATCAGCACCCTCGCGAGGCTGCCAACCGACTGGTCGGGGCCGCTCGTGTATATGAGGTTGTCGTGGCGGTCGATTCCGATCGCCGAGCGCCACACGAGCACCGCGTTGCCGACCGTCGCCCCCCACGCGGCATCGTTTTCGATGTTCGGCGCGGCATGCCCGTCCTGCACGATCAGCGGCAGGTTCTGGCGTGCGTAGGAGACCCCCGCCGGCGCCACCGACCCGTACTCCCAGTCGATCACGTCCACCCGGCCGTCGCTGTAGCCGACGACTGTACCCTGGCCGTTGCGCATGGCCGCGTAGGTGTGCCCGCCGAGCACGAAACCGCCTTTGGAGTCGCTGAGCTTGAAGCCGCTGTTGAACGTGGCCAGCAGCGTGCGCCTGCGGTCGGCGGGCACCATCATCGCCCCGCGCGGAAGTTCCACAGAGGGCTCCAAGCGCCCGGGATTCAGCGTGAGTTCGGCGCGCTTGGTGTCGATCCACGCCAGGCCGGCGACGACGCGCGGATATTCAGGCTGATCGCGGACCGTGGCGATGAGCACCGGCGGCGCGCCGCCGAGCCCGCGACGTATCGCGTGCCACACCCCCTCCTCGGCCAGCGCCGGATGCAGAACAGCGTGGACGCGCGCGGGCCTCATGCCGGCGCGAACTTCTTCGGCGAGACGGCCGCGGCTGGACCTGGCGGCAGCCACGCCGAAGCCGACCTTCGGTAGCGCACGCAGAGCGGGGCCGCCCTTGCTCGGAGCGGTGAGGGTGTAATAGACCGACTCCACCTTGGCGACGATCGAGGCGGCGCCGTGTTCGCGCAGCCACTCCACCGAGCGGATACCGAGGCTCGAGTTCGATGCCTCGGTCACGACGCCCACGTAGGAGACCACGGCCGGGGCGAGCGCCACGATCGCGGCAACGAGAGCGATTCTGCGCAGCCGTGAGCCGATGGAGGCGACGCTACCGCGCGCAGGCGAGGTGGTCTCTCCTCGCCGGGAGGTCGTGGGTGCGAGAACCTCGTGCATTGGGCCCATCCGACTCTACCCGCGACACCAGGCGCGAGACGCCATTTCACACCTGAAAATGAGAATTCTCACCCACGCGTCACTAATAGAACTCTCACGCTTCGAGGTAGTTCACCGCACAGAAATAAGAGGTATGTGTGGAATGCTCTGAGCGCAGGCGTTGCGTGGCTCGCCTCACCTCGTCAACACCGGAGGCCGAAGATCAGCTCAATCGAGGCAGCAGTGGAAGCCGACGCCAGGGCCCAGCAATCCCATTTGCCAGGTGCCCCAGCACCTCACCCCACATTCGCAAGGGAGCGCCCCAGACCCGGTGCACGCGTGCTGCTGCGCGCCTGCAGGCCGCGCCAGTGGGCCAAGAACGCCCTGGTGCTCGCCGCTCCGTGCTCTGCGGGCGTGATCTTCCGTCCGCTTGTCGCGGCTCAGGTGGCCGGCGCCTTCGCGGTGCTCTGCCTGGTCTCGAGCGCCACCTACCTGCTCAACGACGTGCGCGATCGCGAACAGGATCGCGAGCACCCGCGCAAGCGGGAGCGCCCGATCGCCTCGGGCGAGATCTCGCCTGCTTTCGCGCTCCTCTTCGCTTCCGCGCTGGCGCTGATCGGCGTGGCCCTTGGAGCGCTCATCACACCCGGCCTTGGGGTGCTCGCCTGCGTCTACCTGGCGCTGACGGCTTGTTATTCGCTGTGGCTGCGGCACGTGTTCGTGGCCGACATGCTCGTGATCGCCGCCGGCTTTGTGCTGCGAGCCCTTGCGGGCGGCATCGCCACCGACATCTACCTCTCGCGCTGGTTCGTGATCGTGACCGGCTCATGCGCCGTGTACCTGGTGGCGGCCAAGCGCTATGCCGAGCTCGGGGCGCGCACGGGCGCGCCCTCGAGCAGGGCCACGCTCCGGCGCTATTCACGAGGCGGGCTGCGCCTCGTGCTGCTCGCGGCCGCGAGCGTCGCGGCGGCCGGCTATATCGGCTGGGCCTTCACGCGGCCCTCGCACCTGGTGTGGTACATCGGGTCGATCGCTCCCTTCCTGCTTTGGCTCGCACGCTACGCGACGCTGATCGGAGCCGGAGCCGGCGAAGCTCCGGAGGATCTGATCCTGCGTGACCGGGCTCTGCTGCTGCTCAGCTCCGCCTGGGGAGTCCTCTTCCTCGGCGGCGTGTATGTCGGTGGCTGAGCGCCCGCGCGGCTCGCGCCTGGCCGGCGACGAGCGCACGCTGTCGGGATGGGGACGGACGGGCGCAAGTCGCGCCCTGGTTTGCACCCCGCTGGCAGGCGCGGACGTGGCAGAGACGCTGAGCGAGGGTTCGTCGCACGGAGTCATCGCCAGGGGTGCCGGGCGCAGCTACGGCGACGCCGCCCAATGCCGCGGCGGGACGGTGCTGGACATGAGGGCGATGGCGGGCATCTCCGCGATCGATCCCGCCCGGCGCACGGTCACCGCGCGCGCCGGGACGACGATCGCCCAGATCCTCGCCGGCCTGGCCTCGCACAGCCTCACGCTGCCGGTTCTTCCCGGGACCAGACACGTGACGCTGGCGGGCGCGATCGCAAGCGACATCCATGGCAAGAGCCACCACCATGACGGCGCCCTCGCCAGACACGTGAGGGAGATCTCGCTGTGCAAGCCCTCGGGCGAGATCGTGCGGGTGGACGCCGAGTCCGACCCGCAGCTGTTCTTCGCGACGCTCGGCGGCATGGGCCTGACCGGGGTGATCCTTGCGGCGACGCTGCAGGCGATCTCCCTGCCACACCCATGGCTGCTCGAGGATTCCAAGCGCACAAGCGGGCTCGAGCAGACGCTCGAGCTGCTCGGCGGCAGCGAGCCACACCGCTACTCGGTGGCTTGGCTCGACATGCTCGCCCCTGGAGCGAGCATGGGAAGGGGAGTGCTGAGCGCCGCCGACCCCGCCGGCGAGGACTTCGACCCTCCGCCGCGCCGGCGATGGCCCGGCGCCGGCGGCAGGAGCTACCCCCTCAGCCTCTCGCGCCCACCCGTCGTAGGGGTGTCGCGGACCCCGTCGCGCGGCCTGCTCGGCGTGGGGGCCGTGCGCGCCTTCAACGCCGCGCGCTGGCTGGCGGCGCCTCGCAGCCGGCAGGGACA
>Ga0182030_10012683_pt1 | contig 16850 bp, 13 predicted proteins | sample 812S3MmetaG_FD_121299 | JGI IMG/M metagenome (GOLD analysis project Ga0182030, IMG submission 121299) | Permafrost microbial communities from Stordalen Mire, Sweden - 812S3M metaG (Illumina Assembly) | ecosystem: Environmental > Terrestrial > Soil > Wetlands > Permafrost | place: Sweden...
AGACCGGCCGGTACGGGATATGCGAACGATGCGGGCAGCCCATCGGGGAGGACCGGCTGGCCGCCCGGCCGGCCGCGGTGACCTGCATCCGCTGTGCCGCCACGGCCTAGCCGCGCCCGGACTTGATGTTGACGATCCCGTAGACCGCGGCCAGGCCGAGGCCGGTTCCCGCGCCCTCCGGCTTGGTAGTGAAAAACGGCTCAAACGCGCGGTCAATGACGTCGCTGGGCATCCCGACGCCGGTGTCGCCGATTTTCATGCACGCATACTGGCCAGGCGGCAGGCCCACCCGGGCGGCCGCGTTGGCCGCGTCAATATCGGTGGTGGTGGTCTGCACCACCAGAGTCCCGCCGGAGGGCATGGCATCCCGGGCGTTGACGGCCAGGTTGACCAGGACCTGCTCGATCTGGCCGGGATCGGCCAGCACCGTGCACAGCCGCTGGGCCAGGTCCGTTTTCAGCATCACGTGCTCGCCTAGGATGCGGATAAGCAGTCCCTCGACGCTGGCGATGACCTCGTTGAGGTTCAGCGGCCGAGGCTGCACGATCTCGCGGCGGGCGAAGGCCAGGAGCTGACGGGTGAGATTGGCCGCGCGTTCGGTGGCCAGCTGGATCTGCGTGACATCATGGCGGACTGACGGCCAGTCGGCCTGCGAGGCATCCTTGGCCACCTCTTCGCCAACGAACTCGGCGTAGTTCGAGATGACGGCGAGCAGGTTTATTGAAGTCGTGCGCTACTCCGCCGGCCAGCCGGCCTAGGCTTTCCAGCCGGCGCGACTGCGCCAGCTGCTGTTTCAGCTTGTCTTTCTCGGCCTGGTTTCTCAGCTGCTCGCGCGCGGCCCGCAGCTCAAGGCGCTCGGTTACGTCGCGGACCGCGGCGATGACCAGGAGGCCGTCCTCGTCGGTGTCGATCGCCGACAGCGAGATCTCGGCGGGGAACGTGCTGCCATCGCGGCGGCGGCCGGAAAGCTCCATCCGGGCGTCCATCGGCTGCGGCTTGAGGTTACCCAGATACCGGCCGCGGTGGCCCCGGTGGCTCGTCCGCGCGGTGTCGGGGACCAGTATCTCCACCAGCTGACCCACGAGATCCTCGCGCCGGTACCCGAACAGGCGCTCCGCCTGAGCGTTCACCAGCACGATCCGCCCGCCACCGTCCACGCACACCATCGCGTCCGGGGCCCCGTCAAGCAGGCCGACGAACGAGTGACCAGCGACCTGCACGCAGATTCCCTCCGCTTAACGCAGCCCTGATTGATGATCCGGCCGTCTCGGTATTTCCATCCGGACCCGCCAGCGGCGACCGTGCCGGCCGAGATCCGCACCGGCCTGAATCACGGCCGCCAGGCTGCGCAGCGACGCCCGGGCCGCCGCCGGGGCGCTGGACACCGGATCGGCGAAGGCAGGATCGGCGGAGGCAGGATCGCTGGCGGGTGCCGGGGTCATGGTCAGCTCGAGGAAGATCAGGTCCCGGTCGGCGCGCACCGCGGCGAGCGCACCCGCTGGCGCCGGCGTTTCCGGGCTGACCAGGCCGGCCAGGATCAATTCCACGATGTCGGCCACGACCTGGATCTCGGCTTCCGACAGGCCAGCCGCGCCGACGCTGGCATCCACGGCGAGCGGGGTGTCCAGCAGCCAGCCGGTCCGCAGCCTCAGCGCCGTGTCCAGACCGGACGATGGCGGCGGGAAGGGCCAGAGCTCGTCCTGCAGGCTGCGCAGTGACTGGCCGGCCGCATCCACTTGCTGCGCTACGAGGTCGAGCTCATCGGTTATGACGAGACCGAGTTCGTCGCGCGGCGACGTGCCCAGCGCCCGGCGCGCCTCGGCCAGCTCGAGCGGGGCGGCCGCAAGCTCCTGGATCGGTCCGTCATGCAGCACGCCTGCCAGGTAACCGCGTTCCCGGGCCCGAAGCCGGCGCACCATGTCAAGCAGGTGCGGCACGGCCGTTCCCGGATCGGCGTCGTCCTGCGCCACGGCACCAGGGACAGCGCATAGCGTGCCGTCATCGATCATGATCGCCTCCTGATGCGATGGCCGTCGTCGGCTCAGCCTCAGTAACAACGAGCCCCGGTAACAATCAACCTGATAACACCAACCTGGTAACACTAAGAAGTTTGATTATCACTTATAGTAACAGTAACCAGTCGCCTGATTGTCTATGGCGCGAGGTGCCGGCAGGTGCCGCGACGGTCCTCTTTCCGCCGCTGCAGGTGCCGGACGGGGGCGCGGAACGGAGACGGCGGATGGATGAGCACACCGGGGAGCAGGGCAGGATCAGCGTTTTCCTCGTCGATGATCACGAGATTTTCCGCCGCGGTATACGGGCCCTGCTCGCCAGTGAACCAGGCATCGACGTGGTCGGGGAGGCGGGAACCGAGTCGGCGGCCCTGGCCCGGATTCCCGCGCTGCAGCCGGATGTCGCGGTGCTCGATGTGCGGTTGCCGGACGGGAACGGCGTCTCGCTGTGCCGGGAAATCAGCTCCGTGCTGCCCGGGACCGCGTGCCTGATGCTTACCGCCTACGGCGACGATCAGGCCCTGCTCGACGCGATCATGGCCGGTGCCGCGGGCTATGTGTCGAAGCAGACCTGCGGCACCGACCTGGTTAAGGCCCTGCGCTCGGTGGCTTCCGGGCTGTCGATACTCGACCCGCAAGCCTCCCAGAAGGTCATGGCCCGGCTGCGCCAGCGCGCCGTCAGCGTGGACCCGGTGGCGGCGCTGACCGAGCAGGAGAAGCGGGTGCTCGAGCTGATCGGCGAGGGACTGACCAACCGCCAGATCGCGGAGCGCATGTTCCTGGCGGAAAAGACGGCGAAGAATTACGTGGCGTCGCTGCTGACCAAGCTCGGCATGCACCGCCGCACGCAGGCGGCCGCCTTCGCGGCGCGGCACGCCGATCAGCACGACGACTGACTCCCGGTCAGTCCGGCCCGGGCCGGGCCTCCATCGCGGCGGAGACGGCTGTCAGCAAGGCCTGGCTGGTGAAGGGCTTCCGGAGGCTGGCCCTGCCGCTGTTGCGCCCTGGCGCGGGGTCCGGCTCGGATTGAGACTTACCGGACATGTACAGCACCGCCAGTCCAGGCTTGAATTCGGTGATGCGTTCAGCTAGGGCGCTCCCGGACATGTGGGGCATGAGGGAATCGGTCAGCAGAAGCCGGAAGTCGTGGCTGGACGCCAGTTCCAGCGCTTCTTCGTACGTGCCGGCCTCCAGGGTGGCATAACCATGCTGGCGCAAGATCCGCGAGGCGGCGACCAGCACCGCGGGCTGGTCGTCGACGACCAGGATCGTGTCCCCGGTGCTGTCGCCAGGCGGCGCGGGACGGTCTGGTGGTGCCGCCGCGGCGGCGAGCGCCGCAGGGAAGTACACGTGGAAGGTCGTACCGGTGCCTTCTTCGGACTCGGCGCGTATGCTGCCGCCAACCTGGGTGACGATGCTGTACACGGTGGACAAGCCAAGACCGGTGCCCTGCCCGCGGGGCTTGGTGCTGAAGAACGGCTCGAAGATGCGGGCCGCGACGTCCGGGCTCATGCCGGTACCGGTGTCGTTGACGGTAAGTTCGACATAATGACCGGGGCTGGTGCCGGGATGCGCGTTCGCGTAGGAGTCATCCAGCTCGGTCAGGCCTGTCTCGATCGTCACGACCCCGCCGTCGGGCATGGCGTCCCGGGCGTTGATGACCAGGTTCAGCAGCACTTGTTCGACCCGGCCACGATCGGCCTGGATGGCAGGCAGGCCGGCCGCCGGGCTGATGCTCAGTTCGATATGGTCCCCGATGGTACGCGACAGCAGGCTGCTGATGTCGGCCACGACGGCATTGACGTCCAGCGGGGATAGCTGCGCCGGCTCGGACCGGCTGAAGAGCAGCAACTGCCTGGTCAGCCGGGCTCCGCGCTCGGCCGCGGCCTGGATCTCCTCGGCGTCGGCCCGGACCGCTGGCCGGTCGGCCGTCTCATCCGCCACGAACTCGGCGTAGCTCATGATGGCGGACAGCAGGTTGTTGAAGTCATGGGCGATCCCGCTGGCCAGCTGACCCAGGCTCTCCAGCCGCTCGGACTGGTGCAACCGGCGCTCCAGCACGCGCTGGTCAGCCTCGGCGCGCTTGACTGCGGTCATGTCCCTGGCTACCGTGGCCCCGCCCACCAGGACACCACCGGCATCGCGGATCGGGGAGATGGTGTAGGACAGCTCAACAATCGTGTTGTCCTTGCGCAGGCGCCGGACCTCGCCCACCTCCACCCGCTCCCCCCGCCGGAGCTTGTCCAGGATGGCCTGCTGTTCCCCGGCCAGTCCTGGCGGGGCGAGCACCGACAGGTTGGCCCCGATCATTTCCTCGCGGGAGTACCCGATCATCCGCTCCGCACCGGCGTTCCAGGCCGTGATGACACCATCGAGCGTGATGCCCACGATGGCGTCGGCTGAGGACTCGGCGACGGCGGCCAGCATCGACCTCGCCTCTTGCTCCGGGCCCGCTGCGATACGCCTGCGCCTGAAACCCAATCGCGCTTCCCCCCAGTGATGGCGTTCCGCGAGCTTTCTACCCCATCTGCCAGCCTCTATACCGGAGAGCATATGAGAAACTACAAAACGTGCGCGACGGATCCGGTCAGTCCTTCAGGGGGCCGGAGTGCGGGTTTCGGCGACCCATCGGATGAGGGTGGCGCGCAACTGGTGCGGGTCGATGGGTTTGGCGAGGTAGTCGTCCATGCCGGCGGCGAGGCAGCGCTGCCTGTCTTCGGCGAGGGCACCCGCGGTCATGGCAATGATGGGGACGTGCTGGTCCGGGCGCTCCTGGCGGCGCAGCTCGGCGGTCGCGTCATACCCGTCCATTCTGGGCATCTGGCAGTCCATGAGGATGGCCTGGTACGGCCGGGCCGCGGCGAGTCGCACGGCTTCGGTTCCGTCCCGGGCGATGTCCACGCGGTAGCCGAGCTGGCTGAGGTTGTCCACGGCGACTATCTGGTTGACCTCGTTGTCCTCGGCCAGCAGGATCAGGCCGCGACCGCCGGTAGTGTGCTGGCGGGCTGGTGAGAGGTGGGCCTGGGCCGCGGCCTCGGGGTCGAGGAGGTCTTGCAGGCAGTTGTACATCTGCGACGGGCAGATCGGTTTGGGCAGCACGGCGACGGCGCCCGCGGCGGCGGCGACTTCGTCGTCTTGGTAGGAGCCGGTGGTGAGCAGGACGAGCTTGACCGCGCTGATGGCGGTATCGGCGATGATCTGGCGGGTGAGCGCAACTCCGTCGAGGCCAGGCATCTGCTGATCGATGACGGCCACGGCATAGGGCCGATCCTGTTCGGCGGCGTCGCGTAGCCGGGCGACAACGGTCCTGCCGTCCGGGATGGACGTCGGGTCCATCCCCCAGGCGCTGGCGTGCTCGCTGAGAAGTTGCAGGCTGTGGGCGTTGTCATCGACGATGAGCAGCCGCTGCTCGGCCAGGCAGTCGATGGCTGGCCGCGGCTGCGCGGACGCGGCGGGCTGCAGGGTGAGCGGGATGGTGAAATAGAACTGGCTACCCTGGCCGGGCTGGCTGGACACCTCGAGCTGGCCGCCCATGAGCTCGATGAGCTCGCGGCTGATGGCCAGTCCGAGTCCGGTACCGCCGAACTGGCGGTTGGCCGCGGCGTCGACCCGGGAGAAGGGCTGGAAGAGGAGCGCCAGGTCGTCAGGGGTGATGCCGATGCCGGTGTCGATGACGGTGATGGTGACCTGCGGCCTGCCATCGGGGGCGGGGGCCGCGGGGCAGGCGCGGATGAGCACTTCGCCGCGCTCGGTGAACTTCACGGCGTTGCCGAGCAGGTTGAGCAAGGCCTGGCGTAGCCGCCCCTCGTCTCCGCGCACGGCGGCGGGGAGTTCGGGCGGGTAGTAGCCGACAACTTCGAGGTCCTTGTCGCGGGCGGCCTCGGCGGCCACCTGGACGACCGATTCGAGGAGTTTGTGCAGGTCGAAGTCGGCTTCGGTGAAGCGGACCTTCCCGGCCTCGATCTTGGAGAAGTCGAGGATGTCGTTGATGATCGTGAGCAGGGCCCGGCCGGAGCTGCGGATCGCCTGGGCGTACCGCAGCTGGGCTGGCTGCAGGGGGGTTTGCAGCAGCAGGTCGGTCAGGCCGATGACGCCGTTCATCGGGGTACGGATCTCGTGGCTGACCGTGGCGACGAACTGCGACTTGAGCTCCGCCGCCGCCAGCGCCGCGTCCCGGTCACTGGCCATGGCCTGCTCGGCCAGCGTGCGCTCGCTGATGTCGCGGATGAGGGCCGCGACCATGATTCCCTCGCCGGTGTCCAGGGGCGAGAGGCTGACCTCGACCGGGAACTGGGTACCGTCGCGGCGCAGCCCAGAAAACTCCGGGCCCGGCCCCATCCGGCGGATCTGCGGCGCGGCCAGGTAGCTTTCCCGCTCGCTTACGTGCTGGTCCCGCAGCTGGTGCGGGACGAGCATCTCGACCGGCTGCCCGACCAGCTCGGCGCTGGCGTATCCGAACAGCCGCTCGACCTGCTCGTTGGCCAGGACGATGTGGCCGCCGGAGTCAACGATGATCATCGCGTCGGGCGCCCCCATGACCAGGCGGCGGAAACGCTGCTCGGCCTTGACCCGGGCGGTGATGTCATGGGCGACGGACACGGCGCCGACGATGGTGCCCGTGACGTCGCGGATCGGTGAGACAGTCACCCGGACATCGACCCGGGCCCCGTCTTTGCGCAGCCGGACCGTGTCCCGGGAGACCGATTCACCGTGGGCCACACCCTCGAGGATCTCCTCGATCTCCCCCGCTCGTTCGGGCGGGATGATCAGGCTGATGTGCTGACCGAAGGCTTCCTCCGGCCGGTAGCCGTAGTGACGCTCGGCGGCGGCGTTCCAGCTGACGATGATGCCGTCCGGGGTCTTGTGGATGACGGTTTCGTCGATGAGGCCCAGGACGGCGGCCAGCAGCGTCCGGGCCTGCTCGGCCTGATACGGGGAGATGGTGTCGCGGGCCGCCGCGACGATCATGCCATCCTCGGGGCGGAGCTTGACGGTCCAGGTCAGCCGGTGGTAGGACCCGTCATGGCACCGGTAGCGATTCTCCACCATCCTCGTGGCGCCGCCGCTGGGCAGGTCAGCGGTCAGGCGCCTGGTCTCGTCCCGGTCGTCCGGGTGCACGAGCTCCAGGTACGGCCGGCCGAGCAGCTCGCCGTCCGAGTAACCGAGGGTCCGCTCCAGGGCCGGGTTCACCCGCTTGAACCAGCCGTCGATTCCGGCGATATACACCAGGTCGGACGAGAGGCTGAAGTTAAAGTCCAGCGACCCGGCCGCGTGCCGGTGCGCCCCGGCATCGTTGCGCTCGGTAACGTCTTGGCCTGGATTCTTATTCACACAACGTAGTATATTAATTACTCCAAGTATTCAAAGGAAGCGCGGCCGGCGAGAAGGGCGAAGGGATGCTGGTGCCCAACAGGACGGCATGCGAGCAGCGCCCCAACGTGCCGCGGCCGCTGCCGACGCACGCCGTCGTGGCCGCCGACGCCAGCGGCCCGATCGGGGCGGAGGTGTGGTCTAAGCTCAGCCACGAGCTGCGCAGCCCGCTGGCCGGCATCATCGGCCTGACGAGGATCTTGCTGATGCGGCTCGACGCCGGCCAGGCTGACGCGACGCAGGTCCGCCAGCTTGAACTGGTCCAAGCCAGTGCGGCCAGGTCGCTGACGACCATCGAGCAGGTCGTGGACCTGGCCAGGCTGGGTTCCGGGCAGCTCGTCCCCGTGCCTGCCCTCGTCGACTGGCCCGGCGTCATCGCCACGGTGGCCGCGAAGCGGCAGGCAAACGCCGCGGAGCGCGGACTGCGCTTGCGCATCGATGTCCCGCCGCGTCCGGTAACGGTCACCAGTGATCCGGACATGCTCGGCCAGCTGCTGGATGAACTGGTCGCCAACGCGCTGCGGTTCACCGACGGAGGCGAGGTACGGATCCGGCTGCAGGCCAGCGACGGCGCGGTCGTCATCGAGGTGTCCGATGACGGGCCAGGCATACCACCGGACGAGCAGGCCCGCATCTTCGAGCCGTTCGAACGCGGCGCCAACGCCGCCGAACACGACGACAGCGCTTCCGGGCTGGGCCTGCACCTGGCCGCCCGGCGGGCCGCCTTGCTCGGCGCTCAGCTGAGCCTGCGCAGCCAGACCGGATCAGGCAGCACGTTCGGCGTCACCTTCGCTGACCCGCACCCCCAGCCCGGCACGTCGCCCGTCCCGAATCCGCGGAGCTGAACCATGGCCACCGTCCTGCTCGTCGACGACCGGGCCGCCAGCCGTGAAGTCGCCCGCGCGACTCTCGGCCTCGGCGGCCACCTGGTGATCGAGGCCCGCGAAGGAAGCCAGGCCCTCACCCTGGCCCAGACCAGCCGTCCCGACATCGTGCTCACCGACGTGCTCATGCCCGGCATGGACGGGTACCAGTTCGTCCGCGAACTGCGCAGCCACCCCGGCACCGCCGGCATACCCGTGCTGTTCTACACCGCCGCCTACCGCACCGACGAGGCGCAGCCGCTGGCGGAAGTGTCCGGGGTCAGCGGGATCATTCCCAAGGATGCGCCGCCCCAGGTACTGCTCGATGCCATCGCCAGCGCACTGCGCGGCAAGCCCGCACTGGCCACCCTCGCCAAGGCCGACTTCGACGTCAGGCACGCTTTCACCGTCAACGCCAAGCTACTGGAAAAAGTCCAGGCCCTCGACGAAAGCGAGGCTCGCTTCGCGGCCATGGCGCAGGCCTCGCCGGTCGGCATCGTCATCACCGACGCCCGCGGGCAGGCCACGTACGTTAACCCCCGGCTGAGCGAAATCACCCAGACACCCGCCGCCGGGCTGATCGGCGCGGGCTGGCTGCAATGTCTGGGCCACGACCAGCGCGAGGCTTTCCGCACCGCACCCGGTTTCCTCCCGCCGAGCCTGCACGGGCAGCGCCACCAAGCGCATCTCACCCTCCCCGGCGACCGCGAGCGGTGGCTGGCCGTTCTCATCCGGCCGGTCCGTGACACCGAGCAGACCGTGACCGGGTTCGTCGCCATGATCGATGACGTCACCGCCGTGATGGAGGCGGACGAGCAGCGCCGCGCCGAGGAACGCGAACGCGAGGACGAGCAACGCCGCCGGGCGGCGGCCCGGTTTGACAGCCTCGCGCGAATGGCCGGGGGAACGGCCCACGACTTCAACAACCTGCTCTACGTCATCATGTCCTTCGGCGAGTTCGCCAGGGAAGCCGTCGCCAGCGCCACCGGCGCGTTCCTCACCGAGAAGCTAGCGAAGGACATCATCGGCGACCTAGACGAGATCCACCGGGCTGGCCAGCGCGCCGCTCATCTCACCGGCCAGCTGCTGACCTTCGGCGGCAGAGAGGTGGTCAAGCCCGCTGTGGTCGACGTCAACGTGCTGATCGGCGAGGTCCGCGACATGATCTCCGGCACCATCGGCCAGCACATCGCCATCACTACCGAGCTCGACCCGGATCTCGGCCACGTCCTCGCCGACGCCAGCCAGCTCCGCCAGGCGCTGCTCAACCTCGCCGTCAATGCCCGCGACGCCATGCCCAACGGCGGCAGCCTGCACTTCCACACCAGCAATATCCCAGCCGGGACTCCCGGGGCGGCCGACAGCCTCCCGGCCGGCGACTGCGTCCACATCGCCGTCACCGACACCGGTCATGGCATGCCAGCCGCCAACGCCGCCCAGGCCATGGAACCCTTCTTCACGACCAAGCCCCCCGGCCAGGGCGCCGGCCTCGGCCTGGCCACCTCTTACGGCACCATCAAGCAGGCCGGCGGGGAGCTGACCATCGACTCTGCCCCCGGCCGCGGCACCACCATGCACATGTACCTGCCCGCCACCAGCCAGCCCTCCGCCGCGGCCGCTCAGGTCGCCGCCGGGCCCGGCGCCGCAGGCCGGACGATCCTGCTCGCCGAAGACGAAGACGGCGTCCGGCAGGCCGTCACCCGCATCCTCACCCGGGCCGGCTACCACGTCCTGGCCGCCCCCAACGGCCAGGAAGCCCTCACCATCGCCGAACGCCACGAAGGCATCATCCACGCCCTCATCACCGACGTCGTCATGCCCGGCATGAACGGGCGCCAGCTCGGCGAAGCACTCCAGCGCGCCCGGCCCGGGACCCCCGTCCTGCACATGTCCGGCTTCGCGGCACCGATCATGACCGAACAGGGCCTGCTCGCCCCGGGCGTCACCATAGTGTGCAAGCCCTTCACCAAGTCCGAGCTCCTCAACGCCCTGAGCACGGTCCTCAACGCCCAGGCCGCGGAGACCTCTCCGCAGCTCTGATCCGGGCAGCTCTGATCCGGGCAGCTCTGATCCGGGCAGCTCTGATCCGGGCAGCTCTGATCCGGCCAGCTCTGACACGGCGCCGACGGCGCTGATCAGCCGCCGGGCGTAGCGCGCCCTGGTCACGACGGGCGCCCCCCGCTTCCCGCACTTGCCACGCTTGCCGCTGCTACCTGCCTGCTACCGGCGGCGAACCGCCGTGCTCCGGCCCGTTACCAGCATGGGTTTCATGCTTCCCAGGCCAGGTGCGGTGACGGCGGACGAGGGCCCGGGGCCGTCCGGCCAACGGACCCTGCCATCACGGGCCGAACGGCCCGGGCCTTATGACCCGGGCCGAAAAGATAGGCCATTTCCCGGCCGGGCGCAGGGACATGGCCTCTGGGGGCCGGCCAGCCAAAAAACGAGAGTGGAAGAGCACCAGCAGCCAATCGGACTTAGGGCAGGCGCTTGAAAATGGCTCTCCACGGAAAACTCAGCAAGGCAGCGAGAACCCTTCTCCAGGCCGCGGTATTCAGGCCCGCCCGTCGCAGCGTCCCGACGGTCGCCGCGGCCGGCCTGACGGCCGCCGCGGCCATGGCCCTGACCCTCACCTTCCCGGGTGTAGCCTCCGCGCAGACCCTCGTCAAGCACTCCGCTTTGTCGTCGCTCAGCTTCGGCACGCTGGACACCCAGACGAACACCGCGGCGACCGAGGACAAGGGAGGCGTCACGATGGCCATGTTCGAGCTCAACTGGTCGAGCTTCGAACCCACCCAGGGCGTCGTGTCCGCCTCCTACCTGGCCACCATGAAATCCGAGCTGGCCGCTTACCGGGCCGCCGGACAGCGCGTCACCCTTGGCCTGGGCCTGCAGAACCCCCCCTCCTGGGTGTTCGGCCTGGCCAACAGCACCTACACCGACCAGGACGGGAACGTGTCTACCGAGGCGGACTTCGTGTTCAGCCAGGCGGTCCGCTCCGCCGCCGCGTCCTACCTGTCCCTGGTCGCCGCCAACCTGCCGATGTCCAGCTTCTGGGCCATCCGGCTCAGCTCCGGCGGCGACGGCGAGATGCTCTACCCGGGCAGCGGCACCTACTGGGCCTTCAACAACGCCGCGCTCACCGGCTCCGGGCTCGCCTCCGGCATGACCACCAACCCCGACCCGACGTGGAAGCCCGGCACCGCGGGCCTGACCTCCGCCCAGATCGCGAGCTGGGTGTCCTGGTACGTCGGCGGCCTGGACAACGTCACCGAGTGGCAGATGAATACCCTGAACAAGCTCGGCTTCACCGGCTACTACGAGACCGTCACCCCCGGCTCGGGCACCCGGCCCGACGTGCTGGTCACCGACGAGCAGACCAACCTGCCCAATGACGGCACCACCGGCGTCGGCGCGGTCTGGAACCTGTACTACTCCAAGCTGTCCGGCAAGTCCCGGGTGATCGCCTACATCTCCTCTGTCGCCGACAACTCAGGCGACAACGACCTCTGCCAGTCGACCGATACCTCCGTCTCGCTGACGTCGGACACCATGGACTCCTGGTCCGCCACCCGCTGGATCGCCCGCATCGCCGACCAGTACGGCCTGCTCGTCGGCGGAGAGAACCCCGGTTACGGGATGCCCGCCAGCCTGGACTCCTTCTACACCAACACCAGCTCCACCGGCGAGATGAGCACCGCGCTCGCGCAGGCCCGCTCCTGCGGATTCTCCGTCTTCTACTGGGCCCACGACGTCCACCTGTGGGACGGCACCGTCCCCTTCGCCGACTACTCCAGCGCGATCGCCGGATAATCCCGGCCGCACCCGCCACGCCCCCGGCAGCGCACCAAGCGCCGCCGGGGGCGTCGTGTCGTCACTGGCGCGGAACAGTGACAGGGTGCATCTGCCGGATTACAGTAAGCGCTGGATGACAGGCGGCGGGCTGGGGGCACGCACCACCGTCCGTTCGGAAAAAAAGATCTTTTAAGCCGAACGGGCCGTGGTACCACCGTCCGGCCAGCCGGGGAGGGGAGCGACGAGGTGCGGGCCGACCGGCTGACCCTGCTGCTGCGGGAGCTGGCCGCCGCGGGCCCGGGCTCAGCCGTGGTGGCGATGTCCCCCCACCTCGATGACGCGGTGCTGTCCTGCGGTGCCCTGCTCGCCCAGCTCGCGGGCCAGCATCGGGTCACCGTGGCGACGGTGTTCACGGCGGCCGCGCCGCCACCGTGGTCGCTGCCCGCCCGCAAGCAGCTGCGCGCGCTCGGCGACGTCGATGCCGAGGACTTCTGGGCGCAGCGCCGGGCGGAGGACGCCGAGGTCCTGGCCGGACTCGGCGCCGCGGCGGTCCATCTGGGGTTCCGGGACGCCCTGTTCCGCCGGGGCCGGCGCGGGCCGGCCTACCCGGTGTTCCGCTTCGATGCCGCCCGCGGGCGGGTCGCGTCCTGCGATGCCGGGCTGGCCACCGAGGTAAGCACCGCGGTGAGCGCCCGGGTCGGCGCAATCGCCCGGGCTCGCGAGTGCGGGGTGATCTTCGCCCCGCTCGGCATCGGCCGCCACGTCGACCACCTGATCACCCGGCGGGCCGCCGGCGAACTCGGCAGGGGAATCCGGGTCGTCTACTACAGCGATTTCCCTTATTCGCAGAGCGCCGCGCCTGATCCGCGCTTCGTCCGGCGGGCGGGCCTGGTGCCGCATCCGTGGCTCCCTGGCCGGGCCGAGAACGCGAGCCGGATCGCCGGATACCGGACGCAGTTCCCCGGATTGTTCCGTGACGGCACGGTGCCGACCTGTCCGGAGATCTACTGGATCGCCGCGAACGACTCGGCGACCGCCGCGTAGCGGGCGCCGAAGACATCGACCCTGAAGCGCCTGGCGTCTTCGGTGCTGGCTTCGGCGATCACGACCCTGGCCGCGGGCGAGGCCAGGCGGCGCAGCGCCCCGGCGTAGTCCGACGGCTGGTGACCGGAGATCACCACGCCGTTGCGGCCGTCCGTCACGATGCCCGCATTGACGACATCGGAGACGATGACCGGCAGCCCGGCGGCCATGGCTTCGATCACGACCAGCCCGAAGCTCTCGTACCGGGTCGGGAAGAGGAACAGGTCGGCGTCGCGGTAGACCTCGGCCATGCCGTCCGGGGGAACGATCCCGAGCCATTCCACCCCGTCAGCGGGCTTCCCCGCCGGGACACCGGCGACCCGCAGCCGCAGTCCGGGCAGGTCCGCGCGGGCCTGCGCGACGGCGGCCATGGCCACGTCAAGGCCCTTGCGGTAGCCGGTCTGGCCGACCCAGAGCGCAGTCAGCCGGTTCGGCACGGGACCGTCCGCGGGCCGGGCCAGCTGGTCCGCGATCGCGGTGTCCAGCGCATTCTCGATCACGGTGACGGGGGCACGCAGGCCGTACTGGGAGCGGAGGCAAGCCTCGACCTGGCCGTGCACGGCGACATGACCGTCAGCGGACGTGGCCAGCCGTTCCCCGGCCGTCCGCAGCCAGGCCAGCACGCGCGTCAGCGGGTGGCCGGGCCTGCGCAGGACCAGGTACGGCACCGGACCAGCGCAGTGCCATACCGCCACCAGCGGCGCGGCGGCGCCGCGCCGCCAGCGCGGCAGTGTCCAGCGCGGCAGTGTCCAGCGCAGCAGGCGGATGCCCCACAGGCACTCGGGGCAGTGCACGAAAATGACATCCGCGGTACTACCGCGCAGCCGCCAGCCGAGCCGGAAGCCCGCGATCACGTCGGAGAGCCCGTCCATCCCCTCGATCCGGCTGCCGGCCCGGAACGCCGAGACCGTGTCCACCCGCCAGTCGGGACGGGTCCGGGCCAGCTCCCGCACCAGCCCCACGACGACCCGCTCCACCCCGCCGATCTCGGCGGGATCGCGCCGGGTCACCATGGTCACGGTGAGCGGGCGGCCGGGCCGGACCGGACCCGCTGGCCCCGCTGGCGCCGCTGGCGCCGCAGCCGGGGCGGCGATGGTGGCTTCGTTCATTGCGTCTCTCCTTCGTGAGTGTCAGGCCGCCGTGGTCAGGGCTGGCCGCGCAGCAGCAGCAACATGGCCGCGGCGGTCACGGCCCGGCCCCCGGTCACGTCGTCGTGCAGGTAAACCCAGGCGCCCCGTTCGGTGTAGCGGCGTACGAAGCCGGCCAGCAGACGCAGCTGAGCCCCGGTCGGGGTGCCGCCCGGGGGCACCGCCAGGTACAGGTAGGCCTGGTGCAGGCTGGTCGCGGTGGCCTGTTCGGCGACACTGGGCGCACCGAGGTTGACGACCCCATCGACGCCGAGGTCGGCGGCTAGCTCCTGCAGCTCGGTATCGGTCGGAGCGCCCCCGATCATCAGGCCCGGCAGCACGACCCGATCGGGTGAGATCATCGAAACGACGTTGACCGTCCCCGGCGCGATCAGCACCTTCGCCACGCCGAGCAGGAGGATCAGCGCGAGCGCGAGCGCGTACCTGCGGACCAGCGCCCGGCGCGGCAGGCGGCCGCCCGGGCCGATCGCCGGGTCGGGCTCAGGCACCGCTCTCCCCCGCCGTCACGCCGTCGCCTACCGTCACGCCGTCACCTACCGCCACGCCTCGCCGGGCCGTGGCCGTCAGCAACGACAGGGTGCGGTCGGCTGAGCGGGCCCAGCTGTGCCTGGCGGCAACGGCCTGCCCGCGCTCGCGCAGGTCTCGCCCGAGCGCGGCGTCGGTGAGCACCCGGTCAAGCGCCTGGACCCAGGCGGCGGTCGCCCGGGCGGGCACGATGAGCGCACCGCCGGCCGCGACCTCCTGAACCGCCTCGGCGTCGCTCGCCACCACGGCGAGCCCCGCCGCCATGGCCTCAAGGACCGGCATCCCGAAACCCTCGGCCAGCGAGGGGTAGGCGAACACGTCCGCATTCGCGTACAGGTCAAGCAGCGCTCCGTCATCCACGCTGGTATGGCGGAACACGACATCGGACAAGCCGAGAGCCCGCACGAGCTTGCCGGTCTCGTCGGGGCACCGGGGATCGGGCTGACCGACCAGAACGAGCCCGAGACCGGGATGGCGGGCCCGCAGGGCCGCCATGGCTTCCACCAGGACGCGCTGGTTCTTGTGCGGACGCTGCGATCCCACGTGCAAGATATAGCGATCGGGAAGGCTGAGACCGGCGGGCCGCGGCCTGCCTCGCACCGAGAAGAACTGGGCGCCTACGCCGTGCGGCAGGACCGCCTCGGCCGGGACTTCGGCACCGTAGAAGCGGCGGAGGTCGCGCCGGGCCGCCTGAGACGGGGCCGCCAGCGCGGCCGCGGAACGGATGGCCTGCCGGGTCGCCGCGCGGTAGACACGCGAGAAAGCCGACGGCCCGCTGGCGGCGGCGTCCCGCTCGAACACGCAGTCATGGATCACCGAGACGACGGGGATCCGGCCGGCCAGGACGGGAGTGCTGAGGTGATAAGGGACGAAGACCACATCCGGCTGTGCGCTCAGCACGGCTCGCAGGAGCACCCACTGGGCCCGCAGGGACGCCACGGGTACCCGGGACGGCACCGCGCGGACCGTGCGGCGGGTCATCAGCTCGGTTACGTCGAGCCGGCCGCGGTCCGGGCTGTACAGGACGACGAGCTCCGTCTCGCGGAGGCTCAGCTCGCACAGCAGCTCAAAGGTGTACCTGCCGATGCCGTGGTAGCGGTCCTGCATGACCCGGCCGTCCACCAGGATGCGCAGCGGACGCGCCGCATGCCTGCCGCACCCGGCTTCCGCCATCCGGCCCGCCGCCGGGCCCGCGCCGGTCACCAGGCCCGTCCCGGCCGGCCCGGCCGGCCGGCCCGGCCTGCGACGACCCGGGGACGCCCGAAGGAAAGGGCGGTGACCGCGTTCCCGTAAAGAAGCAGGGCCCAGTTCAGGTCAGTTACGAACGGTTTTACCGAGGTGGGCTCGGCAGGCGGCGCGGGAGGAGAGTCAGGCAGCGGTGGCGGCGACTGAAGGACACGGGCCCGGCCGGGCACGGTCAGCACCCTCGCCACCAGGACGGCGGGGGTGACCGCCGCCGCGTGGACGCTGCCGCCCGCGCTGGGCACCTCCAGCACGATGTCGGCGAAAGCCTGGCCAATGCCGGCTCCCGGCAGCGTGGCCGGCGGCCCGAGCGGCTCACCGAAACGGCGGACCGCGGCCGCGTAGCTGCGCCGGTTATCCCGTTCGCCGTCCAGGTAGGCGCGCGTTATCGATGGGTTCGTCAGCCAGCCGCGCCGCTCCGCCGCCGTGGCATGCCGGTAGACCGGGGGCAGGCCCGCCCGGCGGTACGCGGCCGGCGAGCGCCTCGCCAGCATGGCCACGATGGGCAGGGCTCGGACGGCCCCGCTGGCAGCGCTGTCCGCGGCGGCCGAGCGGACGGTGGCTGAGACCGCGAGCACGACGCCGTCGACGAGCTGCTCGTACCCGCCGCCGCCCGCGGCCACGACCCGGCTCAGCGGATCGCCGAGCACTCCTTTGCCACCCAGCGCCTGATAGGCCGAGTAAAAGGAACCATCGGGCCCGTTCGTCATGGTGTACCCGCCGCAGTCTGAACCGGCCGTGTTGAGGTAGAGCCCGCCCGTGATGTCGACCGCATCCGCTACCGGGTCATACGAGCTGGCCGGTACGTACCAGAG
>Ga0182030_10012685_pt1 | contig 16848 bp, 15 predicted proteins | sample 812S3MmetaG_FD_121299 | JGI IMG/M metagenome (GOLD analysis project Ga0182030, IMG submission 121299) | Permafrost microbial communities from Stordalen Mire, Sweden - 812S3M metaG (Illumina Assembly) | ecosystem: Environmental > Terrestrial > Soil > Wetlands > Permafrost | place: Sweden...
AGCGCATCTTGCAGCGTCTTTTGTGCCTGGCTGCCTGCATTAGCCTCAACCACCAACTCGGCCGACCAAGCCGCGCACTGGTCGACTATGTCGCCTGAATCCGTGGAATCAATCATCTAGTGCAGCTCGGGCCGACGGGGCACGGTCCCCGTCGGCCCGAGCTGACCGGCGCGGTCGTTCCTGGCCGGGAGGGGCTGGCGGGCGGTCGCGACAGCGCCGTCTGTGGCTGTCAGGATGCCGCTATGGATATCGCAGACTTCTTGGATGTGCTCGAGCAGCTCGCACCAACGGGCCTCGCCGAGGAATGGGACAATGTTGGGCTGATCATCGGTCGCAGGACGCACGAGGTGCGCCGGGTACTGGTCGCCCTGGATTTGCGGGCCGAGGTACTCGACGAAGCGCGCGCGAGCGGCGCCGATACGATCTTGGTGCACCACCCCCCGATTTTTCCGTCGCTTGCGCACGTCTCCGACGCACGCGCCGCATCGCAGTTGGTGCTCGCCGCGGCGGAGACCCGCATCGCTGTGGTTGCGGCGCACACCAACCTCGATAGCTCCCGCGGGGGCTTGAACCATCGGATGGCGGAGCTCCTGGGGATCTCGGACGCCGTTCCGCTGGCGCCGTCGGACCTCGACGGCAGTGTGGGGCTCGGCCGGGTCGGCGCGTGCGCAATTCAGGCCATGTCGGAACTCGTGGCGCGGGTATGCGTGGCGGTGTCAGGTCCGGTGACGTGGGTGGGGGATCCTGGGCGACAGATCACACGTGTCGCGTGCTGCACGGGGTCCGGGGCAGCGTTTGTGGACCACGCCCGCGCGGCCGGGGCCGACGTCTACGTTACGAGCGATCTGAAATACCATGATGCCGATCGCGCCGAGGGCCTGGGGTTGGTGTGCGTCCCGCATGGGCAGATTGAGGCCGTCACGCTGGCTGCGTGGACCCAGTATTTGGTCGCGGCGCTGGAACCGCAGGGGGTCGGCGCGGTGGTTACGGGGGTCGATACCGATCCGTGGCAGCTGGCACGACCATCGACATTGTGACGACCTTCGGCGTTCGGTAGTCTGCGGTTCCTCGAGCGGGTGTAGCTCAGTTGGCTAGAGCGTCTGCTTGCCATGCAGAAGGTCGAGGGTTCGAGTCCCTTCACCCGCTCCTGCATCACATTGGGGTCCCAGGATGGCCCCAATGCCGTCATGGCGACGTGGCGAAGTGGGAACGCTGCGGTTTGCAAAACCGCCATGAGTCGGTTCGATTCCGACCGTCGCCTTAGCCAAAAGTCGCATGGATACTCGGCGATGCCGGGTCTTCATGTGTCTTGGCGGTGCTGCGGCGATTCGCAGGAATCCGTCGAGCGGTGCCCTGCGGGGTCGTCTGACTGCCGCGCAGGGCACCGCTCGGTCCGAGGGCTAGGTGAGCTGCGTCAGCGCGGCGATGACGTGCTCACCAAGGCCATCGATGAAGCGGACCGGGTCGCCGGTGAGCGGCATGACGTGGACCTGTTCGACGCCGATCTCCGCGTAAGCGGCCATCTGCGCGACGAACGCGATTCCGCCTGCGGCATCAGGATTGATCGGCGCCGTCCAGAGCACCGTTTTGAGGATGCGTCCAAAATCGGTGCCCTCGCGCTCGCAGTGCGCGGCGAGGACATCGAACTTGGCCTTTACCTGGCCTGGAGGGAAGTCCGGCCCCGCGAAGATGTTCGTTGCATCCGCGTAGCGCGCCACCAGGCGCAGGGTCTTCTTCTCGCCGGAGCCACCGATCATGATCGGTACCGAGGAGCGCAACGGCTGCGGCGAGTTGAGGGTCTCGGCAAGGTGGTAGTAGGTCCCCTCAAACGGTCCATTATCGGGGCTCCACATCTGCCGCACGATCTGCAGGGTCTCCTCAAGCCGCGCGAGCCGCTCGCCCAGCGGCGGGAACGGTACGCCCAGCGCCACGTGCTCGCGCTCGTACCATGCTGCGCCGATCCCCAGTGCCGCGCGTCCCCCGGAGAGGATGTCGAGGGTCGAGACGATCTTCGCCAGGAGGCCGGGATGCCGGTAGGTGACACCGGTCACCAGGAGCTGCAGCTCGAGCGTGGTGGTGTGGGCCGCCAGGAACCCCAGGGTCGTGTACCCCTCGACCATCGGCGCCTCAGCGCCACCGTTGCCCATCCCAGCGAGCTGGAAATAGTGGTCCATCGCCGAGAGGTTGGCCACACCCGCTGCCTCGGCGGTTGCGCCGACTCGGGCGAGCGTCGGTCCGATCGCTGCCCGGCCTTCGGGGAAATCGAAGTTCACCAGATGCACGCCAAGTTTCATTTTCGCCCCCGGGTTGGGCACACCCTGGCCGTCTCAGCTGTCTGGTGTGCCGCGGCGCGCGTGCCGCGACGCCTTCCAAAGGTATCCGAACCGCTGCGCCATCGCACGACCGACCGCGATGCGGCGCCTCGTGCCGGCGCGCCGGCCGCACCGATGGCGCCTGCGCACGCCATCGTCGGATGGCGGCGGCGTTGGGGAGAGCGGCGTGTCGTCGAGTAGGCCGAGGGTGTCGTGGCACCGGATCTGCCGCGACCCGTGGCCGGTCTGGCGCAAGGGGTCCTGCGCCGAGGGGTCACGTCCGGACCCGGCACGCCGCCGTTGTCGGGTGTGTGGCGATGGTCCGTTCCCAGCCCGGTGACCCCGAGCGGTGTTCTCTCTGGGCTTGCCGAGTTGACTGAAGGGGTGCCGGCGCACCCCGGTCTCCACGTCGCTGCAGAGGACGGTGTGCGCGATGCCGGGCGTCACGAGGGCCTATAGATGTCCACCCAGGCGATCTGGACATTGCCGGCGGCAGAATCGGCAGGCGGCCCAACGCCGAGCGCGGTTTCTGCCTGGATCACCAGATGCATCGGCGTGGCAGGGGTCCGATTCGGGGTCAGGGTCGTCGTCGTCCCGATGGTCTGACCGTCCAGCTGATATGTGACCCCGCTCGGAAGCCAAGTGATCGCTGCCGTATGCCACGGCCCCGCGTAGGCGATGCCCGTGTTCCATCCCACCTGGTCGGTTGAAGACGTGCCCGCCTGGAAGTGGACATAGCCCCAGATGGTGCTGTCAAGGTTGCCCTCGGGGAAGTCGATCTCACCGTCGCCGGGGAAGGTTCCGCTGTCGGGCCACAACAGGAATGCCGTCTTGTACCCGGGTACGCTGTCGGTCCGGAACCTGACGACGTAGCGCCCATACAGCAGGCCTCCATCACTGCCGGGCGCGCCCGGGACCGTCGGCACGACCGCGGCGACCATGTGTACCCCGTTCTCGGTGTGCAGATGGAGATTCATCACCCCGTTGGAGATCGAGACGACCTGCGACGGCATGTAGGTGCCGTTCTTGCTGGTGTCCTGCCACCCGTCCGGGTAGCTATTGCCCCATTTGGCCGCCACGGCCGCCGGGAAGCTGCCCAGCGGGACAGTCTGCGAGAAGTCGTCGGCAAATACCTGGTGCCACCCCGGGATGTCGCCCGTCGGCATCGCCTGGCCAGATGGGTCCGCCGCCGTCAGGGTCGCCCGGAGCACGCAGAGGGGTGCGCGCACCGTGGCCAGCGTCTTCAGCGCGGCCGCCCTGGACAGGTACGTCGTCTTGGACTTGGCAGTGATCCTGAGTTTTGTTGCCGCCCGATAATCGGCAGCCTCTTGCGCGAAGGAGATGAACCACCGCTTGCCCGGTGCGAGCTTGGGGCCCTTGGCAACGGCGCCGGGCACCCAGCGCCCACCGAGGTCTCCGCACTGCACCTGGCCGACTTTGCGCAGATGGGTGGCGGTCAATGCTGTCTTGCCCTTGGTCTCGATGGAGCCCCTTGCAACCCCGGAGATCACCGCGCAGATAACGAGCGTCGCGCAGAGGCTTGCAATAATCCATCGTGCGCGATTCACGCAGTGCTCCCTTACGTACGCCAGCAGCGTCAGAAGTCTCGGCCGGAGAACTCGCACGCGACTCTACGCACTGGTCCGGCGTCTCGTCAAAAACCCGAGGTGCGGGACCTCCCTGTCGGTGTCGTTGTATGACGTCCGACCACGCCGACCGGTCGCCGAGGGAAGCTGGGCCCGCCTCCACGTCGCACCGCCTGCCCAGGATGTCCCACGGGCCGGCTCGAATGCGAGCCGGCCCGTGGGCCGGGGCCTGCGCCATCCAATACGAGCGTCCATCTCGACGACGCAGTGGACTGCTTCATTTGATTCCCGCCGTGGTCGCGCAACAACTCCCCGCTCGGGCAGGGTCCCGTCGGTGCCCTAGCCGGAAGTCTCGAGAACGCCTCATCCAAATGGATAAAATCCCATCGTGTGATTCGGGAATGGGTTGCCGGTGCCCGTTCCCGCGGACAGCCGCGCACGTCGGGCGCACGCGCATTCGGGCGCGACGACGGTTGGTAGCCCCGCGCCTCGCGATTCTCCGGAGCGCTCGCGGCGGGGTCGCTCCGCCCCCGGGGGTGCCGCTATCTGGGGTCTCGGACCGCTACTCTGAGCCCATACGCGGTGTGGACTATCGGACTGCGACGCGCTTGGCGTCTATGAAGGACGGTGACATTGTGGGACTGATGCAACGCGCATCACTGGTGTTTAAGGCGAAGGCCAGCAAGGCGCTCGACAAAGCTGAAGACCCGCGCGAGACGCTCGACTACTCGTACGAGCGTCAAATGGAACTGCTCCAGCAGGTGCGGCGCGGTGTGGCGGACGTCGCGACGAGCAAGAAGCGGTTGGAGCTCCAGCAGACTCAGCTCGAGAAGAGCGTCCAGAAGCTGGAAGGCCAAGCGCGCGATGCGTTGGCGGCTGGGCGAGAGGATCTCGCGCGGACGGCGCTCGAGCGCAAGAAGGCCGCGCAACTGCAGTTGCAGGGCCTCGATGAACAGCACACCCAGCTGCAGGCTGAACAGGACAAGTTGATCCAGGCCGAGCAGCGCCTGACCGCCAAGGTCGAGGCCTTCCGCACGCAGAAAGAGACCATCAAGGCCCAATACACTGCCGCCGAGGCACAGGCGAAGATCGGCGAGGCCGTCTCCGGGATCTCCGAGGAGATGGGCGATGTCGGCATGTCGATGCAGCGCGCACAGGACAAGGTCGCCACGATGCAGGCCCGCGCAGGCGCGATCGACGATCTGCTCGATTCCGGCGCCCTGCAGGACATCTCATCGCCGGGTCAGGACTCCATCGATCGGGAGCTCGCGCAAATCAGCTCTTCGTCCCAGGTGGACTCGGAGCTCGCGGCGCTCAAAAAGGAACTGGGCACGGGTGCGGATGCGCCTGCCCCGTCCGGTGAGGCTCCGGCGGCAGCCGGAGATGCTCCTGCCGGCGGTGCCGCATGATCGTCGTACGTGTGCTTGATGAGGGCCAATACGAGCTTCCGGCTGCGATTCACGACGAGCTTGTCGCACGCGATGCGCGCTTGCTGGAGGCGCTCGACGCCGACGATCGGGCGGCGTACGACCGCGAGCTCTCGGAGGTGCTGGACTTGGTGCACGCCAAAGGCGCCGAACTGGCCCTCGACGTGATCAAACCATCGGAGTTCGTGTTGCCCAACCCTGAACTCTCGCTGGCCGGTGTGCGGGCCCTGCTCGCGGATCACCCCGCGTAGCACGCCGTGATCGGCATGGAGGTGTCGTCGTCCAAGTGCGTGACGACACCTCCTCGAGGTGCTCGCGTGCGTGAGACGCGTCTGTCGGCGGCCGTCTGTCGGGGGACCTCGGCCATGGCCGGTTACCTCGTGCCGCTAGCATCACCGCCACGATGCCCGATCATGTGACACCCGCGCCCGCTCCCGCGGTCTTGGCGACCCGCCGATTTGCGCCGGAGGTGGTCGCGCGTTTGCGGGATCGATTCACGCTGACGCTGCACGATGATGAGCGCGTGATGGACCGTCCGGAACTGCTCGCAGCGGTCCCGGGCATGCGCGGGGTGATGTTGACCCCGGCGGACCGTGTCGACATTGAGTTCCTGGATGCCGCCGGCCCAAATCTGGAGGTCATCGCAACGCTCTCGGTCGGGCTGGATCACATCGACCGCGATGCGGTATCGACGCGTGGGGTCAAGCTGGCCTATACGCCTGAGGTGCTCACTCGCGCCACCGCGGAATTGGCGATCGCCATGATGCTGTCGCTACTGCGGCGGGTCACCGAGGGCGATCGGCTGATCCGGGCGCAGACGTCCTGGGCGCTCTCGCCCGGATTTATGCTCGGGCGCTCTCCGGCGGGATTGCGGTTCGGGTGCCTGGGTTACGGCCGCATCGGCCGCGAGGCCTGTCGGCTGGCGTCGCTGCTGGGGATGGAGGTGGTGCACAGCGGCCGCGTGGCGCGGGGCGAGCCGGGCGAGGTCTGCTTTGACGAACTCATCGAGCGCAGCGACGTCCTCAGTATCCACTGCCCGCTGACGCCCGAGACCCGCCACCGCATCGATGCCGGCGTGCTGGCGCGCATGAAACGCGATGCCGTCGTGATCAACACGAGCCGCGGACCGGTCATCGACGAGCGCGCGCTGGCCGATGCGTTGCATAACGGGGAGATCGGCGGGGCGGCGCTCGATGTCTTCGAGCATGAGCCGGTCGTCGACCCGGGGTTGCTCACATGCGAGCAGGTCGTGCTCGTCCCTCACTTGGGCAGTGCCACACACCAGGCCCGGACCGCGATGGGGATGCTCTGCGCGGACGCGCTGGAGGCGGTGCTCCTCGGCCTCGGCACCGCGACCAACTTCTGGCCCGGGCCATCCGGGGCAAGCGGTCCCGGGGTGCGTTAGCTGGCGGTCGGGTCGGCGGCGCGGGCCTTCGAGAGCTCGGAAAGGCCGAGCTTGAGCTCGGCGAGGCGCGCAGGGGGATCTGGCCACGCGACGATCTCGAGCACGCCGTGGACCGGCTGGAGCTCCATCACCGTGCTGATCAGCATGCCCGCATCAACGTCGGCCAGCTCGTCGAGCCGTCGCGCCCGGATATGCAGATCGGTGACCTCGCCGATGAGCCTGCGGGTGATTGAGTCGAGGATCCCGGTCTCCAGTGGTGGGGCGCAGAGCGCATCACCTTCGAGCCACAGGAATGACGATGTCGGCGCCTCGAGAATACCCCGTGAATCCGGGTCATAGAGCAGTGCCTCGTTTGCGCCGGCCTGGCGGGCGCGGCGATTGGCCTGCATGTTTGCCGCATATGAGAGCGTCTTGGTCCCGACAAGCAGCGGGGTGATGCGGTGCGCTTGGGCGCTCAAGACCCAGCTGGGGGGGAGATCGGGAAGCGGCTCCTCGCGAAAGATGCGCTGGCCTCCGCGCGTGAGCATGATGCGCACGGCACAGTTGGGTGCGGCGGTGTGGGTGCAGAACGTGGCAAGCTCGCGCGCGAGCAGGTCGCGGTCGATCGCCAGATCGACCGTGTGTGCCGACCGCGCGAGCCGGGTGAGATGCGCATCGGGGGTCCGTGGGAGCCGGCCGTAGGCGCGCAGGCCCTCAAACACGCCGTCGCCCCGCACCAATCCGTCGTCCAATACGGGGCGAGCGGGTGCGTCGGGGTCGCACAACACGCCATCGATCATGATGCGAGGGGCCGTGGATCCGGTCATGGTGCCGCCTTTTTTATGAAGATTCCGATCGGGCCAACCGCCGCAGCGTCCGATCCTCTGCGCTGCACACCGCACGGTGATGCGACGGACAGCACCGCCGCGTTCGGAACGAATCTCCGCCGCTCACCCGGTGGCACGCGCGCCCACGAGAGTACGAATACGCCGATTTGCTGGCGTTTCCTTCCCGGGAATGTGGAAGCCGTGACGATTCGTCCGCAAGGTGCCGGATGAGCGGCGCCAACGCTGCTGCGTTTTGGGTTGCCATGCGGGGAAGATGGCCGATAGCATCGCAAAGGCCGGCACGCGTCGGCATGGTGATTGGTGCCCTCTTTCGGACGCGCTCTCACCAGACCATTTGGCCTACGGCCTAGACGTCGTTCGGCTGCTCGCACAAACGGGCGTGCCGCGATGTGTAAGGGGGGGGAATTGGCACGACAGAGCGTGGTGATTCGGCTTGCCGGCGAATCCGGCGAGGGGGTCATCTCCTCCGGAGACATCCTGACCCAGGCTGCCGCACGCGGCGGCTATTGGACTCAGACCTTCCGGACGTACCCCGCCGAGATTCGCGGCGGCCCGTGTATGTACCAGGTCCGCATGGGCCAGGATCGCATCTATAGCCACGGCAAAGAAGTGGATCTGCTGGTCTGTTTCAATCAAGAGGCATGGGACCTGCACTGGGATTCGCTGGCCGCGGACGGCGTGATTCTGTACGACGAGACCGCCGTGGAGATTCCGGCGGAGTTCCGTGACCGGGCCCGCCCGGTTCGCATGGAGAAGCTCGCCAAAGAGATCGGCGGCTCCTCGCGCGCCAAGAACATGGTTGCCGTCGGCGCCGTGTGCGGTGTGCTCGCATTCGACACCACACCGATCGAAGAGCTCGTGATGCGTCGTTACGCGCATAAGGCGGGCGTCGCCGACGCGAACATTGCCGCTCTACAGGCGGGGAGGGATGAGACGGCGGACCTGAAGGGGTCCAAGGAAATCGCCCACCCAGCCGAGGTCGAAGAGGACCGCGTCTTGATGTCGGGCAATCAGGCGATCGCCTTGGGGGCTGTTGCCGCCGGTCTGGACTACTTCGCCGGCTACCCGATCACTCCGGCCTCCGACATCCTGGAATGGCTGTCGGCCAAACTTCCCGCAACGGGCGGCATCACGATCCAGTGCGAAGACGAGATTGCCTCGCTCGCCTCCGTCGTGGGCGCATCGTACGCGGGCGCAAAGGCCGCCACCGCAACCTCCGGTCCGGGTCTGTCGCTGATGAGCGAGTTGATCGGCTACGCCGGCATGGCGGAGATTCCGTGCGTGATTATCGACGCACAGCGTGGTGGCCCGTCAACGGGTCTGCCGACCAAAACCGAGCAGTCCGATCTCCAGCACGCCCTCTACGGGGGCCACGGCGAGGCACCGCGCGTCGTGATCGCACCCGTGAGCGTCGAGGACTGCTTCTGGGCCACGGTTGACGCGTTCAACTACGCCGAGCGGTTCCAGGTGCCGGTCATTGTGCTGACCGACCAGGGCCTGGCGACCCGCATGGAGGTCATCCCCGCGCCCGATCTCTCGAAGGTCGAGCAGTGGCAGCGCAAGACCGCCAAGGACGTCGAGGGTCGGGCGAAGCGCTACGAGCTCACCGACGACGGCATTTCCCCGATGGGGCTGCCCGGCGAGCCCAATGGCCAGTACGTCGCAACGGGCATCGAGCACGACGAGTGGGGTCACCCGGTCTATACGCCGGAGTTCCACGTCAGCATGCAGCAAAAACGCTGGCGCAAACTGGATCCGCTGGCCAACGGCGCTGCCCGCCACGAGCGGTACGGCGAGGCGGAGCCCGACATCGCAGTGATCGGATTTGGTTCGACGTATGGTCCGGTCCGCGAGGCAATCGACATGGCGCTTGCCGAGGGGCTCTCGGTCGGTGCGTTCTACCCGCGCATCCTCGGGCCGTTCCCGGTCGACAACGTCCGTGCCTTCACCGCGAAGGCCTCACGTGTGATCGTTCCGGAAATCAACTTCACTGGCCAGCTCGCCCGTCTCGTGCGGGGCGAGGTGGGCATCAGCGTCGACAGCCGCGCCAAGTGCGACGGCCTGCCATTTACCGCCGAGGATATCCACGAGATGATCACGGAGGCCGTTCGATGAGCACCATCCCCGCCCAGCGCAAGCCGAACGACTACAAGTCGGACCTGAAGCCCATTTGGTGTCCGGGTTGCGGCGATTTCGGTGTGCTGGCATCGCTGTACCGCGCGTTTGCGGAGTTGGACTTGGATCCCACCAACACCGTGGTGGTCTCCGGCATCGGCTGTTCCAGCCGCCTTCCGGGGTTTGTGACCACCTACGGTGTCCACACCCTGCACGGCCGGCCGCTGCCCGTCGCCATGGGCGTCAAGTTGGCGAACCCGGAGTTGACCGTGGTTGCCGTCGGCGGCGACGGCGATGGCTTCGCGATCGGCGCGGGGCACTTCCCGCATGCTGCTCGACGCAACATCGACGTGACGTACCTGGTGATGGACAACGAGATCTACGGCCTGACCAAGGGCCAGGCGTCACCGACCTCGCTCACCGACCAGAAGGCGCCCACGACGCCGTGGGGCAACCTGGAGACGCCGCTGAACACCTTGGCGTTCGCCATCGCGTCCAACGCATCGTTTGTCGCCCGCGGGGCCTCGTTTAACACGAAGTCCCTCACCGAGCTGATCGTTCAGGCGATCGAGCACAAGGGCTTCAGTTACATCGACGCGCTGTCACCGTGCGTGATGTTCAACAACAAGCAGGAGGCATGGAAGGAACTCGTCACTGATGTCGAGCCCGACCACAACCCTGCGGATCGCGTTGCCGCCTTTGATCTCGCACTTCGGGGCGGGTTCAAGCTCGGAATCCTGTACCGGCAGCTGCGTCCGACCCTGGACGAGAAGTACGCCGCCCTGATCGAGCGGACTCCGGAGAGCGACATCGGCGCGATGATGGAGTCCTTCAGCGCCCGCAAGGGCACTGCGATCGGCAAGCCGATCGTCTAAGGCGCGTGCATATGGTCGTGCTCTGGCGGTCGCCAGAGCACGACCATATGCGGGTCCGTCCGTCCCACGCAACGGGCCAGAGGATTAGCCGGCTGGTCCGGCTCCGCGTACGCGGCCATCGGCCTGCCGCGCGCTGGCGTGGAGCTGCTCGCGTGCGCTCACGAGCTTGCGGGCCAGATCGCGGTCGCTGAGCGCCAGGATCTCCGCGGCGAGGATTCCCGCGTTTCGGCCGCCGTCGATGGCCACCGTGGCCACTGGGACGCCCCTGGGCATCTGCACGATCGACAGCAGCGAATCCAGACCCGAGAGCGCGGTCGTTCGCACCGGAACGCCGATGACCGGCAGCGTCGTGACGGCTGCGATCATGCCTGGCAGGTGCGCGGCGCCACCGGCGCCCGCGATGATGACGGAGAGCCCCCGCGAGCTGGCCTCTGTGCCGTACGCGATCATCTCGTGCGGCGTGCGATGGGCGGAGACAACACGGACTTCGTGCGCGATGCCGAGTTCAGTGAGGACGTCGACGGCGCCGCTCATGACGGGCAGGTCGGAGTCGCTGCCCATGATTACGCCGACACGAACGCTCACAGTCCCACCTTCTGCGCCGATGCACGGGCAATCTCGAGCGCCTCGTCGGGGTCGCCCGCCATCGCCGTGACGTGTCCCATCTTGCGTCGCACGCGCACCTCCGCCTTGTCATAGAGATGTAGGTGAGCACCGCGGACGCTCAAGGCCGCGGCGAGCCCGGGACGGCTGGGCCCAGTGGTCGTGCCCAAGATGTTGACCATCACCGCGGATGGCGCCCGCAACAGCGGCGGCCCGAGTGAGAGGCCCATGATGCCGCGCAGGTGGTTCTCGAACTGCGAGGTCTCGCACGCCTCGATGGAGTAATGCCCGGAGTTGTGGGGCCGGGGGGCGAGTTCGTTGACGAGCACCTGTCCATCTTCGAGCAGGAACATCTCGACGCCGGTAACGCCCAGCCCGCCCGCCGCTTCAGCGGCGGCGCGGGCGACCATCTTCGCCTCGTTGCGGAACGCGTCGTCGATCCGGGCCGGGACGATGACCTCGTTACAGACGTGATCGCGCTGGATGGTCTCGCAGATCGGGTATACGGCTTCCTCGCCGCGGGTGCTGCGCGCGACCATCGCAGCAAGTTCACAGACAAACGGGACCAAGGCCTCGACAAGGACGCCCTCTCCGGCGTTCAGGCGTCCAAACGCCGCAACGGCCTCCTCCGGTGTGTGGCAGGTCGCGTTGCCGTATCCGTCATAACCCAGCTTGCGCGATTTGAGCACCAGCGGCCAGCCGAGGTCTCGCCCGACCGCGGCGAACTCGGCTGGGTGATCGACGACGACGTGCGGGGCGACCGGGAGGCCATAGGAGTCCAGGAGTGCCTTTTGGAGGGCCTTGTCTTGGATCACCGCGAGGCTCTCTGGGCGTGGGTAAACGGGTGTACCGGCTGCGGCCACCTCAGCGAGCACGCGTGCGTCGACAAACTCATTCTCGACCGTGACGATGTTTGCGGCACGACCGAGTGCGTGGATTGCCTCCGGATCCTTCCAATCGCCCGGGATAACCCCTGCGGCAACCGGTCCCGCGGGCTCATCCGGCGACCCGAGCACGGCGACACGGATCCCGAGCGGCCAGGCCGCCAGGCACGTCATTCGCGCCAATTGGCCGGCCCCGGCAATCCCGACGTCGTAGCGGCGTTCTTGGGAGGGCGCAGGGGGCATGCCCGGGACGCTACCAAGTCGGTTGGCGCCGAGTGGGCAAGCGGTCCGGACGAATCGCGGTGGGCGGTGCACCTCGATTAGCCGCGCTGGTAGACTCGGCACCCGATTTTGGGGCGCTTAGCTCAGTTGGGAGAGCACCAGCTCGACAAGCTGGGGGTCACTGGTTCGAGCCCAGTAGCGCCCATCCTCACTGAAACCCCGTTTGCGAGCGGGGTTTCGTCGTTTTCCTAGCTGGCTCGAAGCACGCGCATGTTATTGCTGGCGCACACTGGGCGCACACCGGGCGCACACCAGACTCCGCCAGCTCCGCTCGAGCGCGGGCGACCGCGTCAGCCATCGGCTCGCCGGCGCCATGTCGCGCGGCGTCTATCAAGTGCACGTCGTGGCGGAGCGTCGTCGTTGCGCTGGCGTGTCCGAGTGCCGCCGTCACATAGGGCAACGGCCGCCCTTCGGCCGTCGATGCACGGATTCGTCGGGATGGGGCCGTCTGATCGCGCAAGCCCTCACGCGGCCGACAGTACTGCCAAAGCTGCGTTCGCCTGTGTCGGTGGGCAACCGGCCTCGATGATCGCGACCCGCCATTCCCGAATACGGGTGGTACCGAGATCCCTAAGTCGAACGTCAGCGACGTATGGGGTAACCCATTTGTCGAGGACGCCGCCCCGCTGAAGTCGTGTCCAACGCGCCCATCGCATGGACTCCTGAGCCCACCCCTGACAGGGCCACTCCTCGAGCCGCAATCTCGACGGCTCGGTCGGGGTCTGGGCGCCGAGTTGCTGCCAGCGCCGCACGTCGCGCTCAAAGTCAGCTGCGTCTTTCCGGGTCGTGAACGAACGGGATCACATCCGTGATCCGCGCCCGGATTCTCTCCATCGGACGACCCACGTTGTTCGGGTCCCGCGGATCCGCCTTTGGACACTCATTTCAGATGTCCGCCTTCGACCGCAACTGGTCGCGTCCCGGCACTGCACGCTTGGTGTCGCACGATGGTCATCCGGATCGACTCACGCAGCACGCGCTCGTGCGCTGAAGCTCGCCACGGATCGAGCGCGCGGCTGCGGGCGACGTTGCGCGATCTCGACCACGGTTGGTCTGAGCAGGTCCTCGAGGTCCCTTCGATCAACGAGCGGGCGGCGCGGAACGCCATATCGGGTCAATCTGCGCGTCGACAGCCAGTTGTGAACCGTCTTCGGACGAACGCCGGCCAGTCGTGCTGCTTCTCCGACCGACAGCCATGGGCGATCATCCTCGGAGTACCGGGACTGGCCGCGAGAGCGATCGAGGGCATCTGCGAGCGTAGACAGCTGTTGAGGGCTGAGGTCAGCCAACGCCTGAGCGAGCGCCGCGACGTCGACGGTGATCGGCCCCTTCCGTTCGTCAAGGCTCGGGTTGATGGCGCGGCCTGCAACCGGGGCATCGATCTCTGCTTGCGAATGGTCCGAAGCGTTCACGGATGAGAGATGGAGCCGAGCCGGGACAAGAGGGGGTGAGGTCCGAGACAATTGCCCGTCAGCGGGTTGAGCCGCACCACTGCCCATGGCCGCGCGGCTGGTGCTACTGCTCGTCCAGTCGGCTCGCAAGCCAGGTCTCAACCCGATCCAGAGCAGCCGCGGCCATGGGGGTCGGGTGTGAGGTGAAACCATGCATCGACTCGGGAAACACCCGGAGATCAACCTCGTTGCCGGCCGCAGACAGTCGAGCTGCCATAGCGAGGTTGTCCTCCAGGAGTACGTCCAGCGTGCCTACGAGCAGCAAGGTCGGCGGCAGGCCACGAAGGTCGCCGTAGAGGGGAGATACGTCAGGATGAGTCCGATCTGGCACGTGCCCGGCGTACGCCTGGATGAACCACTCGTCGGCATACAGCCGGCCACCAGGAGACTGCCCGCTCAGGTCGTAGGCGCCGAACTGCAACACGGCGCCGAGAATCGGGTGGACAAGATCCCGGTCCCGCAGCCGAAGCAGCGTCGTCGTGGCCAGCGTGGCTCCGGCCGATGCGCCACCGATCAACATCCGCTCCGTGCCAAATACCTTGCGGCCCTCTTCTGCCAGCCACAGGGCAGCCGTCTCACAGTCGTCGGGCGCCGCCGGCCAGGGATGCTCGGGTGCTAACCGATACTCGACACTCACCACAGTGACCCCCAGCGCATCGGCCAGACGAGCGTTACGGGCGTCGCTTCGGGTTGCCGAGTCCATATAGAAGCCCCCGCCGTGAATGTCGAGGTAGGTGGCCCGAGACCCTCCGGCGCTGGGGCTCGTGACTCTCACCGTGACCTGGCCCTTGCCGGCACGGGCAATGCGCTCAACGGTGCGCGAGTCAGCGGGTCCGGTAGGCAGACTGCTACGGGCCTCTTTCAGCTCTTCATAGTTAGTCGGGCCCTGCTGACCACCTGCTGCCTGTTTAGCGGCATAGAACGTTCGGCTTTCTTCAACGTGAGCCGCCGACCCCTCGTCGATGAGATTGACGAGCCCAATGTTCATGACGCTCCTTCCGAGTGCGAGGTGTCACTGCGCGGGGCATCAAGGGTCGCAGATCACCGAGTGCTACATCCATGAGGGGATAAACCATCCGGACAACCGAGATTGGTCGCCCTCGCCGTACCGAGAGTCCTCATCGCTGGGCTCATCCACACGTGCCTGCACGCCTGGCAGGCGGCAGTGATCCACCGCCAATGCAAGCGGTTTACCAGCGAGGAACCTGGCCTGGTCAACGTTCGTAGACGCAGGTCAGGCGACCTCTGGCGATCACGGGCGCGGTGAGGGAGGTCAGGAGCGCGCGGGGTCTTGATCGACCCAGTTTCGCTCCGTCAACGGTACTGCTCGCTTGGCGCGAGAGAGCGAAGACTTGGAAGGTGTAGCGGTGCGGTCCATGGCCTTTGATCGGTTCGGGCCCGTGGTAGCCCCGACCTATGGCGGATCGCAGGACCTGTACCCCGGCGGCGGGCTCGTGCGCCGATAGCGCCCCTGGGGGTAGGTGGTTGGGGGAGTCGAGCCGAGACGGGTCGATGAGCACCAGGCAGTGCACGGCTGGCTTGGATATGGGGACATCGAGGTCCTCGACCACGAGCAGTAGCTCTGTCGTCTCGGGTGGCGGCGGGCTCCAGGTTAGATGAGGGGACAGGTTCTTGCCGCCGATCCGCTTGCCGGCGTGCTCCAGCGGGATCGATTCGCCTTCCTCGAAGTTCGCGCTCGACACGGTCAACAGCTCTGGTCCTTGCAGGTTCGGGCGGTTCCATGCCGCATGGCTGTCTCCGGCCCTGCGGTTCTTGAGGAGGGTGCCGAGGAGTGTCATTGCCTGTTGTCCAGCGTGTCGAGGATCTCGGGGGTCGTGGCGGTCTCGCCGAGCTTGCGGAAGATGCGTTCGATGCCGTTGGTGTGGGCGTCGGGATCGGTGTTGGTCACGGCATCGGTGGCCAAGACGACGTTGTAGCTCTACAGCAGGCGGACAAAATCGGCAACCAATGGTGGCGGGGGCCCGATTTACGCGTTAGCTACGGCCGAATCCGTCATCGTGCCGGTAGATGCCGTGGTCTGACTTGCCGTCGAAAGTGCGGCCTGACCTGGACGGACGTCCGACCCCGCCCACAGGCGCCCGCCGGGTGCGATCCAAGCAGAGGGCACGTCAACCCCGAGCGCTACTGGGATCCTGGGTCGTCGCAGGTTCGTATCCGTGTCGATACCGACGACCGCAACCTTCAGGTTCGTAACGAAGCCCTGGCGTGACCAGTCCCGAAGGTCGACCCGCCGCTGAGGATCGGCTCAACCACGTTGGGGTCGACGACCGTCTCCCCTACCGGCAATGCCGGGGCACGGGCATGAGGGCGCACCGTCCTGTATCCGGCATTCCCGGATGGTCCGCCCCATCAATCGGTCATCCGGCCGGGTCCCGGAGGACGGACCGACCCGGCCCTGGTCGCGCAACCGTGGAACAATCCCTGGCATGGACCTGCAATACAACGGACACTGGAGGATGGCTGTCTGGGCCCTCCGAGTGGGGTACGTCGGGCTGGTCGTCGCCATTGCGGGCCTCATCGTGATGTCGTTGGGATCCACGCCATGGGTCCTGTCCGTCGGGGTGATCATTTGGCTCGCCGCCGGAGCCGTCACGTTGGCGGGATTTTTCTGGTCCCGGCACGAGCTTCCCGAGCCACGACCTGGGTACTGGTCGATGCGGTTGATGCTCATCCACGACACGGTCCACGCCCAGACGTCGGCCCAGCGGTTCTGACGGCTCCTCCCTTCGCGGCTCCTCCCTTCGCGGCTGCGTCCGCCGTGCGGCAGTCTCCCGTCTTTTCGACATGACCGCCGCGGACCTCACCCGACTGCTACACACCGGTGACCGCATGGACCGCGCGCACGTCTACCAGCAGCTCGGGCTCAACCTCAGATACGAAAAAGAAGCTGCGACTGGGCGGGAACTCGTCCGCGCACGGTCGCAGCTATGTCATGGCGGGGCAGGATTCGAACCTGCGACCTTCGGGTTATGAGACGCCTGGATCTGGGTCATGTAAGGCCAGAACCGCATGCTTGAGGCGTTCCCAATCAGCTGAGATCACGCCAGGTCAGCTCAGGTG
>Ga0182030_10012686_pt1 | contig 16847 bp, 15 predicted proteins | sample 812S3MmetaG_FD_121299 | JGI IMG/M metagenome (GOLD analysis project Ga0182030, IMG submission 121299) | Permafrost microbial communities from Stordalen Mire, Sweden - 812S3M metaG (Illumina Assembly) | ecosystem: Environmental > Terrestrial > Soil > Wetlands > Permafrost | place: Sweden...
AGTGAGGGCAGTGTGAAAACTGCGCCGCCGGCCTCCAGATGGAGGTCCTCGATGTCGACCTCGCCAAAGCCCGCCGACATCGAGCCCAGGGTCCCGTGGAATCCTGGGTGATCGGAAAGGGCCAGCCGGGCAACCCACGTCTGCACGGCCGGTGCGATGGCGAGCAATACGAGGACGACGGCCACGCCGATCGCGAATGCCAGAGAGGTTAAGAGGAGTCGGATGAGTCTCACTCGGTTCAGCAGGATGTCCGACCGCACGCCGGCCCGGCTTGTTCAACGCAGTCGTCGCACCCTCGAAATCCCGCGCCTTGTTGAGGCCGTTGTCGTCCTATTTTGATGGCATTCAACGGTATGACGACCCGGCTCGGATTCAAACTGATCCGATCAGCTTGCCGAGCCCTGGGCAAAAAGGCCGGTGGCCCCCCCAAGGCTGAAGGCGACAGACTGGTCCCGCCGCTCGAGCGAGACCGTCACCTGCTCCACCGCCGGAGGTATTTCCTTTAGGAACTGGATCCCGAGCGCTCGCGGTCTCGGGCAAAACCCTTCCGATGCCAGGGCCGTCTGGAGATAGTCGAAGTAGGCGGTGTTGTTGACATGTCCGTTGCCGTCGAAATCCGAGTACCTTACCGAGACGGACCTCTCAACGGAGCCTCCCGCGGGCGGATTCAGGCGGATCGTCTCCAGATCAGGGCAGAAAATCTCCGGACGGGTGGGAAACCCGTCCGCCAGCTCCCGGGGAACTCGGCAGATGGCCTTTTCCGCCAGTTTGAAGTACAACCACACCGACGAGGCCAAAACAGTGAGTTCGTCTCCGCAAAAGACGCAAAATCCCTGTAGCCCTTGTACGCCCGGACTCCCGAGGACCAGGTGGCAACCCGCAGCGCCTCCTCGTAGCGCGGATAGCGGTGCACCGAGACCGCCATCCTCTGCAGCACCCAGGATTCCCCGCGGGACTCCTTCGCCCGGGCGCCCGCACCGCACTGGTCCGCGTGCTTGATCGCGGCTTCCTGCAGGAACGCAACGAGACTCCGGAGGGACAGCAGGTTCTCCCTGTCCACATTCCAGTAGGAAACCGACCGCTCGAGAATGAACTCTTTTGAAATTCCCTCCATGGGGGCAGGCTATCGACCGTGCGCGCAGTGGCCCGGGTTGTCGAGGACATCGACGCCGGTGCGCACGGCCGCCTCGCAAGGCTGGCGCCGCCGCCGTGTCTGAGCCAAATTCAGGGCACGTCCTCGCTGCCAAGATGGTTGCCAGGCAGGGACGTGGAGGGCAAAGGAAGGTTGCCCATGCTCACTTACTGGCAATTGCTGCAGCTCAACGTTCCCATCTTCGCCATCATCGCCGTCGGAGGGGCGCTGCGCCGCGTGGAATGGCTGACAAAGTCAGCTGATGAGAGCCTGCTCAACGTGGTGGTGAAATTTCTTTGCCCGTGTCTCATTTTCGACAGCGTGCTTGGCAATCCAGCGCTGCGCGATCCCTCCAACCTGTATCTTCCGCCGCTGATCGGCTTTGCCACCATCTCCTTGACTCTGGGGGTGGCGTACTGGGTGGCGCGAAGGCTCGGCATGGAGCGCGGCACAGGGCTGCGCACCTTCGCCTTCGCAACAGGCCTCTCCAACTATGCCTACATTCCGATCCCGCTGACGGCCGCCCTGTTCGGCCGGGACATACTTGGAGTCCTTTTCCTTCTCACTGTCGGCTGCGACGCCGCCCTTTGGACCGTGAGCATCCTCGTCCTTTCCGGCCTGTCGCTGCGCGAAGGCTGGCGCAAGATACTCAATCCGCCCGTCTGGGCCCTTTTGGCCGCGGTCGGGCTCAATCTTTTCGGCGTGGCGCCGCTCGTCCCCATTGTCGCGCTGAACATCGTCCACATGTGCGCGCTGTGCGCAATTCCCATGGGCCTGCTGCTGATCGGCGCAACCTTCGGCGACGTCCTTCTCAACGAGCCGCTGGCTCTGGTCGATGCGCGGATCACGCCGATCTCCTGCGCTCTGCGGCTGGGCCTTTTCCCCCTGATCATTCTTGTAGCGGCGCGCATGCTGCCGGTGAGCCGCGAGCTCAAGGAGGTGCTCGTGGTGCAGGCGCCGATGCCAGCCAGCATCTTGTCGTTGGTGATCGCCAGGCACTATGGCGGACGCATGTCCACGGCGGTTCAGGTGGTCGTGGCGACGACCCTGATAGGCGTTTTGGCAATACCCCTGTGGCTGCGTTTCGGCATGGCGTGGGTCCTTCGATAGACCGCCCCCGCGACCGAAGCCGGGGCCTCCGGCAATCAGTGCAATTCGAGCTCGTCCCTGGAGGGCAATGGCGGAAATTTCTTGTGCGGACCCTTCTGGTACCAGAACGCCACGGACGCGATATCGTCCTGCTGCTGAAGGTAGCGCCCGCCCGACTGCCAGCCGAGGGACTGGATGGTCACCCTCAGGTCGTGTTGAAACCTCACGGGGTCCGTTATGTGCCAGCGATACAGGCCGAACCGCTGTTGCGAGTCATAGAGGCCGTCCGGACGAATGACCTGCGCCAGGCCGCTGTAGGGCGTGCTGAACTCTGTGTAACGGCCCTTGCCGTCCGGTCCGGCGACCTCGAAGTCATAGGATCCGCAGAAGTAATCCTCGGTGCCGGTGCCGCAGATCGTCGGAAACTCCTGGTCGCCGTCGATGTAGAATTTCACCTCGCCCTCGCCCCACCAGCCGGTGCCGTGTGAACCGTACGCCAGGTAGGTGCCCACGTACTGCCCGACTCCCTCCACTCCGTCCAGGATTGTGTAGATGCCTTTGGTCTTCAGCGGATTCTCCCGCCGGAACTGGGCGTGAAAATAGCCCGCATCGCTTGGCACATCGCCGAGCGAGTAGTTGATCTGGTAGTATATCACCATCGGCTTGTCGTCCCGGTTCTCGAGGGTGATCTTCGCCTTCTTGTGGAATGGCATCGGCCAGTAGCAGTTAAAGGCGCTTCTGGGATTCACGCACACGGGCAATGAGCTGATCTGGCAGTAACGCCCCCATCCGCAGGCGAAAAAGTCCCCCATAGGGCACTCGACGGAGGGATCGGTCTCGTCGTCCCAGTAGAAGCGGAGAATGAAGGAGCGGGTGTTGTCGAGCGGCGAAGGGGTCATCCAGATCTGCTTGATCGCTCCCGGTCCCGTGATTTCTGCCAGTGTCAACGTGGAGTTCGGCTGAATGCGCACGCAGGGGGACACCTTCCAGCCCTGCCCAAGATCCCGTGCGGCATCGGCGCCCAGGCCCGTCGTGGCCATCCCGGCTGCGCCCTTCGCCCCGGTGACGTTTTCTGGGCTGATGGAGCGGGACTGTGCGTTTGATGTCCGATAGAGGCTTCCGAGGCCCGACTCGAGCCCGTTGAATGCCTCGTCATCAGCGAATGCCGTCGAAAACACGCTGAATGGGGCAGATCCCAACACTAGCAGAAGCAGGGTTTTTTTCATGTCATTGCCCTTTTATACCAATGTCGCGGCTGGGCCACACAATTTGAGCCCCCGACGGGCGCATGGAAGAATCCCGCGACCGAGTACTTGAGTCGCAAGCAACACTGATGCCTTCATCAGGCCGGAGTCAGGCGCAGCGTCAGCGACTTGGGACCCGAGTTCGCCATCGACCCTCCCGTGAAGGGAACGGCCGCGTGGGTCGGATCTGGATAAAGCTCTATCCTTGAGACTTTCTCGGCGATCAGCTCGAAGACAATTCGCGTCTCCAGACGAGCTAGCCACGACCCAAGACACGAGTGCACTCCAAACCCAAAGCCAAGGTGCCCTCCGGTGTCGCGGTCCATGTTGAAGACGTCCGGCTCGGGAAACTTCTCCGGATCGCGGTTCGCCGCAACGATAAGGAGCCGAACGTGGGATCGCGCCGGGATTACATGGCCTGAAATCTCGGCCTCCTGAGTTGTTATCCTACGCAGCCGGTGAATGGGCGGCTTGTACCTCGCCATTTCCTCGACGAAGGCCGGTATGTCGCGCGGCTTGTCGCGCAGCCTCGCGAGCAGGTGCGGCATCTCCGCCAACTGAGCCATGCCGTTCGCGATCAGGATCATCGTGGTCTCGTGACCCGCGGTGAAGAGAACGTGACTGAAAAACTTGGCCTCCTGCTCCGTCATCGTCCCTTCGGCCCTGCAGCGCACGATGTTTGAAAGTATGGAGTCGCCGTCGGGCGGGATCGTCTCCAAGGCCTTCGTGATGTAATCGACGAACGCCATGGTTCCGGATTCGTCCGTCGGGGACCCCGGAGAGTTGCCCGTCAATCGTCCGGAGTAGTTCACCCAGTCCTGGCTCCACCTGCGAAACTTCTCCGTGTCGGAAAGGGGCAGACCCAGCAAGCTTGTGATCATGTCCATCGTGAGCGGAGCGGCGAAGCCTTCCATGACCTCGGCAACACCGGAGGAAAGAATCGGGGCAAAATATTTGCCGGCGAGCTCCCTGATCTTGCCTTCCAGCCTCGCGACCGCCTTGGGCGTGAAGAAAGTTGCGACAGCACCGCGGAGGCGCGTGTGGTCCGGATCGTCCATGAAGAGCACCTGCGGAGCTTTCTTGGGGTCGTAGAGCTCCGAAGAGAAAACCTTCGGGGCGCGCAAGACCTGCACAACATCTCGATGGCGGGAGAGATACCAGGCGTCGCCAAGCGCTGTCTTGGTTCTCAACACCGGTGCGTTTTCACGCATCCACCGGTAGTACGGATATGGGTCCGCCTGGATCGAATGATCCAGCGGGTCGAACGGGCGAAGATGCTCCGGCCATGCGAGATCCTGAGGATATGGGGTTTTCAAGGGATTAAGAATCGGGGGGGGGGGCTCTGCGTGACAGGCTGCCTTTTGCAGGCTGTTAATCGGCGCATCAACCATAAATGCCGCCATTCAATCGAATGGCCGGCCGCGAAACGGCCCATTTTCCGCCGACAGCTATCGGGGCAAAAGCAGGACCTTTCCCGTAGTTCTCCTGCCCTCGAGCGCGCGGTGGGCCCGGGCCGCCTCGGCCAAAGGGAAAGTGGCGCCGATGCGCACATGGAGCTCTCCGGCCGCCAGCCATCGAAAGAGATCCTCGCTCCTGCCGCGCAGCTCGGCGGAGGTCTGGGTGTAGCTGGCCATTGTTGGTCGGGTCAAATAGAGCGAACCCTTTTGCGAGAGCAGCAGGGGCGAGAAGGGCGGCACAGGCCCGCTCGCATTGCCAAAGGAGGCGAGGAGGCCGCGCGGCCGGAGGCTGTTCAGGCTCCCTTCAAATGTGTCCCTGCCCACTCCATCGAACACCACATCGACTCCCCGCCCGCCCGTAAAACGCCGCGCTGCGGCGGCAAAGTCGTCTCTGGTGTAAATCACGACCTCTTCGGCCCCCGCCTCCCGCGCCAGGCGTGCCTTGTCCTCGCTCCCGGCGGTGCCGATCACTCGGGCGCCGCGGCGCTTTGCGATTTGCACAAGCAAAAGCCCGACTCCGCCCGCAGCGGCATGCACAAGGGCGGTGTCCCCGGGCTTGAGGGCGAATGTGTCGCAGGCCAGATAATGGGCCGTGAGGCCCTGCAGTAGAAGGGCGGCTGCCACCGTGGAGCTGACGCCCTCGGGAATGCGCACCAATTGGGCGGCAGGCACGATCGCCTCCTCCGCATACCCTCCGTTCGCCCGAGCGCTTGCCACCCGGTCGCCCAGCTTGAGTCCGTGCACATCGGCGCCGATCGCGGAGACGGTTCCGGCGACCTCGACACCGAGCGTGAAAGGGAGGGGCAGGGGATAAAGCCCGCTCCGCTGATAGGTATCGACGAAGTTGACTCCAGCCGCCTCCACCCGAACCCGCACCTCGCCTGCCTTCGGCTCGGGCACTGGCACGTCATCCAGTATCAGCTTTTCCGCCCCGCCACTCTCGTGTACCCGAATTGCGCGCATCGACCGAATCAATAGGCGCTTTTTCTTCTACTGGCAACTTTCACCAACAGGGTCGGATGCGTCATCGCAGCTTTGACGTTGCCTTCTTGCAATCGCACGGCGCGATGCTCTCGGATCCGGCGGGGTATTGGCCGCCGCATCCGGACCGAAGCTCCGCTCTCTTGAGGCTCCGGCTCTCAACTCTCAACTATGAATCCCTGTATCCGCCGCGAAAGCTCGCCCACATTTGGGGCCACCATGACATCAGCTGCAGCAGCTTGGCGCGCAACATGCACCGCTGGGTTTGACTGCCGTGACCTCGGCGGCGAATACCTTGGATTCGAATCCGCGCTTTGATTCCCAGCTCGAAATCACCTGGTCGCTGTTTCCTTTGGGGTTGATGGAAATCTTCTCGAAACCAGCGTCTTCGAGTATGCGGAGCAGCTCCGTTTGGAGGGTCGCGCCTGCGAGGCATCCGCTGTACAGCACCAGGTCCTGTTTTACACTTTTTGAAAGCTCTTTCCGGGCGACCACATCTGATACAGCCAGCCGGCCTCCAGGCCGAAGTGCGCGAAACGCCTCCTTGTAAACAGGGCGTTTGTCCGGACAGAGGTTGATGACGCAATTGGAGATCACCACATCGACAGTTGCGTCTCCCACGGGAAGGGCCTCGATTTCACCAAGCCGGAATTCCACGTGCTTATAGCCCCCCTTTTTTGCATTCGCCCGAGCTTTAGTGACCATTTCCGGAGTCATATCGACGCCGATGACTTGGCCTGTCGGCCCCACGGCACGGGCAGCCAGGAAGGCGTCAAAGCCCGCGCCCGAACCAAGATCGAGTACGGTCTGGCCCGGTTGCAGGGAAGCCAATGCAACAGGATTGCCGCAGCCGAGGCCCAGGTTGGCGCCTTCGGGCACAGCCGCTAGATCGGCCTCGGAATAGCCGAGCTTGCGAGCCTGCTCGTCGTTGGAGCCGGAGCAGCAGGGCGAATGTGGAGTAGACGAGGTGCCGCAACAGCCTTGATCGGGTTGTTTGTCTCCTGTGAGCGTCGTTTCGCCCTCAGCAATGGAGCCATAGCGACGACGAACCTCGGCCTTGATGGTTTCAGAATCAGGTGATGTTTGTTTCATGTTTTTCCTAAAGGCGAAAGGCCCATCGCGAGGATGTGGAAATCCGTTGGAAAGCCCACTGACTAGAGGCCGAGTTCATACCAGCGCTTTGACCGGACGCATATCCTGCAAACTGAAAGCATCACGGGAACCTCCACAAGCACACCAACCACGGTCGCGAGCGCAGCGCCCGACGTGGGGCCAAAAAGGGTGAGCGCAACGGCGACCGCCAATTCGAAGAAATTGCTGGCCCCGATGAGAGCTCCCGGCGACGCGACATTGTGCGGCACCTTGAATCGCCGCATGAGGAGATAAACGAGCCCAGAGTTGAAATAAACCTGGACTAAGATTGGCACTGAGATGAGCAACACCGCCGGCCATTTCGTCAGGATGTTGTCCGATTGGAACGCAAAGATCAGGATAAGCGTCGCGAGGAGCGCCAGAATTGTAACCGGTTTGAAGACAGGGAGAAAGCTTGCATCGAACCATTTCCGGCCACGCAGGCAAATGAGGATCGTTCGGCTCAGCCATCCCGCGGAGAGAGGGATGACGATGAACACGGCCACAGAAGTGAAAAGGACCTCGCGCGGCACGCTCACACCGGTCACGCCAACCAGGAACATCACAATCGGCGCGAACAAGACGAGCATGATGAGGTCATTGATCGCCACCTGAGCCAGCGTGTACGCGGAGTCGCCGTCCGTCAGGTAGCTCCACACGAACACCATCGCTGTACAGGGCGCAGCCGCGAGGATGATAAGCCCAGCGGTATAGCTTCGCGCGGCATCGGCTGAAATTAGCCCCAAGAAATCACCAAACAGAACGCGCAGGAAAAGCCATCCCAGGAAGGCCATGCCAAACGGCTTCACGAGCCAGTTCACGAACAGGGTGATCGCAAGCCCTTTGGGCCTAAGCATGGCTCCTTTCAGTCCCCCGAAATCGATCTTCAGCATCATCGGGTAGATCATCAGCCAGATCAGCACCGCGATCGGGATGCTCACGTGGGAAGCATGCCCGAACTCGAGTGCGCTCAATTGATGAGTCAACGCCGGAAGCAGCCTTCCGCCGGCAACGCCAATGACCATGCACAACAAGACCCAAACCGAGAGATAACGCTCGAAGAAATCTAGCCGCTTAGCCGGAGGAGAAACGCTCGAATCATCCATAAGCATGAGGACGCTGGTCGGATTTCAATCGCCGTCGCCAACCTTGATCGCGGCATAGACTAGACGATCAGGATGGAGGGCGCTCCGCGGCAATCGGAGGGCGATCAATGCCGCGATCAACGCGAATGCAAAGGTGCCCCACAGGCAGCCGAGGAGTCCAAAGAGCTGGAACAGGACACCCGAGAGCAGGCATCCGATTAGCCGCCCGCCCGCATTGGCCATATAGTAGAATCCTACATTGAGCGCCACTTTGTCCCCGTCGGTATAGTCAAGAATCAGGTAGGAATGCACGGCCGAGTTGATGGCGAAAACGACGCCAAAAAGCGCGAGTCCGCCGACGATCACGGTTTGAGCCGGTACTCCCATTGAAAGCGCCAGGGGCACCGCGGCAGCTATGCCTGCGAGGACAAAGGCAGTCCATGCAGCCGTACCGCCGTTTGGGTGATGCCCCCGCAGGGTTGCCGGGGGTGCCGATTGAACAGTGCCATATCCGATGACCCAGAGTGCCATGAATGTGCCAACTTGCGAGAAGCTCCATCCCAACGTCCCTTCAAGAAAGATGGGGACGCCAACCACAAACCAGATGTCCCGTGCCCCAAAAAGGAAAAACCGCGCAACCGACAGGATGTTAATCTCAGGTGTCTTCGAAAAGAGCTGTTTGAATCCCACTTTCGCCTTGGCGTGGCCCATGTCAGAAGAAAGCGTCAGCCAGGCCCCGAGCGAAACGGCCAACAGGGCGCCGGCCATGATCCAAAGCGCACCTGCGTAACCGGCCGAGCTTAGAAGGAAGCCGCCCAAAAAGAATCCGACGCCTTTCAGGGCGTTCTTGGATCCGGTGAGTATGGCCACCCACTTGAAGAGCGTGCCGTCCGCATCCTTCGGTACCAGCACCTTGATCGAGCTTTTGGCGCTCATCTTGGTGAGATCCTTAGCGATGCCGGACAACGACTGCATCGTCATCACGTAGGTCACCGAAACCACCTCGGACCAGCCGGGGTTCAGCATTGCCAGAAGTCCGAGCGATGCGACCTGCAAGAATAGCCCGCCGATAAGCGTTATTCGCAGTCCCACCTGGCTTCCCAGCCAGCCGCCGAACAAGTTGGTTACGATGCCGAAAAACTCGTAGAACAAAAAAAGGAACGCGAGCTGCACAGGGCTATAGCCCAGAAGGAAGAAGTGAAGCAGCACCAACATCCGCAGGGCGCCATCGGTGATCGTAAAACCCCAATAGGCCCCCGTGATGATGATGTAGCTTCGCAGATTCACGAAGTCACAGCGACTGGGCTACTTTGCGAGCCAGCTCAGCCATCCGGTTGGAGTAACCCCATTCGTTGTCGTACCACGCGTAAATCTTCACGAGGGTGCCGTCTACGATCATCGTCGAAGGCGCGTCGATGATGGCGGAACGCGGGTCACCCTTGAAATCTATCGAAACCAGTGGTCGCTCTTCGTAGCCCAAGATGCCAACCAAAGGGCCGGCTGTGGCGGCAGCGCGGAGCAATCCGTTCACTTCAGTAACTGTCGTCGGTCTCTTGACCCTGAAGACGCAATCGGTGAGCGAAGCGTTCAGGAGCGGAACCCGGATGGCATGCCCGTTCAGCTTGCCCAGGAGATCAGGGTAAATTAGGCCGATGGCCATGGCGGACCCGGTGGTCGTCGGAATGAGCGACAACCCCGCCGCCCTGGCGCGCCGCAGATCCTTGTCGGGCTTGTCCACGAGACTTTGGGTGTTGGTTGCGTCGTGGATGGTGGTGATGACGCCGTTCTCGATGCCGATCCCCTCGTGGATCACTTTCACCACTGGCGCGAGGCAGTTGGTCGTGCATGAAGCGTTGGTCAGCAAGTGATGTTTCGCCGGATCGTAGAGGTTGTCGTTGACGCCCATGACGATATTTAGCGCATCCCCCTTGATGGGGGCTGCAACGATCACCTTTTTTACACCCCGTTGGAAGTACCCCTTCATGTCCTCTGGCTTACGAAACTTGCCGGTGCATTCGAGGACGATGTCCACACCGTGCTCAGACCACGGGCTTTCTCCCGGCTTGGAATGCTCCGTGAATGCGATGCGCCTATCGCCGACGTAGATCGCCCCCTCAACTGCAGTAGCTTCGTTGGACCAGCGACCCTGGAGCGAATCAAAATTCATTAGATGCGCAGCGCATTCGGCACCGCCCTTTATCTCGTTCACAACCGCCCAGTCGAACTCGGGCCAGCTCCAAGCTGCCCTTAGAGTGAGACGGCCGATTCGGCCAAAGCCATTTATTCCGATGCGGACCTTTTTCATAACATTCGAATTACTTCTGCTCGGCCATTTTCTCTTTGTCGCCAATCGCACGGGATGCTCTTTCACGGCGATCGTGATCAAGACCTGCGAGGGGAAGACTGCACAATAGGTCGATCCGCCGCTGAATCTGTAATGCTACTTTCCTGAAAACCTCTAGGGTTTCCTGCTCTGAGCCGCGGAATGCTGATGGGTCAGGCGAACCCCAATGTGAAAGCACCGTGTATGCCGGCCACACAGGGCAAGTCTCCCTCGCATGATCGCAGACAGTAATGACAAAATCGAATGGCTTGCCGATGAATTCATCGATCGACTTGGAACGCGCCTCGGTAGCATCAATTTGGTAGACCTCGCGCAGTACGCGGAGCGCGTTTGGATTCACCTCACTGCGTGGGTGTACCCCAGCGCTGTATGTCTCGAAGGCTCCTTGGCCTCTCTTTCGCAGGAGAAATTCGGCCAGAATGCTGCGCGCGGAATTTCCGGTGCATAGGAACAACACTTTGAACGGGGCTATTGTGCTCATGTGGCCTTCACGGAAGTGCGCCCGGGCAATGGACAACAAACGGCGCCATGTTCATCGAAAATGCACTGATGCCTGCGAAGTCTGCCGGCATCCCGGCCTAAAACGTCCCTGCGCGTCTCGCAGTTCGTGAGGCAGTCGAGATTTTCCCTTGGCAGGGAAGATGGGGCTGAGGGTGGGTGATCACTCCTCCAATTGGCGTTCCACCGCGCCGTCGGCTTGGGAATTTGCTTGGGAAGGTCAAACCGGGGCACTCCCGGGGTCTCTTGGATTTGGCACACGCAAGGAGGCTGCCGCGCCAACAAGTGAACGATGCGCACGCGGGCTGTAATCCAGAGCCTCTCAAAAGGATCCACCGACGTCATTCGATAGTAGGAGCATAGGACACCATATACTTCAACACGAATATACCTGCACGCCTATTTGTCACAATTCTGCTCTGAAGGACCGCTCCGTTGTTCTCTTAAGAATGCAAGCAACGCGCCATGGAATCTTCCATGGCGCGCATGGTATTTCGCGGTCGATGGGAGCAATGGAGGCTCAAACCGGCCGAGGATCGCTTGACCCTGGCGCATTAGCTCACGGCAGACATTGAGCCATTGTGAGGCTTGCGCTCGGCACGCCCCAAACGATCGGTGCGTCGCCCATTTTCCCAATCCGCGATTCGCATAGGCTCCAGCATCCCGACCGTCGAAACACCCCTTTCCCGAAAGCCCCTCAGCAGCAGACGAGCTTGGAACTGCGGATAGGGCTGGCCTTTTCGAATTTGGCCCGAATTTTGCCGAGCTTTACCATGTCCCGCCGAAATTCAGCATCCTCTCGGGCACAATCCTGGAGGCAGGCCAAGTTGGCCTTCAACTGGCGGGACGGCCTGGCAGGCAGGCTGTAGATCATCCAGTATCCGTCGCGCTTGGCTTCCACCATACCGTGTGTTCGAAGGTACTTCAGGTGCTTCGAAACCTTTACCTGCGATTCTTTGAGCAACTCCTGGAAGTGGCATACGCAAAGAGGGCCCCTGCAAAGGAGGTTCAGGATTCGCAGCCGAGTGCGGTCGCATAGGCATTGGTAAATGCTGATAAGGTCCACGTCGTCATCATGCATGAAAGGACATATCCCTCAAGCTGAAGAGCGCCCATCGGCTCATTTGTTCACTCCGCGGAGCAAGGTCGCCGTGGTTTGCGTTTAGTTCGCAGATTCCTTGAATATTACCTCAATCTTCGTTGGGCCCTCGCGGATCCAGGTGATGGAGAACCTCGCACTTTAAGGGGCCGGCATAAGTCCATGAGCCGTCTATTCGCCCCCGACCTCCTGCGAATGGGCGACATTATTATGGGACTTCAGGCGGTCCACAGCTTGCAGTCCTGCAGGTCCGGTGACTAGTCTCTGCATAATCCGGCAATGTGAAAACTCCATGAACGACCCGGTTTTTTGGGACAGGCTGCAATTCGCCTTCACCGTCACCTATCATTATCTCTTTCCGCAGCTGACGATGGGGCTGGCGCCGATTCTGGTGTATTGGAAATGGCGGGCTCTCCGCACTGGTGATGAGACCTATGCCCAGGCTGCGCGATTCTGGGCGAAGATCTTCGGACTCACGTTCGCGGTCGGTGTCGTCACGGGAATTCCGATGGAGTTCCAGTTCGGAACTAATTGGGCCAGCTTTTCCCGCTATTCGGGCAACCTGATCGGGCAGACCTTGGCAATGGAGGGCATGTTCGCATTCTTCATGGAGAGTGCGCTGATCGGCGCCCTTGTCTGGGGCGAAAGGCGGCTTGGCCCCCGCGGCCATTTCGCGGCCGCCGTCGGAGTGGCGCTCGGGAGTTGGCTCTCGGGATATTTCATTCTGGTGACGAATGCGTTCATGCAGCACCCGACAGGCTATGCGGTGGCCGCCGATGGGCGGCTGAAGCTGGAGAGCATGGCCCGCTATTTGGACAATCCATGGGCCTTTGCGATGTTTGCGCACAATCAATTGGCGGCCTTGGTGACCGGCTCGTTCGTGGTGGCGTCGGTAGGCGCATGGTATGCCTTGCGGGGGGAGCACTCCCGGCAAGCGCGGCTATTTCTCCGGTCGGGTGTCACCGTCGGCCTTCTCGCCTCTATCCTGGTCGCCTTTCCCACCGGAGATATCCAGGCTAAGATGGTCGCGAGCCATCAAGCTCCCGCGCTCGCTGCGATGGAAGGGCGCTTCCACAGCGGCGCCGATGCCGAGATCAACCTCATTGGCCAGCCCGATGTCCGGGAACAGCGGCTTGACAATCCGATCCGAATTCCGGGCCTTCTGAGCTTTCTCGCCTTCGGCCATGTGCAAAGCGATGTGCGCGGTCTAAACTCCTTTCCCGTTAATACCTGGCCCACGAATATCGAGATCCTTTACTATGCTTTTCACATAATGTCGGGCCTAGGCACGGTCTTCGTCGTGCTCATGGTTGCGGGTGCGGTGCAGCTCTGGCGCGGCCGCCTGGAGCAGAGCCGGGTCCTCCTCTGGCTGCTCTTAAGCTCGTTCCCTTTCCCCTTCATCGCAAACACTGCGGGCTGGACCACTGCGGAACTGGGCCGCCAGCCCTGGCTTGTTTATGGTCTCTTTCGAACCGAGCAGGGGGTCAGTGCGGTGGTCAATTCCGGCGCCGTCGTCTTCACCCTCATTGGCTTTATTGGGCTGTATTTCGTGGTGGGGCTTCTTTACCTCAGCTTGTTTTGCCGCGAATTGATGCGCGGCCCGGTGGCGGCATCCCATGATTGAAATCTCCTACGGCATTCTCGTCTTCATGTTGACCGCCTTCCTGGTCCTCGACGGCTCGAGTTTCGGCGCCGGGCTCCTCCACTTCGTTGTCGGGCGGAACGAAACGGATCGAGGCGTCGTGATCAGCGCGATTGGTCCCCTTTGGATCTGGCACGAGGTCTGGCTCGTCGCCTTTGGAGGCATGACCTTCGTCGCTTTTCCAGAGGTCTTGGCTTCAGCCTTCGCCGGCTATTATCTCGCACTTATCCTCCTGCTATGGTGTCTGATTCTGCGTGGAATTGCGATTGAGGCCCGCGGGCATGTGCGTGACGCCCTCTGGCGGGAAGCATGGGACTTTGCCTTCGCCAGCTCCAACCTCCTCCTTGCAACCTTGATCGGCGTGGCCCTGGGCAACGTCATCCGGGGCGAGCCAATCGATAGCCAGGGCAACTTCACGCTCTCCTTCTTCACCGACTTTGGCGTGCATGGCCAGGTAGGAATCCTGGATTGGTACACGCTCTCGATCGGGATCTTCATGCTCGCACTGTTCTCCGCCCATGGTGCCTCGTATCTCACCTGGAAGACAGAGGGTGCAGTGCATGACCGGAGCGTGCGTCTGGCCCGGTGGCTCTGGCCCATCGTGCTGTTGCTGCTCCTCGGCACTGCAATCGAAACGGCGGCAGTGCGGCGTGATCTTTTCACCGGCATGATCCACCGCCCCCTCGCCTGGCTAGCCCTTGCCGGAGTCGCGGGAGGCTGCGTCGCCGCCCTCCTTGGCCAACGGCGGCGGCGCGAACTCACAGCCTTTGTCGGCTCCTGCGTCCTCATCAGCAGTTTGATGGCTGCGGGCGCAACTGGGGTTTTCCCGGTCATGCTCCGCTCCACTGTCGTGCATGAGAATTCGCTCACCGCTTACACCAGCGCGACGGATGCCTATGGGCTCCGATTGGCGCTCATTTGGTGGCCGATTGCCTGCGTGTTCGCGGTCGGCTATTTTGTGTTCATCTACCGGTATTACCGCGGAAAGGTGAGGGTCAAAGCGGACGCGCAGGGGTATTGAGGGCCAGGGGGCTCGCTTTTCATTCATTGCGGCGCACTCCGACATTCGCGGCTGCATTGGCGGCCCAAACGAAAGGGAATCGGCGGCGATGAGTATGTCACGGTCCCCGATCTACTTGCCTCCGACCCCAAGGCACGGCCGGCCGATAGGCGACACGGCGAGGATATCCGGTCGCAAGAAGGTGGTTGTCGTCCAAATGGGCCTTTCCGCGCCTCGAATTTGACCTGAGTGCAGTGTTTCGGCTCACTACGCCGATGCGCGCTTTGCGTTTCGCCCAGGCCGGCTCGCTCGATTATTTGGGTGTTGCGGACGTCCCTGTCCCGACCCCGACGGGCTCCGACTTGCTGATCAAAGTTGAGGCGGCGGCCGTTAACCCAAGCGATCCCAAGAACGTTTTGGGTCGCATGCATGAAACGACACTTCCCAGGACACCAGGGCGGGACTTCGCCGGAGTGGTGGTGAAGGGACCCGTAGGTTGGATAGGCCGAAAAGTGTTTGGATCGGGAGGCAACCTTGGCTTTGGACGGGACGGTAGCCACGCGGAATTCCTAGCAGTGCCGCAGGAGGCGGCCGTGACAATGCCGCGGGGCCTAACTTTTGCCCAGGCGGCAGGGATCGGGCTTCCCTACTTGACCGCCTCCGCAGGCATTGTCCACGGCGCACAGCTTCATGGAGGGGAGACTATCCTCGTGTTGGGGACCAACGGAGCCGTGGGAAGCGCAGCCGCCCGGCTTGCCCGCCGGATAGGGGCGCGGGTGATCGGAGTCGTTAGAAAAAAGGCCGACCTTCCCCGTGCGGCCTCTTTGCCGGTGGACGCCTGGATCGACTTGGAATCAACGGATTTGGTGACCGGATGCCGCGCGCTCACCTCGGGCCGGGGCGCTGATGTTGTCTTTGACACAGTGGGCGGCACAATGTTCGAGACATGTTTGGGGGCGTTGGCCTGGCGAGGCAGGCAGATAACAATCGCCTCTGTCGGCACGCCTCGCGTGACGTTCAGCTTGATCGACTTTTACCACAACGAATCGCGGCTGATTGGGGTAGACACGTTGAAATGGGGTTTCTCTGAGGCCGCACAGGTTCTGCGCGATCTTGTTCCAGCATTCGAAGCGAAGGAATTGCCGGCACCTGACGTGCGGGTCGAGGCACTGGAACACGGTCCAGAGATCTACCGGCTGATCGATTCCGGTGCGGCCGGCAGCAAGATAGTGCTCACGCCATAGCAATTCGCTCCGTATCGAAGTGTCCTGCAATCGACGCATAACGTTTTCCTCTTATCCCAGAACAGCCCGCACTAGAAACTGAGCTGCTCCGCACAGCCTACGCGGCATTCAACATGCGAGATATCGACGCTGCTCTCGCTCTCATGACCCCCGACGTGGAGTGGCCTCGAGCGTTCAAAGGCGGTTTTGTCCGAGGGCGGGAGGAAATCCGCGCCTACTGGACGGAACAATGAAGCGATATTAGTCCGCACGTGGAGCCAGTGGCGTTCCACCAAGAAGGTTCGGGGCACATGGACCCGACGGGCGGCCAAATGACCCAGGCATTTGTGCCCATTTCCGGTCGCAACAGGGGATTGCCATCCACGTTTCCGAATTTGCAACTAAGACATATCCCTAATGCGTTTGTGAGTGCAATTGCCTACTTAACTGTAGGTTGCGAAATGGTGGACCCGATCAGGGTCCACCCACTCACCATGCCGGAGGATTCTGTTTCGCGTTTGTTTCGCGTCCCGAGGGATGTTTTCGGGATTTTGTGACGGATTCTTCGGCAAACACCTAACGGCAACTCGCTAGGCGGGAGCCTAAGCTCGGCCTATTCCCAATCGCGGCGAACATTTCGCGAGGCGTTTGCCGCAATTTTCGGGAAATCTACACAGCTCCCTGCAAGGGCTTTAAAAGCCTTCAGCCGACGAGCAGAAGGTTTCACCTCGTAGACGATGAATCCGGCAGCAGTCTTCGACAGCTTCACGGTGCTGGATTTGACCCAGAACTCCTTCGGCAAACGGATGGCCTGGAAACCCCCAGAATCGAAGACTTTGGCGGTGACTGCTTTCATTGCGTTGGGTTTGGGTCAGTGAAATTGCTACCCCAAGCCGAGATAGCCGCGAACCGCACGCTGGAT